>OGES01000079.1_pt1 | contig 94913 bp, 88 predicted proteins | sample 1570711 | NCBI WGS metagenome assembly OGES01 (sample SAMEA2582133, study PRJEB24529) | metagenome | biome: Human gut stool | place: China | collected 2011 | reverse complement strand
ACGACATTATGAACATACGTTACCCAATATACGAGGGAGTTTATCGAATACTTACTTTTATAGCATACGGCAAAATAAAATACCGCAACCGTCCACAAAAGAGAGTCGCGGCATCCTGTTATCCTGTGTAACCATTGCACAACGGTCTCCCGACACACTTATGAAGAAAACCGTTTATACTTTCTTTATTTTCCCTCTTTTACCGCATCCAAGAATGTCTTTGCGGGCTTGAACGCAGGAACATGGTGAGACGGAATCACGATGGTCGTGTTCTTTGAAAAGTTACGAGCCTTTTTCTCCGCCTTCTGTTTGAGGATGAAACTTCCGAACCCTCGCAGGAACACCTCGTTCCCGGCGATCATCGACTCCCTGACACTCTCCATGAATGCCTCTACTACAGTTGTCGCTACCGACTTTTCTATTCCGGTATCCTGTGCGATCCGGGCAATAATATCCGCTTTTGTCATACTGTTTTATTATAAAATCCGTCGCAAAGATAATAACATATCTCTTTGTCGCCTGAATTGCCGGCCTGATAATATTACGGAAACAATAACCCCCTTTAACCTCACGATGTTCCTTCGGCACGAACCGTTCTATTCCCGCAGACAAGCGGAAAGCCGCCGATAAGAGGAAAGGGACATCAAAAGCATACAAGTCCGTATCCTGCAGTCAGGACAGACAAGCCCCCGGTCCCGTTTACCGGTCATGATGGTAATCACTCTTGCTGAAACCAGCGAAAATAGCTTTCAGAATCTTTCCGATAACATAGAAAACCACTATAAAAACGATAAGTTCTCCCATATTCTACAATGTTTAAAGTTAATATAAAGATACTAAAAATCAGCGAGAATAGAAAGCATATAGCCCTAATTCTCAAAAAATATTTCATTTTAATCCGGCGAGAATAAAGGCTTATTGCCCGTCTTTCGGTTTACGTTTGCCCAACGGCCCTTTGAATTTTCCCCGGTTCAGTTCGACACCATGCTTGTTGAGCACGCTGAACACCGAACTCCGGCTGTTGTACCCGCTTACCGCCATGATGTCCTCGAAAGAATGGCCGTTGACATACATATCAACGATGGTATTCTCCCGGTCGGCCTTATCCATCGCCTTCATCGTTTTTTTCGGGACTTTCGCTTTCTGTTGCAGGTTCATGACATGCGCGGACGAATACCGCAATACCGCCACCTCTTCGGGAAGCGCCCCGAACATCTCCAGCACATCGGCAGCCGTCGTTTCGGGGAACAGTTTTCCCCGCGAGTCAATCCGGTCGTGTATGGATATGATACGCACCACCTTGATTCGGCACAACTCGATGAACGCGGACAATTCGCGCGACCCACGGAGAGCGTTGCTGAATTTGGCCACCACGATTTCGTCGCCTCTTTCGAGATTCGCTACAAGCTGTTTCCATTTGGGACGCAGTGCTTCGTTATCGACCGATTCCTCTATCACTTGTACACAACCGTACCTCTCCATCCACTCTTTGTCAGCCTCGAGTCCGTCGTAACGGTCCGCCTTGAATATGTAACCTACTTTTGCCATATCACTGTGCACTTCTATGATAATAAGTACAAATGTAAGAGTTTTATTTTAAACTAAACCATACTTTGAGCAAAAATAGTATGAGAAACCCTCTGAATATCCCGTTATCTTCACTTATTTTCATTGAAAATCAAACTATTAAGTACAATGTTAAAAATAGCTTATAAAATAAATTTCGGCGGTTGACATCTTGAAATTTATACTTAGATTTGCGCTGGTAAATACAAAATCAAACTACAAATTGTATGAAATCATACTTAAAAATCATACTCTCCATTGCTGGACTTTCTGCCGTTTCTACTGCCGTTTTCACGCTCACATCATGCGACAGTACGAACGGCAAATCACTGGTCGAAGCCCAGTCCACTCCAGTCAATCTGTACCGGAAGTATCTGTCCGAAGTACGCGGGCAAAAAGAACTTTCCTTTGGGGACTTGACCGCTTATATCGGAAAGTGGCGGACCTTGAAAGACTCCGTGACCGCAGCCATGCACCGGGATACGGTCTATCGGGCACATTCCGGCATACGAGAGGAGTGCATTCTGCTGCACGATTCCGTCCGTTCAGAACTTTCCCGGCTGGCGATGTCGAAACCTCGCACCTACAAAGAAGTGCTGGTTCTGAAAGAACGCTTCTCACCTTATGCCGGGGACGTGGAATTGTGCCGTTCCGCCGAAGAAATCCGTCCGTTTTTCGCAGAATTGGATAAACGTTCGGCCTGTCGGGGTAGCAAGGAGCAAATTCTGTCAGCATATCGTAACGTGCTTACCGAAACCCTGAACAGCGGAATACACGGGAACGGAGACCTCAAAAGATTCATCGAAAAAGAGGATGCCGCTTTTCGGGCTTTCCTGTCCGGGTTGCACGAGCTTGGCGAGGCGAATATGGCCGACATCACCCGTGATACGGAGAAATGCTGCTCCGAGGTATTTTTCGCCGCCGGACGCAAGGAAATCACTTACAAGGACGCCACGATATACATGGCCTTACGTACCGACCGTCGGCTGATTCAGAACGTGCGTGCCTGTCTTGACAACATACGCCGTGGGAAGGTCACAACGCCCGAACAGGCACAAGCCTATGTCTGGATGATTCTACAACCTTATGCTTCCTTGGACGGCCTCTGCATGACACTATTGTCCCCGGAAGATAAGGAAACCCTTTACAGTATGGCCGCAGAAACGCCTGCCGCGTTCGAGAAACTGCGCAGAATCCTGCCGTCGGAAGGAGACCGGTTGGACGAGCTGCCCGGTATGCTCATGGAAATATTCATCGCCTCATTGTAAAAGCCTATTCACAAAATAAACGATATATGATTATGTTACGACACTTTCTGGATGACTTCATGTCGTTCGTGCCCCTGCAAATGCCGCAGCTTCTCAATGTGGCAACGATGGAAGAGCCGCAGTTTTACGGTGACTACGTTCTGCTCACGTTCCCGCTACGGGACTCCTATGATCTGGAGGAAGTCATGGACATATTCGAGGACGACATGGAACTGATTACGCTCTACCACCATGTGCCGGTCGGACTGGAGAAATCCGGCCATAGCACCTGTGCCTACTCCAATCCCGCTTTCGGACAGATGTTCAAGATGAACGCCCGGACAGACGCGGACGGCAAGGTGAACCGTATCATCGCAACGATCTACGATTCGCTGGAGCTGATGTACGGCGACCTGTGTCTCGACCTGAAACTCCACGCCGGGAACGGCAGCTTCAAGTACAAAAAGAATCAGGAGGACGTGCTGTTGGACTTCATGTAAAACAGGCCCTATGCGAAACACGATATACCGCCAAATGGTTTTCTGCATCAACACGTACCGCACGTGGATAGAGGTGGCCGATGACAACCTCTACAAGGAGCACGTCATTCCGAGAAACAACCGGACTGACTTTCTGGTGTCCCGCACACTGGTACTGCGTGCCTGCAAACCGCACGGCACATACGACCGGGGCATGACGTGGACGATTCCGGAGCATGATCTGGACACGGCACTGGCTACATATCGTAAGCAGAACGGCACATTCAAGTCCCGGATGAAGAAAGGTGCGTCGTCCCTGACAGCCGAAGACGCCGAGACCATTATCCGCTTGGCCACCCACGGGGTTGTCCGCTTGGAACTCGTGGTACGGCCCGTTCACATACCTTCAAAACCCTATTATCTGTTATGACCTGGATTATATTACAATTTGTATTTCTTGCAATGCCTGTCGTCCTTCCGGCACTGTTGTACAGAAGCAGGCGTTGTTTCATGGCAAGATTCTACGATAAGATGGTGTGGAGCGAAAAAGCCCGCAGGCTGTACGCCCATGTGTTGCTTATCGTACTGCTCCTCTTTCATTATGTCTATACGAGCGGACACCCCGGCGAGTTCGGTGTCGTGCCATCAACCATCGTGTGTGCCGCATGGGTCTCTTTCCGGCGGGCGGACCGATGGATGCGTGGTCTGCTCGACCGGCCGAAACGTTTCGTCTGGTTTGCGCTCTTGGCATTGGTCATCGGCTTCGTGCCGCATCTGTACACGATGTCCGTAACCATCTCCTTTGTTCTTTTGGCTGCCCTGTTCTACCCGTCTGCAAGAGTCATGTCCGAAAGGACAGACATGCGCAAATTCTTCGAATGGCTGGAATATCCCGGAGCATTAGCCGACAGTTATCATAATATCATCACGCGAGGCTGCCACGATAATGCGGATAATGGCAACCTGAAACTATCCGCACATTATGAATCATCAAAAACAGAACGAAAATGAGAAATAGAAATGAAGCGCCCGCCGCCATACTGGCGAACGTGGAAGTGTTCGACTACCTGAAAGAAAAAGTCGGCGAGCGGAAAACGAGGACGGAAGCCTACTGCGATTTGTTGGATAAATCACTGGCAGGTTTCGTCTCCCCGTTTTTAAGAAGGCAGGACTACGACCTCTCTCCCTGCCAGTGCCATGTAACCGTTTCCGACCTTGCCTCGGAGTGGCATTGGCATCGGGCTACTGTCCGCTCGTTTCTGGATACGCTCGAAGCGCTCGGACAGTTGGAACGCACCCGGTTGGCAAAAAGCGTCATCATTACCATGCCCCTGCGGACCGGCACGCCTGCCATGCCGGACAGCGGACAAGAAGAAGCGGACTTTGCCACAAGGATACAGGAAACACTGTACGACTGGATTATCGGCAGGGCAACCTCTTTCGATGTAGGCAAATCATGCGGACAAATCATTCACCAGACCTTGACGGAGATAGCCGGACGAGACAGCCGTATCTATCCGGACAATCCTTCCGGCACGACATCGGCACAGACTGTCCGGTCAGAAGAACGACTGCGCGAGACCGTCTTGGAATGTATCGCCCATGCCGCCCTGCGACGGGTACTGCGTAAATCGAGGTTCGACGACGGCTCGCCGCTCGTGCAGTTCTTCCGGCTCGACCTCGGCGGAGAATGGGCGGCGTTCATCGAAGCCTCGAAAGAGCTTGCAGAGCTTGTTATCGGCGGAAAGCCGGACGGGACAGAGTTCGGTACGGACGAAGAGACAAAACGCCTTGAATCGCTTCGCAAACCCTTTTTATCGCTTCTGGCGAAGGCACAAGAGGAAAGCTGAACGGAGATTCGCGGACAGAGATTGTATAACCACGGGCAATTCTCCCCGGTTCAGGTTCAAATATCCTTCCAGTTATAGCAGGCATCCGGGCTTGCCCGTCTGCCACTGAACAAAGGGAAGGGGGAGCCTAATACCCCTGATGACTGACGTCACAGGGAGAGGTGTCCATGCAAGCAGCAAGCTGGGACACGGGGAATTGTCCGAAACAACACGGAAACAGTATGGCAAATGCAAAACAGGTTCTTGATGTTCAGGTGTCGAAAGGAATCACCGCCGCCCAAGGCAACGAACACCTGCGCAATCGCAGCGAAGAGGCGGAGAAGTACGCCATGAGCAAGGGAAACTACGACCCCACCCGCAAACATCTGAACTTCGAAATTGTGCCCGGGGGCAAGGTTCGCCCCATCGACACGAGCCGCAATATCCCGGAACGGATAGCGGACATATTGAGCCGTCGCGGCATCAAGGACCCCAACGAGGGATTGATTGAACCGAAGTATCGCACGGTGGTAAACATCATCTTCGGCGGTTCGCGGGAGCGGATGCACGAACTCGCTTTCGGCACGCAGAAGGTGGATTTTGAAAAAGGTGCGGACAATACCCGCATCAAAAGGAAGAGCGACATCGAACGTTGGGCGAAGGATGTCTATTCATTCGTTTGTGGCAGATACGGCGAACAGAATGTCGCTGCCTTCATTGTACACCTCGATGAGTTGAACCCGCATGTGCATTGCACGCTTCTGCCAATCAAAGACGGGAAGTTTGCATACAAGGAGATATTCGCCGGAAAGGACAAGTTCGAATATAGCGCGAGGATGAAACAGCTCCATACGGACTTTTTCGCCGAGGTCAACACGAAGTGGGGAATGGAGAGAGGCAGGAGTATCGCCGAGACCGGCGCACGGCACAGGACGACGGAAGAATACCGCCGTATGCTGTCGGAAGAGTGTACCACCATTGAGCAACAGATTGACCGACATCAGGAAGTCCTGTCCGCCCTCCATTCGGACATCCGGTTGGCAGAGCGCAGGGTCAAAGGCTTGACCTCAATGGTGGAAAACCTGAAAAGGGAAAAGGACGAGAAGAAGGCTCAACTGTCGGCACTCGAAAACGATATGGACGCCCGGAAAGGCGATGCGCTGGCCCTATCAGCCGAGAAAGAAAAACTTGAAAAAGAACTGGCCGCTATCCAAGGGAAACTGGCAGACAAACAGGAGAAGTTACAGACCGCCGACCGACAGCTTTCCGACCTCAAGGCAAACATGGATGCCATTGAGGAACGCACGGAACAACTCAAGGAGGAAGCCTACGAATACTCCCGTGATGTCCACTCCAAAGTGGACAGCCTGCTCAAGGATGCCATGTTGGAAAATATGGTCGATGAATGGCGGGAACTGTCGGCACGGATGAAGCCTTCCGAACGGCAACTGTTCGATGGCACGCTCGTGCGCTCCGTGGCGGAACAAGGCACGGAAGTCATGCACTGCGCCACGCTCTTGTTTCTCGGCATGGTCGATGATGCCACCACCTTTGCCGAAACACATGGTGGAGGAGGTGGTGGCAGCGACCTCAAATGGGGACGTGATGATGACGAGGACAACCGGGCATGGGCGCTCCGCTGCATGAGAATGGCAAGCCGCATGATGCGTCCGGCCATCGGCAAAAAGCCCAAACGATAAACGGCAAAGAATGTTTGGAAACCAAATAGATTATAATTAAAAACATTGGAATTATGACAAAGAATATCATCTTTATCTTCGCAGCGTTCTGTACGCTGCAAGCCCGTGCGGATGTACAACCCACGGAGAAGGATACTGTACGCTGCACGTTCCGTTACGATGACACAGAACTGTTGCAGCCGTTACAGTCCTCATACCTTGACGGAGTGGTCGTTTCGGCACGGGGAAACGGCAACTGGTTCGTCAGTATCACCGGAGGCACGACGGCCTTTCTCGGCACCCCGCTCGGCTGCGAAGACCTGTTCGGGAGGTTGAAACCCTCGTATAGCTTTGCCCTCGGCAAATGGTTTACCCCGTGGGTCGGCGCACGGATAAATTACAGCGGATTGCAGTTCAAGGACGGTATGCTGGTCGTGCAGGAGTATCATCACCTCCATGCGGATTTGCTGTGGAATGTGCTCGGCGGTAGCTATGCCCGGCAGGAACAGGTGCGCTGGCATCTGGCTCCCTTTGCCGGTATCGGATTGCTGCATCATGCGACCAACGGCCATAACCCGCTTGCCATCTCTTACGGCATACAGGGGCAGTACCGGATTTCCAAAAGGGTTAGCGCCCTTGTGGAAATTTCCGGCATGACTACCTTCCAAGATTTCGACGGATACGGCAAGGCGAACCGTCCCGGCGATCACATGCTTTCGCTCACTGCCGGGTTCTCTTTCCATATTGGCAAAGTCGGCTGGAAACGGGCCATAGACCCAAGTCCCTACGTTCGCCGCGACCAGTGGCTCGTTGATTATGTCAATGTCCTGTCGGAACAAAACAGCCGTTATGCAGGACAGCATGACAAGGACCGCCGGACGCTGGCCGAGCTGAAGAAGATACTGGAAATCGAAGGGTTGCTTGACACGTATTGTCATCTTTTTGACGATGACGATACCATCGGGCACAACGGCTATCCGAGGAACAATTACAGCGGACTGAACTCCCTGCGGGCAAGGTTGAAGAACAGGCATTGGAACGGAAAATCGCCCTTGGAAGGACAAGCCCTGAACGGGAATGGCCGGGCAGACAGCCTACAGCATAGGCAGGACAGCGTGTCTGGCCTCGGAACAGGACAGTTCGAGAATCTTCCCGACAGCACCTTGGCAGACTATGCCGTGCGGATGCAGTCCGGACGGGAATGTATCGGTGCTCCCATCTTCTTTTTCTTTGAACTCGGCACGTCGCACCTGACAGACACCTCCCAGTTGGTCAATCTCGACGAACTGGCACGGGTGGCAAAGAAATACGGTCTGAAGGTCAAAGTCACGGGAGCTGCCGATAGTGCGACCGGAACAGTCGGTATCAACAATGCCTTGAGTGTTTCGAGAGCCGACTATATCGCCTCGGAACTGAACAAGCGGGGATTACCGTCAGACAGGTTGACCAAGACCGGCGAAGGCGGTATCTCCGATTACGCCCCTACGGCGGCCAACCGGCATACCAGAGTGGAACTGTTTTTCCCTGAATCGAAGGGAAATAAGTGAGCTTCCGGTCGGGCTGTGCTGAGTATGTCTTAGGTCAAAGGCTCGGCCGCAGGTAAAGTTAAAGAGGTTGTGTCAAATGTGAAGTGACACAACCTTTTTTCATTTACTCGCAGTTGGTTCTATCAGTGCTATACTTTTAAATTTATTTTAATAGTTTGCGTTCATTATTGCCACTCTCCAATATTCCCATTTGATGAATCGCTATTTGATTGAGCTTGATAAGTCGTTCTCCCTGCGGTATGCCTTGCTCGATGAATACGGCATTCAAGTTCTCCATGTTCGACAAGCAAATAAGCTCATTGATTGTGGCATAGTCCCGGATATTCCCTTTCAGTTCGGGGTGTTGCTCACGCCACATCTTGGCGGTCATACCGAACATCGCCACATTCAGCATATCGGCTTCATCGGCATAAATAATACTGGCTTGTTTGGCGGTTACTTCTGCCGGGATAAGGTTCTGTTTTATGGCATCGGTATGTATGCGGTAGTTGATTTTCGACAGTTCCCGTTTGGCTGACCAACCGAGTTGCTGTTGTTCCTCGGTCTTCAGTCGTTGGAACTCCTTTATAATATACAGTTCAAATTCAACGGAAATCCAGCTTGCAAACTTAAATGCTATATCCTTGTGAGCGTAAGTGCCGCCGTAGCGTCCTGACTTGGATAGTATTCCTATTGCGTTTGTCGTACTTATCCATTTTGTCGGTGATAAGGTAAAGGCGTTCAGCCCGGCTTCCTTTTTAAACCCCTCGAATTCGAGGGGTTTAAAATTAGGGTTATATAGACTCTCCCAAATACCCAGATATTCTATTGTATTCCGGTTACGCAGCCAGTTCCCGATAACCGCAGTCGGATCATCGCTTTTGTATCTTGCTATGTCTGTCAGGCTGATATAATCATTCTCGTTGACTGATATAATTGTGACACTCGTATCTTTTACTGTAATCTTTGCCATTTTATATTTGATTCTTTGGGTTTTAAGTACAAAAGTAATTATAATCTATGAGACTTTCTCCTTTTCAATGAACAATATGACTTTTCCTTTCGGATATAAACAAAGGTATTTCGCTACCTCCGGTAATACCTGCTTTTCCCTTATTTCAATCATGTAAAATCACCACAAATAGGTATTGTCCAGTCAATTCAAACCCCGTACTTTTGCAAAATATAAATGGAAACATCGTTCATTATTTATGCAGGTACTCAAAGAAGACATACGTGGCCGCATATTGGCAGTCGCCGAACAGCGATTCGGGCAGCAGGGGTATTCCAAGACCTCCATGCGCGAGATTGCCGGAGCCGTCGGTGTCGGCGTGGGAAACATATACAATTATTTCCGGAACAAGGACGAATTGTTCTGTGAAGTGGTCCGTCCCGTCCTGCACGCTATGGAGGCCATGTTACAAGAGCATCACGGAATACGCGGCGAGGACGTGATGGTGATGCGGTCCGAAAAATACCTGAAAGCCTGCATTGACGAATACGTTTCGCTCATCGAAACGCATCGCAGCTTGCTGGAGATCCTGTTGTTCCGTGCCCAAGGTTCTTCGCTGGAACATTTTCGCGAAAGCTACACCGACCGCTCGACCGGGCTGGTCAAGGCATGGTTCGCCGCCATGAAGAAAAAGTATCCGGATATAAATACGGCCGTGTCCGACTTCATCATTCACCTGCATACGGTGTGGATGTTCACGCTGTTCGAGGAACTGTTGATGCACGCGGTGCCCAAGCAGGAAATGGAATCCATTCTGCACGACTATATTCTGTTTGAAATTCAAGGTTGGAGGGCCATTATCAAGGTATGACGGATAGAAAAGACACATACGGACGAGCTGCCGTGACGGGGCAGCGGGAAAAGAGGAAATCTTCACGAAGGTTTCCTCTTTTTTTATTCGTGAACAAATCTGAATATCGTTCATTAATAAATATCATAACAAATGAAACAGAAACATAAATTCGAGAGCATTGTCGCCGAGACATTGCTCATTCCGCTCTACTACAGGGCGAAAGAGAGCCGCCGAAAGAACCCGATTCTGAACGACAAGGTTGCGGAGGGTCTGGTGGACAGTCTGGAATACGACTATTCCCGTTTCGACGGGGCGAAGCTGAGCGAGGTCGGCTGCGTGGTGCGCGGGTGGTTTTTCGACCGTGCCGTGCGCCGCTTCATCGGGAAACACGCTAATGCGGTGGTGGTGAACGTGGGGTGCGGTCTGGACACCCGTTTCCAGCGTATCGGCGACGGGAAGGCTGTATTCTACGACATGGACCTGCCGGAAGTCATTGCGCTACGCCGCGAGCTGATTCCGGAGCAGCCGGGCAATCCCTATATCGCGGCCTCCCTGCTGGAAACCGACTGGCTGGACGACCTGCGCCGTCGGCATTCCGATGCGCATTTTATTTTCGTGGTCGAAGGCGTACTGATGTATTTCTACGAAAAGCAGGTAAAGGCATTCCTGCATCATGTAGCGGAGCGTTTCGGGGGCGGCGAACTGTGGTTCGATGTCTGCGGCACAATAATGAGCCGTCACGGGGTGAAACCCGATTCGCTTCGTGAACACGAGGCGCAAATCCGCTCCGGCCTAAGCGACGGGCATCTGGTAGAACAGTGGGAACCTCGCCTGCGCCTTCTGGAACAGGCCAACTACATGAAGTTCTTCCGTCCGCGCTGGGGCTTCTTCTTCGGGCAGATATTGGGACGGATGACGCAGTTGTGCTACAAGTTCAGCTCAATGTTGGGATATGAAATCGTATCGAAATGACAAGGTATAAAATCGGAAAAGACAATGGATAAGACAAAGAAGAAAGGAGGTCTGTCCCGCCTGTTCGAGATTGCGGGACAGAAGAAAGGACTGCTCTTTCTGGCAGGTCTGCTGTCGGCAGGCAGCGCCGTGTGTATGCTCGTACCCTACTGGGCGGTGTACGAGGTGTTGAAAGAGCTGCTGACGCACGGTGCAAGCCCGGCTTCGGTGGACGGAGCCGGCATGATTCGCTGGGGCTGGATCGCTTTCTGCGGGCTTATCGGCGGACTGGTGCTGTTGTACGCTGCCCTGATGTCCTCGCACGTGGCGGCATTCCGCATTCTGTACGGGTTGCGCGTCCGGCTGTCCGAACACATCGGCAAGCTGTCGCTGGGTTATCTCAACAACACCTCTACCGGAGCCATCAAGAAGACGATGGAGCAGAACATCGAGAAAATCGAGGGATTCATCGCCCACACGATTCCCGATTTGGTGAACGTAGTGGCGACGGTCGTGGTGATGCTCGTCATCTTTTTCTCGCTGGATACATGGCTGACAGTGGTCTGTCTGGCCGTGGTTTTGGTGAGTTTCGCCCTGCAATTCTCCAATTTCATGGGAAAGAAGGCACGGGAGTTCATGAGTATCTATTATGACGCGCAGGAAAAGATGAGCGCCTCCGCTGTGCAGTACGTCAGGGGAATGCCCGTAGTGAAGATATTCGGACAGAGCGTCCGCTCGTTCCGGCAGTTCAATGCCGAGATACAGGCGTATAAGACGTTCGCCCTAAAATGCTGCGACACCTACCAGAACGGAATGATTGCGTTCACCGTCCTGCTTAACTCGATGGTGACGTTCATTCTACCTGTGGGTATCCTGTTAATACAAGGAAATCCCCAGTCGCTTGCATTGGCCGCCGTATGGCTGTTTTTCATCATCATGGGGCCGGGTGTGGCTTCGCCCATCTACAAACTGACGTTTCTGGGCGGAAACACCAAGGAGATCGACGAAGGCGTGGCGCGGATCGACCGCATTCTGGAGAAAAAGCCCGTTCCCGAACCGGAACGCCCCGAAGTGCCACAGTCGTATGAGGTGGAGTTCCGCCACGTGTCGTTCTCCTACGAAAATACGGAACAGGGCACACGTACCGAGGCGCTGCGCGATGTCTGCTTTACGGCGCCGCAAGGCCGGATTACAGCGCTCGTGGGGCCTTCGGGAAGCGGCAAGTCCACCGTCGCGAATCTGATTCCCCGTTTCTGGGACGTGGAGCAGGGCGAGGTGCTCATCGGCGGCGTGAACATCAGGAACATTGCTACGCCGCAGTTGATGGATACCGTTTCATTCGTCTTTCAGGATACTTTCCTGTTCTATGACACGCTGTACGAGAACATCGCCGTCGGTTCCCCCGCCGCCACGAAAGAAACGGTAGTGGCAGCGGCCAAAGCCGCCCAGTGCCACGAGTTCATTGAGCGGCTGCCGCAAGGCTACGAGACGAGGATAGGCGACGAGGGCGTGTATCTGTCAGGCGGCGAGGCGCAGCGGGTATGCGTGGCCCGTGCCATTCTGAAGAATGCGCCGATACTGGTGCTGGACGAAGCCACGGCCTTCGCCGACCCGGAGAACGAATACAAGATGCAGCAGGCCCTTCAATCCCTGATAAAGGGCAAGACCGTGATTATTATCGCCCACCGGCTGTCGTCCATCGTCTCGGCGGACAACATCGTGGTCTTGCAGCAGGGCCGGATCGTACAGCAGGGCCGGCACGACGACTTATCCGTCGTCGAGGGTCTCTACAAGAACATGTGGGATGCCTATACGAGCGCTTATCATTGGAAGTTGAACAAAAATTGAATACGGAGATATGAAAAAGAATAGTTTCTTGAACGATATTTTACAGAATACGAGTTGCCCGCAGGGATTCTGGGGACGGATGATTTTGCGGGGAATGAACTGTTTCCACGCTTCGCTGGCCCGTCGCGGCATGAAACAGGTGGACTGGCGGCCGGAATGGAATGTGCTGGACATCGGATGCGGGGGTGGCGCCAACGTGAAGCGTCTGCTGAAGCTGTGTCCGCAGGGAAAAGTTTACGGCATGGACCTGTCGGAGGAGAGCGTCGCCTTCGCCCGCAGGCACAATGTGGGAGAACTGGACCGCCGATGTTTCATACGGCAGGGCGATGTCTGCTCCCTGCCTTACGGGGACGGGGCCTTCGATGCCGTTACGGCCTTCGAGACCGTCTATTTCTGGTCTCCCGTCGGCAAGGCGCTGGCCGAAGTCTTCCGCGTGCTCCGGAAAGGGGGATGCTTTCTCATCAGTCTGGAAGCGAGCGACCCCGAACTTGGAAAGGCGTGGACGGACAGGATAAAGGGAATGACGGTGTATGGAGCCGAAGACCTGAAACGGTTGCTGTCCAAAGCCGGATTTTCCGACATTCGGATGATTCAGAAAAAAGAAGAATTGCATATCATCGCACATAAATGAAAGGAGTGGAATATGAATGCGATTAAAAACATTACGATAGGCCATACGGAGCGTCTTTATAAGCCCGTGGGCTATACCATGCTCGTCAATCTGGTCAATATCATACCTTTCTGTCTCTCCATCGAGGCGGTGCGCATCATCTTCGCCGCATTCGACGGCAGCGGACGACCGCTCGACACGGCAAGGCTGTGGTGTATTTTCGGCATATTGGCCGTCTATATGCTGGTGATGGCTCTGGCTGAACGGACCTCCTACCGGGCCAATTTCAGAGGAGCCTACGAGATGAGTGCGTCGGGGCGTATCGCACTGGCGGAACATCTGCGGAAACTCTCTCTCGGATTTCTTTCCCGGCGCGACCCCGGCGATCTTTCATCCATGCTCGTTACCGATTTCACGATGGCCGAGACGGGCATTTCCCACCATTTGCCCCAACTGATGGGAGCCGTCGTCATGCCCGTACTGGCGTTCCTCTCGCTGGTATGGATCGACTGGCGGATGGCCGTTGCCATGTTCGCCGCCTTGCCGGTCGCCATACTTGTCCTATGGATGAGCACGAGTGTGCAGAAAAGGTTGAGCGGCAAGCAGATACAAGCCAAAATCAATGCCGGGAATCGCTTGGAGGAATACTTGCAGGGCATTCGGGTGATGAAAGCCTACAACCTGCTGGGCGACCGCTTTGTCCGGCTGCGCGACGCTTTTGCGGAACTGCGCCGTGCCTGCATCCGTCAGGAGGCTTTGCTGGGTCCTTTCGTGCTGCTGTGCATTACATTGGTGCGGGCCGGACTGACCCTGATGGTGCTGTGCGGAACCTACCTGCTGCTGGGAGGCGAACTCTCGCTGCTCGTGTTCGTATTGTTCCTCGTGGTCGGCTCGCGCGTGTTCGACCCGCTGACTTCGGCGCTGACCAACTTTGCGGAGTTCCGCTACTTCTCCATTGCCGGAGGGCGCATTCTCACGCTGATGAACGAGCCGGAGATGGAAGGCGAACGACAGGCTCCGGCCACCGGCGACATCCGTTTCGAGCATGTGTCGTTCGCCTATCAGGACAAGACGGTGCTGCAGGACGTTTCCATTGCGTTTTCGAAGAACACGCTGACGGCTCTCGTCGGTCCTTCGGGCAGCGGGAAAAGTACGGTGATGAAACTTTGCGCCCGATTCTACGACCCACAGCAGGGGCGTGTCCTTTTCGATAGCGTCCCGATGAAAGATATAGAACCCGAAAGTCTGATGAGCCGCATCTCGATGGTGTTCCAGGACGTCTATCTGTTTCAGGACACGATACGCGACAATATCCGCTTCGGAAAGCCCGGTGCGACGGACGAGGAGGTCATCGCAGCAGCCGAGAAAGCCTGCTGCCACGATTTCATCATGCGCCTGCCGCAGGGATACGACACGATGGTGGGCGAAGGCGGCTGCACGCTGTCCGGCGGCGAGAAGCAGCGCATATCCATCGCCCGCGCCATCCTGAAGGATGCGCCGATCATCCTGCTGGACGAAGCGACCGCATCGCTCGACCCGGAAAACGAGGTGGAGGTGCAGAAAGCCATCGACACGCTTATCGAGGGACGCACCGTCATCGTCATCGCCCACAAGCTCAAGACGATTATGAATGCGGACCGGATCGTCGTTCTGGAAGACGGACGGGTAAAGGAGCAGGGCACGCACGACGAGCTGATGCGGCACGAGGGGCTTTATGCCCGTCTGTGGACGATTCAGGAGAAATCCGCAGGCTGGACCGTATAGAATAACGGAAAGCCCGGATAATAGGACTTTCACGAAAAGCCGGAAAGAAGGCAATCCCCTCTTTCGGCTTTTCCTTATCTTATCGGCATTGTCGTAAATCAGTACGACGGCATAGTTACTGTTTCTGACTGCTGAACGATGTTGCGTTATTCATTGTTCGCTGGACCTTTCGGTTATGACAGACACAAGACCGCTACCCGGCCTCGTGTCCGGAAACACCTTATTATAATTATACCGAAAAATTTCCTTTTCAAGCCCATATTCTATACCCGTTATATCCCGTTCGCCTTTCCTTTTTATTTATTCTCGTTCTTATCGCTCCCTGCCACACTCCCTTGTCGGTGTGATTTTCCCATGCGAAGGTACAGCGTCATTCGGTCGTCAAGTACCGCTCCGCTAACCGGCTCGCAGATGGAACGGCAGCCTTCCCAAATCGAAGATGACCTTTCGGTCCCCGCCGTGCTACGCTATCGGGTTGGGTATTCCGTTCAATCCCCGGCGGTTTCCTTGCCTTTTCCTCATTTTCCCGCTGTCTGGCCTGCATGTAAAATCTATCCCGACAAGGAAGCCGGAACAGCTTCCGAAAAAAGGGAAGAAAAAGTTTAACGAATAAAAATTAACGATTATGCCAAACTGGTGTACAACAGCGTATGTGATAGAGGGCGACGCTCAGGAAATCAAAAGCCTCTATGAGTTGATGAAAGATTTGCAGGACAGAAAAACGCCTGCTGTGAAAAACGGCTTCGGGACATCGTGGCTGGGGTGTCTTGTGGACGCTTTGGGCAAGGACTGGGACAAGGTGAGTTGTCGGGGAGATTGGGCAAACCTCGAAATGGTGGGCGAAACCCTCCGCTTTACGACGGAGACGGCATGGGGGCCATGCAACGAGACATTCGACCTCGTGTGCGAGAAATTCCCATCGTTCCGTTATTATTACCAGACCGAAGAGCCAGGAATGGGTTTCTACGAGACCAACGACAGCGAAGGCAAGTATTTTACCGACAAATACATAGTCGATTTATGTACTGTCGAAAGCAAATACTTCTGCGAATATTTTGCCGACAGGGAGAGCCTGTTTGCGTGGCTTGGCGAGGTCGCAGGCAAAACCGTCCGCTCGGAACAGGATGCCAAGGCGCTGTTTGAGGAATGGGCGCAGGAGAACCCCGATTCTTGCTGCAGTATCAATGAATATGTGGTCGTGGATTAAATCGGACAGACAGCCATGAAAACCTATCATTGGAAAGAGTACGGCTTTATCGGGACTGTACCCGACTTCGCCCGGCATTTGGGGATATGCAAAAGCCCGACTTTCGTCAATGTGGTGCGGAGAGTGTCCCGACACGTTTATAACTGCATGAACGCACGGGAACAGGCGGAATATGAAGAGAAGCGGGAGCGGGTGAAACCCGCTTACCGCCTCTATCTGGACGAGGAACGCACGCGTTTCATCGAAATGACGAAAGAGGAGTACGAAGCTGTCGGCCTGCCCGTGGTGCAGGAAGAGGTCGGCATGTTCAAACTGTCTTACAGGAACAGAATCCTGCCCGCATCGTTTGTCGGAAACGGTCGGGACGAAAGCCCCGTGGCTTCGGCCATGAAAAAATATCGGGCGGAAGCCGTGCGTTTCACCGGACAGGTCATGCTGGCTACGGGTTATTTCAATACCCGTTTGCCGACCGAACAGCCCAAAACCGAGATAAACTATACGGAATTGCGATTGTCGTACAGCAACGGTATCGTGTTCCATTTTGTCGCAGACCGTAGCCGTGACGGAGTATGCGGCTGTTACCTGCAACGGATAACGCTTGACGGCAAGCAGATATATAACGGCTGTTTTAGCCGATATTCCAGCGTCGATGGCGTTTTGCAAAAGACACAATCGAACGGAGAATGCCAAAATGCCCATTACCATTTTATAGAGTAGGCGATAAGCCCTCTCGGACAGTAAAAGTTCGAGGGGGCTTTCTCTGTTCACCGTTTTCACGAGACAGCTTTCTTTTATAACCATCGTCCGTACCCTTTATATCATCGGGGCTTCCCCTTTTACTCTACTATCATATCTCCTTCTTCCCCTTATCTCGTTTTCGCCACTTTCTCGCCGGTTGGATTTTCCCATGCAAAGGTACAGCGGTCGTCCGGTGTCAAGCACCGCCATGCTAACGGCTCGCGGATTTGCACGGCAGCCTTCCCAAATCGAAGATGGCCTTTCAGCCCCCGCCTCGTACCTCGGCGGGTTGGGTATTCCGTGAAATTCCCCAGCCGTTTGCTTGCCTCTCCGTCCTTTCCCCCGCTGTCTGGCTTGCATGTAAAATCTCTCCCGCCAAGGAAAGCCGAAAGGCTTCCGAGGGGAGGGAAAAAGAAAAAAAAATAACCTGACAAGATATGAGTATAATATGTACACGATGTGGCGGTACGCATGTAGTATGCGAAGCCACGGTAAACCCCAACACCCAAGTGATAACGGAAATTGCCGACGATGCTTTACAATTCGGTTGGTGCGAAACCTGTAAGGCACGAAGCGTCCTGACGGATGTAGAGAAAACAAAGGCCGCCATCAAGAGCGGATTTGCCGGATTTGTCGAGGCGAACGGCAGGAAGCCTCATTATGCAAGCTGTCGGATAGTATGGAAGTACGCCAACGATTCCGAAGACGTAAAAATCCGACTGCTGGGAAGCGGTGAAAGTATCGGAAACGACATGTTCTTCTCCTGTGGCAGTATCCATGCCCTCGAATCTCTGGCAGAGTTTGGAAAAGAACCGTTCATCGTAACGGAATGTTACGCGTTCAAAACCTTTACGGAAGAAGAAATATCCGATGAAAAGACGTATGAATATGAGTTCGGAGGAGAGAAAATCGCTGTTACAGGCAAAGAAGTACGTGCATTCTATCCGGGGCTGACGGCACAGGACATCGAACAGTTCGCAGCCTATAATACGGCAAAACGCAAGTATTACCGGAAAAATGATTGTCAGCTTACCCCGGAGTTTGTCCGGCGGTTGCTCGATGAAGAACATTTGATGAAAGCGGGTGAATCCGACAGTTTCACGATTCAGTTGTTCTTCCTGTGGCATGTGCGGATTCGGAGAGAGCCTGAAAACCTTGCACCGTTCAAATACGCTCTGGAAGCCTGTTGCTTGGATAATATACAGACTTTCAGCCGCCGGTACATCACGCTCGAAAAAGCATTACTCCATTGCCTGAACGGTTTCAATGAAAACGCGAATATTCAAAACCGTTACCAATCCCTGCAAGACTATTTTTACAGGCATACGCATGGCAAATATTAATCCCCGGCAGAGATATGCACATAAAAAAACGGTCCCGGAATAATCGTCCGAGACCGTTTCTATCGAACGTCAAGTTATATCAGTCCTTTTTCAAGTCAAAATACAGCAAACGCGTTTTCAAGGGTGCGTCTTGTGGAATGTCATAATACTGCTTTTCTATCTCTTCGGTCTTGTACAGGGGTACAAAGCCGTTTTTGTCGTAATACTTAAGCACTTTGTCCTCGTTGTACGCATCCACTACGAGAAAGCGGCATCCCGTTTTATTGTCCTCGTGGCGGAACCAGTCTTTTATAAAGACCATCAGTTGCTGCCCGACATGGCTCGGTGTGCCCTGATATTCCCGATTTACCCCCAGTCTTCCTATCAATACAGCCGGATAGCTACGCCCACGTTTAGGGTTTACGATGTTACGTTGCAAACGATTTTTGTCATTGGAAGAGATTAATTTGGTTTTGATGCTGTCATTAGCCAAGGTAAACAACGCTACAATACGGTGCGGAAATTCAGTCGTCACCCAGCAGTAAGTTTTCCCTAAAAGTTCATCCGCATATAAATCGGCATCATGAAGGAAAAAATCATCAAGATCATCCTCGCCGCAAGTGAAAGGGAGGCACTTTTCCCGCACTTCCTTGTTATAGGCAAGCATGACGCAATCATCGTATAAAGAAATCCCGTCCATTGTCAATTGAATCGGAATGAACGGGATTTTTCCAATACCTTTTGTAGCCGTTTCTTGGCCGCCACGGACAACCGTGGAGTTACCTTTACAGCATTCTTGTCGGCACTACGCACGAAATCTTCTGCCGTAGCACCTTCCAAAACTGGAATATTCTTAATCGTTATAGCCATAGTCATTAATTTTATGCAAAAATACTACTTTATTGCCATACAACAAAATGCTACGTTGAATTTAACCGTAACAGGTTTATGTCAATTCACAAACAATCTGCCACTTTTTAAGTGGTTATTCTAACCATATTACATATCTCTCATCATCCTGTCGTCACATCCTCGCCGGTTGGATTTTCCCATGCAAAGGTACAGCGGTCGTCCGGCATCAAGCACCACTGTGCTAACGGCTCGCGGATTTGCCCGGCAGCCTTCCGCAAATCGAAGATGGCCTTTCAGCCCCCGCCTCGTACCTCGGCGGGTTGGGTATTCCGTGAAATTCCCCGGCCGTTTGCTTGCTTTTCCGTCCTTTCCCCGCTGTGCTGGCTTGCATGTAAAATCTCTCCCGCCAAGGAAGCCGAAAGGCTCCGAAAGCAGGGAGAAGAAAAAAAGCAAGTTCAACAAATTAAAAATTTAAAGTTATGCACAGCAAGATTTTTCAAATTACCGAAACACGGGTGAGCAAGGACAACTATCTGAACGAGGACACCCTCACGCAGGGCGACGACAGTTTCTTCGACTATTGTGCGGAGATTGACGACGAGGAACGCCAGTTCCATATCGACAACTTGGTAAACAACATTCTGCCCAAAGGCATGTTCGAGCTTGTTTCCGACGATACCATACGCTACAAAGGCGGTGCGGAACGATGGAGAGAAGATTTCGTCGCAGACATTCGAAGCAGGGCGGAAGCCCTTACCCCCGAAAGTGTGCAGGACTGGATTGGCCCGGTCTATCAACTCGAAAAGTTCCTGAAAAACCCGCTCGATACCGCTTACTGGTTCTACATGGACGAGGATGGGCTGCAATCCAACGCCGAGCAATCCTACGAGTTCCTGCGGCAGGCATGTGAATTTAAACCCGGCACGCTGCTCTACATCGGCGGTGTCATCGACTATCATTTTTAACCTCAAAACGCTGAACGATGAAAGGTACGGAACATTTCAAACGGACTATCAAGGAATACTTGGACGGCAAGGCACGGACGGACGAACTTTTCGCCGTCTCCTATGCCAAAGAAAACAAGAACTTGGACGATTGTATTACATTCATTCTCAATCAAGTCAAGGCAAGCGGCTGTTGCGGAATGACCGACGACGAGGTGTGGTCGCTCGCCATTCATTACTATGATGAAGATAACATCGACGTGGGCAAACCCATCAGTTGCAGCGTCGTGGTCAATCACAAGGTGGAGCTGACCGAAGAAGAAAAGGCGCAAGCTCGAAAAGATGCGCTGAAAGCCTATCAAGAGGAAGAAATGCGCAAGATACAGCAACGCCACAGCAGGCCGAAGCCGACCGCCAAAGCTGTACAGAATACCCAAACGGAACTCTCACTCTTCGATTTCTGACCATGAAAGCACGGACAAAATTCCAACATCAGGTAGTAGCCGCCAACGGGCGGTTGCTGCCTATCACGGAGAAACAGGCAGAATGGGCGTTCCGGCATACCGTCGGACATTACGCTTTTCGTACACCGAGTGGACAAACGACCTGCCTCGATTGTGGTCATAGGTGGAACGAGACAAAGGCGAAGCGTTGCCATTGCCCGAACTGCCACGCCAAACTGACGCTCAAAGACACGCTTTGCCGCAAGACAGATGAGAAAAGCTATTTTTCCGTCATCACCACGCAGGACGGATTTCAGGTGCAGCGGATTTTCAGAATGAATGTCTGTTACCGCAAAGGCGGGAACGCTCGGACAGACGTGTGCGAAGTGGCGAGATACTGGTTGGACGAGAATGGGAAAACCGCTTTGACAGCCTTGCAACGGACAATGGGGTGTTATTTGGACAGCTTTCTGTACGGGTCGGGATTGGAACTGCGGAACGACAATTACGTGTACCAACGCATAGCCGACTGTTATGTCTGTCCGGGCTACACGGTTATCCCGAAGTTACGGCGCAACGGGCTGAAAGGGTCGTTTGCCGACATCGCCCCGCAAAAGCTGATGAAAGCCCTGCTATCGGACAGCCGAGTGGAGACAATACTTAAAAGTGGACGCAAACGAGACCTCAAGCGCTTCATCGACCACCCGCAGGATTTGGATTTCTGTTGGCCGTCCTACAAAATCGTGTTACGCCGGAAGTATCGGATAACGGACATGGGAATATGGGTGGATTATCTCCGTATGCTCGACAGGTGCGGCAAGGACCTGCACAACGCCCACTATGTTTGCCCCGCCGATTTGAAAGCCGAGCATGACAAGTATCAGAACAAGGTGCGTATTCTCCAAGAGCAGGAAAAACGTAAGGAGCAGATGAAACGGGCGAGGGAAAACGAGGCACGTTTCAGGGAGTTGAAAGGCAAGTTCTTCGGTTTGGAGTTCACGGACGGGACGATAGTTGTCCGTGTACTGGACAGCGTGAAAGCCTACTACGACGAGGGTAATGCGTTGCACCACTGCGTGGGACAGTGCGAATATTACCTCAAACCGAATACGCTGGTATTCTCCGCACGGATAGAGGACAAGAGGGTCGAGACCGTAGAGTTGAGCCTCGAAACATTCAAGGTGTTGCAGTCGAGGGGGCTATGCAATAAAAATACGAAATACCACAAGCGGATTATGAACCTCGTGCATAAGAACATCGCCCTTATCCGAAAGCGTATGGCCGCCTGATACCGGCTGCGGAAGTTATATCGGGCAACCACCTGCCAATCGGGAACAGGTGGTTGTCCATATTCCGGTCGTTGCCGCCATACCTTTTGTAAAGAACAGACTGTCTTCACTTCAATAGCTTGCCTATCAGTTCGTTTTTACTACCCTCATAAACCTTTTGTAAGAGTAGAAAGTCGTATCGGGTGAAAAAGCTGTCTGGACTCTGTGGTTGTTACCATTCTGATGGGACATACCGGAAATTTCGTTGTGAACATGATCGTCCATTCATTGTTACGATTATATTTTGTCTGAAAATCCATCTTCCGGCTGCGATTCTTGCCATTTATACGGCATGGGGGAACAGGCACTTGCAGTCCAATACAAGGTACAGAATGTGCCTACGAACGAGATCTTCCGATTTTTCAGAGAAACAATAAGTTGTTAATTAAAGGTTTGTGCGTTTTTTGTAACTTTGCAAAAAAAGATTGATAGCGATATGACAAGTATGAAGGAGAAATACCCAGAAAACCCATCGAATCCGATGAAACTCATCTTCAATTACGAGGATGTGTTTTATAGTTTTTATTATGACGATATAAGCGGATGTATCCACCGTGCGCGGGACTATGCGTTGAATTATGTCTATTCCGGCGAGATGATTCTCGACAACGGCAAGGAGCAGATCCATGTCCGCAAGGGAGAGTGCGTGTACATTCCCCGCGACCATCATATCACGATGTACAAGAAGACCTACGAAGGAGAGCGTTATTGCGGCGTGTTCCTGAATTTTTCACGCAATTTCCTGCGGGAGATGTACACCAAGTTCGGGCAGAACAAAGTTCCGGCAACAACGCCCAAGCTCAAGTCCGAAGTGATGAAACTTCCCCCAAGCGTGGAAATCACAAGTCTGTTCGCTTCGATGACACCCTATTTCGACCCGGAAGTGAAGCCGCAGGGTGACTTCATGCACTTGAAAATGCAGGAAGGACTGCTTGCCCTGCTGCACCTCGACGACCGGTTCGTCCCCACGCTGTTCGACTTCAATGAACCGTGGAAAATCGACATTCTGGACTTCATGGACAAGAACTACATGTACGAGTTCACAATGGAAGAACTGGCGCACTACACGGGAAGAAGCCTTGCCACGTTCAAGCGCGATTTCAAGAAGATAAGCGACCTGACTCCGGAGAAATGGCTTATCCGGAAACGCCTTGAAGTGGCCTACGCCCTGATGAAGAAAGGCGGCAGGAAGATTGTGGATGTCTATACGGAAGTCGGGTTCAAAAACCAATCCCATTTCTCCGCCGCGTTCAAGAAGCAGTACGGCATACCTCCCACCGCCGTTTCTGCCTGAATACAAAATGAACTTTTCAACAACAAACTTTGAGCCTCACAGCAATTTAGCTGTGGGGCTTTTGCTTTACCTTTGCCGCTGTAATCAAAAGCAAACAAGATGAAAATGAAAGACTTCAAATCTATGGCGATCACAACCCTTGCAGGTATCATTATGCTTGCAGGTTGTACTGACAGCGAGTCAAAAACTAAAACAGAAAATAGTATGCAGACGTTGAATCTTACTCAAGAATGGGACAAGGTGTTCCCGCAGAGCGACAAAGTGAATCACTCGAAAATCACGTTTTCTAACCGTTACGGCATCACGCTGGCGGCTGATATGTATGTGCCGAAGAATGCCACAGGCAAACTGCCTGCCATTGCCGTAAGCGGTCCTTTCGGTGCAGTAAAGGAACAGGCATCGGGGCTTTATGCCCAGACAATGGCAGAACGCGGATTCCTCACCATTGCCTTCGACCCTTCCTACACGGGCGAAAGTGCAGGGGAACCACGTAACACCGCGTCGCCTGACATAAATACGGAAGATTTCAGTGCGGCGGTGGACTTCCTTTCCGCTCAGCCCAATGTGGATGCGGGGCGCATCGGCATCATCGGTATCTGTGGCTTCGGCGGCATGGGGCTGAACGCCGCGGCTATGGACACGCGCATCAAAGCCACGGTGGCTTCTACCATGTACGACATGAGCCGTGTGAATGCCAACGGATATTTCGATGCAGAGAACAGTGCCGAGGCACGCAATGCCAAGCGAAAGGCGATGAACGGCATCCGTACCCGTGACGCACAGAGTGGAACGGTTACTCCGGGTACACCGGGTCTGCCCGACAGTATCAAGGGAGATGAACCGCAGTTCGTAAAGGATTATTTCGACTACTATAAGACCGATCGAGGCTTCCATCCGCGCTCCATCAATTCCAACGGGGCATGGGCACCGACTATGGCGTTATCGTTCATCAATATGCCGCTGCTGTCTTATATCAACGAGATAGACCGTGCCGTGTTGCTGGTTCATGGCGAGAAAGCCCACTCTTACTATTTCAGCGAGGATACCTACAAACGTCTGACAGGTGACAACAAGGAACTGATGGTTATTCCCGATGCCAATCACACGGACCTCTATGACCGTAAAGTGCCATTCGATAAGATGGAGGAATTTTTCAAGAAGCACTTAAAATAATTGCAATCATGAACAAGATAAAAGGAACTGATAACAGAATCGTATTACATTTCCCTGAAAGCATGGATGTAGAATGCCTGGACGGGAGTGCCGCCGCATGGCAAGAAATTGTGAACAATGCAAATATCACCATCGAGGGAAATGGAAACCGTGTGGATTTGCATTTCGGCTCGGAACAAGAAGCCGTGAAATTACTGACCAATATTGCTTTCAATATTTTGATTATAGGTGACAATAACCGGATGAATGTGGGTAAATCACTGACAGTTTGCTATAATGCCGGATGGGGCATGTTCGGTCTGCACCTTGCCATCGGCACGGCTTTCGACCCTTGGACAAACACGCCTCGCGCAGCCAACAACTGCCGTATGGATATCGGCGAGCACATCATCACCTGCGGAGCACTTATCTATTTGCAGGAAGACGGTTCGCACATCACCATCGGACGCGATACGATGATAAGTTGGGGCGTGGATATTTGGTGTACGGACGCACATACTATCATGGACATGGAGGGCCAGCCGACCAACCACCCGTACTTCATTGAGATAGGCGAGCACGTGTGGGTTGGCAAGGACGTAAAAATAGGCAAAAATGTGCGTATCGGCCGTGACAATATCATCGGTTGGGGCAGCATCGTGACTAAAAGTTTTGAGGGTAGCAACCAACTGCTTGTCGGAACACCGGCCAAAGTCATAAAAAACGATGTACAATGGGACGGACGCACCATCAAAGAATATATAAAAGGAGAAGGACTCAAATGAAAACAATCACTTTCCGGGACGGGCGGCAAGTCTGCCCGCTCGGACAAGGCACTTACCAGATGGGGCGGCGGCGCAATGAAGAAATACAGGCTCTTCGCCGTGGTATAGAACTTGGTATGACGCTCATTGACACCGCGGAAATGTACGGAACAGAGGATCTGGTAGGTGAAGCTGTTTCAGACTGTCGTGACAAGGTTTTCTTAGTAAGCAAAGTATTGCCCGATAATGCCAGCTATGAAGGAACGAAACGGGCCTGCGAACGGAGCCTGCGAAAGCTGGGAACAGACCGTATCGACCTGTACCTGTTACATTGGATAGGCCGCTATCCTTTCTCCGAGACTGTCCGTGCCATGACAGAACTCCGGCAGGAGGGCAAAATCGTCCGTTGGGGTATGAGTAACCTCGATGTAAGCGATATGGAACATATCCTCTCCCTGCCTCACGGAGAAAACTGTGCAGCCAACCAGGTGCTCTACAACCTGAAAGAGCGTGGCGTGGAATACGATCTGCTGCCGTGGAGTGAAGCGCACCGCATCCCCGTCATGGCTTACACACCGCTTGGCGAAGGACGGTTACGCAGCCATAAGACATTGCTTGAAATTGCCCGTAGGCACAATACCACGCCCACGCAGATCATGCTCGCATGGGTGATACGTGGCTCTAATGTCATCGCCATTCCCAAAGCAAGCAACATAGCTCACGTGGAAGAGAATGCGCGATGCCTTGACATATCCCTGACGGAGAAGGACTTGGAGGAAATAGACAAGGCATTCCCCGCTCCGACACGGAAAATACCGCTGGCGGGATGGTAAACAGTAGGTATAAAAAGCAAACAGAATAGATAAACTGATATGAAAATGAAACGAATAGTTGTACGGGAATATGGCGCACCGCGCGTCATGAAAGTAGAAGACGTGGAGATGGGGCATCCCGGTCCCGATGAAGTAAAGGTGCGCAATTATGCCATCGGCGTGAACTACACGGACGTTTACACGCGGAAAGGGAATGAAACCTACCTGCGCGGCGACAACAAGGACATCGAGCCGTTCACGCCGGGCAAGGAGGGTGCGGGCATAATCCTCGAAGTCGGCGAGAACGTGACGCATTTCAGACCCGGCGACAGGGTGGTCTATACGCAATCGTTCGGAGCGTATGGAGAGTGCCATATCGTGAAGGAGAACCTGACACTGCACCTGCCCGAAGGATTGGGTTTTGAAATTGCGGCAAGCAACACGCTGCGCGGACTGACCGCCCATTTCCTGATGCACTATACCTATCCCGTGCGTCAGGGCGAGATTGCCGTCGTCCATGCCTGCACGGGCGGTGTCGGTTCGCTCCTGACGCAATGGATAAAGAGCAAGGGCGCAACCGTCATCGGCACGGTGGATTCGGACGGGAAGAAAGCAATCGCCCAACGGCTCGGAGCGGATTTTGTCATCAATACGCTGATGGAGGATGTCGCCGCAAAGGTGGAGGAATACACCCAAGGCGCAAAGGCGGATGTCGTGTTCGACGGGCTTGGGCAGGCGGTGGCTGACGCTTCGCTCAACTCCCTGCGCCGCTTCGGTTATTATGTCAATTACGGAATGGTCACGGGTTCTGTGAAGCTCGACCTGTGGGATTTGGCCGTCCACGGCTCGCTGTACGCCACATTCGGCGACCTGAAGCACCATGTGGACGATTACGGCAGGTTGCAATCAATGGCAAAGGACTATTTCTCTGCGATACTGGACGGGACGATTAAAATCGACGCGCCGCTCCGACTGCCTCTGGAGGAAGCCCCCAAAGCCCATGAACTGTTGGAATCGAATAAACGTAACGGGACAATCGTCCTGATACCTTAAACATCAACATTAAAATAATCAATAAAAAAGTCGAATATGAACGGAAAAAGATTTGAAGGAAAAGTTGCATTCATCACGGGTGCAGGCGGTGGTCTTGGCCGCGGTGTGGCAATCGCTTTTGCCCAAGAAGGGGCAAGCGTGGTGGTAACAGACCTCTCGGAACAGGCCAATCTGGAAACAGCCCGGCTGATTGAAGAAGCCGGGGGCAAGGTCTTGGCAGTGACAGTGGACGTAACCAAGTCGGAGGACATCAGGAATGCCCTTGCCAAGACGGTCGAAACATTCGGAAAGCTTGACATCGCTTTCAACAATGCAGGCATAGAGTATAAGATTCAACCCCTGCATGAAATCGAGGAAGCAGAGTTTGAGAAACTGAACAGCATCGACCTGCTCGGCGTGTTCAAGTCTATGAAGTATGAAATTCCCCTGATGTTGGAGAACGGCGGCGGTGCTATCGTCAATACGTCGTCCACTTCGGGTGTGGCGGGCTTCCGTGGCGGCTCCACGTATGTGTCAGCCAAATACGGTGTGGTCGGGCTTACCAAGTCAGCGGCTTTGGACTATGCCGCACAAGGCATCCGCATCAATGCCGTCTGTCCGGGCGTGATAGACACGGAAATGATACGACGTTTCTCCGGCGGCACGCCCGAAGGCTACAAGGCGATGATTGCACAAGAACCTATCGGACGCCTCGGCAAAGTGGAGGAAGTGGTTTCTGCCGTGCTGTGGCTCTGCTCGGAAGGCGCGGGCTTCATGGTAGGCCATGCCCTTGTGGTGGACGGTGGTCAAACCGTGGGCATTTCGAACGATAACATAGAACAGTAGCGCTATGAAACATTCGTTTTATGCCCGTAATATGAATCTCCGTTCTCGCCGTTTGGCGAGGGAGATTTTTGAAACGCTGTTCCGAATGAAGAAATTATTGTTGTTTTGGAGCATGATTCTCGGATTTGGAACGGCCTTGTCTGCCCAGACTTCGGTTGCCAAAGGACATATAGGGCTATACACGAAGGACATCGGGAAAATAAAAGTTACGGTTGTTACGGACGGGCATCTGCCCGTGAAACCCGTACAGGCGGAGTTTGCACAACGGGTCGATTCGGTAAAAGTAGCTGAAACTCTGAAAAACGGCTTTTCATCTCCCCGCGAAGTGGATTTGGCGATGAATGTTCTTCTGCTGGAGTATGGCGAAAAACTTATACTGATAGACGCGGGAGCCGGAACTGTATTCGGGGACGGATGCGGGCATCTGGCTGAAAATCTGTCATACGCCGGGATTTCACCCGAAGAAATAACCGATGTTGTCCTTACCCACGCGCATCCCGACCATATAGGGGGATTGACAGGCAGCAACGGAAAACCCATGTATCCGAATGCGGAGGTCTGGCTGTCGGATATCGAATACGACTTCTGGACTGCTTCCGCCCCGGATTTTTCAAAAAGCACCATGACGGACACGGCACACATGCGAATGCTCGTGGAGGTGGCGCAAAGGAATATCGAAGCTGCCGGCAACCGTTTACGGCTCTTCCATGACGGGGATACATTGCTCGGTTGCCTGCAAATGGTTATAGCTCCGGGGCATACGCCGGGACACTCCATTATCAGAATATTCTCGGATAATGAGGAATTGTACCATATCGCGGATGTCGTGCATTCGGAGATTCTTTCTTTCGAGCATCCCGAATGGATCTACAACAGCGATACGGATTACAGCGTGGCAATAGAGACCCGGAAAGAGGTGTTGGGCCGGATGGCAGACGCAAAAACGCTGTTTTTTGCCTACCACTTGCCGTGGCCCGGATTGGGCTACGCGACACGCGAGGGAAAGGCATTCGAGTGGCATCCCCAAAGGGTGTCGATGCCGTATTGATATTGATAACAACGAACATATAAAATAATCGGATTATGACAAATAAGGTGATAGACAGCATGATGTCACACCGCAGCATCCGTTCCTATACGGACGAACCGGTGGATGAGAAAGAACTCGACTGCATCATACGTTCGGTGCAGGCCGCACCGAACTGGGTGAACCTGCAACTCGTTTCCGTCATTGCCATAAAGGATGCGCGGCGGAGGAAACTCTTTTCACACCTGTGCGGCGACCAGCCCCACATCGCGGAAGCTCCCGTGTCCCTGATATTCTGTGCCGACTATAACCGCGTGAACATCGCTTGCAAGGAAAAGGGCCAGACGCTTGACGAGGTGATGCAGGACATCGACACGGTGATTGTCGGGGCACATGAAACGGGCATAGCGCTTGAAGCGGCCACCGTAGCCGCCGAATCGTTGGGACTGGGAACAGTACCCATCGGCGACGTGCGCAAGAACGCGCGGGAAGTCATCCGCGAACTCCAACTGCCGGAGTATGTGTTCCCTATGCTGGGATTGTGTATCGGCCATCCGGCAAACGATCCCGGATTGAAACCCCGTCTGCCGAAAGAGGCGGTTTACTTTGAGGAGAAATACAATCCAGACCTCAAGGACAAATTGAATGCGTATGACAAGACCTACGCCGAATACCTGCTAAAGCGTCCGTGGAACAACCGCGTAGGCAACTGGTCGGACTTGGCAGCGGACTTTTATCTTCACCCGTTCCATTACCGGGGTGTGGCAGAGGCACTGGAACAACAAGGATTCCGGTCAGTTAAAGAAGTTAGAAAACGATAACAAAGGACAACACCCAGGCAAACACGTTTAGAAAGTATGGCCCCCTGTTTCGTTTGTATATATAGAGCGTGCCACACAAAGAAGACCGTATTTGATTAGAAGAGAATAAGTACGGGAGTTGCAGTCGATGATTGACAAACAGTTGTCGGCATGATAACAAATAGCCTGTAGCGGATGGTAGGCCGATGCAGGCTATAAAATATGGGGCGGATTTCATACAGAAACCGCCCCACATTCCTTACACATTACTATTCTACTGTCGCATACCATTGACATTTCACGTCAAGAAGTATCATCTTGATGAAATAGCGATTCTTTCAAGTTTCAACTCATAAAGCCCCCCTTTGAGGTTAGCGCAACTGCCCTCCTTGATACGTTTGGTCGTGTGTATTATTATGCGACCAACGACTGCCAAGTTCGCTCACCCGTTCCTGTGCGAATAGTGCCGACTAAGCCCCGCATACCTCGTTGTATGGGAATGTGGAGAGAGCTGTCGTCTCTCACTTATCAATCCATTCTGATAGTGACATATCGGATATTTTATTACGGACATAATCGTTTCACTATTATCACGATATATTTTGTCCGAGAGTTTGTCTTTCGGCTGCGATTCCTGCCCTTTGTACGCCATAAGGAGGCAGACGCTTGTATCTACCTTTTTTATATACAACCAACTCACTATTCATTTCCTCGAAGCCCGGCATCGCCACAGGCTGTTTTTATCGTGCAAAGGTACGGCGAACGAACAGCGTGTCAAGTACCGCTTCGCTACTCCGGATAAAATTTGACGCAAACTTTCCGCAATCGCAGATTGCGGCATTTCATAAAATTTTAGCCTCCGTTCCTTGCCTGCTGTTCTTGCTTTCACCGTCGGGTATCGCACATAAAAACCAACCCTGCGGCGAGTCGGAAGACTCGGAACAAAGGGAAATAAAAAAACGAAGTGATGACAGCAATAGAACAGATTACCGCCATAGCCGAACAATTAGGCTGGCAAGTAAAAACCGATACCGACAAACCGAACATCGTGGTGTTCGATTTTCAGCAATACACACCTCACGGGCAGGATTTCAGTTTCTCGGTTGAGATGAAAGGCAATGACACCGATAGTTTATTACAGGAAATCGAAGAATATTACGAAGGCTTCGACCCTGACTATGAAGCCTACCTGTGGATTGGCACGGACGGGCATGGCAAGAACGGCGCACCTTACCGTATCAAAGACATCGTGAACGATATGGAGCAGGCGGAAGCCATGATAGAAAAACTTTATGAGACATTAAAAACAACCATGCAATGAAAACGAAAACACTCTACACACGAGACGCCGAAAAGGCAGGTATAAGCCGTTTCCCCAACTTTCACCGCACGGGGAGCATTATCGGCATGAAGCAGCTTTACTACGGTAAAAACGCCCTGCTGGTACGTTGCGGAAGTCAGATTTATAACGTATCGAGCGAACCCGAAATTTACTACAACATGGCTCATTAAATGATATTCATTATGAAAAGAACAAGTTACAAGAAAGATTTTCAGAGTTGGAAAGGCATAATGGCTCTAAAACTGCTCTGCTGCAACATAATTGCAGGACGTTTTGATTGGAAGAAATATTGCACGCCACAATCTTATTGTGGTCAGGAAATTTGCGTTATACCGCTACATTGCTCCTATGGACAGATAGGCTATACCGTGTATTTCCCTTATGCCGATATGCCGGAAGTGGAATACGATTGGGAAATGAACAAATTAACTATCGACAAAGAGAATTGGGAGAGCTATTTAACGTGAGTATAATTCAAAATATAGCCAGTTGCCCGTCTTTGAAAAACATACATCAATGGTGGGCTTCTTTCAAAAAACAGTATGTTGTTATGGTAGAAAGAGAGTTGGAAATAAAGTTATATTAAAGGAAGTGGGGCATGGAATATTCAATATCTTTATCTTCAACCATATATTTTTCCTGAAATTGAGCAATTTCTTTGCAAAAATCATCTGCCATACAATAAATCTCTGTAACTTTGGTCTCTGAAAACATCATGGTAATTGCTTAAATGTTAATTGAATACTATAAATTCAATACTTTTATTGCTATGTGCCTAATTTATTTACAGAATTAGAATTGAAAGAATATGACACAGACTTTTTATACCCAATGGCAATCTTCTGTCCTTGCAGATGCAGAAACTTATGTTTCAAAAGAATACAGTAATTTCCAAACGGCATTGCTACGTGAAATATCCAAATATGCAGAAGCCGTGGATGCGGCGGTCGTATCCGAGAATAAGGGGCATTATTATACAAGTTGCTTTATTGAACGTAATGGTAAGTTTGTATACATAAACCATTCTGCGGATGTGCGGATGGATGATGGGATAAAGATAGAACTCGGTTCGTTCATGATACGGACTGCCCGGCACGCAAAGGATTATACCGGCGGAAACAATCAATATTGTGATATGCTGCAGTTACAGTCAATGATTGACAAACTGTTGTCGTAATGATAACATATAGTCCGTAGCGGAATGAAAACCGGTAGGGACTATAAGGATGTGGAGCGCCTTCAGTATGAAATCGCTCCACATTCTTCATATTACGCTGCCGTTACCGACGCAGACCGCCGCCATATTCCGCCTCTTGTAGCTCCTCCCTGTATTCTTCAAGCTCGTTCAGCTTCTCGTTCACGGCTTGCAGGTTGGCCTCCAGCGTCATGTTGTGGTCATAAGGGTAATGATGTTGTACGGCCATCCCTGCATTGGTGGCCGTACCCACGTCCAGCGTATCCTTGTCCCTGTTGTACCTTGCATACAGAATATCTCCGTTTGGCATTTCAAATACCGGTATTCTCTGATGTGTCAGTTCAGCAAACTGTTCCGCCGCCATATCCTTGGCCACCTCTTTCACATCATCGCTGGCACGGTCTGTGCCGTAACGTGTGATGTGGTCCCGTACCTCCTGTTCCGTGTATTTCAGCATGATGTCGTAGGTGCCTCCGACACTTCCGTTGTACACCACGGCAAAGTCATTATCTTCAATCAGCAGGTCATCGCCCCGGTTTTGGAGGGGAGAAGCGTATGTATGCTGTTCGTCCATGCCGTTGCCGTCGTAATACTCCTTGGCGAGCGCCAGCAATCCCTTGTAGTCACCTTTGTCCCGCAGTTCGTCGAGCTGTCTCGTGCCGTGGTCGAACTGAAGATAGGCCACCGAAGCATAAAAAATACGTTCCTTGGCAGAGCGTTTGTCCTCTTGCTCTTCAGTAACATTTTGCTCCAACTCCTGCGCAATCTTATCCACCTTTTGAGTGACGATTGACGAAGCCCGTTTCACGTCCAGAAGCGTTGTCTTGATGAACTGTGGGGATTCTTTCAACTCATCGAGCCACCCTTTGAGGTATGCGCAACTGTCCTCCTTTATATGCTTGGTCATGCCGTAGCGTTGTGCGACCAACGCGCTGCCCAGCTCGGCCACCAGTTCCTCGCGGGCGTACTCTTTCGAACCGAAAGAGGTAGGTTGGAGTCGGTCGAGTACGCCTTCCGCTCCGGTAGAGTGAATCATCTCATGGAACAGCGTTCCGTAGAAAGATTCCCCGTCCCTGAACTGTTCCTTTTCGGGTACGACAATCTCGTTTTTCGTGATCGAGTAGTATGCTTCGTTCTGGTGCATCGGTTTGATGGGACAAATCCAAAGGTTGTCCTTTATCATCGCATCGACAGGCTCAAAACTGAAATGTTCGCCGTTTTCGACCCTTTTCCCGTTCTCTCTTTCCAACTGCTCCCATAACTCCGGTCGAGCCTCCTGCAGGTTGGTCTGGGCGACATTGAACACCCGGAACACCTGCATTTTCGGATAGACATTGTATTGCGCCTTCTCTTCTTCGGAGAGTTTCTTGTAGTCGTCGTACTTGATTTTCTCCTTTGTCTCCTTATGTATACAGGTGAATGTGGTCAGCATGACGGGAAACGACTTCTCGCCGCGCAACACCGAGACACGGGGTAATTCCTGCCCGTCCTTGCCGGGCTTGTTGAGCCGCTGCACGCAGTCGAAGGTGCAGAAACGCGGAATCTTGTACCCTTCTTTCTCGCAGTGCAGGAGCAATAGGAAGGCGTTCATACCGTTGTACTCCCGCCCGGAAAGGTTACGCGGCCATTGCAGTGCCCCCTCGGTAAACCACGGCTTGTGCCAGTCCTTGTGGATGCTTTCGATTTTCTCGATCATCATCTCGGCAAAGAGGTCCAGAGCCTTGTCCTCGCTGCTCGGCCCCTCCGTATTTCGCTTTCTATAACCGGCCATGACTGCTATTGATTGAAGTTATCCGATTCGGGAATATATTGCGCCAGTTCTTCCACCCGGCAGGAGATGTCCGGCTTCCCGTTATGTACCGAGACCGTCATCTCGCCCTTGGCTTCTACCTTGATGCCCGGTTGCAGCCACTCTTCACGTTGCCTGTCGAAGCAGAAGAAACGCACCCACTGGTACTCGAAATTCTCATCGACCTTTTCGGTGCTGAATGCAGAGAACATCGTATAGGACTTATCCTTTTTGTCCTTCCGTTCCTCGATGTTCTTGCCCACCTTGCCCCGGAACGACAGTTCGCCCTTGATGGAATCCGCGATGTCCTCCGCCGGGCCGATACGGTCGGCAAAGAGGTTGAAATAGAGCTTTTCGCCCCGGCGTTTCAGGAACAGCGTCCCCGCAACCTCGACACGCAATCCGTTTCGATAGCCGGATACCTTCTTCTGACCGCCCTCCTTGCTGACACTGATCTCGACCGTTTCGTTCCGGCCGTCCTTGCCTTGGAGCACGACGCGGAGCGGAAAGGTCAGGAATGTTTTCTCTTCTTTGGTCGTGCGCATCGAAGCGTCGCGGCCGATGGTGCCGCACGCCGTAATATTGCATTTAATCATTTTATTTTGTCTTTTATAGTGATACATAGTCCACCGGACAAAGCGGGGTGTCTTGAAGTTGAACAGGTTGAAAGCGTTTCCTAATCGGGAGCACGTATTCTCATGTAGACAATCCAACCGGCAATACCCAGTTGGACGCCCACGATAACGAGTGTTGCCACCCAACCGAATAGCCGGGAACAGAACAGGATATGCAGGGCGCAGGCGGACACCCCGGACAAATATCCGCAAAGTCGTATCATCACGCGTTTTATCATGACTTTTGGGATTATCTTTTCAGGTTTTCCGATTGTGCCCGTTGTTCGGACATGCCCCGTTCAAAGTTCTGCGACGCCGCCTCCGAGAGGATGACCGTGTTCAGCACGCCGGTCACACGCAGCCGTTTGGCTTCCTCCGAAAGAGAACTGTCGTTCAGCGTCACCGACAGGCGGCTTAACTCGGCAGAGGTCAGTTCCCGTGATACCTGAACGCTGCCGTTGTCCGCCTGCAGGACAGCCCGCCCGTTTTCCCTGACTGTGAGGTCACAGGTTTTCATGCCCGGCAGCAACGCTTTGAGGTCGATACGCCGGCTGTCCATCGCCTCGGAAATGGCCGCCTTTTGTTCCTCCTTGTTCTTGCTGTCGATTTGCGTCGCCAGCAACATCAGGGAGGTAAAGGCGGTCATGGCCATTTCCACGACAGGATCACTGCACCCCGACAATCCCACGCCGCTATCCTCCGAGGAGAGCAGTTTTTTCATCCATGCATCGGGCGAAAGGCTTTTGCCGGTGGCATTCTCTTCTGTTCCCTTATATCGGGCGAGCAGGTCGTTGCCGTTATGCAGTACCTGCTGTTTGATGTGTCCCTTTTGTGCGATTTCAGCCAGATACGCTGCCGGATCGACGTCCCGCTGCGTGCCGTCCGCATAAATCTGCCGGACACCGAAGTGCAGGTGCTCCCCGGTCGTCCGTGTCCCCGTGTTACCGGAACGACCGAGCTTCTGGCCTGCCTGTACCGTATCGCCTGCCTTTACGGAAACTTCGCCGAGGTGCATGTAGGTACACTGTACCTTGCTGCCGTCCGGACGGGTGTATTCCACGGTCAGCGACTTGTTACCGGGTGCATGGCCTTTGTCTTTGACAGCGACGACCTTGCCGTCTTTCTCCGTGGCCAGGACTGTATCTCCGTCGCACCGGATGTCGATGCCCGTGTGCATTCGTTCTTTGCCGTCTACCGGATCTTGCCGCATACCGAATGGCGAGGTGACGAAAAGAAACTCTTTCCGCTCCACCGGAAACGAATAGTCCACTGTATTTCCGACCTCACGGAGCGGGTTCTCTTCCACGCCGAACCGCTTTCCCTGCGTCTCCATTTCCTGCATGACCTGCCGGTCGTACTTTTGCAGCCCGTTCTGTTCGATGATACGTTGCAGGCTGTCGGCATAATGCCCGCCCGTGGCATAGCCCGCCTTTTCGAGGCCCTGTGTCCAGCCCTTGTAGTCATCGGGCGAGAGTGAGAAACAGCGGGCATAGCGGCTGTTCTCTTTCAGGAAGCGTGAGTGGTGTTCATACGAATCGCCCACGCTGTCGTAGCGGCAAAACTTCTCGTTCGGCTTGTCATCGGAATACAGGCCGTACCGGCCACCTTCGGCAATCCATTCGGGCGTGGCCTTAATGCCGAAATGGTTGTTCTCGTTCACGGCCAGACGGCTTTGGCCGTTGGAACTTTCCAGTATGCCCTGTGCCAGCGTCACGGAGGCCGGAATGCCGTACCTCCGCATCTGTGCCATCGCATAATCTGCGTATTGTTCCGTATATTCTTGATTCTTGTTTGCCATATCTTTACCTCCTCATGGTTGGACGTTGTTCGTTCTCGTTCTGTTCGTCGGTTGCCTCTGCAGGCTCGTTTTGCTGCGCCTTGGACATACCGTCACAATCCATCACGTGTGCCCGCAGCGCATGGATTTGCTGCCTTGTTTCCTCATTGCTGTGTTCAAATACCAATATGATTTTGTCCGCATCATACGGAATGCGTTCTTTACTCGGAGGCATGTCCAGCTCGTTCGCTATGGTCTCCGCATCATACATGGAAGCGTAATACTTGTTCTCATGTTTGAAAAGGACGACCGCTTCCGGTTGTTCCTCTTTGATTTTCTTGTATTTGCCATACAGTTGTTCCGGTATATCTTTTATGGACAACTCTTTCAAGGATGAAGCAATTTTGGGGGATTCCTCATTGGCTTGCTTGGGGTGCTTGTCTTTATTCTGCTGTAGGGTATCCTCTTCTCCTTGTTTCTTTCCGGCAGTCTCTTCCTGCGTCTGTCCTTTACGCAGCACATCGGCAAAAAGCGTGGCTGCCAGATGGCGTTTATATTCTGCACGGTCCTCGGCCAGCCACATGCGCTGCCAGTGTTGCCGCGTGACGCTCCGGGGCTGCAGTTTCTTCCCGTCGATGGTTGCCACGCACAGAGTCCCTTCTTGTTTGGTCTTGAATACGGACACTCGCTGAATCCGGTTCAGGTCAATCTCCTGCGCTCCGCTGCTGAACAGGTCCACTTTCAGGTCAGGCTGTGTTTCCGCCAGTACATAATACTTGTGCGCCAGTTCCATGCGTACCTTGTCGATGTTGTCCATCGCCTGTTTGAGCGTGGAGAAAAAACGGTTCACGTCCTCCTTGTCAGGATAGATACTGTACCCGTTCTGATGTTCGGGCTTCAGATACAGCGCCCAGCGGTTCTTGTCGTCCTGGATCATCTGTACTTGGTCGAAACCGATTTCGTCCGCCCGTTTGACCGCAGGCGTCACGTCCAGTGTGGAAAGCATTTCCAGTGCCCAGTTCTTCAGTCGGGCCAGTGATACCTGTTTCTTGGCGAAATAGGCATCATCGGGCCTGTACCCCCATGCGCCGTCGGGATTGAAGAAACGCACGTTTTCAATACCTTCCCTTCGCAAAGCCCTGCCGATACGGGCCTTGTTCATGCCCGGCACTTCGTTGTCCACCTCCGGCGACGCACCGGCAGGGAGTATCACATCCGCCGATTTCGAGGACGGGTCGATGACGATGACAATGGTCTTGTCCTCCTTGTTCGGGTGTTTACGGATTTCATCGGCCACGTAGAAATGCTTGGGTAACTGCTCCTGCATATCCGAAGTCTGCCGGCGGTTACGCATCGTGGCATATTCGATTTTTTCGCCCCGTTCCGCCTTGTGGATTACTTCGAGGGCGTTGTTCACGTCGCTTTCGAGGGCATCCATCAGGTTGGGGCTCTCTTTAAGTTCCCGGTTCCAGTAGTCCACCAATTCAAGGCTTTTGTCGGACAGACGGGCAGGCAGTCCCAGTTCCAGCATTTTGATGCCCGAAGCCACCTCCACGATCAGCCGTTCCTGTTTGAGGGCATCTTCCGAAGGACCCATGCCGTTTTTCATCACCATGCCTTCACGGGCCAGCCGTTGTTGGTGTCCCGTGGCGCTCACGATTTGCCGCAAGGCTTCCTGAACGTAGTCGTTATAATGCTCGAAGTTCCGTTGGCGCGGCATATAGACCGCATCGCGGTCCGTCTCGTAATGGGGCATTCCGCTGCCGTCCGAACGCACGGGCACGAGATTGTCCCGCATTTTCAGCAGGAAGTCGTTGAAGCGGATATGCAGCCTCCGTTCATCGGCTTCGGAGTAGCCACGCTCCACGGCACTCCCGTCTTTCAGCAATACCGCATCGTAAGTCTCCTTATCCACGTAGGGCAGTGTCGTCTGGTCGATGTTGAAAAGTGTGCGGATCTCCCTGTTATGTATGCCCTTGTACTGTTTCTGCACCTCCTCGTCCAGTTTCAGATAAGCGTCCCGGCTGATGATGTCCTCCGGATTGTTGCGGTGGACGTACTTGTTCCAGTTGTAGAACAGGAACGGAACGCCTTGCTCGTGCTCGCGCACCGATGTGCCGCGTGCCTTGGCATCGCTGTAAAGGGTGAACAGGTTGGTCTTGCACCCGTTCCGGTCCGAATGCAAGGCCATGAACAGGCCGTTGAACGGGCTGACGGCAACACCTTTCGGGTAAAATTTCGGAAAGCCCTTGCCCGTAGCGTTGAGCCAGTGTCCCCCGGCGTTCGACGCTTCGTTCAAAGCCGTGGAGAGCAGCTCTATCTGTCGCTCCTCGGCATTCTTTTCTATTTGCGATTTCTCTTTCATACTCCAAAATTTTTGTCGGTTACGGGATTACTGGATGCCTCGCGTCCGCACGATGGTCTCCTGTTGTCCGTTGTCGTAATTCTGCGAAGCTATCTGGCGGAGACGGTCGCTTTGGGCGAGCACGGCATTGGCCAGCGTGTTCAGCGGCAGGGCGCCGGCACGGTAGGCATCCGCCACCGTGGAGTTGAGCTGCACCGTGCAGGGCACATGGTCTATCGTGGCAATGAGGGTGTTGCCTTGCAGCACCGGATTCACGATACGCGGATTGAGCGGCTCGTCGGGATAGCGTCTGTACTGTACCTCTCTGTCGGTCGGAGGCACATTTCTGTTTCTCTCCGTTCTTTCACCCAATGCTTCGTGTCCCGCCTTGTTCAGCAGGTTCGCTCCGCCCAAGCCGATAAGCAACATCTTCAGCATCGGATTCTTGACGAATATGCCCGCCACGATACTCGCTATCGGCAGCAGGTTCTCTTTCAGCCCCAGCGATTGTGTCTTGCCCGTAAATATCCCCAGTAGCATGTCGGGAAGCATGGCCAGCACACTGCCCGGATTGCTCATGACTTCGCCCAGGCCTTCCAGTCCGAGGAAACGGGTCAGCCCGTCCCAACCGTTTTCGTTGGTCTGTGCGGCATGCGGCTCTTGTCCGGACGGTTCTTCCCGTACCGTCTTCTCGGTGGAGACCGTGGCAGTCTGCCTTTCTTTCTCCTCTTTTTCCCTCTGTTCGGATTCCTGCCCTGCCTGTTCTTCCGTTCCGGTTTTCCTCCTTTCCAGATCTTGCAGGTAGGCTTCCTCCTGTCCGGGAGCGACTACTATCGGTACATCCTTGTATCGTTCCGCCCGCTTCCGTTCTGCTCCGGCGATTTCTTCCCGCCACGGCATATTTCTATTGTCTGTTTTCCACCAGTCCATAAAATCGAATGTTACAATCGGTATCTTCTTTTGCAACTCTCCGTTGGCTGCGGCAAGAGCCGTGTTTTCTTTGCCCGGTATGCTTGCCGCCTCTTTGCGGAAGCCGTCGAACACGTTGCTGTCGCTGCCGAACACGCCCTTGCTGATACACTCCTCTGCAGAGAGCGGCTGCGTTTCCTCCTTCCCGAAATGGTCGGCAACGGCTGAGATTGCCGTGTCCGCACCGATGAACCGTGCAACGGCCGTCCACGAACCCGTACCGCCCAGCATGACCGTATCGGCCGAAGCCCCCAACACCCAGCCCGCACCTTTCTCCAACTTGCTCGGCCGGTAGGCAGCCTCTCCGCGTTTTTCTATCTCTTCGGCCAGCGGTGAGCGCCCCAAAGCCTGCGGTAATCCCAGCAGGCTCGATTCCGCCGCCTTACGGATGATGTAGTCCGCCGAGGATTTGGGCATACGCTCCTTGACCAGTTGGTCTATCATCAGTTGCTCTACACGATAGTCCACGAAGGCATAGGCGAGGTCGCAGCCTAATTCCTGCGACAGTTTATCGTAACGCTCGCGTCCGACTTCCTTCACGACGGCATCGCGCCACTGTCCGGCCATGTAGGCAAGGTCGTGCTGCATCTCCTCCGACGAGAGAATCCTGTCCTTGCACATCCCGATGTAGTCCTCGGTCGTCTTGGAGTTCCACTCTCCCGTAACCTTGAGAGTCTGGTACGGGTCGGCGAGCGGTTGCCCCGCTGACGCCATCATGCCGAGTATGCCGCCCAGGGAGGTCGAATACGCTTTCATTTCCTCGCCCTGTTTTTCGGTCAGGTAGGATTGCGTCTGCGTCATGACGGGGACAAGATGATGGCGGAAATAACTGCCCATGAGGGTCTCTATTTCCGCAAACCTCCTGCTATGTTTGATTCCGTCCATATAATCAATGTCTTTTTATATCATATTGACCTGTTTCAACAGTTGTTCCTTCGTTTGTTCGATAGCGTTGTGGTACACTTCCATCTGTTTGGGGAAGAACTCTTCGAGCCACGCATCCTTTTCGATGCAGTCTTGAATGAAGCGAACCGCCTGTTCCCGTTCGATTTCCACCGAGGCTTCCCCTTCCTCCCGGTTGTTGAACCATGCCTTTGTCCACCAGCGGACTCCGGCCCGGTCGGGATAGACCGAGACGATCCTCGGTATGTCGAAGCTCTGGATGTCGATGTCCAGTTCCGCCAGCGGGTCGATGATTCCGCTGCCCGCTACGGCTTCGTCATGAAGTTTTTTTTTACGCCGCCGCCCATCGTGGAGAGGTACACCTCATGCCGCAGGGCAAGGTAGTTCAGGAAATCCGCTATCAGCAGGTTCTGTACCTTGCAGGCCAGCGGCATGGCTTTGCGCCCCAGTCCGAGGGGATTAGCCATGCTCGGCATCTGCTCGTAGAAATACTCTTTCATCGCGCCCATCGTGAAGATGTGGCGTAGCGACTGCTCCGTATGCGCGGGAACTGTGTATGCTCCCCGCTGCAAATCCTCCATGTAAAGCGGCAGGAAATGGAGCATCAGTTCCTCTATTTCCCTCTGATCCTTCTCATAATCGGTTTTTATCCCCGCTTCCGCATCGTAAAAACCTGCCGGGCCGTTATCCCCGGCTTCCTGCAAGGCCCGGATGTTGCCGTACAGCATGGTCAGGAACTCTATCGGGTTCAGCTCCTCGCCCTTGAATTTGACTTCTATATGCAGCCGTTCGCCGCTCAAAGCCACCGTTTGTCCGGCTTTCACCCGCTGTCCGAATTGGGCGAACACATTCGACAAATGACCGTATGTCACCTCGTACCCGCCGTAACGGACCGTCTGGCAGATGCCGTGTACCGGGTCGTTGCCCACGCCCGACACAATGCCGCTGGCCACGGCTGACAGCATGTAACACCTCACGTTAAAGTCTATCCCGTGATGAAAGAACTTTTCTCCCGTCGTCGGGTGTACCTGCTCGCCATAGCCGAGCGACAGTTCCACGTCTTTTCCCTGCGGCTCTTCGAACGGCATACAGTAGCCGCTGTCCGAGTGCAGGATCATTTCTTCCGTATATTTCATTGTGATATATATTTTTTCGTGTTCCTACCTTCTCATTCCTCCGCTTTGCGCTTGTTCCTCCGGAGAGAGTGTCGGCGTCTGCGTCCTCGACACCGTTTCCGGGGAAGCGGCACGGACGATACCTGTGTTGTTGCCGATAAGCATCATGCCCAGGAACAGACCGGCAATCTTGCCTAACCAGCCGAAACGTCCGAACACGAGGTACGCCGCCGCAATCAGCCCCGCAATGTTCAATCCCGACACGTTGCCCCCTCCGAGGTTTCGCAGAAAGCCGCCGAGCATGTTGAACAGCCCGCCGCCGGAGGTTTCCCGCAGGAAATTCGACACCCCGTTCAGCTTCGAGTCCACGCCTCCCACAGCCTCGCTTATGGCAGAGACCGTCTCTCCGGCTTTGTCTTTCAGTTCTTTCATGTCTTCGGGCGTTCCCGCCAGTGCGTTTGTGGCGGATTCACCGATAGCAGTCTCGCTGACAATCCGTGCGACACTTTTGTCGGTGGTCAGTTTCTGCCAGCCTACATAGCCGAACGCACCGCCCACAGTAGCGGTCTTGACCGCATGACCTGCACCCCGAAGGGTCTGCGAGGGGTGCAGCACCGCCTCTCCGGCACTCTTTCCCGTCGCGTTGGCGGCTTTGCCCATGCCTTTCATGGCCTTTCCGCCGTATTTCAATATCGTATCCCAAGCTCCCATGTCTTTATTCTTTTTTAGGGTCTAACATTTCTTCCATTTTGCCGCCATCGCCGTTGGGCGGCCTTCACGATGTCGTACTTGTCGGCGACAGGGCGTGCTCCCTCGTCGATTTCCCGCCAGATGTCGCCCAGTGTGGTATATTTCACCGCCTTGGTCAGCCGTTGCAGCGTCCGGTTCATCGACCGGAGTTTCGGGCGTATGCCGAACACGATCTCCATGCGTTCCCTCTCCGTCATCTTGTTGTCCGACAGGCAGGCCGTGCGGATGTCGTTCACGATTTCCACGCTGTTCAATATCATCTCCCGGTAAATCCGATTACGCTGTGCGGACAAGGCGACGGCCAGCGCACCTGTCGAATGGCGTCCCAGTTGCTCGGTAAAGTCGCCCATGTTGTCCGTCAGCCGCGATATTTCATGATAGAAACCGTAAATCTGCGCCGCATAGCAGACAATCGAACGGAACGAGTTCAGGTAGTTGTTGAACTCCCGTTGCAAGTCCGTCGTGCCTTCCACTTCCTCCTTCGTCCACACATGCCCCGTGGTCTGCATCAGCATGACCTTCTCCTGGCTCTTCAATTCCTTCTCGGCCTTGTTGGTATAGACCAGAATCATTCCCGCAAGGGTCGCATCGTTCTGCGCCTGTACCTTGGAGATACCGGCGCATAGCAACAGAATCCATATCGAGATTATCCGCTTCATCGTTCTCCGTTTTTTATTTCCCTTCTTATCAACGGGCGGTGGCTGCCGCCCTGCGCCAGCGGGACATGGCCAGACGGGCCACCTCGCCGTTGCTGCGGTCAATCATGCCCGCCGTTATGTTGTTCCACACGTCATTCAGCGTATAATAGCGCAGGCTCAAGTAGAGCAGGTGCAGTTTCCGGCTGAATGCCGCGAGCTGGTCGTTCAAAGCCCACAGCGTTTTGCTCCGTTCCGCTCCCGTAAGCATGTTTTCCGTTCCGCCTTTGGCCACGGCGTCGTTTAGCAGCGTGAACACGGAGACCAGCTCCGTCGCCGTCTCGATATAGAGGTTGTTCATGTTCATGCTGGCGACGATGCCCTGCGGGTTGTTCCGTATCGCCTTGCCCAGTTTTCCCAGCGTGAGGAAAATCCGCACGCCGTCATTATAGAGGTGCGTGCAGGCTTTCAGCGACGAGGCATAGCCGCTCGCCGTCTTGAGGTAGCTGTTGTACTGTTTCTCCCACTCGTGTATGCGGTTGAACTCCGCTGCGATGCTGTTCTGCAGCAGGGCGGTCTGCGTCTGTCCTTTGATTTGTTTCTCGATCTGGCCGTTTATCAGCTCGTTGCCCTCGGCCAACGCTGCCCATTCCAGCGGGTTCGAGGCAGCAAGCTGCGCTTTGGTCGATTGCGGAAGCAGACCGGCAAGTATCAAGACCGTCCATATACTAATGATTCGTAATCTCATAGATTCCCTTTTTTCGTTTATTGATTTCCACACGTTCACGGATAATCGCCACGATGTCGTTTCCGCATCGGACGCCGATAAGGTCGAGCTTCGGGGTGTTCCGGTCCATCGAAAGGATAATGACCGTTTTCAGGCCGCAGAGTTGCTGCAGGAGGCTCTGGTGCTCCTGAAAGTCCACGATACGGTACAGTTCCATGTAGTCCACCCTGCGTATGAAAATACCGTGTTCGCTGACAAGCTGTTCTTCGCCGACCCTGTAACGTATCCGGCGCAGGTAGATGAAGCGATACAGCAGTACGAGGAACAAAAACAAGGCAATGACCGCCGCCATGCTGCCCAGCGGCATACCTTCCATGCCGCCATACACCATCCCCGTCATGCAGATGCATATCAGCGGCAGTTCGTCAATGACGAATTGCTCGGCGTGCGGTCGCAGGATGATATTCCGGACATCTTGTATGGAGTATGGTGTGGTCATCGGCGAAAATGTGTTTGTCGTTCCTGTTCGGCATTATCCTCTCGTTCCTGATTCTGTCCGACGGATTCTTCCTGTTTTTGCCCGGCCAGAAGCTGTCCGTTCCAGTCCTTGTACGGATAGACGGGCTGTTCGCGGACAAAGGAGGTGTCATTCCTTTTATCCAGTCCAAGGAACTCCCGCAAGCCCTCACGGAACTCTTTGTAATGCTTGTTTACAATATCCACTTGGGTCTGTATATCGTCCGTATGGCACAGGCCGCTCGAACGCATTGATCTGGCTTCTATCCATGCCGATTCGTATTTCCCATACTTGCTTAGCACATCCTTGGGCAGCAGTTCCACCTCTCCACAGTCCAGATTTTCACCATCCGGAACAGAGTCGAGATAAGGCTTACGTTCGGAGGTCGCCTCAATGGTGGAACACACCGCACGGTACATCTCTTGTTGGAGATTTTCAGCATACTCGATTCCTGCAAGGTCGGTATCGAAACAGATATGCTGACGGGCGGGAAGAGCGGCAGAAAACACGCCCTGCATCTGTGCTACGGTCGGAGAGCCACCCGTAGAGACAAACACCGCCTTTCGTAGCTCTTGGTTTTGCGCCTGATGGAGCTGGTAATAGGCCATCGCATCGTAGGCACTCTCGAACCAATAGATATGTCCGGCTTCGGCAAGGGGCGTTCCGGAAGGACTGGCAATCCACAGCCCTTCGTTCGCGTTGCCTTCCTTGGCCTTGTCTTGGTAGCTGCCTCTTCCGTCCATGCGCACGCAGTCCCGTTCCTCGAAGCCTACGACCGTACTGCCGTCTTTGGGCAAGGTCAGCGGAAAAGCGAGACAGGTATATGCCGCACCGTCTGCGCCGTGTTTTGTCGCCAGACAGAAATGGCGGTGGAAAGCAGACTGCGTGCAGAGGTCGATACCCCGGTTCTTGAAATAGGGATAAAACGTCTTCTGCGTTTCCCGGTCCTGTGGACTGAATGGGCGCAGGTCGTAATTCGCGATGTCGAACGGCCGTAGGTCCTGCTTGTCCTCGACGGGAATGTTCAGCAGGCGGCTGCATACAAGGTTCACCAGTCGGTTCGGGTCTATTCCCTCCCGGTATTCCGCAAATAACGCCGGGTGTTCCTTGATGAACGAAACGACGTTGTATTCCTTCTGCCGGGGTGGTTGGCAACAGCACTTCCCATGCTGTGTGATGACGAACTTGTCGCCCCGGATACGCTTTCCCTCGCTGTCCGTGCGGATAAACGAGGAGAGACGCAGACCGAAGCGTCGGTTCTGGCGATAACCGGCATCGAGCAGTACATCCCGGATGTCGATCCTTTGCAAAAAATCGTCCTGTGTAAATTCCTTGTCATTCATTGTTTTCTCCTTTATTGTTTCATGTGGGGTGTGCCGTGTTGTCATCGGTGGAAACGTACTTGCCGTTCCTGTTCGGGTTCTTCTCTTCTGGCCGACTCTTCGTGAACTGATTCTTGCAGCTTGGCCTTTGCCAAGAGCTGTTCGTTCCAGTCCTTATAGCCTTTTTCAGCAGGATCGTACACAATAAGGTCGGTGCCGTCCTCGCCGGGAGCGGGAAGATTACGGATCGCATCCTCTATGGCCATGATATTTTGTCTCATGCCCTCCAGTGTTTCCTCACTGGCCGACCCCTCGGCAAGAGCCATCTCGTACTCGTCTTGGCACACCATGCTCATCTCCTGCAAATATCCGTCGCCGATTGTCCGATAGTCAAGCGTACCATCTTCCCGATAGATTTCTTTGGGACGTAAAAGCGTACCGACTATCCTGTGAAAGTCGAAGGGTTCGAGTTTTATTTCGTAGTTCTGGTTCTCCTCGCCGCTGATACGGACTTGCAGTTTGTCGTCTTTCGTCACGTTGCTGGTGAATGTCTTGCCCGCCTGGGTGAGCGCGAAGTTGATGGCGAAGATCTGTCCGGCACGGTCCCGGTCGAAGCAGAGATGGTGGTAAGCGCGTGGAGCGGCCTCTATCATGGCTTTGAACTGCTGCTGGCTCGGTGCCCCACCGGTAGAGACGAACACTCCCTTTCTTAGTTCCTTGTCCCATTTCTGATTAAGCTGGTAATAAGCCATCGCATCGTAGGCACTCTCGAACCAATAGATACGCTTAGCTTCCGCAAGTGGGGTCTTGGCAGGGCTGGCAATCCACAGCCCCTCGCTCGAATTGCTGCCCTCGGCCTTGCCTTTGTAGCTGCCGCTTCCGTCCATTCTTGCACGTCCCCGTTCCTCGAAGCCCACGACCGTGCCGTCACCTTTGGGCAAGGTCAGCGGAAAAGCGAGATTGGTGTATGCCGCGCCGTCCTCACGGTGCTTCGTCGCCAGACAGAAGTGGCGGTGGAAGGCATATTGCGTGTAGAGGTCGATACCCCGGTTCTTGAAATAGGGATAGAACTTCTTCTGTGTCTCCCGGTTCTGCGGGTTGAACTTGTGCAGGTCGTAGTTTGCGATGTCGAACGGACGGATGTCCCGCTTGGGCTGTATAATCCGCATTGTCCGGTCCTCGATGGGATGGTTCAGCAGCCGGTTGCACACGAGGTTCACCAACCGGTCGGGGGACATGCCCACACGGTATTCCGTGAAGAACTGCGGGTGCGCCTTGATGAACGAGATGATGTTATAGACTTTCTGCTGCTGTGCTTGGAAGCAGCACTTTCCTTGTTGCGTCACGATGAACTTGTCGCCACGGATACGCCGTCCCTCGCTGTCCAAACGGACATACGAGGGATAGCGCAGGCCGTCGCGCCGGTTCAGGTGGTAGCCCGCGTCAATCAGCACGTCCTGAATGTTCAGCCTTTGCAGGAAGTCGTCGTAGGTAAGGTCTCCTTCTCTCATTGTCTTTATCTCCCTCTTCTCATATCGTTAATATCCTGATTCATCTGTGCCTCGAAATTGCGTATGGCCACGTCCCTCGGCGTATCGACACCGGGTTTGAAATACGGACGCGGCTCGCCTCCGAAACGCTCACCGTAGAACTCCGGACCGTGATGATGATGCCGCAGGCCGTGGACGACACCCGCCGTGACGACCGTTCCTGCCGCAAGGGCGGCGAAAATCTTCACGCCGAGACCGCGCTGTGCTTCCGGCCGCATCTTCATGTCCACCTCGTTGAATATCTTCGAAAAGATTTTCATGCGGTGGTAGTCATCGACTGCGAGGAATTTGTCGTAATCCTTCTGGCTGATCTCGTGGCTGATGACCTGCCCGTCGATGACGGCCGTCATCTTGTACTTGCCCTCTATGGGGGACGGGTGTACGGCTATCTCGCCGACCTCGACCTCCCTGCCGTGCCGTTCTTCCCGGTACCAGCCCTTGCGCTCGTCGAGCACGGAAATATCCCGTCCATCGACAGAAGCAGCCGCACCATACGGCATCTCCTGCCGGAGCTGGTTTTCCAGCGGGGAGAGGATTTCCTGCTCCTGTTGTTGTCGCTGCGTCAGTTCCTCCTGTACTTCGGGGTGCAGACCGAGGGCGATACGCTGCTTGCTATCGAGGTCAGTCATCGTTACCTTGTCGGCAAAGTCCGCCCCGATAACCCCGTTCAGGACTTCCAGCCGCTTCTCGACCGGTTGTTCCTCGATGGAGTTGGAGGTCAGGACGGCCGTTTCTTCTTCCGTCAGGTCATAGACCAGATCGGCGGCGACCTTTTCGGACTGTACGGTCAGTGTCCGTGCCTCCTTATCGACGATAAGGCCGTGGGAGGCAAGACATTCCTGCCATTTCTCGTTGGAAAAATAGACAGGAGAGCTTATCAGTTCCTTGTAGGTACGGGCCGGTTCCGTGCTGCGCGGACGGCTGACCAGCGGCGTGATGACCGTCTGCAGGTTTTGCAGGACGTCGGTCTGCTGTGCCGGTTGCACCGGTTGTCCGGCCTTGTATTTGTAATAGAAGCCGTAGCCGCCCGACTGCAATTCGCCCGGCTTCATGCGTCCGTCCCACCGTTCAGGGACAATGGGCGGTCCCGGATAGAACAGTTGGCCGCCGACCCGCCGCAGATGGAAGCCCCACTGGTGGCGTGGCGTCCAGCCGAGGAACGGGGGCGGCATACCCAACCGTCCCACACGCCCGTATTCGCCGATACCGATACGGTAGCCGTGCAGCCCCATAGCGACACGGCCGTTGGCATTGCGGGCATGGACGAAGTTCTTGGGCATATAAAAGTCTTTCCCTACAATGCTCGTGAACACGTTGTAGGCTTTCTTGTTGGCCGAGTTTGTTCCCCAGTCCGTCAGGGCCAACATCTGACGCTCGGTAAGGTCGTAGGTCAGCAGCGGCGAATCGTGGCCCTGCACCACGAGCCGGTAACCCGTGCCGTCGCTGACCACGTGGGCCTGCATACCGTTACGCCTCAATATGTCCTGCATTTCGGGTTGCAGGTCCATCATTCGGGGGTTGGTATTCTTTCGTATCGCCATAATCCGTTGTTAAAAAGGGTTTCCGTTATGCATCTCCGTTCTCCATCGCCGCCTCCAGTTGCTCGTCCTTGTAGTGGACGAACTCGGCGGCGGATTCGTTGCCCGCCATAAGACTGTGCTCCTTGCAATAGCGGGCATATTCCTCCTGCCATTCGGGCGAGAAATGATTCACATAGTCGAGCCAGCCGTATTCGCCGCGCTCCATCTTCTCGATAAGTACCTCTTCGGGATAATATTGGTGTTCTGCCATATTCGCTGGATGTTAAGATATTATTTGTGAACTCCCGCCGCACGGTTACGCTCGGCGCTTTTCTTCTGTTCGTTCCACAGTTCTTCGGTATATTCCTCTTCGGGAACGTAGTCGAGGTTGCCGTCATCGTCCATCACCCAGCAGCCGTACACGCCGAAAGTGTACTTGTCCCACTCGCGTTTGGGCTGTTCTTTCCATTTCTGGCTGTCGCCCGAACAGAAGCGGATGCCGGTCTTGTCATGCAGGTCGATGCCCACCGTGACGGGTTCATCGTCCACGACCAGTGTCAGCGGTTCGCCGTTCTGCATACCGTTTACCTCCATTGTACCGAGGTGCATTATGTCGGCCAGCACTTGCAGGTTGCGCCCGATAATCGGTGTGGGGATATACATCACCTGCTTCGTTTCCTCGTCTATCTGCACGAATGCCTTGCTGTGTCGTCCGTCTGCCGTCTCCACATCGGCAAGAATCGCCTTGCCTGCGAGCAGTTGTTTCTGTTGCGCCTCGTCGTAGCGTTCCAGTGGCGAGGATTCCAGGACGGGATAAAATACCACGTCCGACAGACCGTCATCTCTACGGACAAGGGCGAAGCGGCTGCGGCTTTCGATTAGTTCTCCCTTCTCGTCACGGACACGGACCGGAAGCACGGGAGAGTGTCTGCCGTCGCAAATCTCATCGAGGACACGCATCGGCAAGTCCTCGATCATCTCCTGTGTAAGCCCGAATCGGGCCAGTGTCGGATAGGGCAATTCAATTAGTTCAAATCGTACTATATTCATATTTAATTTTATATTTTGAATTACACTTTGCAAAGATAGATTCTTTTCATTCCCTTGTATATAATAGAATAATATTAGTGTATTAAGAGAGTTTATTTTTATGTTCAGAGTATGATTTTGCGCATAAATTCATACTCTGAATGCTTTTTTTGTTGTACTTTGGTCGAAAAAGGCCGTGGAAACGGGACATCTTGGGCAGGGCTGGTTATATTTGCCGCATGAGAAAGAAACTACTGGTTTTGATGGCGGGTGCTGCAAGTATCGCAGGCCCCGTTCAAGCACAATTCAATACGGTCTCGACCGTGCCGTCCCGATACAGGGTTGAAGTCGTTTCTGCCGGTAGGGATAATGCGGCGACCTTGCCCGGAAACATGCTTTCCGTCCAAGACTCCTTACCGTCGGCAGGAGACGCCGCCCCGGCATTGCCCGCCGACACCTGCAAACACGTATGGATAGAGCGTTACCTTAGCGTAAGCTATCCGCTGCACCGAATGAAAATCAACTCGCTTTATGGGTATCGGAAAGATCCTTTTACCGGAAAAAAGAAGTTTCACAACGGAATCGACCTCCACGCACGGGGCGACGAGGTGATGGCCATGATGGCGGGAATGGTAGTGAAAGTCGGGCAGGACAAATCCTCCGGCAAGTATGTGACCTTACAGCATGGAGACTACACGGTCAGCTATTGCCACCTGTCGCGTATCCTTACCCGGAAAGGGGCTGCTGTCGGGCCGAGGGATGTCGTCGGCATTACCGGTTCTACAGGACGCAGCACCGGCGAACACCTGCATATTTCCTGCAAGCTCGATGGAAAGAGTGTCGATCCGTTAATGGTACTGGATTACATCAAGTCCATACGTGAAGAGTGCGTGGCGGCACTGGCCGAATCCAGAGAGGCCCCGCATTAAGTCCTGCGGGTGGAAAACACAGATGATTCCGTTTATTTTTGTTAATCATTTCACGGGAATGGTAAAAAAATGGCTTTATGCTTACCTTTGCAAGGTAAAATTAAGGTATGAAAGGATTCGTTGCTGTTCTATCGTTGGTGCTGCTGGCCTTGGTATGCAATTCCGGGGCGCTGCATGTTCCGGCGGCCGGTGTGGCGGCTGCGCAGGAATGTTGTGCCCGAAATACGGACAACGCCTCTTTTCAGCAATTCCATGACAGAGACTCTATCCGGCAAAAAAAGGACAGCGACATAACAGGCATAGTCGGGGAAATCCCCGATGTGGCTTGCCGTGCCGGCGCATCGGTAAAGGGGGTGCATCTTCGGTACATATCCGTGGAAACGGCCCATTTTCTCCGAACCTTACAGCGGTATCTCATTTGCCGCATGAACAACCTGACCTATTGTTGTACCCTCGTGCATGACTCTTCCCGTAGCCCGAACTGGGACAATGCCTGCGAGCATTATATCTTCGGGATGAGACGGATTCTGATTTAGCGGTTTGTGTTTTTATCGTTTATACTGACGGTTACACTTGGCTGAAAAGCGGGGTGTGGCTGTTCGTCGTGAGTATATCTTATTATTGAACAATCAGCAAAAATAAAATTTTCAATCCGTATGAATCAAAACATTTCTGCTGCCGAAACCCTGTTTTCCGCAGCACATCCCGATATAAAGAAGATTACCAATATTTCGGCTCTTATTCTTTCCCTCCTTTTTTGTGCGGTGGGACTGTGCCTTCTGTTTTTCTCGTCGAAAGTGGAAGATTCCTCTTCCGCGTCAGGTCCTGTCCTGCTGGTCGGCGGAATCGCCTTGCTGGTGGCCGGAGGTATTCGCCTGATGATAAGAAAAAGGAGTCTGATATATGTTCCGACCGGCAGTTTGGTGAAAAAAGGTTCTTGTTTCTTCGATGCGGGCGACCTCTCTGTATTGGGTCGGTTGCTGGAGGAGAAGACTTTTGACGGTAAGGCAGGGGTACTGCCGAAAAAGGACGGCGGTGTGCGGATGGACTACATGGTTTCGCAGGACGGTAACTTCGCTGCCGTCCAGTTGCTGAAGTATGTTCCTTACGCTTACGAACCGGCATCTTCCGTACTCCATTATACGGGAGAAGAGGCCAGCGCTTTCGTGAATGCTTTGCGGGTCGGCCGATTCTGATTCTGGAAGGGAAACGGTAACAGTTTCCGCAATTTGGCTCGTCCGGCAGCCGGTTCTATAAAAGAACGGTTGCCGGATTTGTTTTTATTGTGGACTGGGGTTTGTTTCTTTGGAAGGCTTTCATTTGCACGACAAATGTCCGGTTCATACATGACGCCATGCTCTGGAAAAGACCCGGTTGTACGGCAGGTTTTCTTGTACTCTGTATCGTTCCGACCATTTTTTATATGTTGAAGGTTATAGTAATGAGTTATTATATATACCGATTGTTTGGTATTGGCACGGCTGGTAAAAGCTTGTAATTTTGTACCCGTTTTTCATTTCTTTTAAAAACTATAAAAAAATAACGGGTAATTGTGCGTATATCTGGTCTCGGACTGATACTTATGCTCCTGTTTCCGATAACTCTATTTGCCCAACAGAGGGTGGATGTGACCGGAAAGACCCTTGTCGTTTCCAACAATGGAGAAGGACAAGAGGTGTTGCCCTATACCAATATCTTGGTACTCGAAGCCGGGGATTCCACCCTTGTAAAAGGGGTGATGAGTGATGCCGGCGGGAATTTCCGTCTTAGCTTCCATGCAAAGAAAGAATCGCCTTACCTGCTGAAAGTTTCTTATATAGGTATGAAGCCGGAGTTTCGTGCATTAAATACAGGCAAGACGAAAATCCATGTCGGAAACATTGTCTTGACAGAAGGTCTTGAACTGTCCGAAGTGGTGGTCACGGCTCCCATAAAGGAGGTGGAACTGGTGGGCGACACTACCGTCATCAATGCCGGTGCCTACCGGATTCCCGAAGGCTCGAACTTGGAAGAGCTGGTAAAAAAGATACCGGGCTTGGAATATGACAGGCAAAACAAAACCTTGGTTTATAATGGGCTTCCCATTGCGGAAATCAATGTAAACGGGGAAGCGTTCTTTGCCGGAAACCATGCGCTGGCTTTGGAAAATCTGCCCGCCGATTTGGTAAGCAGGATAAAAGTGTATGACAAGCGTAGCGAAATGGAGAAATTCATGGGGATAAAAACAACAGAAGAAAACTATGTACTCGACCTGCAAACCAAGAAGGAGTTCAACGGTACACTGATGACTTCCGTAGCCGCAGGCAAGGGTAACAACAAGAAAAAAGAAGCGGAACTAATCAGCAATTTCTTCAAAACCGGCGGGGAAAACCTGTCGGTAATCGCCAAAAGCGGCAACCGCAACATGACATCCGCAAACAAAGACAACCGCCAAGACAATGTAGCGGTGAACTTCCTGAAAAAGTTCGGAAAGAAGATACACCTTAACGGGAATGTCATGTACAGCAATGCTATCAATGGGAACGAGGGGACATCTTACTACGAGCAATACCTGAAAACGGGGAACCGCTACCGCTATGCGACCAGCGACCGCCACAACACCAACCGCATGGCAAGCACCATGCTAAGCATGAAATGGAATATCGATAAGATGACCTTGCTGAACCTTTCAGGCAGCTTTAGTGCGATGAAAGGGACAAACGGGAGTGACAGCCGGCAGGCGACCTACAATGAAGATCCAGAATTGGATATCACGGCACCGTTTAATGGGAAAGAAAACGGCCAAACGGAAAACGATATCCGGGTGAATGGCATCCGCATGAACTCCCGTTCAACAAGCGCCAACCGGCAGTATTTCCTGAACGCCGACCTCACCCGACGGCTGAACGAGAAAGGCAGCAGTTTGGGGCTAACCATGCAATACTCGGAGGGGAGAGGAAAGAACGAGGCGTTTTCCGTGTCCTCCACCACCTATTACCAATTGCAGGATGAGTGGGGTAACGATTCCGTCCTCTACCGTAACCAATATTATGACAGCCCAAACAGAAACCGCAAATTCAGCTTGGGACTGGTTCTGACACAGCCACTACACAAGAGCCTGCGGGCACAACTTTCGTATAAATTCAAACGGGAAAACCAAAACAACGACCGCAATACCTACGACCTGTCCCGCTTTTTCGACGGTACGGACGATGAACCCTTGTACACCCTGCCGGAAGGCTACGAGGCAGCCTATACCGACAGCCTGAGCAACAGAAGCCGAAGCCACACGACAGCGCATGAAGTGGCCCTCCACCTTAACTATACGGACAGAACTTGGGAAATCAACGCTGGCCTGTCCGTCGTTCCCGAACGGCAGAGTCTCGACCAGAAGACCGGGCGGATGCAAGCCGACACGCTGAGAACCTCCGTGAACTACTACCCGGCTGTTACCGTCTTGTGGCACAAAAAGAAAACACGGGTGCAACTAAGTTACGAGGGAGACACGAAACAGCCGGGACTGACCGAACTGCTGACACTGACCGACAACAGCGATCCGCTGAACATTACACGGGGAAATCCCAGCCTGCGCCCTTCGTACAACCAAAGGGTGCGCTTAGAAGCACGAGACACGAAGATAGGTTTGAACGGAGACATGACTTGGGCGAACACGGTGAACAGTGTGACACGGGCTGTGACGTACAATACCCAAACAGGCGGTATAGAAAGCTATCCCGTGAATGTGAACGGGAATTGGAACGCAAGAGCCACCGTGCGCTACCAGAAGCGCATCAAACGCCGATTTTCCGTTACCGCACGTACCGGCGCTTCGTTCAGCCAGAACGTAAGCCTTATCAACGAGGGACAGCAGGAGATGCCGGAGCGCAGTACGACCCACAACACGACACTGAATGCCAACCTGCGTTTTGGCTACCAGCCCCAATGGGGAGGTTTCGACTTGACGGGTGACTGGCGTTTCCGCCACTCCACCAACCTTTTGCGCGAAACCGGCGATTACACCCGCGACTACCGCTTGGGGGTGAACGCCTACGCCGACCTGCCCGGCGGCATTCAGTTGCGGAGCGATGTCGATTATTCTTTCCGTAACGGTACGAACATCACCCCCGGCGAAGATGACCAGGTAGTGTGGAACGCCTCCCTTTCTTGGCGTTTCCTCAAACAGAAGAAGGCGGAACTGTCATTCTACTGGGCGGACATCCTTAGCCAGAAAAAGAACTTTACCCGCAGCGTCTCTTCCTCCGGATTGTCGGAGAGACACACGCAGCAGATAGGTAGTTGGTTCATGCTCTCCTTCAAGTACCGTTTTAACAAACAATTATAAAGCAGGAGCGAAGTTTATATTTTTTTAGTTAATGAGTGGTGATTTGCTTCTAATTATATACCAATTTTTAGGTATTGTGCTTTGAGTAAACTCGTTATAATTTTGCACCCCGAAATAATAATAACGAAATAATAAAATCACAGAAAGATGAAAAGAAACAATTTGCATGTCGGTTTGATGGCATTCGCAATGCTGCTGGTAGGGACATCGTGCAGCGATGACGACAACACCCCCTCATACAGCGCGGGGGCCGTGCAGAATACCGAATTGAAAACCATTCTTGTTCAAAGAGGCTACACATTCAACGAGGACGGCAATCTGTTGCTTGATGATTTGGCTAACAATACGACGACGCTTGACCTCTCCGGAACGCAGATTTCCACAGACGCACTGGCAGAACTTTCCATGTTCCCTAACTTGACTGATGTGGATCTGTCGGACAATGGTTACGGCCCGGCGTTCGACTTTGCCAAATTACCGGAACAAATCACCGGAATAGACCTGACGGGTAATGAAATCTACGACTATGATAATCTTGTGAGTGTCGTAGTGGAAGAAAACGGCGATGAAACTGTGACTAACCTGCACGAAATTACCAAACTTTACCTTCCGGAAACCGCTAAAGAGAATATCGAAGATCTCGTGCGTTTCTACCGCCAAAACAAGGAAGCCATCACCGCCGGCACCATTGATATGAAGATGACTGATGTCGATGGCAATCTGCAAACTTATACCACCCTGCGCAACGTGCCCGACGCAAACCTGCTCACTTATTTGAAGACCAACTTTCCCGATTTGCTTGATGGCGACCAAATAGATATTAGCAACCATTTAGGAGCATCACAAAAAACAGCTGAGATTCTCATTAAACCGACTGACAATGTTACCAACTTTGAAGGTATCCAATATTTGGTGGCAAGTCCTTATTGGGAAGGTGCTAAAGTCAGCCTTTATTCTGCCGGAGCAGAAAGTGGGGCTTCTGCGCCTCGATTGAAGTTAGGGAAGTTTATTACGCAGATTATAATGCAGGAAATAGCATCGGAAGGATTTGACTTATCCAATGCTACCGATTTACGAGCAGTTTGGATTCAAAACAATTCGGCTATAACAAGCATTGATTTAAGCCACTCTACTATTTGGGGACAGCGTGACCAAGAAACAGAAGGCAACAATACATACGGCAGCGCCATAAGAATGACAGGATGTCCTGCCCTGAAGGAAATCAAACTGCCCGAAAAGGATGAACTGAAAGCTTACGCCATTGATATTGAATGCTTGGACGCATTGGAAACATTCGATATATCGAATGTCAAGATGGTAGCTGACCTCAAAATAGGTGATTTGAATGAAAACTTTAATCTGGTTTATCCGAATCTGACTATTTTCTATAGTGAAGATGGATATGCCGGTACAACCTTCGCTTGTTCAGAAAGCACCTTTAACAGAGAATCGACCCAAGCATTCTTGAAAGCAAACTATACCGACATCGACCCATCTGATAAAGTAAGAAGATTGGGATACACTTCTATATTAACAAATAGCAAAAACAAAGGATGCCGTTGGAGGACTTTATTGAACAAACAAAAATAAAGTGTAATTAAATTATTTGTTAAACTTTAATTATAAAAACGATGCGAAAATTTTTCTTAGGAGCTGCCCTTGTTGCAGCAAGTTTCGGAATGGCGCAGTCTGCTGACGCTGCCACAGTGATGGATGTAGAAGGTGTAAGTACCGTATTGGCAATCAGCGATTACGAAGGTACTTATAACGGTACGATGGACAAAATCAAGATGAAAGGGAAAGATTATGAGCCACGTGCTGCATCTTATACTCTTGAAGGAGGTCTTTTAACTTGCGATTTTCCACAAATCGGCAGTATGCCGGGTACAATCACCATCGAATTGAATGTAAATGTAGATGAAGAAACCGGTGAAATTACTGCTGATTCAGGAGTTGATGCTGGATATTTGACCATCTTAGGAATGGATTTGGTAAAGTTGAAGTTGGATTCTTTGACTGATGCCAAAGTTACAGGCAACACTATCGAGTTTACTCTGGCAGTATCCGGTAAGTTCTTAGGTGCAGATTTCCCTGCATCCGTACATTTTGTTGGAACAAAATAATTCGTCATTATTTTGTCAAGCAACGAAATTAAATTCAGAAAGAGTAAGGAGAAAGCTGTCAAACGGCTTTCTCTTAGCTCTTTTTTTGTGTGTTACTAAGAAAAAATTATCACAATATATTCACCTCACCCAATGGAGAAGACACCATTATCCTGTCGGCAAGGCTGCTATGCCGCTAAAAACACTCCCGGTATGCAACCGACGGCGAGGAAACAAAATTATCCAAACCGCCTGAACCGCTTCTGAAGCCTACATGCGGTACACATCAAAGACAGACTTTGCCATCGGAAAAAGCCTGCCTTTAATCATGTAAAAACCATGACTTTACATACCCTTTGCGGAATACACGCAGGCAAGGGTAATGAACAGGAAACAATTATAGATTACAAAACAAGTAAATTATATAAGCAAAATGAAAAAGTTATACTTTTTATTCAGCCTTCTTATGGCAACAGTAATCGGATTAAGTTCGTGTGAAAGTGACGATTCACTTACCAATGAGCCACCTGCACAGGAATATATTGATAAGGCGAAGGAAATCCTTGTAGGAGACCTCGTGCTCTCAACCCGTGCTACAATGAGCGGTGTGGACAAGACGCTGTTGGAAAGCGGTTGCCCCACCAAATTCAACTTTTCTTGGCGGGAAGACGGCACGATGGTGCTCGACCTGAGCGACTTCACTGTGGGCGCCATGCCCTTCGCCATCACCTTCCGCTGTGCAACGAAGTTTATGCAACTCAACAGTTGGGAAAAGGATGAATATCCCGGCAGCGGTTGGGTGAAGTTCGTGGGAACGGACGGAAACGTCACCACGAGTGGCGATGACGCTGCGGACAACCAGGAAGGGAGCGGCGCCCGTGTAGATGGTTTCCTGAACGTGGACACCAAGCAAGTGGAGTTCATCGTGGATTACAACATGATGAACGTGCGCACCGAAACATTCCTGCAAGAAATCGACAAGAGCCGTATCGACCGCTTTGAAGAAGAATTTGCCCAGTACGAAAAAGACTTGGAAGAAGCCAAGAAAGAACAGGGCAAGGCTTGACCTTTCGATTGCAGGAAAGAAGGAAAGACCGTAAGACACACGGCTTTCCCTCTTTTTTGTGTAGAATAACATGTTTTGATGATAGACAGATGAAAAGAATAACAGCCATCTTATTTTGTGTCTTACTGGCATGTATGAATGCCCAGGCACAACGTAAAGTAAAGCTCAAAGTTCTGGAGAAAGGGACGGAACAGCCGGTCATCGCGGCCACTGTGATCTATGCCGATAACGAAGCGTTGCAAAACCTGCAGGGGAGCGTCACGAATGTGGACGGGCTGGCGGAACTGAAAATCCCCTCCAAGAAAACGTATTATTACAAAATATCCTATGTCGGTTTTGTTCCGGCAACAGGAAAGATAGAAGCGACCGAAACCGAGAAGACCGTCTATCTGGAAGAGGACCATTTGGGACTGAACGAGGTGGTCGTCACCGGTTCACGTACTGCGCGACCCATCAAGATGTCGCCCGTTACGACGCAAGTCTTGGGCGGCAAGCAGTTGGTCGAAGCCGGATACAGCAACCTGCAACAGGCATTGCAGCAGGAAACTCCCGGTCTGAATATCCAGAAGGTGGGCTTCGGAAACGAAATCTCCATGCAGGGTCTCGACGCCCGCCACGTGCTGTTCCTGATGGACGGCGAGCGCATGACGGGCGACATGGCCGGGAATCTCGACTACGAGCGTTTCAACCTGCACGCCATCGACCGTATCGAGATTGTAAAAGGAGCCAGCAGTACGCTGTACGGCTCGCGTGCCGCCGGTGCGGTAATCAACCTTATCACGAAGAAAACGACCAAACCGCTTTCCATCGACGCAGGTGTGCGCTACGGACAGATGAACGAGCGCAATTACAAGAACCCGCAACCGAAGGATTTTTTGTATATGTTCGAGAAGAATGCCGACCGCCCCAACCTGCAAGGCTGGGTATCTGCCGGATTCAAGGCGGGGAAAGTGACCTCGCAGACCGACGCATGGTACAGTTCCTCGGATGCGTTCTACATGTATCAGGCGGAGAATGACAAGAAGGTCTACACGCAGGAGGCCAATCCCTTCCTTCCGCACGACATCACCGTGGTCAACTCGTCCTCACGTCCGCCGATGGGCATCGAGGGCAAGGAGCATATCACGGTTTCCCAAAAACTGTATTACGACCCGACCGATGACCTCTCGGTTTTGGTCTACGGGAGCACCTTCTTCATGAACACGTATGACCTGATACAGGACATGACTTTCAGCCAGGCGCGTGACTGGACGGCGGGAGCCAAGCTGACCTACCACGTGAAGGACTGGTTCAGCGTTACGGGTAGCCTTCATGCCGACTTTTACGACCGCTTCAAGCGGCACGAGCGCATCGACACGCGCAACAAGGACTACGAGAGTAGCATCTGGCAGCCACGCCTGACCATCACGAGTAACTACTTCGACGGGCACAGCCTGATCTTCGGTGTGGAACATACATCGGACGAACTGACCTCCGACCGTTTCTCCGGCAATGCCAACCACGACCTGAAAACCCGCGCCTTGAAAGAGACGGAGTATTTCTTGCAGGACGAGTGGACCATCAACCCCAAGTGGATGGTGTCTGCCGGACTGCGTACCAACTTCTCGAAGGCGTTCGGTTTCATGGGGATGCCCAAGATTGCCGCCAAGTATTCGCCCAACGAACGGTGGAGCATCCGCGCCAACTATTCGATGGGATACCGTTCTCCGAGTATCAAGGAACTCTTCTTCAACTGGGACCATTTGGGCATGTTCATGATCCGCGGAAACGAGAACATGCAACCGGAAAAGAACAATTATTTCTCGCTGGGAGCCGAGTACAGCAACGACCGCCTGTTCCTGTCCGGTACGGCCTACGGCAACTATTTCCGTGATAAAATCGAGGGCGTATGGCGCATCTACGACATGCAGTACAACTTCGAGTACACCAATTTGAGCAAGCAACGCCTTCTGGGGCTGGAAGCCTTGCTGCGCTGGCACGTGCTGGACTGCCTGACGCTGAACGGGACGTACAGCTTCGTGAACGTGAGCAAGAACGAGGGCATACAGGTGAACACCACCTCTCCTCATGCCGCCACGGCCAGTCTGGACTACAAGTTCACGAAGAAGAACTACCGGTTGAACGCCGTGTTCAGCGCCTCGTACATGGGACGCAAGAAGTTCGACGTGCAGGACCGCGTGTTCGTGGAAGAGGACAACAAGAGCTATGACGCCTACTTCCGTTGCGACCTGCCGCAATACGTGCTGTGCAACCTGTCGGTGTCGCAGACCTTCTACAATAAGGTAAAACTGACGCTCGGTGTGGACAACATCTTCAACTACGTGCCGAAAACCCTCGGTTCGGGCATCACGATGTTCAACGTGCCCGCCACGCCGGGAACACGCGGATGGGTGCAGTTGGAATTTATGCTGGACGATGTGATTAACTCTTTAAGGAAAAAGAAATGATTAAATATACGACAATGAAACGTATGGGATTATTCAAAACGGTAAGCCTCCTGCTGGGCTGTCTCACGATGTTCTCCTGCGTGGACTATGACGACATACAGCCCTTTACGGGCAAGACGCTGCCCCGCAAGTCGGGCTATTCCACAGGGGTGACGAACGACTGGATATACTTCAACCTCCGCACGGGAGAGTCATTCAATACTTACACCGTGAACAAGGACATCAAGGAAGGCGAACAAATCAACCGCACGGACTGGGATTTGGCTTTCTGCGGCTATACCATGCGTACCAATTCGGGTACGAGCGGTATCGGGCAGGGCGGTGCCGCCGACTTGGGTTATGGCGGTTACGATGACTGGACGAGCGTTTCACAACTGCCTTCCGACTTGGAATGGGTCGTTGACACGGACGACGTGCGCGTCACCATGTCGCAGAACGACTGGAACCATTACCTTGTGGAAAACGGGCTGGACTTCGATGCCAACCCGTGGTTCGACCCCAACAACGGTCCTGCCACGACCGAGACCAATGCCAACCCGCTGCTGTCACAGGCCATGAGCTTCTCCGGACCTCCCCCCACATACACCCCTTCGTTCCACACGTATGTGGTGCGTACCGCCGACGGAGAGAGGTACTTCAAGATACAGATTATCAGTTGGTACGATGCCAACGTGGAAATCGGGGATGAAGGCGGGCGAATCAGCTACTATTGCGACGAATTGAAATGACGGAAAGGATGATGGGACAATTCGTGCGCTTTATGCGCTTCTGCAACCGGCGGTGGGTGAAATGGCCGGCAGTTATCGTCTTCCTGACGGCGATAACGGTCGCCCATTTCGTCATGGCAGACAAGTACGGGGACAGCCCCAATGCTCCCACTTGGGAGTTTACTGTCACGCTGCACGCCGCCATGCTGGTTGCTGCGGCAATTATTATAGTATTCTACAAGAAATGTATCAAACGTAAATTAATGGAATATGGAAACGACTAACGTAACGACCACTGAAACAACAAAAACGACACCTCCTGCCGCCAAACGGCGCTATTGGTGGAAAGCCATCGCTTCTTTCCTCATGGTATTGTTTACCATGCCTTTGGGGCACGGGCTGATGATTATCATGGAGCATCTGATGAGCGAGACCGTTCTGCACTATTCGGCCTTTGTCATGGGCGCGGTAGGCATGGCGATGGTGATTGTCGGCGTATTCGCCAAAGGAGATACGCGCCAAACACTCTGGGGATTCTTCGGCGGTCTGCTCTTCTGGACAGGCTGGGTGGAATTTCTCTTCATGTATTTCGCCAACCGTTTCGGTACGCAGCCGGAACTCGACCCTGTGACGGGTGAAATCGTGACCCGTCCCGAATATCTCATACTGCCCGCTTCATTCGGCTTTTGGATGATGATTATGGTGATGTACCTCTTCAGCACGAAGAACGGATGCAACTTCATCAACTGGTGGCAACGGCTGCTGTTCCGTGGTAAGAAGAACGACATCGCCGCACGCCCCATGACACGCCACACGAGTATCGTCACGTTCATGGAACTGATGATGTTGCTGTGGAGTTCCTATCTGCTCTTGATGTTCTGCTACGATGATGTGTTCCTGGGCGAGAATCATCCGGTGACTCTGTTGGTGGGAGTCGGATGCTTTATCGGCTCGTTCTTTATCTTCGCCAAACAGTTGCGCCTTTCTGCGTGGGGGGCCAACATCCGTATGGCAATCGCTACCGTTATCGTGTTCTGGACACCGATTGAGATCCTTGGCCGTATGGATTTGTTGAGCGAGATATGGGTAGACCCTATGGGGCATAAGACGGAAATGATTATCATACTGGCAGCGTTCCTCGTACTGGCTGTTTACCTGTGGTATATGGGTGCGAAGAAAAAGAATGCCGTTTCCCAATAAAGAAAACCGGATATGGCAGCAACAAAAGAGAGAAAAAGGCACTGGCTTAAAGCGTTTGTCTCCATCGCTGTGACATTGGTTGCCATGCCGCTGACACACATCTTGGCACGTGCGCTGAAAGACGGTACGGCGGGGGTGGAACAGTTCTATGCCGGTATGGGAATGGGGCTGTTCGGTTTGCTGATGGTCATTATCGGTATATTCATAAAAGGCGACGTCAAACAAACGCTGTTGGGTTTGTTCGGCGGTATGTTTTACTGGATGGGAGCCATCGACTTCCTGTTTATGTACTATGCCAACCGTTTCGGCACGCAGGCGCAGCTCGACCCGGTGACGGGCGAGATTGTCAGCCGGCCGGAATACCTGATACTTCCGTCCACATTCGGGTTCTGGGCCATGACGATGATGCTGTACCTGTTCTGCACTGCCAACGGCTGCAATTTCCTGAATTGGTGGCAGCGCTTGTTCTTCGGCAAGCACAAGAAGGAAATCGCCGCACGCCCCATGACACGCCATACCAGCATTGTCGCTTTTATGGAAGTCATTACCATGCTGTGGACGTGCTACTTGGTGCTGATGTTCTGCTACGATGAGCGTTTTTTTGGCGACCATCATCCGGTGACATTGCTTGTCGGGATGCTGGGCTTCATCGGTTCGCTGTTCATGTTCGCCAAGCTGTTGCGTTATGCTTCGTGGGGCATGAGCCTGCGTTTCGGTTTCGCCACCGTAATTATCTTCTGGATCGCGGTAGAGGTCTTCGACCGGATTCACCTGCTGAACGGGCTATGGGCAAATCCGAAGGGGCATGTGCAGGAAATCGCGTTGATTCTGGTTTCGTTTGCAGTAACCGGGCTTTATCTCGCTTATGACAGACGAAAGAAAACTGCGGATGTAAAACGACAATAAAAGATGAATCATGAAACGTATAACTTGGAGGAAACATCATAAATGGTTCGGGTTGCTGTTCTGCTTCTTCATGCTCATGTTCTGTTGGAGCGGTATTGTGCTGAATCATCGTGAAGCGGTGGCCGACATCAACGTCAGCCGGAAGTGGCTGCCTGCGGGTTATCGTTTCGAAGCATGGAACGGCGGGCTGCTGAGGGGAACGCTGCGCTATACGGACAAGGATTCCGTGGCTCATATACTGGCCTATGGTGCAGCCGGGGTATGGCGCACGGACACTGCCGCCTCGGCTTTTGCGGACTTCAACGAAGGACTATCCCAAGGGGCGGACTACCGTAGCATGAAAGGCATAGTGCAAACACCCGACGGTACGCTGTATGCCGCCGGCCAGTTCGGCCTGTACCGCCACGACGGAACGGCTTGGATAGAAATCCCCCTGCCTTTGGACGAGGGAGAACGTCTTTCGGACATCACCGTCCGGGGCGACACGCTGGTAGTTGCCGGACGTTCGTACCTCTATCTCTCCACGTCTCCTCACACCGGATTTCGGAAAATACAGGTGAAAGTTCCCGACGGTTACGAGCCGAAGGTGACGCTTTTCCGCACGGTGTGGATGTTGCATAGCGGGGAGTTGTTCGGCACGGCAGGCAAGCTGGTTGTGGATGCGGTGGCTGTTGTGCTGGTTCTCCTGTGCCTCACGGGGCTTGCCTACTGGCTGCTGCCCAAGGACATGCGCCGCCGCCACCGCCACGGGCGGCACACGGAAGGCGAAGCCCGATGGACACGCCTCTCCCTGCTGTGGCACGACAAGCTGGGACGCACCACTATCATACTGACCCTCTTGGTGGCCGTTACGGGCTGGTGTCTCCGTCCACCCGTCATGATACCGTTGGCTCTGACTAAGACACCCGCTCTGCCCGGCACTTCCTTAGACAGTCCTAACCCTTGGCACGACAAGCTGCGCATGGTGCGCTATGACGATATGTGCGGTGACTGGCTGCTCTCCACTTCCGAAGGTTTTTATTCGCTGGCTTCACCGGATGCCGTTCCCGTGAAGGTGGAGGAAGTTCCCCCGGTCAGTGTCATGGGGCTGAATGTCTGGCAAAAGGATGAGCAGGGGAACTGGCTGGCCGGTTCGTTCAGCGGCCTGTTCGTTTGGGACAGACAACAGGGCCGGGTAACGGACTACTTCACGGGAGAAGAAGCCGAAGATACAGCCGGTCCTCCTTTCGGCAAGTTTGCCGTTTCGGGTTACAGTGCGGATTTCAAGGGAAAGGAATGCGTGGTGGAATATTACGAGGGAACGGATGCACTTGCCCAGCCCGGCGAACTCTCCACACAACCCATGTCGCTTTGGAACTTCGCTTTGGAAGTACACAGTGGACGGGTGTTCATAGGCAGCGTGGCTACTTACGTGTTTGTCTTTCTCGTGGGAGGAGGATGCGTATGGTGTCTGTGGACAGGATATAGGGTGAGAAAAGGGAACAAGCAATAAAACTTGTTTTAAGAAAGTCTCTTGGAGATTGAGCATACCCGGTTCTACACAAAATACGATGGCATACGGCAGAACGCCCTGTTTATCTTCATGCAGGACTGGAGCAGGTCCGGAGGGATAAAACGGCATTTGAAAGGAGCGGATTGCCAGTTGAAAATTTGGGAGGTTTTGTTCAAGATTCCATCGGTTGGAATGACCGCATACGGAGACATCGCCCCTTTGCGTATAAAAAGTGAGGTTGTGCCGGATTGAAGTGACACAACCTCACTTTTTATAATTCGGGGCAGCGATTGCTTAACATCCCCCGCAACATCCTCCTCTTCTGTGTTTCTTGTGATGACGATGATAATCGCAGCAACGGCCTTCATGCTCACAATCTACACAACTTTTGCATTCTTCATTTTTGCGGCAACTTTTGCATTCCGAGCAGTTTGTATCGCATTTACACTCTCGGCAGGTACAGTCTTCGCAACAGCATTCTATTTTCACTGTTTCCTTTTCTTTTTTATCCTTTTGTGCAAACAGGGTCACACAGCAGGCTGAAAAAACGAGGGCACAAGTCAATACGATTTTCTTCATAAATTATAATGTTTTAATGTAATGACTAAAAAAATATTTGTCCCTATTATCTTGGCTTTTCGGGAAAATTAAAATTACGTTTCCAAAAATAGAGATATAATTCAATGGTCACAAATTAGTTATAATAAATGATGTGAAAAACGAGATTCCATTCAAAATATGAATTAAGAGAAATCTTTCCGCAAGTACACCATGTCGGTAAGCAGCTTTCCATCCTCATAAATCGGATGATCGTAATTATCCGTGAAAAAATTTTTCAGTCGGTGTGAGATACGAAAGCCGCAATGCTCGTAGAAAGAGAGTGTAGATGGCGTATCTCCCGTACCGACAAGCATGACGGAACATCTGCCCTGATAGTATCCAAAGAGATAATCAACCAGTCGTTTTCCGTATCCTTTGCGTTGGGAGGAGGGACAAACGGCTATGTTTTTTATTTCGTAAATACCCTCTCCTTCACACGTCACTACAGAGATAGCCTTCAGGCCGTCATCATAGAGGGCAAACATCTCACCTCGTTCCAGATATTTGTCTATCATGCTTTCTTGTTCATCTGCCAACAACAGCAAATCCAAGAATTGTTTCTTGTTAGAAGTAATAAGTTTTATATCCATGTCATATATTCTTTTTTTCAATGATCCAAAACTGTTTCCAAGTGGTTCAAGCCTCCTTTCTACCACCCCTCGATGAAAAGGATAAGGCTTTTTCCCTATGATGTTCAAACGAATTTCAACAATAGTCATTCTTTCATTTCGTCAGTTCCTTGATTTTGTTCACGATGCAGCCACCCCACGCGTGCGCCTTTATCAGAAGCAGAGGCGGCCGGGTAACGGTTTTGCCATAGAAGATGGCCGCCACCACCTTGCCGCCGCACCTTTCTATCTCTTCCTTGTAGTCGGCCATACTCTGTCCGCTTGTCAGCACGTCGTCCACGATGATAATCTGTTTCCCTTCGATATTCCCCGTGATACGGTAGTTCCTTTCGAGGATACGGTTTTCGCCGCCTTTCGCCTCGTGCAAGCTGTCGCGTGACTCGAACACATCGACATCATATAAGCCCGAACTTAGGTCCGGCCGGTGGGTTGTGATGTACCAGTCGAGCCGTTTGAATCGCCGGGCATACTTGAACTCGTCGCTGCACGGCATAAACAGGATGTGGTAAGGGGCATCGTCCAAATTCAGGACGGACATGCACGCCTTAAAAAACTCGATACCGTGATTTTCGCCCTCTTTGAACTGGTAGAGGGAACGACAGAACGCCCGCTGTTCATCGTCGATCAGGTCGGTGTACCGTGAAGGATAGTAATACCCGTAGAAAGCGACTTTTATTCCGTGCAACTTGAACGGCTTGAGCGGCTGATGGTCCTCGAAAAAGTCCGAACGGGCGAAACAGAACATGAGGCAGGCTTCCCGATGGCCTGCCAGTACCGCCAGACGGCAATAATGGTCGCGCTCCTTGGCGGTAGCGGCTGTCCGTGCGGCCGCATACGCCGCCTCTCCGGCCTTCCGTCGCCAGAAACCGGCAAGATACGACAGCAGGACTGCAAGGCCGCACAAAACCATGAACCAGAGCTTTGCTTCCATATTCATTGGGATAAGGTTATTCCGACATACCTGTACAACCGGCAGTTTTCTCTGCCACGGGAGCTTTACACCTGCCGTTCACCTGTTTCAATGTCTTCTCGAAATATCTTGTTTTCATGTATTTATGCAATTTATTACTGTGTAATATATAAGCAAAGGAATGAATTACATTTTGTCTGCTGACATTCCTAATATTTTTTCCATATTGGGACGAAAGAAATTGCCCCACTCTTCCAGTTTCTCAATGATAGGCAAAAGGGTTTCACCTATCGGAGTAATCGAGTATTCGGAATGTGGGGGAAGTTCCGCAAATATTTTCTTCTCTATGATTCCATACATTTCCAATTCCTTTAATTGCTGATTTATAACACGAGCATTGGCTTCAGGAAACAATTTGTGTAATTCGCTCGGACGTTTAGCCCCATCGCTTAGCTCAAAAATGATACAACTTTTCCATTTCCCACTAATAACTTCCATTGCAATTCTGATTCCGCAATCAATGTCAAAAGGCATTTTCTTTTCGTACATGAGTTTATGATTTTTGCACAAAGATAGATATAAATTTGGTAGTATATGACACTGTTGTATGTATAGTGATAAATTTATCACTATATGATAAAACTATCAGTATATGAATAATTTCGCCGTACTTGTTCAATTTTAGCAAAGGATATACATTTGCAGAAATGTTATTAACCAATCAAGATTTGAAGTATGAGGCAGTTTTTATTATCAATTGTTTTATGTTTAGGTATGATAAATTCCTATGCACAAGAATCATTAACAAAAAAGAATACAATGGAAAAGAAAACATCTACAATCCGTTTGGTTTATCCTCAATGGCAAGGGGCAAGAATAGCCGAACAAATACCAGAATTAAAAAATAGTCCGGAGGATGCTTCAAAAGGGTATTATTTAGGTGCGCAGTTATTAAACTTTCTTGCTCCGAAATCAGAGCAGGAAACATTAGTCGTCCCAATCTCCACCGAGATGACCGACAGAATAGTAATGAACGGAGTAACAGACCGTGACATTATTTTGCAGCAGACCAAAACAGCATTGGAAATACTCCGTGCGGCAAATCCGGACAAAATCGTAACGCTGGGTGGAGAATGTTCCGTAAGTGTGCCTCCTTTCACTTATCTCGCAAACAAATATCCGAATGATGTTGCCATGATTTGGATAGATGCTCATCCTGACATCACTCTTCCCGGAGATGTTTATCCAGCTTATCACGCTATGGCTGTTACAGCTTGTATGGGATACGGTGAAAAACAAATTGTTTCTGCTTTGCCTGCAAAAATAGAGCCGTCCAAAATCTTATTTGTCGGGTTACGCAACTGGGAACGTGATGAAATTAAAGTCCGACAAAAACAATACGGCATTAAACATATTACAGGAGAAGAAGTTAAGGAAAATAGCGATGCCATTCGGAAATGGTTAAAATCTTGTAGCGCATCAAAAGTTGTTATTCATTTTGACATGGATGTATTAGACCCTGCCGAAATGATTGCAGCGGTTGGAACAGACCCCAACGGAATGAAAATAGAAGAAGTCGTCCGTGTGATAAATGACATTGCCGCAGAAAAAGAACTTGTGGGTTTAACCATAGCAGAACCGATGCCTCGCACAGCTATCAGAATAAAAAGGATGTTAGAACAATTACCTTTACTGAAATAGGCAAGTGCAAAATTGCATAAATAGATAGGTTACGGCAAATTTTCACGATTCTTTTTAACATGCCACCCATTACAACAGTCATATCTACGCTTTTTTACGAGGACACGCGCTTACCGGCAGATCTGCCTTTCTCTTTTCGTCGGCGAATATAGGACAAAGCGCATAAACACCAAACCGCATTTCATTCGGATGACGAAAACAGACGATTACATGGTCGGTTTTCTATCCGGGTTTGGCTCATTATGCCGATGCTTTATCCTCTTTCTGCCTTAAAAAGCCGAAAAACAGACCTGCATCGCAAGGCGAAAGCAGGGAAAGAAAAAACGGCTATCAATGTTTAATCTCTTAAAAACAAAACGAGTATGACAGACGAAATCAGACAGGACGGCAAAGTGGTGCTGTCGAGCGAGGACGTTTTTTCTATCCCGATGTTTTTCAACAACCTATGTGGCAAAAACTTTTCCGGAGAGAAGTACCGGGACTATATCAAGCATATAGCCCTTGGAGAAATGGGTTTCAAGCCTGGACACATCGAGTTCTACCGGGACGGCGTGCTACAGAGAACGGGAGAAATCCCGAATGGATAAGAATGTAAAAAGTGCCGATACGCAAATATCGGCACTTACTTATACGTTATTCCATGAGCAATTCTATCTTCTTCGCTATCTCCTCGGAGGTCGGCAGCAACTCCTTATAGGCTTCGGGCAGCTCCGGCGACAAGCTGTAAGTCGCCACCCCGATAGGCATTGTCGAGCTTTTCAGGGCATATTCCACAATCATGCGGCTTTTCGATTTGCAGATGATGATGCCGATAGCCGGGTTCTCGTGAGGCAACTTCACGGTATCGTTCAGCACATTCAGATAAAACTCCATCTTACCTTTATATTCCGGAAGGAACTCGCCGATTTTCAGCTCAATCGCTATCATGGCCTGCAAACGCCTGTTGTACAACAGCAAATCTATGAAATATTCCTTGCCGTCCACTTCTATCCGGTATTGGTTGCCGACAAAGGCGAAATCGGGGCCGAACTCCATGAGGAACGCGCGGATATTCTTTATAATCGCTTGTTCCAGCTCGTATTCGGAATGTTCTTCCGAAAGGCCCACAAGGTCGAATGTATATTCGTCTTTCAGGGCAAGTATGGCCTGGTTCTTTATCTTCTCCGGCAAGGTCATGTCGAAGTTGCTTTGACCGAGCAGATAATTTTCGTAGGTCTTTGCTTCTATCTTGTTGATAAGCACATCTTTCGTCCAGCCGTATTTCTTGGTTGACAAGATGTAGAATTGCCGTTGTTGCGTCTCTTTGCACTTGGTCAGAATAACGATGTGCTTCGACCAGCTAATTTCTCCAACTAACGGTTGGAGAATTTCATTCGACCGGTATTCGGAATAAAAACGGGCCATGTCCCACATATTGGAAACACCGAATCCCTTTATACCCGGAAACTCCTTTTGTATGTCCCGTGAAAGGTTCTCCACGACGGATTTTCCCCAGCCCAGGGCCGCTTGTTGTTCGGTAATCCGCCTGCCGATTTCCCAATACAGGGCGATCATCTCTTTGTTTACGGCCTTCAATGCCTCGTATTGGGCCGACCGGATGCGAGAGGTTATCTCGTTTCTGAAATCGAGATATTCGGGAGATAAGAAGGGAGTATTCTTTTCAACCATAGGTTATTCATTAATAATCGGTTACAAAGGTAAGTTTTTCTTTTGATTATGCACAGAATTCCCTTGTCTTATCCCATCTTCTCCGAATTTCCGGTCTGTCGGCAGCATTTCCCGTTGTACGACGCTTTTCCCCTTTTCTATACCCGTTCCGTCCTCTCTCCCTTGTACGCATTTTCCTCCCTCTTTTAGCTGTCGGTTTCCGTGCCCAGCCTTGCAGCGACCTGCGGGGTATTATTTTTCCGCGAAGGTAACGGGCCGTTCCAATCTTGCCAATGCCGGCTGCGCCGCGAGTGAGGCGCAAAAATCTTCCTCTCCGTTGTCGAGCGTATTTTTTCGCTTCAGCCTTGTCCGATTGTCCCTGCCACCTTCATGAGGCAGAAAAATAATCCCGGAGGCCGCAAACAGGCCGAACAAAGGGAAACAAAAACAAGGTTAAATTATGAGTTACAACAAATTGAAATCACTGGTGGCAAACGTGGCAGCCATTGCAACGGCAATGAAAATCCGTATCGACGACCGACAAGCCACCGACGAAGAGAAAGAGGTATTATCCCGATATTCCGGTTTCGGGGGGATTAAAGATGTATTGAATATAGGAACGGAGCATACCGTCAGCGATGATGTGGCCGAGCCTATCCGCAAGCTGCAGGACTTGATAGGCGCATATCCCTATTATGACGACGCCATGCGGCAAGCCGTTATCGACAGTATAAAATCCTCCGTCCTGACCGCTTTTTACACACCGAAATTCCTCGTGGACGCAGTAACCCGGCAGATACACGCCACATTCAAGGACAACGGCCTGCAAATGAGCACCTTTCTCGAACCCAGTGCGGGAATCGGCGGCTTTCTGCCCGTCGCCATGCCCGGCACTCGCAGCTACGCTTTTGAAAAAGATTGTCTTACGGGGCTTATCCTGTCGCTTCTGTATGACGGGGCGACCACGGTAACGGCAGGCTTCGAGACGATAGCCGACCAGCATCTGGAGCGTGGGAGCTTCGATGTTATCGCCTCGAATATCCCGTTCGGCAATTTCCGGGTGTTCGACGCGGAAATGTGGAAGAAAGGCGGCATATACGAGCAGTCTGCCAAGACCATACACAACTACTTTTTCGTCAAGGCAATGGAGTTGTTGAACGAGGGCGGCCTGCTGGCGTTCGTTGCGCCGAGAGGAATTGCCGACACGCCGGGCAACAAGTTCGTGCGCGAATACCTCGTCAATCATGCCGACCTTATAACGGCCTTACGGCTGCCCGATACCCTTTTCATGCAGACAAGCGGCATAGAGGTAGGAAGCGACCTCTTGATATTCCAGAAACACAGCCGCAAAGCGACGCTCTCGTTACGGGAAAAGATGTTTTTGCAGGTCTCCAAGGAAAAGGCCGACACGGCGGGAACGCTGACCGACTATGCGAACAAACTCTTTACCCTCCCAAAGACAGCCCTTGCCACGGACAGCCGAATAGCGTTGAACCAGTTCGGCAAGCACGTCCGCAAATACCAGTGGTTAGGCGACGAAAACGCCATGTGCCAATACCTTTCCGCACTGCTCAAATACGACTTCGACCGCTATTTCCGCAAGGCTCTTTTTGCCAATCACGGCCAAGACAACGCCCCCGTGCAGATGTCTCTTTTCGGCGAGCCACAGACGGCCAAAGGCATACGTGCCTACACGGAGAACATGGAAACATGGGTGAAGAACGGCGCAATGGTCGTTTTCGAGGGGCAGGTAGGTACGCTCCGGTTTCGCAAATCGAGCCGTTACACGGAGACAGCCGTTGATTTCGTACCGGTGGACGAGGGCAAGGTAAACACGGACAGGGCCGCCGATTATTTTCCCATACGCAAGGCGTATTTCGATCTGTCCGGCAGGGAACGGGAAGAACAAAAAGAGTACCCGGAACTGCGTAAACAGCTCAACGCCCTATACGACGCTTTTGTTGCCAAGTGGGGATTTTTCCACGACAACGACAACAAGGAGTTTATCATGCTCGACAGCCTCGGCACGGAGGTATTCACGATAGAAATGCAGGTCGGCAAGGACATCTTCAAGGCGGACATCATGCGTGAGCCCGTCGCTTTCAAGAAGATAGACGGCACGGAAACGCTCACGCCGATAGAAGCTCTGGCAAGCAGTCTGAATTTTTACGGCAAGGTCGATATGAGTTACATCGCACAGGCTGCAGGCAAGGACGAAGAAGAAATCATCGACACGCTCCAAGGGGAAATCTTCTACAATCCGGCCAGTGGGGAATGGGAGCACAAAGGAAAGTTCCTCTCCGGAAACATCATCGCCAAGCAGGAAGAGACGCTTTCTTTTCTCCCGAACCTTGTTGGTAAGGAGAAAGAATGGGTCGAAGCGTCCGCAAAAGCACTGGAGGACACCATACCCGAACCGATTCCTTACGAAGAACTCGACATCAACATGGGCGAGCGGTGGATAAGTACGGAACTGTACGCCGATTTCGCCTCTGACCTCTTCGGGGTGGGCGCAGACGTGATGTATTTCGATGTGAACGATACCTACCTTATTCGGCTGCAGGGATATTCGCCCGTGGCATACAATACCTATTCCGTGCGCAATTACAACGGCGAGGACTTGTTTGTACACGCCCTGCACGATACCGTACCTGAAATAACGAAGGAGGAATACCGGAACGGCAGCAAAGTACGTGTGCCGGACGAGGAAGCCATGCAGGAAGCCGCCACCAAGATACAGGAAATCAGAGACCGTTTCAACCAGTGGCTCGACAACGAGCCTTTGGAAGTCCGGGACGAACTGGTAAGGACATACAACGAGCGTTTCAACTGTTACGTGCGTCCGCACTACGACGGCTCGGCGCAGACGTTCCCCGGCCTCTCTTTCGAGCAGTTCCCGTACAAAGAACTTTATCCCTCGCAGAAAGACGCTATCTGGATGATTAAGCAGAACGGCGGCGGTATCTGCTGGCACGAGGTCGGCACGGGCAAGACGATGATTATGTGCGTGGCCGCATACGAAATGAAACGTCTCGGACTGGTGCAGAAACCCCTCATTATCGGGCTAAAAGCTAACGTGCACGAGATAGCCGACACGTTCCGAAAGGCATACCCCGCGGCCAAGGTGCTCTATCCGGGCAAGGAAGATTTCACTCCAGCCAACCGCAAGGAGGTGTTTTCAAAAATCAAGAACAACAACTGGGACTGCATTATCCTGACACACGACCAGTTCAGCAAAATTCCGCAATCCGAAGAAACCATGTACGACATATTCTCGGAAGAACTGGCCGACGTGGAGCGCAGCCTCGAAGTGTTGGAACAGTCCACCATGCGTTACAGGAGCGGCAGGATGCAGAAAGGACTGGAAACCCGGAAACAGAACCTTGAAGCCAAGCTCGCCGAACTGCAGATGAAGATAGACCTCCGGAAAGACGATACCGTCGATTTCCGCTCGATGGGCATAGACCACATTTTCGTGGACGAATGCCACTGCTATAAAAATCTGATGTTCCAGACACGCCACACGAGGGTCGCGGGTATCGGCAACGCGCAAGGCTCGCAAAGGGCGATGAACCTTTTGTTTGCCATTCGGGACATTCAACGCCGCACGGGAAAGGATTTGGGGGCTACGTTCCTGTCGGGTACGGTGGTCGTCAATGCGCTGACCGAACTGTACGTGATGTTCAAATACCTGCGTCCGAGGGAACTCAAGCGGCAACAAGTAGGCTGTTTCGACGCTTGGGCGGCTATCTTCACGAAAAAGGCCGCCGACTACGAGCTGAACGTAACGGGTACGATAAAGCGTAAAGAGCGTTTCCGCACTTACATCAAAGTGCCGGAACTGGCGATGTTCCTGCGGGAGATTACCGACTATCGTACAGCCGATATGATAAACCTCGATGTGCCGGACAAAAACGTGCGTTTCCTTTCCCATGCACCCACTATCCAACAGGAGGAAATGATCGGGCGGCTCGTCGCCTTTGCGCACAGCGGACAATGGGAAGATTTGGGGCTGGATATTCCGCAGCCGGACAATCTCGATAAGGCAAAAATGCTTGTTGCTACCAATGTGGCACGTAAGATGTCCCTCGATATGCGCTTGCTGGGCGACAAGTTCAGCGACGACGGGAACAACAAGGCTTCTATCTGTGCACGGACAATCTATGACTATTACGAGCGTTCGACCGTCAACCGGGGCACGCAGTTCGTTTTCAGCGACCTTGCCACTTACAAGCCGAACGAGTGGAACATCTACAGCGACATCAAGGACAAGCTGGTGGCAATGGGGATTCCTGCCGACGAAATCCAGTTTATCCAGTGTACCAAGACCGAACGGGCGAGAAAGAAACTCTTTGCGGACATGAACAGTGGCAGGGTACGGGTGTTGTTCGGCTCTACCTCGATGTTGGGAACGGGAGTAAACGCCCAGGAGAGGGCCGTGGCGGTGCATCATCTGGAGATACCTTGGGTGCGACATGAAGTCGCATAGATAATTGTTGGAATGATACTTACGGGTATCAGCTTTAACCCGCTGTTCCGTCAGCGGTAGCCTACCGACCGATGCACCTTAATGTTGTATTAAGCGGTCGGGACGAAGTACACTTTCGCAAGACAAGACAGAACCGTGAGGGGAAGTCAAGTACGGTTAGTATCATACCGTAGAGTGGCGAGGCTGGATAGTATGGTTAGCGCAAGCGAACTGTTAGTAAACTTCGTAATGTCACGAAAGAGTGTAAGATACTGGCACACTCTACCCAAAAGGGAAGCGGTCGGTTAATCCTCTCCATGGTAGGATTACACGGATATAAGCACCGCCGGAGGATGAGACAGAACCTAACCTATCCGTTAGTTATCTATGTGGAACATGGTAAGCCTGTATATCTCCTGTCATGTAAAAATGACAGGTAAGCTGACAGCAATGAAAGCCGAATGGTGTGCAGGTATAAGATAACAGAAAAAGCGAATGCCGTTCTGTAATGGAGCGGATACGGATTGAACCGACATCACGGGCTGATGTGGGCGACATCATCCGACACGAAAGTGGGCAGACTTCTGTGACGACATTAGGTAGGCAATCAAACCGAATGTTGTCAAATGGTGATTCTTTACAATTAACTTTTAGAACTTTCAAAAGGAGGAAAGCAAATGAACGAAAACAAGACATCGTGTGCGCCTGCTGACAATCAGCAAACACTTTGGGACAGAATAGACTGGACTAAAGCGGAGTTGGCTGTCAGAAAGCTACAAGCACGAATTGTAAAGGCTCAGAAGGAAGGCAGATACAACAAGGTGAAAGCCTTGCAGTGGACGCTGACCCACTCTTTTTACGCAAAAGCCTTAGCCGTAAAGAGAGTTACTTCTAACGGAGGTGGCAACACCCCCGGAGTGGACATGGAAACATGGGAGAAACCCGAAGCAAAAACACAAGCGATAAGCGAACTCAAACGCAGAGGCTACCAGCCGAAGCCATTGAGAAGAGTCCACATCAAAAAGAGTAATGGCAAACTGCGACCGTTGGGAATACCGACAATGAAAGACAGAGCCATGCAAGCACTCTACCTTATGGCATTAGAACCAGTGTCGGAAACAACAGCCGACTCACGTTCATACGGTTTCCGCAAGGAACGCCGCTGTATGGACGCGGTAATGCAATGCCATAACATTCTCCGAAAAGGCTATTCTCCCGAATGGATTCTGGAGGGTGACATAAAGGGGTGCTTCGACCATATCAGCCATGAATGGCTGCTTGCCAACATCCCTATGGACAAGGCAATACTCCGAAAATGGTTGAAATGCGGCTATATCTTCAACAAACAGATGTTCCCGACAGAGGAGGGAACGCCACAAGGTGGCATTATCTCTCCCACGCTTGCCAATATGACATTGGACGGATTGCAGAAAGTCCTTGCAGAGAAATATAAACGAGTTAGAATCAAAGGTAAGTTATATTCGCCAATGGTGAATCTTGTCCGTTACGCTGATGACTTTATAATTACCTGCGAGAACCGTGAAACACTTGAAAAGGAAATCAAGCCATTGGTAGCCGACTTTATGTCTGAAAGAGGTCTGACCTTATCAGAAGAAAAGACGGTGATAACCAATATCCATGACGGCTTCGATTTTCTCGGTTTCAACATCCGCAAATTCGGCAATGAAATATTGACCAAGCCGACCAAGAAAGCCGAAAAACGTTTTATGGAGAATATCCGTAAGGTGACAAAAGGTCATAAGGGTTGCAAGCAGGAATCATTAATCAGGATGTTGAATGCTAAAATTCGAGGATGGGGAGCATATTATCAGCATGGGGCGACACGTGATTCTTTTCACAGAATCGACCATCAGATATTTCTCGCCTTGTGGCAATGGGCTAAACGCCGTCATTCCAAGAAAGGGAAACGGTGGATAAAAGACCGCTATTGGCACAATATCCGAGGGAACAGCTGGACTTTTGCGGCTAAGTTCAAGAAATCAAACGGCAAAGAAGACCAACTTACCTTGTTGAAACTGGCATCTTCGTTTCCTTTTCTGCAATATACGCAGATAAAGGGGGACATGAATCCGTTTGACGCAGACTGCCGCCTGTACTTCAATAAAAGAATGAAGTCAAAGATGCTTGTGACGCTGAAAGGACGTAAATCCCTGCTTTACCTATGGGAAAAGCAAGGTCGGAAATGTCCGATATGTGGTGAACCGATTGACACGCATAAGGCATGGAATGTAATGCCGACTGTACAAGACGGACGGAAATGCAATATGTTGGTTCATGATGAATGTTTCAAATTATCCCGTAAAAAACAATGGAAACAAGAAGTAGGATGAGCCGGTCTCTGCACACGAACAGAGACTTTGAAAAGCTTGAGCCGTATGAGGGGAAACCCTCACGTACGGTTCTGAGGGGGGAAGAGGGCAGTAATGCCCTTGACCTACCCGATCGCCCCGCCGACATGGAGCAGCGCAACGGTCGTGCGGTACGCAAAGGCAACACCGTTAAGCTCTGGGGAAACAATACCGTGGACGTGGTGATTTACGGAACGGAAAAGACGCTCGACGCTTACAAATTTAACCTATTGAAAAACAAGCAAATGTTTATCAACCAGATTAACAACGGCACGATTGCCGTGCGCCGTATCGACGAGGACGCTATGGACGAGGACAACGGCATGAATTTCGCCGAGTTCGTGGCTCTCCTGTCGGGAAATACCGACCTGTTGGAGAAAACGAAGCTCGACAACAAGATTATGCAGCTCGAAAAGGAACAGGCCATTTTCAAGAAAGACCGTATCAGGGCCGAGCGTAAGATTGCGGCCAACCGGGAAGACATGACAAAGGCCGAGAGTGCGGCGGCACGCATGACGCAAGACTGGGAATATATCACCTCTTACACGGGAGACCGGACGACCCGGCTGTTGAACCTCGCACAAGCCACGGCGGAAGAGACCGGACGGGAACTGCACCGCATTTCCAAGACTTACCGCAACGGGGCAATCGGTACGATAGGCACGTATGCCGGATTGAACCTTTCGGTGTACAGCGAGTATGACATGGGCGGTACATTTTACCGCAATACGTTCCTCGTCGAGGGTGTAAGCGGGCTGAAATACCGTTGCGGTTTGTCGGGAGCATTGCCTCTGGGCTTCGTGGAATCCTCCCGATACCCGCAAGCCGCCCTCGCCAAGCTGCCCGGCATGATTGAGGAACAACGGCAGAAGATAGCCAAGCTGGAGAGCGAGATACCCGCTTTGCAGGGAATCATCGCCCGCAAGTGGAGCAAGGCGGACGAGTTGGCAAGGCTCAAGCAGGAGTGCAACGCTTTACAGCACCGTATCGACGAAAGCATGAAAGAGGCGGAACGCACACAGCCCGCCCTTTCCGAACACGAGGCCACCGACAAAGCGGCCTGACCGTAATTCATAGATTTAACCTTTTCCCTCTGTTCGGTTACAACGACCGGACAGGGGGACTTTTTCATCTTCCGGTCTGCCGATGGCCATACCCGGTTGTAGCGGAATCTTCCCCTTGTACCTCCAGCCACTCCTTTTATACCGTACACCTTGTCTTTTATAGGCAGGCTTCCGCTTCCTCCTCTTGTAGATTGAGATGCCATCACGAACCGACGACCGTAAAGCCCGACACTTTTTTCCGCAAAGTTGATTGCATCTCAAAACTTTGCCTCAAGGCCCATCTTCGATTTTCCTGATGAAAAATCTTCCTTCTCATTCCATTCCAAGTGTATTTTTCATGGAATCCTTGCCGCAAACCTCGTGATGCAAAGACGAGGCAGAAAAAAGAATCGAACTTTCCGGTAATCGCTCGAACCGGAGGGAAATAAAAAAAACTTAAAAACAAATTGAAACATGAAAAGAAATTCGCTTTTTGACAACTGGTTCGTTTACAACTATCAGAGATTGCGTAACATATTCGGACGTTACCTGCACGAGGACGCCTTTCACGACGCCTATTTGGCGATGAAACGGGAAGTCGTGATTTCGGAAATACCTGTCGAGAGCTTCGAGCCTTATTTTTTCGGCGTGTACAAAAAGTGCAGACTGAAATGTATTCACAAGGATAGTTGTTACTGTTTCCCCGACAACGAACATTTCTTTTTGCTCATGCAGGAAGAAGAAACACCGTCCGTCGAGGTGCTGGCAGCTTCCGACAAGCTGGTGTATGACATACTGCTGTTTGTGAAGAAGAAATATCCCCAAACGGACTACGAACTTTTCAGGCTGAAAGAGTACGAAGCGAAATGTTCATACAGACACCTTTCCGCCTATGCAGGCATTTCCGCAAGTGCGATACACCGGAGAATAAGCGATATAACCGACACTATCCGCAATCACGAAGGATTTTCCAAAAGGTACGCCCACGTAAGCATGTAATTTGTATAACCCGTAAATAATTCAAGAAAATGAAATTTGTAATTTACAACGTCGAGAATTGCCGGACAAGAGAAAACCGTGTAGGCAAAAGGAGCATAAGGTTCAACAGCGTTACCGGCAACATGTATCTATCCACCAAATTGGCAAAAGAAATGAATATCACGATGAACGACCGACTGGAGTTTGGCTGTGATGAAAACAACCCGAAAGAGTGGTTTCTGCACAAAACCACTGACAAGCGAGGTTTTCCGCTGCAGTTCAACAGGGGAGGAACACGCTTAAGGAATAAGTACATCTGTAAGACCATTTTGGATATAGCGAAAGTCAAGGAGAGCGCAACATTCTTGGTATCGAAAGACCCGGTAAAGACCGAACTGGGGCCATTTTACAGAATAATACTCTCTTGTCCCATTCTCCCGAAGAACAAGCCCAAACTATAAGCCGATAACCTCTGTGGTCTGTCCGATGGGCGAAAGCCCTCCGGACGGATTGCGGGGCAACCGATACCTTTTATAGTACGATTACTCCTTTTTTACCTTCAGGCTGTTTCCCCATTATATACCGGCTTTCCCAACCCCGTGAACCAGTGGAAAGTCTGTGCCGTAACAAGTCGTCAGGGAAAGGTACGGGAGGCCGTTCAAAACCGGCGGCAGCCCGGATCGTGCCGTTCCATGCCGGAGCTTCGACCTGTCGAAACAACACGGTATTCCACAGCCCGACCGGTCTTTATGCCGCTGGTTTCGGACTTTCCGCCTCTGTTCCGTATCTTTCCCTTGTGACCTGCCACGTCAAGGGCAAACGGTGATACTTCTTATTCGCTCCGCGCTTTCATTCCGCCCGGTCGAAATTCAGGCGTGGAGCGGATAAGGAGAATCCCTTTCATGTTTGCCCCGGCAGACCATTGCCTGACCCGCCCAAGCCGCACTCTTTTCTACTTCATTTTCTCCTGCATTTATATCCGGCAAGGCCGTACCCCCTTTTACCGTCATATTTTCCGGACCGTTCCCGTCTCTTCTCTGCCGTTGCCGTCCGATTTTCCAACTGCAAAGGTCGGCTGCCGCGCTTGATCCGGCGGCTTGAAGTGCATTCCCTGCAAATTCTTCCTTTCTGCGAAAGAGTAATTGGCCGGGAAAACCGCCGTATGAAGCCTCGCCGGCAGTCGTGTACCGCATCTGTAAAATCCCGGAACGGTTCAGGCAGAGAAAAGAACCGAAAAAAGGGTAAAAAACAGATGTTTCACATAAAAGACAAGAGATGGACAAGAAAAACTGTAAAACAGGCAAACGCACAAAACGGCAGGTTGAAAAAATCCTGATGGTTATCGACGTCAAACGGGAAATCATAGATATTCTTCAGATAACCAATCGGCGTTTTATGTATAATCCGCAAACAGGCACTTTGATTTTAGGAGATGAAATGTACGGCAAAAGTATTTGCAGCTCCCATGCACAAGAGTTCTACGCCTCAAAAGCAGAAGGACGCTTCGATGATTATTTGCGTGGGTGGATAGGTGTCTCGAAGAGCTATCCCCACGGTATTGTTCATTTTGCCCCCGCTGTCAGCATGGAACAGTTCGACTGTGGATTTGACGCGTTGCAAATGTTCGCCAGACTTGAAGGTGTAAACGGAGATACTATCGTTCGGGGATTTTGCACTATGCCGGAACAGAGGATGGGGGATTTGCTGCCTTCCTCTCTTTGAGATACCGGCCCGGTCAAAACAGGCTATAAACGGGAATCGTGCCTATGGCAACACCATTGGTGGAGGGCACGATACCCGTTTATAAATACCGCAACTCCGTTGGCGGCTTCCTTTTATACCTCTCTCTTTCCCTCTGCTCTTATACTTTGGCGAAGCTCTCTTCCTTTTATATCAGTTATAGGTATAATCTCTACGGTCTCCTCTCTGCCGTCGCCGTCCGGTTTTTCAGATGCAAAGGTCGGCTGCCGCGCTTGATCCGGCGGCTTGAAGTGCATTTCTTGCAAATTCTTCCTTCTACGAAGAATAATTGGCAAGAAAAGCCGTCGCATGAAGCTCTACCGGCAGCCATGTACCGCATCTATAAAATCCCGGAACGGTTCAAGCAGAGAAAGGAACCGAAAGAAGGGAAAAAATAAACAGTTTAGGTAACGGCAGGACCAACCACCTTGCCACAAACAATTTTCTATTATGTTACATGTTCACACTATCGGACGCATCGGCAAAGACTGCCAGGTTATTTCAGGAGTACACGGCTCATTCATGGCTATGGACATAGCCGTTGACGATTATTCAAGAGGACAAAACACTACCACTTGGATAAGGGTACGTAGCAACAAGGACAACCATATCCATTTGTCCGAATATCTGACGAAAGGAAGACTCATACTCGTTGACGGTACGCTGTCATCTTCCCTGTGGAAAGACAAGAACGGCGAGAGCCAGATACAGCTCTCCATCACGGCAGAAAGCATTGCCTTTATCAATACCGGGAAACGCGAGGATGCGGCAGCCGGAGCGGACAACGATGTAAACGGTGCAGACAGCGCACCCGTTCCTCCCGCCGATTTCCCGCAGGACGAAAAGGAGGATTTGCCCTTCTGATAAGATAACAACTATCTGAAAATAAGCAGATACTAAATATAGTATTTACTAATCATAGTAAAATAGGAAATTAGTAAACCTATTCTTGTTAAAATTAGTAGATACTATATTTTTGTTTTTTAGTTTCGTCCTTTCTTAAGAGTTCATACATCTCAAACATTTTTTCTATCCTTACAGAGTTTTTCAGAAAATGTTCGCCCATTATTTAATAGATTTGTCTTTCTTGCAGTTTATTTAATATTGGTTTTAGCACAATAGACTTAAAATCCACTCCTAACTTTAAGAAAATCACGGTATATAAGGTCCTGTTTCATGAAATTTCACTACCTTTGTGCCGGATTGAGGAAACTCTTTCCAAGACATATTAGAAAAGAAAGAAGCGTTATGCTTATCTCGAAGTCGGGAACGTAGGAAATTCAAGACTATTCAGAGGGAAAAGCGTAATTGGTTTCTCACGCTATAGCGTGGGCTGCTATTACCATACTCTGAATAAAGGTTATTCCTACGACCTCCGACTTAGAACGTGGCATTTGCAGTTCCACGCTTCGTGGTTTAATCAAGCAGACTCTACGGGACTGCAAGAGTCTTAATTTATGATGAACAGATATAGCCAGCAAAGTATTTGTATGCTGAAGAATATGTTCGTTAGCAGAAACATTATTAAATGGGTTTTGTTTCTAATCCTTAATTTTTCCCTATGTACGCAATCTTTTGCAGATCATTATCGAGTGACCGCTCCCAACGGTCTTAATGTACGAGCTTCAGCCAATAAAAACGGAAAACTATTAGGACAATTGTCTAAGGATAACGTGATTGATGTTGTATCTATAGAAAACGGATGGGCTAATATCAATTATAATGGCTGGCAGGGTTATGTCAGCGCATCGTATCTGGAAGCCGTAACAGAAACAGACGAAGCGGGTACTTCCACCAAAGAAGAGTCATGGGACTTAACCTCTTGGTTGTTTGATTCCGAAGGAGAATCGGCTTGGTTCACAGCGATAAAGTGGATACTGTTTTTAGGCATAGCCATCTACATTATTAAGATTGTGTTACAATTCTTCGCATTGATGCTGGTTGTAGGTTTGATTGTTGGAGCGATTGGATTGGCAGTAGGTTTTATTCTTGATTGGCTGGGTTGGATAGACTCTGGTACCATGTGGGATATGGCCCAATGGGGATTCAGTATAGGCAACGGGATAGGTCTTATTATGGGTATTCTCGGTTTTAAAGACTTGCATAAGGGAGCGACGGAGTCTTGGAGCGGTTCATCATCAAGCAGTTCAAGTGGTTTGAAAACAGCAAGTTTTACTGATTCTGGAACATTATATCATCTTACACAAGATTCTCCCTATAGCGAGTGTGATTATACCGACCAATTTGGCGGCAAATGGGGACGCGACAGTTCCGGATTTTATCGCAAATAAATGAATAATGTAACGTATTGATAATTAAACAATAAAGCTGTATGAAAAAACAAATTATTTTGAGCAGTTTACTATCCGCACTGCTGATTGGCAACTGTTTGGATACACAGGCTGCAAATGAGGCAAGAACTATCAATGATTTGCCTTCGATGGCAAAAGTTTCCCAGAACAAGAGAGAGGTGTCTCCGGAATTTCCCGGTGGTATCACCGCATTGGTACAATTTTTATCAAAGAATCTAAAGTATCCGACAGTTTGCAAGGAACAGAAAATACAAGGCAAAGTGTTGGTGAAATTTACAGTCAAGAGCGATGGCTCTATCTCAAATATTCGTGTTACCAAGTCTGTAGATCCTTATTTGGATAAGGAAGCTGTCCGCGTAGTGAAGTCCATGCCTCGTTGGATTCCCGGTACACAGGATGGCAAACCGGTAAATGTGGAATACACTCTGCCTATCACGTTTAAACTCTGATGAATCTAAAAACTATAAAACGATATACGTATGAAGCGATTATCTATTTTACTATGCCTCATTGTCTTAGGGGTATTTTTCATGAGTCATGCGACTTTTGCGCAAACAAGTTTTTCCATTCCTCCCAAGAGTTATCCGGTAAATGTGCCGTTCAAATGCGATGCCGGAGTGGATCGTTATTGGCATGTTACCAGCGTTACTTGTACGGGACGCGCCAATGGCGGCTATAAATTTCAGATAAAGGGAGTGGCACAGAAAACAAGCCGCAGTTTGCCCATAGACTTGTTCTACCTGATGCCGGGCAATCGGATAAAAACAGCGGGCACTTATTATTTCCCACGTATCGAGGAGGGAAAAACATTCAGTTTCGAAGTGGTATCGGCATTCTCCGGGTACGCTCCTTCCAAGTTTAACGGTTTTCTTATCTCCAGTGAAGTGTTGCAAAGAATATTACAACAGGAACTGGAAGAGCAAAAAGAAACAGACAAAGATACTCCCGAAAGAAGATTTGGTATGCCAACCACTCCGAAGGAAGATAGACGAGAACCGGCACAATCCAAGGTAAGCCCCAATAAGGTGTACAAAGGCAGCGAGGTGGATAAGGAGCCGGAATACCCCGGTGGAAACCAAGCATTGCTGGCGGATATTGCCCGAAGCATACGTTATCCCATGATCTGCAAACAGCAGAAGATTCAGGGCGACGTGCTTGTTTCCTTTATAGTGGAGAAAGACGGTTCGGTATCTGATGTTACGGCTGTAAAAAAGGTTCATGCCAATCTCAATACCGAAGCCGTAAGAGTGGTCAAGTCCTTAAAGGAATGGACACCCGGAATCAAAGACGGACAGCCTGTACGGGTACAGTCTGCCGTATATGTCACTTTTAGTCTTTAATTTTAACCATATAAAGCAACAGCATAATGAAAAAATTGATATGCCTAAGTTTGATAAGCCTTGTTTGTGGCTTCTTGAGTGTACACGCGTCTATACAAGCAGATGACACAAAACCCTTTGTGGGCAAATGGGAATATTGGGAAGGCAACAGCCAAATTCAGTTGGAAATAGACCTGTACAACACACCGACAGATGGCAGTTACGGTGCTTACAATGTGTTTGAAGGAGGCTATGGGCTTACCTATAGTATTGTAGACGTCTATCACATTGATAATACAGAGGCTTCGGTTGCCGTAGAAAGCAGTATGGGAAAACAAAAAGCGGAGTTCAAGTACAATCCCACCACGAAGGAACTGTCCTTCTTGCCACCCGGTTCAGAGCCGGTAGTGTTTAAGCAGAAAGATAAATGTAACTACGTATTCATCAGTGGAGGAGATAAAATCAATGTCCGTTCCACCCCTGTATCGGGTAGTCCTTTAATGAAAGCCAACCGTGGACAAAGTTTCAGATTCTTGGGGAAAGAAAAGGGATGGTTCAAGGTAGAGCTTTCTGCCCAAGACAAACGTATCGGATATATTTCTCCGAAGTATGCTTTTTACTTGAAAGATAACACCATCCCAGAACATGCTTTTTCAAAAAGTTATGCCAATGGTCTGACATCGTTCACACTGGAAAAGAAAGGAGAACAAGTTTTTATGGTCAAAACGACCATGTATCCTCCACAAGGTGAAAGCATTCCTATGTCAAGCGTGGAGTCGTATGCCGGAAGAATAGATGGTAACGCACTGGTCTTTACCTATTTTAGTGGAATGCCCACGCAGGACATCAATGAAATGTCGAAAGTAGAGCCTTATGTGGTGTATTACTGGAAAGAGTCGGGAATGTTTATCATGGAGGGCGAGAATTATGCAGCAGATATGTAAAAAGAACAGCATCATGAAAAGAATGGTTTACCTTGTCGCTTGCCTGCCTTTTTGGCTGACATCGTGTGAAGAGAAAGTCACCGCCTTGCATTTCAACGAGGCGGAACAGGTATTTGAAATCGGAAAAGAGAGTGAACTGCGTTTCCTGAACGAAACGTTCGAAATCAAGGATAAAAACATGGAAACACAAACGCTGCTCACCGATGCAGGCAAGGAGATTCCAGCAGATGAAGTGCGGATTAAACTGGTGAAGGACATCGAAATCAGCGGTGAATGGACACCGATTAAATTCCCGGTTAGGGAGTTCAACGGCAACGGACATACCATTACCTTCGACGGAATACGGGTGGTCATTGAAGAGAGCTCCAAAGGAGTATTTGATGTCGGTCTGTTTGAAGAAATGGGTGGTGAAAAAGAAGCTGTGGTCAAGGATCTGACATTGGCAGGTGACATGACTATCGACGCTCAAAAGAGAGAAGACGGTTATAGCCTGCTTGCCGGTTCTCTGGCGGGAGAGTTCAAGAATGGATGTATCGAGAATTGTACCAGCAAGGTGGATATCTCATTCGCTGACAATAAGGGTATCTGTACACTCTGTTTGGGTGGACTTGTCGGAGACCTGGATAGCTACGGCTCCGAAGTGGAAGTGGCTTTGCGTGGCAAGATAATCAATGAGGGCAACCTCACCGTTAATCCGTGCAGTGATGCCTACATAGGTGGAGTCATCGGGAGGGTCACCAATTATGGTAAAATCTTTATCAAAGAGAATGTATGCGTCGAGAATAAAGGCGATTTGACCGTGCAGTGGAAGGCCGATGCCCAACCTGATCATAGCTACATCGGTGGTGTTGTCGGACTTTTCAAAACCAATGAAACTGATATAGAGCATCTCCATAATTGGGGAAACATCCGCTTGGACACACAGAATACATCTGCTACATTTAATATCGGAGGGGTATGTGGCGAACTGACACCTCACAACTACGAACGAATCTATCCGTTGGATCTGTACAATGCAGGCAACATCGAAATCAAGCATGACCTGCTGGCTGAATTTTCCGCCGTCGGAGGAGTAATCGGCAGTTTCGGAGGTTCCTCTTTCCATCAGGTGGTGAATGAAGGCAAAATCATTGTGTCGGGAAAAGGATGCAAATACATCTCCGGATTGCTGGGTTCGGAAAGCCCGATAAACGGGAACTGTTATCTGCATTCGTGCTGTGTAGATAAGGTCGGAGCTTATCCCGTCTGGAATATCTCTTATCATCCTGTCACCAAGCAGGTCCCCTGCAAGGAAAATCATCCAACAAATCAAAAATAACGGAACATGAAAGCATTACAGACCATACAAGTTGTCGGTCTTTCTTGTTTGCTGTCGATAGGAGCAGCAAGCTGTGGCAGTGAAGAAAGCAACCAGCCTTATACACCGCTTCAGGTGTATTTTGATCCGGTAAGAGTGGATATGAATGCGGAACATCTGATGCCTTATTTCGTAAACTATCCTACGGATTGGGCAAAGATAGGATTGCGCAACTATCCGAAGCTGGTCACCTACGAATACCACAATGCACAATGGGGTGTGACAAGCACCTCGCAATACGAGTTCTTGCCTAACGGCCGTTTGTCCGAACAGCGGCGCACTTCTTTCAATGTGGGTGCAACCGGATTTGATGTCATTTCGTATGAATATAACGGCAATTCCAATCTGACCCAAATCAAATCGGTAGATGACGGACGTTACAAACGCCGGAAAAAAGATGACGGCTTCACATACGACAGTGCAGGTCGGTTGATACGTCGCGACAAGAACGGGCGGGGACATTATGACACAACCACTTTTCTGTATGCCTATCACGGTAATGGGGTATTGCAATCCATCCTGCCCGAAAAAAAGAATGGCACGGTCAATGAATCGGGCGTGACGCTTCATGAGATGCAGTTTGACTCGCTCGCTCATTTGAAGTCTTTTGAAACACCGAAGACCACGAACATGTTCTTGAAAGACATCGACAGCTACAAGACAGGACAATCGGTGACAACCTATGTCTATACAGGCCATCTGTGTACACAAGCCGTAGAGAAGATTCCCGTTGAATTTGACGGGGGAACCGAAACACTGACTTGTACCAGCAGCTTTGCGTATAACTCACACGGAGACTTGGCTACTTGGACGTATAGCGGAGGTGTATATAAAAGTAAAGGCAACAACTGGCGGGTGGATGACATGACGTTTACCGTCTCCTACGATTATGTATATGATGAAAAAGGAAACTGGACACAAGCTACCGTTACATTCCCGGCTAACATCGATGAGATACCTGCATTGCGTACCTACTATAAGGCTTTCAGAGACGGATTTACATCGAATCGGGATCGTTCTTCTGCTGTCAAAGCGGGTGAGGCTCCCAGCCTGACAGTTGTCCGCAGCATTGATTACTGGGACGATGAAACGATTGCTTCCATGAAAGCTGCAAAAGAAAACGGTCAACCTGCCCTAATGGGTAGTTTACGCTACAAAGGAACGGATATTTATGGGTTGTCCGGTAAAGTCAAGTCGGTAAACGGCAATGAGGAATCACTCAAATTTGACCAGGCGGGCAATCTGATTGCCATGCAGAACAAGTTCGGAGACGAAGCGGCCTATCAATATGTCACAGCTACTTCCTACAAAGTGGAAGGATGGGGAGATTATGTGGTGAACATCGAATCAAAAGATGGTATGCGGACGGATATTTGTCCAGATGCTGATGCCAACACGGAACTTGACCAGACCTATATGTTTGATAAGCGCAATCGTATCATCAGTCATCAGTTTACTTCGCACATGGCATACGTCACTTGGAAATACAGCTATGAAGGTGACAGCAAATACCCGGCCACGATGATACAGGAGCACCCGGAAGAAGGTAACACCACTTATCGCTATACCTATACCAAGTTCGACAAGCACAAGAATTGGATAGAGCGGAAGGTAAGCTACACCACCGAATACGATAAGTATGATGACAATGGGAACTATGTCGGCGATGAATATACTGCTCCAGAAGAATATACAGAGAAACGAACCATCGAGTATTGGTAAATTTGTAAAATCTCTATTGATTTACTTTCTGACCCTTTCTCATTTGAAATTTGCTGATAAATAAACCAAGCCTTATTAGACAAGAGAATCTATTGCTACAATAATTGCTATGGATTCTCTTGTTTTTTTGTACTCATCTGTAAAGTGTACTCGAAGGATTTTTTCTGAAGAATACACTTAATTCTTGCATTTAAAAAGTACTGTAGTACAGAGCAAATCTGCCTTACTGTATAGTATATACTATATTTAGTATAATAGTAAATACTATAATACTAATATACTAAAATGATATATTGTAGTAAATTAGTATATACTAAATTTAGTAATTACTAAAAATAGTATTATCTTTGTATTGAATTTAAAGGCAATATGTTATGACAAAAATAATTGCGGTTCTAAACCATAAAGGCGGGGTCGGAAAGACGACCACCACCATCAATCTGGCTGCGGCCTTGCAGCAGAAGAAAAAGTGCGTGCTGGCTATCGACATGGATGGTCAGGCAAATCTCACGGAATCCTTCGGCCTCTCCATTGAGGAGGAACAGACCGTGTACGGGGCGATGAAAGGCAAATACCCCTTGCCGTTAGTTGAAACGGCAGGAGGTGTTACCGTCGTACCGTCCTGTCTCGATCTCTCGGCTGCCGAGGCCGAACTCATCAACGAGCCGGGACGGGAACTGATATTGAGCGGGCTGATAGCCAAATCGCTCGATTACCGGAAATTCGATTATATCCTTATCGACTGTCCGCCCTCGCTGGGATTGCTGACACTGAACGCCCTTACTGCGGCAGACTACCTGATTATCCCGGTACAGGCACAGTTCCTCGCCATGCGCGGCATGGCCAAAATCATGAACGTGATTGCCACCGTCCAGGAACGCTTGAACCCGAAACTCGCCATTGGCGGTATCGTCATTACGCAGTTTGACAAACGCAAGACGCTGAACAAGAGCGTGGCCGAACTCGTCAAGGATTCATTCTGCGACAAGGTGTTCAAGACCGTTATACGAGACAATGTATCTTTGGCCGAAGCGCCCATAAAAGGCAAGAACATCTTCGAGTACAGCAAGAACAGCAACGGGGCTAAGGACTACATGGCTCTGGCGCAAGAGGTACTGAAATTAAAATAACCCGATATGAGCAAGAGCGATTTACTGAAAGACAGCATGAAGGGCGGACTGGACGGGTTGCTGTCGCCCACGAAAAAATCTACCGGCGGGAAGCAGCCGGTAGCAGCCCCCACGGAAAAAGAAACGGCGGTCCATTGCAACTTTATCATCAACAAGAGCATCCATAACCGCATGAAATTCCTCGCCATCAAGAAGAACATGTCGCTGAAAGACATCGTGAACGAAGCGATGAAAGAGTATCTGGAAAAGAACGAACAGTAAAAAGATCATGGCTGCAGCGTCTCCCCGCCAAGGAGACGGCAGCCATGCGTCCTTTTCTATCCGCCCGCTGTTTCCATAGGGCGCATTCCTCCTTTATAGTCTTACCGTCTTTTCTTTTTTACCTGCCTGCAAGCGCAGGCACGCTGCCAGTTTTATCCCCTTTCTACCCCTGACGGGCATATTCCTTTTCTACCGATTCCTTTACCGCTTTCCCGGTCTCATTCTCTGCCGTCACCGTTGTGTTTTATCAGATGCAAAGGTCCGCTGTCGCGCTTGATACGTCGGCTTGAAGTGCATTTCCTGCAAATTCTTCCTTTCTGCGAAAGAGTAATTGGCAGGAAAAGCCGTCGTATGAAGCTGTACCGACAGCCGTGTACCGCATCCGTAAAACCTCAAGCGGTTCAGGCAGAGAAAGGAACCGAAAAGAGGGAAAGAAAAAACAACTTAAAATTGACAGCGATATGGATAAAATCAAATTGGTAGTTTACAACGAGTTCGCACTGGGTTATATCATGCCCGAACAACCCGACAAAGTTTGCACGTTGGCAGACAGGGTAACGCTTGGCGCACCGTTTCGGACAATGTTTGAACCCTATTTCATCGGGAAAAACGATACCGTCAGACTGGCAAGCAGAAAAGACTTCGACACGTTCCGGCTATCGTTCGAGGGGTACGACAATCCGCAGGTGTACGAGTATGACACCGATAAAAACGGCATTAATTAATCAAACAATCAATTAATAACAATTTAAAATTTATGAATTATGGAAACAGCAAACATTCAATCTGTAGCAGAGAAAAACATCGTATCGGTAGCACTGGCAAACATTCAGCCGAGCAGTTATAACCCACGCAAGTACTTTGACGAGGTGAGCCTTGCCGAACTGGCCGAGAGCATTCGTCAGCAGGGAGTATTGCAACCTATCGGAGTGCGCCCCATTGATGAAAGCGGAAAGTTTGAGATTGTTTTCGGAGAACGCAGGTATCGTGCTTCCCTTTTGGCAGGATTGGAAGAAATTCCGGCTATCTTGCTAAACGTTTCGGACGAGACCGCCGCCGAAATGGCCGTAACGGAGAACCTGCAACGCAAGGACGTTACCCCCATAGAAGAAGCCAACGCTTACCAAAAACTTATAGAGAGTGGCCGCTATGATGTGCAGTCGTTGGCCGTGCAGTTCGGCAAGAACGAAAACTATATCCGTACCCGTTTGAAATTCGTCTCACTGATACCCGAAATAGCCGAACTTCTGGAAAAGGACGAAATCACAATCAGCGTGGCGAGCGAAATTTGCCGATACGGTACGGATATTCAGAAAGAGGTGTACAACAAGCATTTGAAAGCCGATTCTTACAACAGTTGGCGAGGACTGAAAGCCGCCGAGGTAGCAAAGTTTATCGAACGGGATTTCACGACAGACCTTAGCCGTTACGCATTCGACAAAACCCTATGCGCCTCATGCCCCCACAATACCAACAACATGATGTTGTTCTGCGAGGGCGGTTGCGGAAATTGCGCCAACCGTAGCTGTCTGGCCGAAATGAACGCCTCCTATCTCGTGGAGAAAGCCTTGCAGTTTGTGGAACAATACCCCTCCGTATCGTTGGGCTACCAAGATTTCAACAATAACATGGTTGTGGTGGAACGCCTTACCGCTATGGGGTACGAGGTCGAACGCCTCGATACCTATGCCACGGCATACCCCGAAACGCCCGTAGCTCCCGAAAAGGAAGAATACGATACTATCGAGGAATACGAACAGGCATACAAGGAGTACGAGCAGGATTTCAGCAACTATATGGAAAAATGCAGGTCAATCCATGAACGAATCGACACGGGCGAACTTACGTTTTATATCTGCATCGGGCAGAAAGAAATTACGCTGTGCTATAAGGCAAGTGCCACCGTCAATACAAACGGAGCAACCGAAAAAACACTCTCCCCAATGGAGAAACTGGAGAAACAGGACGAGCGTAACAAGGAAATAGCCCGTGAGAAAACGGTAGAAGATACCAAGAAACAGATTTTGGATGTCGATATGTCCGAAAGCAAATTCACGCAGGACGAAGAAAAGATGATATATTTCTTCCTGCTGTCGTCTCTCCGCAAGGAACACTTCGAGATATTCGGTATCGAAGAGAAAGAAGTCTATCAACATCTTACGGACGAAGAAAAGATGGACATCATCGCCAACCTCACAGCCAAGCAGAAAGCCGTTATTCGCAGGGATTTCTTGATAGAGAGCTTCAAAGGCGCATACGGCAGTAACGCCGCCGCCACCCTCTTGCTCGATTTTGCCCGTAAGCACATGCCCGACACGCTCGCCGGAATTGAAAGTGAATACAATGAGGTGTATGAGAAACGCCATAAACGTATCGAGGAACGCAAAGCCGTGCTGTTGGTAAAGGAACAGCAGGAGAAGCAGACAGAAGCCGCCGAGACCGAAGAGACACAAGTCACGGCAGAAGCGCAACCCGAAGCACTGCCACAGCCCGAAGAAGCGGCAGCTTGACCATAATTCAGAAGCAGGGCGGAGAAATCCGTCCTGCTGATTTGCCATATTACCTACAAAAGGAGGTAGCGATAACTGTGAGGACTGCATACGTGACATCGGTACGGCAATGCCCGAAGCCGGGCTGTACCATGCAGTGCAGCCCGGCTGTCTTTTTTAGCACTTGCCACCGGCAGATCCTCCTTTTTTACCGCTCCGTTCCCTTTTATATTCCCCTTATAGCCGCCTGTCCCGCACAAGGCTACTTCCCGTCGGAGCTTGTTTTTTCCTGTGCAAAGGTATTGCCTTGGAAGAACATTCAAGTACCGCTGTCGCTATTTGAACGAAATTTTCCAGTGGCTTTCCCGATTTTCAATCGCTCATATTTCGCGGAAGCTCCATACCGCTACTATAAAATTTCGCCCAAATTCCTTGCCTGTTTCTTCCTAAAAGGCAATCTTTAATGCACGTAAAAAATCAAACCCCGACGGGAGAAGCCGAAAGGCTTCCGAAGGAAGGGAAAAAATAAAAACGATGTTTAATCAATTAATAGCGAAAAAAGTTTATGGAAATTCAATTTGCAATCGTTCGTTCGGAAAACAAAGAGTATTTGTGTTACAAAGCAGGTGAAGCGTATGTGGATGCCAGTAACCCCATGATGACCTTTACCGCAGGTGAAGATAAGTTTGAAATCGTAGAGCCGGACAAATCTCTCGCTCATAAGGAATACGAGTTCAGAGGCGAACGGTATTACCTCGTACCAGAGTTTTACCGCAATGGTTGGTTGGCTCTCACCTTGGTAATGGTGGAAGATGAAGACGAATATATCGTGCTTTCCGTCAATTTGGAGAAAATGGATGCACTCGGTCTGCCGGACCGTACATTTATCGATGTCAATCATTACCCCGAAGCAATGGAGTTCTTGGTGACAAACGGACTGGCAACCGATTCCGAGTATAAGCGCAGGAGCGGCTTCGTGGAATACCCTATGGCTATGTTGAACCTGCCGCTTCTTTATCAGCATAACCCGCAAATTTTCCAAAAAGCGAACATCGAGCCATTCGGAGAAGAATGTTTTTGAAAAGGATTGTTCCTCAAAATGAAAAGCATCGGTTTCGAAGATTGAATGTACAAAATGGCGTACCGATAACACAGTCGGTGCGCTATCTCCTTTGTCTTTATCGCCCGCCTTCGTCCTTTTATAGTCAGCCTCCCGGATACCCCGCCACCACCCGTTTCCTCTTATAACTGCCCTTTATAATTGCCGTCCTTTCCCTTTTATAGCGGCACGAGCCGCCTGTTTCTCCCGTCCGGCTTTCCCGTCCCTCACCGCACGGGTTTTATCCGATGCGAAAGTCGGTCGTCGCGCTTGATTCGTCGGCTTGAAGTGCACTTCTTGCAAATTCTTCCTTCCCAAGCGAAGCGTAATTGGCAAGAAGAGCCGTCGTATGAAGCTGTACCGATGACCGTGCACTGCATCAGTAAAACCCCGAAGCGGTTCCGGAGGAAAGGGATCGAAAAAAGGGAAATAAATAATCAATAACTCACAAGACAATGGGAAAATACGATTTTATCAAGACCGGGAATCTGCTTTATTGGCATGACCCAGACAACGGTTTGTCCGATGGGGCTTACCGAGTAATTTCTGCACCGGAAAACATGGAGGACGACAGCATTATTCTGATTTCGTCCGGTACTTCGGAAGCGGAGGTTTTGCCTTCGGAATTATCGCCGATAAGCACGGGCAGAAGTCACAAAGAGGATTTTTTACGCTGGAAAGCGGAACGTGAAGCCGAAGGCATGGAGTTTTACAATCGCCTTTCCGAAGTCATGGATACGGAGGACGATTTGGCCGTAGGCGACATGGTAGCATTTACAAACGATTATGGAGTAGTATTCGGCCCAAAAGAGATATTGGCTTTTAGGAAGCCTTGGAACGGTGGCAGATGCGTATATCTTGACAGCGACGCCTATTGGTTTCCCGACCGTCCCGACCAGTTGACCCTCCTAAGCAAGAAAGGGGCGGAATGATAATGACAAACCCACCTGCCACAAAAGCGGGTGGGTTCATTTCCCCTGCATGAAATCCCGTCCTTTATTTTAATCGTAAGTATTCGATAAACTCCCTCGTATATTGGGTAACGTATGTTCATAATGTCGT
>OGES01000050.1_pt1 | contig 110324 bp, 108 predicted proteins | sample 1570711 | NCBI WGS metagenome assembly OGES01 (sample SAMEA2582133, study PRJEB24529) | metagenome | biome: Human gut stool | place: China | collected 2011 | reverse complement strand
GAGAATAACAGGTAGCCGTATACGCCTTATTGTTTTTCTTCATCGTCTCCATTAACGGATTGCTACTTCTACACTTCTGCAAATGGAGAATAACAGGTAGCCGTATACGCCTTATTGTTTTTTCATCGTCTCCATTAATGGATTGAAACTTCTACACATCTGTAAATGGAGAATAACAGGTAGCCGTATACGCCTTATTGTTTTTCTTCATCGTCTCCATTAATGGATTGATATTTATACACTTCTGCAAATGGAGATTTTGAGATATCTATATCCGGAAGGATGCGTGCTCCCTTCGCTCCCGGCTATCCCTATTTTGATATCCGGCTATATCGCAATTCTGTGATAGCATTATCCGGATAGCGTATCATACGGCTATATACAAATATGGCTACACTATAATTCATGGTTGTGATGGAGATGGCTTTTCCTATCCGGTAACAGACCATGATGCCACGAGGAAAAAAGCGACAGCCGCAGAGAAAAAACGGATGGCAGGAACCATTATGGAATCTGGTAAATAGAAAATCCGGTACATGCGAATTCAGGCGATCATCCCGGATGGTAACCTGTCAAAGAGGCTTTTAAGACATTTGAAATACCGATAATAAAAAAAACGAGATCAGGTATTTTGGCGGATGGCGGCAGGATTGCCGCCTCCGGCCCTTCCGAGTTTGTACGCGTCCTGCGTGAGGGCAGCTGGTTTGACAGCGGGTGCACCGACGGGGAGTACATGGTGAATTTCTCCGGGCGGTACAGGGAACTGCACGGGGTGACGGTGAGGACCGACACGCCAGAGCATTTCATGGACGACCTGAAAAAGTACGGTTACATCAAGGGCTGAAAAGCCGCGCCCCTTTATTATTGCGATCCCCGCCAGCAGAAGCCGGTGGGGATTTTTCTTTTTTTCACTGTATCGGATGTCCCCCGTATCCTGTTTTCCAAAGGGGGGCTGGCTTCACGACTCCCTTCGGGAAAGCATTTTTTTCTTTTCACCGCCTCTTCCTCCATGACAAAAACTGACTATCCATGACAATACACGACAGGGTATTTGAGGTCATTCCGCTTGTTATTTCCTTTGTGACATGAAACGGCAGGAAAGCTTGCCGGCAATAACCATAAAAAAGAAATGCACATGAAAAAAGAACCTTTATTTATCGAATTGACCGGCCGGAAGTGTGAACCCGGCAAGACCTTCTTCACCGTGTTCACGGGCGGTGTCCTACATAACCGCCGGGGATACAACGTTGCCATGATGGATTGTGACCCGCTCCAGTACAGTATCGGCCCGACGGAACACACACATCTCATGACAAACCTTATGTAGACCGGTATGGAGTACGCATTCATCCTTCTGTTCCTGTATGCCTCCTACCTGAGCGTAGAAAAGTACGTCCACACGGGCAGCATCCTTAAATGGAGGGGCGGACAGCGTCCTGCCTCCGCTCTTCCGGTGAAGGAAGAACCGGCGGAACCACGGGAGGAAACGTCTGAGGAAGCTGTCATCGGCAGAAGCCGGTACCGGTTATGGCAATCCCCGCCTATGGACGGGGAATACGCGATGAGCGAAAAGCGGACGGATACGGCCATGAAAGGGAGAAAGGCACCCGTGCCCGAATTCCCCGCCCCTTTCGGAAGACCGGAGGACGGTGAAGTGCCGGAACGCTACGAGATCACCGGTTATGTGGAACGTCCCGATCCGCACCGCGCCAGAGGCGTGACTTTCGACGACATGGACCTGCTCTCCAGGTTCATGGCCACGGACCGCCTTTCGGAACCGGAACAGTCCCATGCCCGCCAGACACTGGAACGGCTGGAGGGGACCGACATGGAACGTATCCTGCAGGCCGGCATCCTGGGCAGTGACGAGACATTGAAACGGTACATGGAACTGTACGTGGACAGTGACAGGGAGCCGCCACTGCTGGCGGGAAAGGACAGGGAAAGCATAATCAGGGATTTCGATATCATGGATTTCATACCCCGATAACCAATAATATAATGTGTATATGGCAAAGTATCATGATTCAAGCTGATCCGCCTTGCGGACATTCCGTTCCGAAGAGAGAGCAACATGAGTGACGAATGAATTAACGAAGGAGATGACGATGTACGGTTATTATGATTCCGGCTGATGCCGGCAGTAAACATGCGGTTACAAGAACGGTCCGCGGGCATCCAGGGGCGCAGACCGCTAAAAAAGGAAATCCGGCATAATATGAATACAGGCATGAAAAAGTATCATGACTCGGGATGATCCTTACGGACATCCCGTCCCGAAGAGAGAGCGACACGAGTAGCAAACAATTAACGAAGGAGGTAACGATGTACGGTTATTATGATTCCGGCTGATGCCGGCAGTAAACATGTGGTTGCAAGGACAGGCCGCGGGCATCCGGCCTGCAGCCTGTCAAAAAAGAAAGTCTGACAAACATTTATTATAATAATTGGTATAAAAACAATGAGACATTCAAGAACCCATTCATTTTTACGATTCTCCCCTATGGGCAAAGTGACAGACGTATTGGCATCCCTTATCGGGCGCATACCTGCCGGAACAGCCTTCCTGCTGGCATGACTGGCCACATGAGCAGCCCCCGCATCCGCTGCCGGTGACGGGTCTGCCGGGCTGGTACAGGCCACGCAGATGGTGAACAGCTATTTTGACCCCGCCGTAAAACTGATTTATGCGGCCGGCGCGCTCTGCGGCCTTATCGGGGCCATCCGCGTGTATTCCAAGTTCTCGTCGGGCGATCCGGACACGGGCAAGACCGCCGGCAGCTGGTTCGGGGCCTGCGTGTTCCTGATCGTGGCGGCCACGGTACTGAGGTCGTTCTTCCTGTAACCCCCATGCCATATGGAATACAAGCTGAACAAGGGCGTCGGGCAGGACGTGGAGTTCTGCGGCCTGAAGGCGCAGTACCTCTATCTCTTTGCCGGCGGCCTGCTCGCCGTCTTCCTCGTGTTCGTCATCCTCTACATGGCGGGCGTGAACCGTCTGTTCTGCATCGCCCTCTGTGTCATATCGGCCTCGGGAATCACCCTGGGCGTGTTCCGCCTGAACAGGAAATACGGCCCCCACGGGCTGATGAAGCTGGCGGCGGCAGGTTACCGTCCCTATTACATCATCAACAGAAAACGTATCACCTCACTTTTTAAACGAAGAAAATATGCGAAACATACTCAAAGCGTCCACCCTGGAAAGTAAGTTCCCCCTTCTTGCCGTCGAGGACGGGTGCATCCTCTCCAAGGACGCGGACGTGACCGTCGGCTTCAAGGTCCTCCTGCCGGAGGTCTTCACCCTCACCTCCGATGATTACGAGGCCATGCACGGCACATGAGCGAAGGCCATCAGGGTATTGCCCTGCCATACCATCGTCCACCGTCAGGACTGGTTCCTGGAGGAGAGCTACAGGGCACGCACCGACAGGGAGGAGCCGGGATTCCTGGACCGCAGCTTCGAGCTTCATTTCAACGAGCGGCCCTTCCTGAACCATTTTTCGTACCTGTTCATCACCCGTACCACGAAGGAACGCATGCGGCAGCAGAGCAACTTCTCCGTCCTTTGCAGGGGGCATATCCTCCCCAGGGAGGTCCGGGACAAGGACGGCATCCTCCGCTTCCTGGAAGCCGTGGAGCAGTTCGGGCGTATCATCTGCGATTCCGGGCTGGTCCGTCTGGAACGGCTCACGACGGAGGAGATCACCGGAAAGGGAAAGGAGGCCGGCCTGGTGGAGAAATACTTCTCCCTTTCGCAGGAGGACACCACCACACTGGAGGACATCCGGCTCGGGGGTGCGGAAATGCGCATCGGCGACAAACGGCTCTCGGTGCATACGCTTTCCGATGCGGACGACCTGCCCTCCGCGGTACGGACGGACGGGCGTTATGAGAAATACTCCACGGACCGCAGCGACTGCCGCCTTTCCTTTGCCGCCCCCGTTGGGCTGATGCTGCCCTATAACCATATCTGCAATCAGTACGTGTTCATAGATGATCCGGCGGAAACCCTCCGGCATTTCGAGAAAGCGGCCAGGAATATGCGCTCCCTTTCACGTTACAGCCGTGCCAACGAGATCAACCGGCAGTGGAAGGAGGAATACCTGAACGAGGCGCATTCCTTCGGGCTGGTTCCCGTGCGCTGCCACTGCAACGTCATGGTCTGGTCGGAGGACAGGGAGAGGTTGAGGAACATCCGGAACGACACCGGCTCGGCCCTGGCACAGATGGGCTGCAAGCCCCGGCACAATACCGTGGACGCGCCGACCCTTTACTGGGCGGGCATCCCCGGCGGGGAGGGTGATTTTCCCGCCGAGGAGTCCTTCCACACGTTCATCGAACAGGCGGCATGCCTCTTCATCGGGGAGACGAACCATGCCTCCTCCCTCTCGCCCTTCGGCATCAAGATGGCGGACCGGCTCAGCGGCAGGCCCATCCATCTGGACATCTCGGACGAGCCGATGAAGTGGGGCATCACGACCAACCGCAACAAATTTATCCTGGGGCCTTCGGGTAGCGGCAAGTCCTTCTTCACCAACCATCTCGTGCGCAACTATTACGAGCAGGGCGCGCACATCCTGCTGGTGGACACGGGAAACAGCTACAAGGGGCTGTGCCGGCTCATCCATGAGCGTACCCGCGGGGAGGACGGGATCTACATAACGTATGAGGAGGACCGCCCGATCACCTTCAATCCCTTCTACAGCGAGGACCGGCAGTTCGACGTGGAAAAGAGGGAAAGCATCAAGACGCTGATCCTGACACTTTGGAAGCGGGAGGACGAGGTGCCGAAACGATCCGAGGAGGTCGCCCTCTCCGGCGCGGTGAACGCCTATATCCGCAGGATTACGGACAACCCGGAACTCCGGCCGGACTTCAACGGGTTCTACGAGTTTGTCCGTGACGACTACCGCCGGATGATGGAGAAAAAGAGGGTGCGCGAGAAGGACTTCGACATCGACGGGTTCCTGAACGTGCTGGAGCCGTTCTACAAGGGAGGGGACTATGACTTCCTTCTGAACTCGGACAAGGAGATCGACCTGACCCACAAACGGTTCATCGTCTTCGAGCTGGACAACATATCATCGAACAAGGTGCTGCTTCCGGTAGTGACGCTCATCATCATGGAGACGTTCATCTCCAAGATGTGCCGTTTGAAAGGCGTCCGTAAGATGATATTACTGGAAGAGGCCTGGAAAGCCCTGATGTCCCCCAATATGAGTGCCTATGTCTTGTACCTTTTCAAGACGGTCAGAAAGTATTTCGGTGAGGCGGTGGTGGTGACACAGGAGGTGGACGACATCATCTCGTCCCCGATCGTGAAGGAGGCCATCATCAACAACTCGGACTGCAAGATCCTGCTGGACCAGAGGAAGTACCTCAACAAGTTCGAACGGATACAGACCCTTTTAGGGCTGACCGACAAGGAATGCTCGCAGATTCTCTCCATCAACCGCGCCAACGACCCCTCACGCCGGTACAAGGAGGTATGGATCGGACTGGGAGGCGTACAGTCGGCCGTCTATGCCACGGAGACCTCCACGGCCGAGTACCTTACCTACACGACGGAGGAGAGCGAGAAGCTGGAAGTGGAACGGATGGCGGCAAAGACCGGCAGCATGGAACAGGCCATACGGGTACTGGCCGCCGAAAAGAACAGCGGCAGGAGATAATCTTTGTAAAACAATTAAAGGAACGATTCAATGAGACGAAAAATTTTCAGCGCATTGTGCGCCTTTTTACTTACCGTACCGGCCATGCACGCGCAATGGGTGGTGACCGACCCGGGCAACCTGGCGCAGGGCATCGTGAACAGCGTCAACGAGATGGTGGAGACTTCCGAAACGGCGCAGAACGCCATGTCCACCTTCAAGGAGGCCTCGAAAATCTATGAGCAAAGCCGGAAATACTACGACATGCTCAAGAGCGTGAACTCGCTGGTGAGCGGGAGCCTGAAGGTCAAGGAGTCCGTGCTGATGCTCTCGGAAATCTCGGAGAGCTATGTGACGAACTACGGGAAGATGCTCACCGACGGGAACTACACGCAACGGGAACTGGATGCCATCGCCTTCGGCTATAACAACATCATGAAGAAAAGCAGTGCGTCCGTGGTCGGGCTGAAGGACATCATCAATCCCACCGGCATGTCCATGACCGACAAGGAGCGGCTGGACCTTATAGAAAGGGTGTACCGCGAGATGAGGCATTACAGGACGCTGGTGAACTACTACACCCGCAAGAACCTGCGCGTCTCCTACCTGCGGGCCAGGGAGAAGGGCGAGACCGAACAGGTCCTGAAGCTTTACGGGGAGAACGAACGCTATTGGTAAACCTTTAAAAAGATACAGACTATATGGTATTGCTATCCCTATCTTTCGACAGCCTGCACGGTATCCTGCGCCGGCTGTATGACGAGATGACCGAACTCTGCCAGCCGATGATGACGCTGGCCACGGCCATCGCCGCCCTGGGCGCGCTCTTCTACATAGCCTACCGCGTGTGGCAGTCCCTCTCGCGTGCCGAGCCGGTGGACGTGTTCGGCATGCTGCGTCCCTTCTGCCTGGGCATCTGCATCCTGTTCTTCGACGTGATCGTGCTGGGAAGCCTGAACGGTATCCTGGGCCCCGTCGTTCAGGGGACGGGTGCCATGCTCCACGACCAGACCTTCGACGTGAGGAAGTTCCAGGAGGAAAAGGACAGGCTGCTCTCCGAGATGCCCCTGAAGGTGGCCGTGACCGGGGAGTTCAACCCCACGGACGAGGAGCTGGAGAAGGAGATCGCCGACATGGGCTGGAATGAGGAGGACTACGCGGTGATGCAGCGGATGTCCCACACCTGCTATTCGTTCTCCCTGCAAGGCATCGTGCAGACCATCATGCGCAAGGTGATGGAGTTCTTTTTCCGTGCCGCCTCGCTGGTGGTGGACACGATCCGCACCTTCTTTCTCATCGTCCTCTCCGTGCTGGGCCCCTTCGCTTTCGCGGTATCGGTCTTCGACGGTTTCCAGAACACGCTCATCCAGTGGCTGGCCCGTTATATCAGCGTATATCTCTGGCTGCCCATCTCCGACCTGCTCGGGGTGATGCTCGCCAGGATACAGACGCTGGTGCTGCAAAGCGAGATGGAAATGATCCGGGATCCCCTGAGCGTCTTCTCCCCGGACGGATCGACGGCCATCTATCTGGTGTTCATGCTCATAGGGCTGGTCGGGTACTTCTGTGTCCCCACCGTGGCGAACTGGGTGGTACAGGCCGGCGGTATGGGTGCGTACAACCGCAACATGAACAATACGGCGGGCAAGGCCGCCAACGTGGGCGGGGCCGTGGCAGGGGCATCCACGGGCAACGTGGCCGGAGTATTGCTGAAGAAATAAAGATGAACCGGGTAATAACATTCATTCATTTCAAGACATGGAATTCAAGAGCTTAAAAAACATCGAGTCCTCGTTCAGGCAGATCCGCCTGTTCAGTATCGTCTTCCTCGCCTCCTGCACCCTCCTGACCGGTTTTTCCGTCTGGAAGTCCTACCGGTTCGCCGAGGCGCAGCGGGAGAAGATCTACGTGCTGGACGAGGGGAAGTCGCTCATCATGGCCCTCTCGCAGGATGCCGCACGCAACCGCCCGGTGGAAGCGAGGGAGCACGTGCGCCGCTTGCACGAGCTGTTCTTCACGCTGGCCCCCGACAAGGCGGCCATCGAGTCGAACATAAACCGGGCGATGTACCTGGCCGACAAGAGCCTGTACGGGTATTACCGGGACTGGAACGAGAAAGGGTTTTACAACCGGCTCATCAGCGGGAACGTCAACCAGACGATAGTGGTGGACAGCATGGGCTGCGATTTCGACAGCTATCCCTACCGCGTCACCACCTATGCCCGGCAGATGATCATTCGGGGGAGCAACATCACCGAACGCTCCCTGGTGACACGCTGCCGCCTGCAGAGCACGGTCCGCTCGGACAACAACCCGCAAGGGTTCCTTGCGGAGCATTTTGAGATTCTGGAAAACAGGGACCTGCGTACCGTGGAAAGGTAACGCTCCCTATGGTAGTCAATCATTTGATAGCATTTTCACAATGGAAACAAAGTCAACAGTCAAAGAAAAGGCGAAGGCTTATCTGGAAAGTCTTTCAGAGAAACAAAAAAGGGGCATCCTCATAGCCATGCTGGTCTTCACCTGCATCGCATCGGGCATCGTCCTGCTGCGCGCGGCAGGACGGCTGAAACCGGCAAGGGAGCGCATGGAGCTTCCCTTCGGGGAAGGCAGCCTCTCGGATACCCTGCGCAGGCTGCCTGATCCTCTTAAGGGACAGGAAACAAACATTTACCGGACCATTAAACAACCCCAGCAGAATGGAAAACAGGAAAAGTAACATGGAAGAAGAACACGTGCTCGTCGGGGAAGCCCCGGAAGGCACACGGCCGGCGGAAGCCGGTTCCGTCCCCTCCGAAGGGACAAAAACGGAAAAACGGCTTAGCGGGGAGGAAATCCTGCGCCACAGGAAATACATCGTCATACCGGTCTTCGTACTGGTATTCCTGGCTGTCCTCTACTGAATATTCGCCCCTTCCGGTGACAGCGGAAAAACGGTGGCGGGCAGTTCGGGATTCAACGTGAACGTGCCGGAACCTACGACGGTCCAACTGGAAGGGAATAAAACGGACGTTTATGAAAGGCAGCAGGCCCGGCGCGAGAAAGACAGACGGATGCAGTCGCTTTCCGACCTTGCCGGAAGGTAAAGGACAGACGGATAGCGTATCCGGTCCGGACGGAAGCATACGGCAGTCGGCGGACACCTACGAAAGGATCACCGAACAGTTGGAGACCTTCTATGAGACACCGCAGGAAACGGCCGGCGGCCTGGAACAGAAGGTGGACGAGCTGAACCGCCGGTTGGAAGAGGCGGAGGCGGAAAACAGGTGCGCGGAATCCCGCGAGCGGATGATGGAACAGTCCTACCGGATGGCCGCCAGGTACCTGAACCCTAAACCGGAAGCCACGCCCGGCGAGACGGAGGAGGAAGAAAAGCCGGAGCCTGTCCCTGTCAGCCGGGCGGAGAGCGGAACGACCTCCGCCCTGAAGCAGCCGCTGGCGGATTCCGCGTTTGTCGCCTCACTTGTCGTGGAGAGGAACTACGGTTTCAACACGGCGGTGGGCAGCAGCTACCGGATGGGGATGAACACCATCCCAGCCTGCATCTCCGAGAGCCAGACCCTCGAGCAGGGAGGACGGGTGAAGTTGCGCCTGCTCGATCCCCTGCAGGCCGGAAGTATCACCGTGCCGGCCAACAGCCTGGTGACCGGCACGGCCGACATCCGGGGGGAACGCCTGGACATCCTGGTAAGCAGCATCGAATATGCCGGGAATATCATCCCGGTGGAACTGGCCACATATGACATTGACGGGCAGCGGGGCATCTTCGTGCCGGGATCGGAAAGCCGGACGGCCGCCAAGGAGGTATTGGGTGACGTGAGCCAGAGCATGGGAGGCAGCATCTCCTTCGCCGGTTCCGCCGGGCAGCAGGTGGCGATGGACCTCACGCGGGGTGTCCTGCAGGGCGGGACACGGTTCATCTCGCAGCGGGTCAAGGCGGTCAAGGTAAAGCTGAAGGCCGGATACAGGGTGTTGCTGGTCACAAAAAAACAATAACAAGGTTTAACTGTAATTTTTAAACAATCATTCAAGATGAGAACATTCATTCTTTTAATCATGGCTGCGCTGGCGGGAATGGCCTGCCGGGCGCAGGAGCCCAGGCCGGAGGGCGGGGGCAGGACCCTGACCGCCGGCCAGCATATCACGCCCTACAGGATCGGCGTGCCCTTCAGCAAGACGGTGCATATCCTTTTCCCCTCGGAGGTCCGCTATGTCGACCTGGGCAGCACGGATATCATCGCGGGCAAGGCGGACGGCGTGGAGAACGTGGTGCGCGTCAAGGCCGCCGTCCGGGATTTCCCCGGCGAGACGAACTTCTCGGTCATCACGGAAGACGGATCATTCTATTCGTTCCTCGTATCCTACGAGGAGGAAGCGGAAGCGTTGAACATCAACATGGACCGCAGGCTCTTACCGGAGCCTTCCGCAGGCGGGAGTGCCGTCCGTGTGACCGAGCTCGGCGAGGAGGACCCCTCGGTCATCGCCAGCCTGATGTACACCATCCACCGTCTGGACCGCAGGGACGTGAAACATATCGGCTGCCGCCAGTTCGGGATGCAGGCCCTGCTCAAGGGCATCTATGTGCACAAGGACCTGCTGTTCCTCCACATCTCGCTGGCCAATTCCTCGCATGTGCCTTTCGACATCGACTTCGTGCGTTTCAAGGTGGTGGACAAGAAAGTGGCCAAGCGGACGGCCCAGCAGGAGACCTACATCGAGCCGGTGCGCGCGCTCAACGAACTCAGGCGCATCGGGGGAAAAAGCGAGGGACGCATCGTCTACGCTTTCCACAAGGTGGTCATCCCCGATGACAAGCTCATCGAGGTGGAGATTTACGAGAAAGACGGCGGACGGCACCAGCGGTTCCATATAGAGAACAGCGACCTGGTGGACGCCAGACTGGTGGACGAACTGATAAAGGAGTAATCCCATGAAAAAGTATCTGTTCATAACCATGTGCGCCTTCCTGTCCCTTTGGGCGGGCGAGGTTTCCGCGCAACGCTACCTGCCCGGACAGACGGGACTTCAGCTGACGCTGGGCGGCGTGGATGACTTCGGAAGGAACGTGAAGCGTCTGAGGGGGAATTTCCAGGCCGGGCTGGCCCTGAGCCATTACAACCGTAACCGCTCGCGCTGGGTGTTCGGCGCGGATTACGTGAAGAAACACTATGCCTATAAGGAGACGGCCGTACCCAAGGCGCAGTTCACCGCGGAGGCGGGCTGTTTCTTCCCGTTCCTCTCGGACAAGGGCAGGAACGTGTTCTTTTCTGCCGGACTGTCCGCGCTGGCCGGTTACGAGACGGTAAACTGGAACGGCAGGCTGCTTTATGACGGGGCGACCCTGCGGCACAGGGGTTCCTTCATCTACGGCTTCGCCCCGGCATTCGAGATGGAGGCGTACCTGACCGACCGCTGGGCTTTTCTTTTCAATGTCCGGCAGCGTGTCTTCTTCGGCTCGTCCGTAGGGCATTTCCACACGGTCGTGGCCGCCGGGCTGAAATATATCATCGATTAATCTTTTAAAAACAGGAAACAATGAAATTAGGAACATTCATCATGGGATGCGCGCTGGCTCTGCCGGCGTGCACCCTTACCGGCTGCGACGACCGCCTGGAGGTGCAGCAGGCATACGATTTCTCGCTCTCGTCCTGGTACCTGCAGGAGGGCATTGAACCGGACGAGACGGTGGAGATCCGTCTGACGCTTGACCGCGAGGGGGATTACCGCGAGGCCCGTTACCGCATCGGATACATACAGCTGGAGGGTGACGGCGAGGTGTTTGCCGCGGACGGGACCAGGCTGGTGAACCGTGAACTGACGGACCTCTCCGGCATTGCGGGGCTGGACACGACGGACATCTGCCGCCAGGTATTTACCCTCTTTTACCGGAACACGGGAGAGGACAATCCCGAGATCCGCTTCGTGGCGGTGGATAACTTCAGAGTGGAACGGACGCTGGACATCCCGTTCTCCATCGAGGACAAAGATATGGCTGACATCGTTAAAAATAAGGAACCGTATGTTGATTAGGAGAGTTTGGCAAATGCCCAACAGTCGTACATTCAGTATCAAGCCTATTCGGGAACTCATTCAAAAATACGCAAACGGCTATATCATAGATCCGTTTGCGGCCGGGAACAGGCTTGCGAATGTGACGAATGATATTGATCCCCAATATGATACTGATTTCCATATGGATGCCACGGATTTCCTGAATTCATTTAAGCCGGATAGTGTGGATACGGTTTTATATGATCCACCTTATTCTCCACGACAAGTTGCGGAATGTTATAAAGCGTTAGGAATCACGGTCAATATGCAAACCACTCAGGCCTCGTACTGAAGCAGGCAGAAAGAAGCCATCGGCCGGATTGTGAAAAAAGGCGGCATTGTAATCACCTGCGGATGGAACTCTGGTGGAATAGGCAAGAAATACGGTTTTGAAATCATAGAGATTCTATTGGTCGCCCACGGCGGGTGGCATAATGATACGATTGTGACAGTGGAAAAAAAAGTATTATAGAATATGGCGGAACAGGAAAAATACGGCATGGAGCAGCTTGCCGAATATCTGGACATGCGAATACGGTACGAGGAAAAAATCATAAAGGAGAACCGGAATAAACTGGACCGGGATTACCTTTATTATTTTGTATGGACCGGGGAGGAGTTGTTCAAGTCCCATTTCATGGTAAAACAATACGGGGAACTCCGGCTGATAATCAGGCAGGTGGAAGCTCCCGGGGAGGTACATGGATATATACGGCATAAACAGGCGGAATGCCTGAATGAGCTGACCAGCGGGAGTATCCGCAGGCGTAGCACGGACGAGATTTTCAATCTGGCACATACCTACCGGCTGGAATGTATGCAGAAACTGGTCAAGGATTATACAGACTTCGAACGGCTTCTGTCCATGAAGGCACCCCGCAAAGAGGTCAAAGCGAAGAGGGAGCCTGAAAAAAAGAAGCCGGAAGGATTAAAGATGTAACGGATATGAGACAGGAAAACTGGAGCGTCCGCAAACTACGGAAATTGCTGGACAACAAGATCGAAGCTGTCGAGAATGTCATGCGCGAGGGGCTGGAGTCCGCCTCTACGGACTACTGCCGTTTCTTTGAATGGAAAGCCGCGTACCTGTACAAGGGGGAGCTGCTGCGCGGGCATTACCTCCTGTTACGTAATAAAGCCGGCAGGACGGATGACGTGGAGGACCTGAAGAGGTATTTCAGGGATATCGCCAGGTACCACAGGGAAAGGCTGGCGGGCGGAACGCCGGCGGGAAGCGGCACCCATCCGATGGAGGACATCGCCCGTGCACTGTCGTTGGAATGCTCGCGGCAGGTGCTGAAAGATTGCATGGAATTCTCGCATCTGCTTTCCATCAGGAAGCCGGAGCAGGACGTAAAAGAGGAAAACAGACAACCCGTAAAACATAGGAAGAACGGATTAAAAAGATAAGGTATGGAAAGACAGAACCCAGGCATGGTCCGGTTTATGGACCGGCTGAATGAGAAAATGGAAGTCCTGGACGAAAAGATCCAGAACAAGGCGGCAAAAGCCGGTGAGGATTACCTCTCCTTTTTCGAGTCACACGCAGAAGAGGCGTACAAGGAGTATTACCTGTACAAATGTTTCAGGGACTTGAGAAAGAAGGCAAGGGAATCGGGCAGTCCGGAAAAAGTGTTGGAGTATCTGAAAAAGAGGCAGAATGTCTGCCTGGATACGTTGCTCAGGCAGGACATCGCAGCCCGCAGTACCAGCCCGATGGCGAACATGGCGCACACGCTGCGGCTCGAATGCGTCCAGCAGCTCGTGGAGGATTACGGTCATTTCATCCGGATGCTTGCCGACACGCTCCGGCAGCAGGAGACGCGGCGGGATACCCGGAGACTGCGGGAAAAGGAAAGCCGGAGAGGGCCAAAGCTATAGGCACCTTCCGCTCCCGGGTGATCACGAAGATGAGAATAAAGTTAAATTGTTGGTAATATGAGTTATATCATTATGAAGACGAGGAAATTACGCCTTATTTTGTTCTTTTAAAAAAACTGTATATGAAGATTGTGGAACATAGTGTAAGACGCTGGGAGTCCTACCCGGGAGCGGACACGGAAACCTGCCTGTGGGAAGCCGGCGTAGAGCATGAAGGCGAATATTACGAGGTGCGGATGGAAGCAAGGGAGGTCGGCGCTGACAAAATGTATTATATGGGATATATCAGGAATACCCGGTGCATAAAGGCGTATTTCAGTGACGGCTGGCTGGGCTTCGGCTTTTCCGATATACGTGGCACGTGCAAGTATATCCTGAAGTCGATGCGGAAAGTGATCCGGGGGGACTACAGTTCCATCAAGGGAGCGGGCCATTCGGTAGACATGCCTTGATAAATAAAACAGGGCCGGGACGGAGATTTCAAGGGCTGTTCTCCAAAATAACGGGGAACAGCCCTTTTTTGTTACCGCCAGCGGCGAAGGATTAAAAAAGAGACAGGCCGCTGAAGAGGCAGTGGATGAACAGACGGCCTTTCTCGGTCCACACCGTATGCATGGCTGTGCCGGTTTCCCCGCAACGGCTCTGCCAGCTGTGCGTATGGGTCCGTGTATATCCTTCCTTCTGATAACGTGCGGTGAGCAGCCAGGTTCCGCTCTGGCGGAACTGGATACCCAGAGCCTTCAACCTCATGTTCAGCTCCCTGCCGCTCATGCCCAGCTCCTTGGCGATCTGCGTGGCCGTGTAGGTGCTTGAGGAGCGGAGCACCTGATCAAAGTAATGTACTTTCGGGGCCTGCAGGTCCAATTTAAGGGTGTTCAACGCGTTTTCCTTTTCCAGTCCGGATATGTACCGGTCACGCTCTTTCAACTTGTCCTTAGCCAGCTGTAGGGCCCGTGAAAGCAGTTCCGCGTCCATTTCCCCCTCCTTTTCCAGCAGGTAGCCGCCCTCCTTGAGCGTGCGCGGGACCAGCTCGTCGAAGATCCAGCTTTCGAACCTCTCGGCCGAGGGCAGGCGGCTGCCGGCCATCAGGCGGTACAGGTTCCCCTCGTCGATGAACTTCACTTTCTGTCGGCCGCCTGCCGTCAGGAGGTCGTGGATGCGTACCCCCTTCGGCCTGCAATGCCGGTTGACGGCATCCTTGGGATTGGCGTATCCCAATGCCGAGGCCACGTCCCTGGCGCAAAACCAGACCCTGCCTCCGGCTTCCACGGTCCGGACCTTGCCGAACTCGGGATGTTCTGTTATGACTAACATGTGCATGTCGTTTACTGTTTATAGGTTGATTCTATCGCTTTGAATATCTCATGGATTACCTGGGGGACGATGGCGTTCCCGTATCCCTTGACGGACTGTTGCCGCCAGGAAGAAAAGGTAATACCGTCCAATTGACAGGGAATCCCATCATCTCGGCCACAAACAGGGGATTGAGTTGGAAACTCCTCCCAGCCTGGGCGAAAAAATCGGGAAGGCTGCCCTGCCGCGGGTTCTTCCCTTTCCGCTCGAAATTCTCCAGCGTCGGAGCTCCTTTCCAGTCCCTTGCCGCCGGGATCGGGAGCAGCCCGTGGAAGTCCAGGAAATCCGTCAGGCCGTTGGGGTTCTTCTCCCCGTCCTCTGCCTCGTGCATGGACGTGCGTCCCTGACGTTTCCAGCGTTCCATCCGTTGCCAGTGGTGTATCTCCGTCGCTGTCGGGGTGGGCAGCAGCATCTCGCGGATGATCTCCGGCAGGCCTTTCTGCTGGCTTCCGGGTCCCCTTACCTTGAAATCCGAGGCTATCGGCGTGGGCAACAAACCAGACACGATCCCTTCTGTGCGGGGCACCGACGGCACAAGCCGGAATAAGCAGCGGCTGGACGGTATATCTTTCACGCTCAAGATCACGGCAGATGGTCTCGACGACGTATTCCTCCCGCTTACGGTATACAGGCTGATCCTCTCCGAACAGAGAGGGCTGACATCCCACGTAAGTCTCCTTGCCGGGCTGTACCACCTGGAGGATGCCACCAACGTTCTCACCAACGATCCAACCGGGCCGGATCTCGTGAACGGTGCGGAGCATGTGAGGCCAGAGGTAACGGCTGTCCTCCGCGCCCTTTCGCCGGCCGGCAACGGAAAAGGGCTGGCATGGGAAACCTCCTGTGAGGATGTCGATCCGTCCCCTTCATCCCCGAAAATCCGTAGTTGTAATATTCGTATAACTTTCTGCATGGCTGAACCAATAATTTAAAATCCGGTTACAAAACTCGTCTATCTCGCAGTGGAAGGCGTTGCGCCATCCCATTCATTCGGCGGCGAGATCCGCCGCGCCAAACCCGCTGAAAAGCGAGGCATGTACCAACTGTCTCATATTGAATCATATTAATCGGTTAATGAATCCGTTACATTCCCGGTTTCCTTTTTCACCGGAATGGTTATCACCATTTCGTCGATCTTGCGGTATATCCTGCCCATCTCCAGCATGTTCTTCAACCGCAGGATGTCCGTGATCTCGTAGACGGTTATGCCGTTCTGCACGCTGAAACGGATGTACCCCCTCTGTCGTTGCGTCTCCACTTCCTCACGGGTCATCTGGAGAAGCTCGCAGATCTCCTCCAGCGTGAAGGTTAGCCGCACTTCCTTGACGGTATGCGCGTAGGTCAGGATACTCAGTATTTGCAGGCATTTACGGTGTGCCTTGACAAGGGCGGCGAACTTGTTCCGCTCGATCATGATGTACTTACTTTGATTTTCCATTTGTCTTGCTATTTTTAATAGTCGTTATTGATTCCTGTTATTCGAAGGCTTCCGGCAGGGCGGCCGTGCCATATTCCTCCCGGAGAAACTTGTACACGTCGAACGCCCAGAAGTAGACCTTGCCGCTGATCTTGAAGGACGGCAGCTTTCCCGACATGCGCCAGCGTATCAGTGTCCGGTCGCAGACTTTTAGCTGGAGACGCATGTCACGGCTGTCCAGCATCTGCTTGCCGTTGAAGTTACTGAGTGCCTCCAGCTCCATTTCCAGGCGGGCGATGAGCTTGTTCTGACGCTCGAAGCATCCTTCGATCATCTGCCTGAGCTCCATGATTTCATTCTTGCCTTCTTCCATTTTCCGGTTGTTTTTAGTTCGATACTGTTTTTGTCTTTCTTCGCCTGCAAAGTTTTGGAAAATCAGAAGGCGAACATAGGGTTGACGGGTACCGCCAGCCCCATATTTTATTAGTAAAACAGTCTGTATCAATGATGTATTTTCGATACTTTTTTGAAGGGATAAAACTTGATTACCGGAAATGATTCATTCGTAGGAAGAGTGAATATGGTAAAAAGGAGGTATTTTGCAGATGGAAATAAAAAGGGAGGTCAAGCCCGATGCAGGACCTGATCTCCCTTGAAAATCTTTCATGAAAACTTGCTAAGGTCAAGTAAATTAACTACTTTTGTAGCTGAAGAGTTATTTGAGGTTATGCAGAAAAACGCAAGCGAGCGATGGACTTTCGTCACCTAATCGTTACCTGCCTATTTTCTATGCTCCGCTTATCTGTTGAGACTCAAAAAATTAAAAGGAACTACGCTATTTTGATGTGTAAAACAGAGGATTATATAAAATTATTATTAATATCTGCGGTGCATACGGGACTAACGGATTTTGAAAACACTTATGATATTCAGTAAATTATAACGTTTCTCCGAAAAAAGCACCCAATTTTGCACCTACATAGCTTCTATGTTTTTCTGTAAGGAATTTGCCTTGTTCCAACAGTGTAAAAATACTAATTTTTAATGAAATGGCAAATAAATTACTTATAAACATTAAACATTTGCCTGTTGATGTGAGGTTATTCTAATATTTTTAGTAAATTTGTAGTAATGAGTTTGGAGATAACCTTTAATCTTTGCTACAATGCAATCTTTATTCGAACAATTAAAAATAGAAAAAGTCTATGAACTTCTTTTTCCAGAGAAAAAGAAAGGATTGGCTGTCATTTGGTTATATGAGCGGGTGAAGAATGGAGAATTTGAGTACGGAATTTTTAAGGAAAAAGATATACATCATGCTTTTGAAGCAGTAAGTCTTATCAAACGTGAACCTATACGATTACAATGGGTAACTTATACAGCTTATATTCTAGAACTACAAGAATTTTATCTTATCTATAATGATGAAAACCAAACCTATATGTTTACTGATTTTGGTTTTCAGATATGCGATAAGATATACCGTCTGATATCTCAGCGTTTTAATCCTACTTTTATAGAAATAACCTGTGCGGAACTACATGAAAAGCTTGAAGTTGCTGCCACAGAAGAGCAAATAAAAAATTGGCTTACAGTAGACTTGTTTAAGTCTCGAACTCTTTTACTGGAACAAGTCGACTATCTTAATCAGCAGATTGACCATTCCGTAACGGCTTTAAGTGAAAAAGCCAAAAGACGCAAAGAAACTTTGCTCGTAGCTTTACAGGAAATAGAAAAGCAAATCGATACCATACGTCAGCAAAATAGGGAGTTAAGAGCAGCTTTCCGAGAAACTGACCGAATGAATGATATTCTAATTTCGCATCCAGTACGCGACGATAGTGAAGAAGTAGACGATCTTATTAGTGAAGCTATCTCATATTTTGAAGGTATTCATCTCCGTTTGGCGATGGTAGATTCACGTATTGATAGAATACAGCCTAAAATAAAACAGTTTTTTGCCTCTCTTAACCGTGATATATTTAATACCAAAGTAGAGAAGTTCTTGTATTTCCTGCTCGAAAAAAGCCAGGTTACAGATAAACAGATACAGTTTCCAATTCCTTATAACGGAACGATTCAATTGGCGGACTCATCCCCTATTTTTACTTCTATAGATAGACCCGAAAATCTTTTTCCTCCAGAACGTAAACAGCGTTCTGAGTATAAAAAAGATTCACAAAAAGAACAAGAAGCACATCGGAAAGGTCATATGCAAATGATGCGACAAATTCATATCCAATGGTGGCTAGATTTTATTCGTCAGAAATCTCTGAAAACAGATGCCGTACATTTGCCTGAAATATTCTTCGACATCTTGGAAAAACATGATAACGATTTGCAGCTCGCTATACAAGTGATCGACCAGAGTATTAAAAGATATAAGGAAGACCCATATTGGGAAATACAGATTGATACAAGTAAAAAAATAGATAATCCCTGTTCAAAATATACAATATCTGATATATGGATGAAACGAAAATAACTCAAAAATATGATTTCCTCGAATGTGAAGACGGTGCAGTGCTGTTTTCACAATTGGTAGAGGCTCTAAAAAGAGGTGCTCATATACAATATGAAGGAGATAAAACACTTTTTCTTTATCTAAATAAATATATAGATAATCTAACAGCCTATTTTGAACGACATGAGAATATAACTATCATTCCCGCTGGGAGTGGAAACGAACTTTATTATTTCACGCTTTATCATCCTGTATTAAGGGGTAATTATTCCGTCGAGCGGTCATCTTTACCCAAAGAACATATTCTTATTGCCTTGCTACTCTACAAAGCTTATTATATTGATCACAACATAGAACTAACTTCTGTGAAAAAGTTCGTAGCTCTAATCCGTGTGGATATGCCTGATCTCAAAAAGCATGTACAACGTCTGCTGGTCAAAACAAAAGGCTCTAAAGAACGTTTTACTGAAACAAATGATATCCGCATTGAGCAAGAAGTACAACGCGCATTCAAAAATTTCCATAAGCTAAGATGGATAAATTTGAAAGAAGACGATTTTACTATCCTCCCTGCATTTCAACGTATTACTCGTGAATTTGCTGATTATATTAATTACATAGACGAATGGCTTAAAGAAGAATAAACATGAAAAAATATCCTCGTATTTACAGTCTGTCTACCGTTGGTGTCATACACCATCAGGAAAATGATTACATTTTTCATCCCTTTCGTACTGATTTTATTGGTGATAGCGGTTCTGGCAAAAGTATTATAGCTGATTTACTGCAACTTATATTTGTTGGATCTTCCGCTTTCCGTTCCGCAACTATTCCGGTCAAGGATAAACGAGAACCTGATGGCCTCGTTTTGCGATCGCCCGGTAAATCATTAGATTATGGATATGCATTTGTTAATATAGAAATAGCCAACGGACAATTTATTACAGTAGGTGCCTATCTCGAAAGCACTTCTAAAGCCACACGCCCTTTTATTGTACAAGCAGGACTGGCTATTGAGCAAGATGAGTTTGCCCCTATGTCTAAGCCTCTTTATGCCATCGATTTTCAGGATGGCGAATATATCATTCCATTAGATGAGATTATTGAATACATGGAGGAAAAAGAATTAGTTTTTAAAGAGTGGCAACGTATTTCCTATTTTCATAAAGTGCTCTATAAAAACAAAATACTCCCACTTGACCTCACCGATAAAGATAAAGCTTTAAAAGATTATGCAAAGATAATTCAATCATTTTCAAGAGGCAAAGAACTTGACACTACAAAAAGTTCCAGTTTATTGGACTTCTTATTTGGGCAGGAAAAAGGAAAAGAGTTCATGAATAAATACAAGTCAATTGCAGAAGAAATAGAAAAAAATGCAATAGACTATGGGAAAAACAATAATGAAATTACTTTACTAACACAAAAATGCTTTCAAGTTAGTGATTTGTATAAAATGTTAATTAAAAAAAAGGAAGCAGAAAAAACATATCGGACTTGTCAATATCTTTTTTTGCTAAGAGACTACAACTCGAATAAAAAAAGTCTTCAAAAGGAACTTTATACTTTTTTACAAGCTCTAGAAGATTTATCCGGATTGCAAATATTAGTCCGACACGAGTTAGAAGAGGCAAAAAAAAATCGCGATCAGAAAGAGTTTGCTTACGAAGAAATAAGTGATATTTATCATGAATGGCGACAAAAGAAAAATTTGCTGAATAGTGCCAACAAAATGATTGAACAGTTAAAGATTCTTCCTGAAGAATTGGCGGTCTATTATGAACAATACAAAATACAAAAAAAAGACTATATCTACTATAAACATTTGAAGGATAAATTGGTTAACTCCCGTATAATTGATCTTTTTACAAATTCAGGCTGGAAAGATGGATTAGCTGCGGGAAATGGCTTTTACCTCAAAAAGATAGATGAACTACGTAACCGTTTATCGCAATTGCACATAGTAGAGCAGTTTCACGATATAAACAATCCTAATTCACTTATACGTTGGGCCCTGTCGGTGCAACGTAATTTCACAAAGGAAGAAGAAAGTCTGATTTATCATTTTCAGAGGTATGGAATGGATAAGCCTAATCAACCTAAACCGCTTGACCGCTATGTTTGTTTCCCTGAAAAATTATTAAAAAACAAAAATATAAAACCTGATACAGAAGGATTCTGGATAAACCTCGGTGGTGTAAACGAATTTGTAAACTACATAACAAAAGAACAGCTGTGTCTCAATAATGATAGGGAGACGATTTTACAATATTTTCAATCACAGGTGGCTAATATAGAACAGGAAAAAAAGGCAATTGAAGAAGAATTAGAGCAGTGGAACAAACTATATGATATAGTAAATTCCCTTGATGCACCAGCCCGCTCGATAGAAGTATATATCCATAAGCCCGAGATAAAAACATTTCAGGAAATAGCAGTTTTAAATATCTCTCCCGAACAAATACAACATTCTGTAAAAAGTTTAGCAGAAAAAGACTTAATAGAACAATCGGAGAAAAAGGCGAAAGAAGAACTAGCATTACGGTACGAACAGTTTACACAGAATAAGGCCATAATTGAAACGTTCCCTAGTCTTATACAAAGAATATCCAGTTTATTAAACAGAATATCAATAAAAATAGAACCGTACAAAGCAGACTGGAACACCCTTTTGCTGACACAAACTATTCAAGCTTATAAAGAAGACGATTATATAAATGCAGATAATAAAACAGAGTTCTCTAAGGATGAATTAACTATTTTAAGTACCGCATTGAGTAGATGCGATGAATTAATGCAGTCAGTAATCAACTTAAAGAATCAAAAAAATCATCTTAATATGATTGAAGCCGAATATATATCACTTTATACGGATCTACCCTCCATTAATAGTTATTCGGCAGTAAGTAAAGAGTCGGTAGAAGAAGCCAACAAACTTCATATTCAAAATAGTATAGCCTATATTAACCAGTACACCAATATGGTAAAAGATTTCATACCAAATGAACAATACAAATTTGAAACCAGTCATGATTTCAAAGAGTTAATAACTAATCTATTACCAGATTTATTTCCTGAAGATATGATTATAGAGGAAGAAGTCGTTGACAGAATCAAGAAAAAACTCGAAGATATAAATGAAAAAAACAGGGAATTGAATAATAAGAAAATTAGTAAAATTCAGGACTTATTAACCGAAGTGAAACGACAAATCGAAGCACAATGGGATGAAATTCGTCGCATAAATCGCTTCTTTGCAAGTGGTAGAAAAAAAATATCCGGCGTATATAATATGAAACTTGAGAAAACAGAATCTTTGCAGTTTCCCGTTAGCTGGTTAAGTCAATTCAAATATAAGACATCTTTGGAGAATATGGAAGATATATTCGAAGGTTCCATTTTAAACGAACTAAATACACAAGTATCCATTCGTGAAAAAATAATGAAAGCTTTCTGTGAAATGACTAATAACTATTCCAAAGACATAACGTTAGAAGATCTGTTGAATCCTAATTCCTATATAGAACTGAGTCTTGATATGAAAAACCATTTTGGACGAAACAATAAAGGAAGTACAGGACAGACGTATGCTGCCATTGCTCTGTTGTGTATAGCTCGCCTTTCCATCATCGGTAACAAGAACAAAGCACAAGAAGAAGGATTGCGGTTCATGCCTATTGATGAAGCAGAAGGATTAGGAAGTAATTTTGACCTGCTAAGCGATATTGCCGAAAAGTACGATTATCAGATCTTAACTTTTTCAATCAATCCTTTAGGTAAATATAGTGAACAACATGTGTATATACTTAACCGTAATCTGGACGCAGAAGAAGACGTAAATTATGCTCCTATAGAGATACGTAGTCGAAATGATATTGATCCGGAATTGGCAAAATTTATAAATTTAAGTGATTATGGAAGCTGATCTGACATGGCGAACACTCACTGCGATGTATTCCCTTTACGAGGGAAATAAAATACCGGCAACAAAAAAAAACGATAATAAATTCCGAAACTTGATAGGCAGAAAGTTGGTGCAATATCAGCCAGGTAATCATAATTACTTGATTAAAAGTGAAAAGTATGATGCTTATTTTGCTAAACGTTACTTGGAAGATTATTTGGAATATGACCGTTTTTTGAAGACTGTCCAACCAGATGTAACTGGTAGACAAACATATACGGTTAATGATATCCGCTCCTTACAGTTTATCGTTGATAACAAGGAGCAAATTCGAAACTCTCTCACGACTCGACATACGTTTAGTGAAGACTTCTTTGAACATGGTGGAAGCAAGCATCTGGATACTTATCAAAGTCTGAACAATTTGGTGCTCTCCATCTTGGGAGTAGAGGATTATCCACAAGAAGATCCTAAAATGCATCAATGGAGATTTGTTGTAGATGTCGGTGATCCCCGTTGCATAGTACTTTGCGAGAATCTTAATTTTCTAAAAATTCCCCGTATTGCCCGTGAACACAAAATCGAGTTATGGTATGTAGGTGGAAATAATACGAAAGGAATTCATTTTATTGATGAAAAGAAAATGGATAAACTCCTATTCTATTCTTGTGATTGGGATTGTAATGGCTTAGAAATCTATATTCGATTAAAAAAGATTTTTCAAGAGAAAGGATATGATATAAAACTTCTCTATCCTTCAGATCCAATAAAGAAATATCCAGTCAATATGAAAAAACATAAAAGCAAATGGAAAACGACACTTCCATTGTCTGGCTTAGAACAATCTTATTTTACTCCCAAGGAAATTCGTTTGATTGATGAACTGGTAAAGACGAATAAATGGATAGAAGAGGAAACGAATGATTTAGTAGCGATGGTAAAGGGGTATATTGATTTTGAAAAATAGCGAATTTAAAAGGCTGAAAAGGATATTCAGAACGAACACTTTATCGTTTTGAATACGGAACCTTGCTAATCGAAGACAAACAATAAAATTCAGTATTCGAGTAAGCTATCCTGAATAAGATAGTTCGTAAATCATTTGAATCATTCAAAAATAAAGTTACTTTTGCCATGGAAAAGCCAGGAAACGATTTATATATCATTTAAATAAAACGTTATGAAAAATATACTCGGATTAGACTTAGGAACTCATTCTATTGGTTGGGCTATCATAGATCAAGATAGCAATAAGGTTTTAAATTGTAGGACAACAATCTTTACTTTAGTAAAAAGGAGGCATCAATCAACCAGAAGTAGCTATGTATTTTCCTTCTTCAAAAAAAGAAGTCTTGCTATATTATGGATATGCTTTTGCTTTTGTAATATCGCATTAATCATTGACTTTAAGAATTGGCAGTTTTGGCTAAACCTTATTATGACACTTTTTTTATCTGTCATAAGCATGATTGATAATAAATCATTTAAAAAACATGATAAGCTATAACTTACAGATAACAACTCTACTTTCATAATCCATTCAATCTGTCTATTCAGGAAATAGTTAGGTATTCGGTATAATCTACTGTTTTGTAATAAGCTATCAAGCCTTTTCTATAATTCAGAAATACGAAATCTTTGGCTGAATATGCAAGAATAATACCAGTCTTCATCAAAGTAATACTCTCTACCATCCTTATAGTCCGTTTATTTACGTCTTTACCGTTGTCATCATCATAAAAATGAATAAAGAAGGCATCTGCCGACTTTACATTCAACATATCAATTTCGTATTTTGTGATTTTCATATTTTTCAAGCAAAACATCAACCATTTTCTTACGATTTCTTGAATAAATGAAAACTATAGCTTATATTTGTTCAACCTATACAAATAGAGGTATACATGTCGCAATGACGAAGTATGTACATGACTAATTCAATGGTTTTTCCGAAGTTTAGGCCCATTTACCGTTGACTATTAGCATTTTACATATTTCAAGCAGGAATTGAACCATAATTTAATATTCAACAGACTTGTATGTGTTTAATTATCAATATCTTATAACATATTATTAATAAGCTGCAGGCATCGTTTGAGAGCATGAGTCCCCGGTTCGATTCCTGGTGGCACCACTTTCAAGAGAAGAAAAACGATGTAAATACCTGAATTTCAAAGAAGTTCAGGGATTTTTCTTTTCCAAGAATAAGCAAAATCAGTGGGATTAAAGCAAACTGTACGTCCTTATTCAAGGGACGGTTTTTGAAAGCTCGAAATGTTCCACAACAGAAGTGTTACTTTGTTGTTTTACAGTACGTTGCGCTATTTTACACAACAGGATTCTCGGTTCGATTTCCTAACTTTGTATCATTAAAAATTGAGCCGTATGGAAAGAAAAAGATTCAGCGTGTTGTTCTTCATCAAGCGTAGCAAACTGTTAAAAAACGGGGAAGCACCCGTGCGTGTACGTGTCACTTACGACCGCTTATACGTGGAACTTCAACTAAAACGGAGTGTCAAAGTCCCACTCTGGTCGCAGGAAAAAGAGAAATCGATAGGCAAAGACCGCAATTCCGTAGAACTTAACCATTATATTGATGCCTTGCGTGTGAAGTTCTACCAAATCTATCAAGACTTGGAGTTGGAGGGAAAGATTATCTCCGCACGTGCCATAGTAAACCGTTATCAGGGGAAAGACGAAACTTTCAAGACATTATATAATGTGTTCAAGGAGCATAACGACAACTGCCGGAAGCTAATCGGAACGGATTATGCCGACATTACCGTAAGACGTTACGATAACTGCCTGAAATATCTCATGGAACTGGTAAAACGGGATTATAAGGTAGATGATATGCTGTTGCGTGAGGTGAACGGGGAACTGGTACGCAAATTCGATTTATACCTAAAGACAGAGAAACATTGCGCACAGAACACCGTTATCCGGTACATGAAATGCTTCAAGAAAGTGATAAACCTTGCCATTGCCAACGAGTGGCTGACAAAGAACCCGTTTGCCGGAATCAAATTTCACGAGGTGGAGGTAAACAAACAGTTCCTAAGCCAAGCCGAGATAAACCGGATATGGCAGAAAGAGTTCAAGATTGAGCGGCTGGAACTGGTACGGGATGTTTTTATCTTTTGTGTGTATACGGGACTGGCATTCATAGACGTGTATAATTTACGCCCTGAACACGTTTCAGAGGACAGCAACGGTAATTTGTGGATAGTAAAGCCCCGTGAAAAGACAAACAATCTCTGTAACATCCCGCTTTTGAGCATCCCCAAACAGATACTTGAAAAGTATAAGGATAACCCCTACTGCATGGATAAAGGAACTTTACTGCCCGTTCCCTGTAATCAGAAGATGAACAGTTACCTGAAAGAGATTGCCGACCTGTGCGGAATCAAAAAGAACCTGACCACGCACACCGCCCGGCACAGCTTCGCATCGGTCATTGCGCTGGCTAACAACGTGTCACTGCCGAATGTGGCTAAAATGTTGGGGCATTCATCCACACGAATGACGCAGCACTATGCAAAAGTGTTAGACCAAACGATATTAAGGGATATGCAAGCAGTTGAAAAACAAATTAATAATTTGCATATATGAGTTTTTTCTGCTAAATTTGACAATAGAAATATTATAAATATAAAAGCCATGTTTGATTTTACACAAATAACACTTGTAATAGGGAAGTACAATAAAAATACTCATGCAATTGACATGTTAGGAACCTGATTCCTTATTTCTAATGAGGGTAAAGTAATTACAGCACGACATGTTGTAGGAAATGAAACAAATGATTTATGCGTTTTATTACCTCATATTCCGAATATAAATGTTTATCAAGACGTAACAGACTTGTCATGTCGTCCTGCCACTGCTATTATTGAAGATATAAATCCAATTACTGATTTATGCATATTAAAAACGAATTTAGGATTTAATGGCAATTTACCTCCATTGGAATCATTAGATAACATTCCAGTGGGAGAGAAAATTGGTATGTTTGGATTTCCACATTGTGTTATGGGCAGAAGAGTGTTAACATATCAAGAAACAGAAATTGGAGCTAAAATGTTATTAGAAACATCCGGAATCAAATCAAAATATGCAACGATTAATATACAAACAAGACCTGGACAATCAGGTTCTTTAGTATTTAATATTAGGACGGGTGCAATTATTGGCTTATTAATAGGCACTTATGCACCTGCATCAGGAGTTATTATAGCCGGAATAAACCCTCATGAGTTAAACCAAACTTCTTATTGTATTTCTGCAAATCACATAAAAGAAATGTTATGATAGAAATAGATGATTTATCACTTAACGAGTGGTATGCTTGCCTTAAACCATATCAAAAAGTTGTTATTGAACAATTAGTATCTAAATATGGAGAAGAAAAAGCAGCCGAGGAATGGTTAACAGCGAGAGGCCCTATTCAAACAGCGACATTCGGAGGTAGTCAAACCAACATGGCAGAAGCCCAAAACTATTGGAGCAGACTAAAAGATGAATTTGACAAACTCATTTGTGGACATCCTGATTATGAAAAAGAACAAAAGAAATTTTTAGCGGCAGGAAAATCTATCGGTTTGGGAAGTGTTACTGCTCTATCAAATTGGTTATCACCAATTATAGGAATGACACCTGCCATTTTAGTTCCTGCCATTATCCTAATATTACACACTACATCCAAAATGGGAGTTAAGGCATATTGTTCTACAAAGCATTTTGTTACTGAATAATTTTTGAATAATTAAAAAGCCAGCAATGTCGTTTTTAATCAAACGAAATTGCTGGTTTTCAATCAATCAAACAATAAATACAGAAAACAAGATTGAAATAAAACAATCTTTCAATATTTCAAGAAAGCAAGATTCCAAGAATACAAGATTTCATGTTTTCAAGATTTCATGTTTTCAAGATTTCATTTTCTGTAATGCCTTTCCAGCAGGTCTAAAATCTCGCTTTTCCGGTAGATAATCTTTTCCGAAAGCTGCACGTAGCCCAGTAACCTCGTATCTCTGTAATCCTGCAAAGTTCGCTTGCTAATGTACAGCCTTTGGCAGACTTCCTCCCCCGTCAGGTAGTGTTCACCGTTCAGCACCGGGCGGTAGTTGGTGACAATATGCTCCACGTTCTCCAAAACCCGGTCAAGGGATGAAAACAATACCTGCGTAGTTTCCGAATCTTTCGTTATCAAGTCCATACGATTCATGTTTTAGGGGTGTTCTTTACTTGGTTGAGTATAAAGGTTTCCACGTCCGAAGCCTTATAATAAATTTTGCTGTTGATTTGCGAGTAAGGCAGTTTGCCCGTATCACGGTAGGTTTGCATCGTCCGGGAGGAAACATTCAGCAGGCGGCAGGCTTCGCTGTTATCCAACCACTTGTCCTGCTTTCTCCGCAAAGGCAGGCAAAGCGCATCCATACGCCCCACAAATGTTTCAAACCTCTGCCGTCAAAGCTCGAATGCTTTCTTTTCAATCGTTACTATTTCCATATACCTTACATTATTATTATAAACAGGAACTTCTGAGTGCTAGACGAATTACCGCCAGGCTATTAAAACAGCGTTTTCTTGTAATTGGCACCAATCCTCCATCCCTTCTGGAACTTTTTATGAAACAGGTGGAGGATGCCAACAAATTAGTAGCGGTAAACAAGATCAGCATATCTCATTATAACAAACAACGGCTTGTTTACAGGCGTCTTAATGAATTCTGCAAGAAAACAGGAATCAATGACATGGCATTGGATAAATTTGACCGACAGACAATACATGAACTGGAAATATTCTTTAGAACCGATTGCAACTTATCCGTTAATTCCACTGCCAAAATGCTGGAATTTGTCCGCAAAGGAATATTATGGGCTTACCAATGTGGATTAATCCTCATTAATCCTTTTGCCTCTTACCGGATAAAAAAGGAGGAGACACAAATCCAATTTTTGAATAAACAGGAAATATCAAAGATAATGAAGAAGCAACTGGATGTTCCCCGGTTGGCTTTCATACGTGATTTGTTTGTCTTCAGCTGCTTCACCGGCATATCTTATGCCGACATGTGTAAACTGACAAAAGAGCAGATCATACACGATTCAAAAGGAAGCGGATATATCCATCTTTACAGGACCAAGACCAACCACCCGGCATTCATACCAATCCTCCCCCAGGCTCAAAAGATTCTTGATGAATACATCGGCCAGGATTCGTCCGGAAAAGTTTTTCGTGCGATTTCCAACCAGAAGACCAATGCTTATTTGAAAGAACTTGCAGACATTTGTGGCATAAAGAAGAAATTGACCTATCTGTAGCACGTCATTCTTTCGCAGTCACAATTTGCCTGGAGAACGGGCTTCCGATAGAGACTTTGTCCAAGGTATTAGGACATACCAATTTACGCGTCACCCAGTCTTACGCCAAAGTTACTTATAAAAAAGTAACGAAGGACATGCAAATATTGCAAAAGCAATTGAAATACTAAAACTGCCTTGCTAACTATAATAAGGCAAAAGATGGGAAAATAAATAAGTAGAAATGACACCTGATGCAACCTAATGACACTTGGTGCCAGAGGTTTGGAGATTACTTATCACCATCATTATTTTTGCTTCAAACAAAAATACAAGCCTATGCAAATCGTGAACATTGAAGCTGGAACATTCACCGAAATGGTATCAGCACTGCAATCCTTAAAAAACAAGATGGAAAAACTCCAAGAGGTTTATTCGGAAAAGAAAATGGATGAATGGTTGGATAATCGGGAGGTCTGTATGATACTTGGCATATCCCTTCGTACTTTACAATCCTTGAGGAGTAACGGTACCCTGTCTTTTACTCAAATAGACCGGAAGGTTTACTACCGTAAACGGGATGTCATATCATTATTGGAAACCATCAAAAACAAAAAATAAGATATGGGAAAAATCATTATGCGCACAGACATGGAGGTTGTCTTATTCTTTAAAGAAGTAGAGAAGTTATCAGAATTTATAGATTTTCTTAGGTCCCGTTACCGTCCTTCCCTCAAAGGAGAACAATACATGACGGACACGGAACTGGCCGAAAAACTTAAACTGAACAAACGCACTTTATTGGAATACAGAAATACCGGCAAGATTCCTTATTACCAAATCGGAGGAAAAATACTCTACCGGGAAAGTGACATTGAAAGCCTACTTTCTAAGAATCGTAGAGAGGCATTTAAATGACGTTCAAAGCATGTTAAACTCCATTTTAAACTAATTATCAAAGGGGCTGCACTCTATTTCGGATGCAGCCCCTTTATCTCTATTTAAAAATAAGTTTTGCTATCCCCTGCATATCTTCCATTATATTGTGATCCAGTACCCGTGCATAATGCTGAGTCATACGAGTGGAAGAATGTCCTAGCATTTTTGATACATTCTGTAACGCCACATTATTGGCCAACGCAATAGTAGTTCCAAAGGTATGCCGGCCCAGGTGCACCGTCAAGCGCTTATTGATCCTGCACAATACGGCAATCTCTTTCAAATATTCATTCATTTTCTGATTGGAAGGAACCGGTAAGCAAGGGCCATCCGGGTTATTGGGGTCCCATCCCTTATACTTTTCAAGAATTGCTACTGCAGGAGCAAGCAAAGGTACGTTACTGGTACAACTTTCCTTGGCAGTGGTTATTTTGACTCTGGACTTGTGTATCCATAACTGCCCCTTGTTGTCACGGCATAGATGTACTGGTAGTAAAGTACTAACATCAATATACGACATACCGGTCAGGCAACAAAACAGGAAGAAATCCTTAACATGCTCCAGGCGGGTAGTTGAAAAATCCTTTGAAATAATACGTTGCAACTCATCCAATGTCAGGAAAGTCGGACAGGTTTCCTCCTTGCGGAACAATCTCTTCCGCTTGCCGGCAAGCGGATCGAATGTAAGCCACCCGTTATCCCTGGCTATTCCTATTATCTTTCTGAAACAGCTCATATACTTGGTAAGCGTATTCTGGGACAATTTTCTTACTATCCGCAGATGCATCTCGAAGGCGTCAATGAACTCACCATTCAGTTCATTGAAAGCAATGTCCTCTTTCTTGTAGAATTCATTGATTGCTATTTTCAGGGACTCGTAGCAGTTGCCATAACGGGAAAGGGTGGATTTCTGATATTCTTTGCCGATCAATGCAGTCCAATCTTCCATATACCTCTTCATCGTACTTAAAACCGTACGACGTTCCTCTTTAGAGAACAGTTTGATTAAAAGGTGTTTAGGAGTTACCCAAGCCTCCTGGCAAACTAATTCTTTATGTATCTGGTACAACCGAACTGTCAGCGACTCAATATAGCTGTTCAATTCCATCGATACACGGTCTTTTCCTTTGCTGCATCCTTTTTGATTATTCCATAATCTGACTGGTATGGAACGCTGAATACGGATTTCATCCTGCTGTCCGTTAACTGTCACACGAAGAAAAATCGGCGCTTCGCCATTTTTCAATAATTTGCTCTTGCGGATGAAGAACAAAATTTTCATAGAATCCTGTTTCATATCATTCTTCCTTTTACGTTGTAAAATTATTAAATAAGGAACAGGGAAATTCCACGCAAAAACATGATAATCAATGAAATATCAGACAGTTTAGGGGCTTTTTCCATGGCTCTAAAAAAGGACCCTGAATTTGCACCTGACATACTTCATATGAACGCTATATTCTGCCAATTAAAAACAATAAAAAAAGCTCCGATTCTGTTGAGAATCAGAGCTTTTCCTAATTTTGCTATCTAATTGTGCGGTGCGTACGGGACTCGAACCCGTGACCCCATGCGTGACAGGCATGTATTCTAACCAACTGAACTAACGCACCAGTATTTCATTTCTTAATCGCTATCTCTCTCGATTGCGGTTGCAAAGGTAGGCATTTTTCCGAAACCTGCAATAGCTGAGCGAAAAGTTTTTTGAAAAAAATGAAGCGATTTTGGCTTAGTTCCTCATTTTTAAGCCATTTAGTTTGAAAAAAAAGTGTGAAAAAAAAGTGTGAAAAAATAATAGTGTAATTGGTCTCCTGTTTTCCTTCTGTTTTCCCTTTCGGATAATACTTATTCGTTTTATATGCCGAAAATCTTTCTATCTGTTATAAATCTATCTTTTAATTCAAACTTCTTGCTCCGATTTTTCGTGGTTTTGCAATAATTCGTTATTTTTGCGGACTAAATGTAGTACATTAAAATGAAAGTAGCAGTTATCAAATATAATGCAGGTAACATCCGTTCTGTGGACTATGCATTGAAACGCCTGGGAGTGGAAGCGGTGATTACCTCTGACAAAGAGGTGTTGAAAGCCACTGATAAAGTGATCTTTCCCGGGGTGGGGGAGGCTGAGACTACTATGCTTCATCTCAAAGAGAGTGGTATGGACCGTTTCATTAAAGAACTCCGCCAGCCGGTATTGGGCATTTGTCTGGGCATGCAGTTGATGTGTCGTTTCTCCGAAGAGGGGAACGTCGGTTGCCTTGGGATTTTCGATACCGACGTGAAACGTTTTGTGCCCCGGAAACACGAGGATAAGGTACCCCACATGGGATGGAATACCATCGGTCAGTTGAAGAGTGACTTGTTCAAAGGATTCACCCGTGATGAATTTGTTTATTTCGTACATAGTTATTATGTACCCGTCAGTGAGTTTACGGCTGCCGAGACCGATTATATCCACCCTTTCAGTGCCGCTTTGCATAAAGATAACTTCTATGCCACCCAGTTTCATCCCGAAAAAAGTGGGGTGGCGGGTGAGAGAATTATAAAGAATTTCCTGGAGCTCTGATTCCCCCGGAAGTTTAAACCGTTAATTGAGAACAGACAGATGATAGAATTAATTCCGGCCATTGATATTATCGATGGGAAGTGTGTACGCCTTTCCCAGGGAGATTATGATAGCAAAAAGGTATATAATGAAAACCCGGTGGAGGTTGCCAAGGAGTTTGAGGCCAATGGCATCCGGCGTCTGCACGTTGTGGATCTGGATGGTGCTGCTTCACATCATGTGGTCAACTACCGGACACTCGACCTGATAGCCAGCCGCACTTCGCTGATTATCGATTTCGGCGGTGGACTGAAGAGCGACGAAGACCTGATAATCGCTTTTGAGAACGGGGCGCAGATGGTTACCGGCGGCAGTATAGCCGTCAGGAACCCTGATGTGTTTTGTCGTTGGATAGACCGTTACGGTAGTGAAAAAATCATTCTGGGCGCCGATGTCAAAGATCATAAGATAGCTGTCAACGGTTGGAAGGACGAAAGTGACTGTGAACTTTTCCCTTTTCTAAAAGATTATACGAAAAAGGGCGTTGAAAAGGTGATCTGTACCGACATCAGTTGTGACGGTATGCTGGCCGGACCTTCCCTGGAACTGTATAAGGAGATACTGACAGAGCATCCCACCCTTTACCTGATAGCCAGTGGTGGAGTGAGTAGTGTGGCCGATATTGAAGCGTTGCACGAAGCCGGGGTGCCTGCCGTCATTTTCGGCAAGGCTCTTTACGAGGGGCGTATCACTTTTAAAGAGCTTCAGGCATTTATTTAACCACAGGGTAATGCGGGGTTTTACAGAGTTCTGTTTTCTCTAATCGTTGCACTCTTTGGAGTTCTGTGTAATTTTGTGGTCAACCATTAATCAAACGTAAAATCGTAAATATAGAATCGTGTTAGCAAAAAGAATTATACCTTGTCTCGATATCAAAGACGGGCAGACCGTGAAAGGGACGAATTTCGTAAACCTCCGCCAGGCCGGTGATCCGGTAGAATTGGGGCGTGCCTATAGCGAGCAGGGAGCCGACGAACTGGTATTTCTTGATATTACCGCCAGTCATGAAGGGCGTAAGACTTTTGCCGAACTGGTCCGGCGGATTGCTGCCAATATCAGTATTCCTTTTACCGTTGGGGGAGGGATCAACGAACTGAGTGACGTAGACCGCCTGCTCAATGCCGGTGCCGACAAAATTTCCATTAACTCTTCCGCCATTCGCAATCCGCAGCTGATAGACGATATTGCCAAGCATTTCGGGTCACAGGTATGTGTGCTTGCTGTAGATGCCAGACAGACCGGAAACGGTTGGAAATGTTATCTCAACGGCGGGCGTATCGAGACTGACAAAGAACTGATGACGTGGACCAAAGAAGCTCAGGAGCGCGGAGCCGGTGAAGTGCTGTTTACCAGTATGAACCACGATGGAGTGAAGACCGGATACGCCAATGAAGCCCTGGCGGAGCTGGCTTCCCAACTCTCCATACCCGTTATCGCATCGGGCGGAGCAGGCCGGATGGAGCACTTCCGCGATGCTTTTACACTTGGTAAAGCAGATGCCGCACTGGCAGCCAGTGTTTTTCACTTCGGAGAAATTAAAATTCCCGAATTAAAATCGTATCTTTGCGGCCAGGGAATTACCGTCAGGTAGAAAGCGTAAGCAAATCTTAGCCTGAAGATAAAAGACGATATAGAAAAGAATTAAATAAGAGTTCACCACAGATTACACAGATTAACACAGAACTTTTAATCGTAGATAATCAGAGAGATCAAAGATTAATCAGTGAAAATCCGTGTAATCTGTGGTGAACCCTGAAAACATAAGAACCATGGATTTAGATTTTGATAAAATGAACGGACTCGTTCCGGCTATCATACAAGACAACGACACCCGCAAGGTGCTGATGCTTGGCTTCATGAACAAGGAGGCTTACGAGAAAACTGTTGAAACCGGGAAAGTAACCTTTTTCAGCCGTACCAAGAACCGTTTGTGGACTAAAGGCGAAGAGAGCGGTAACTTCCTGAATGTCGTGTCTATCAAAGAAGATTGTGACAAAGACACTCTGCTGATTCAGGTAAATCCGGTCGGTCCGGTATGCCATACCGGAACTGATACTTGTTGGGGAGAGAAGAACGAAGAACCTGTCATGTTCCTCAAGTTGCTGCAGGATTTCATTGACAGACGTCACGAAGAGATGCCCGAGAACTCCTATACCACCAGCCTGTTCGAGTCCGGTATCAACAAGATTGCCCAGAAGGTAGGTGAAGAGGCGGTAGAAACCGTGATCGAAGCCACCAACGGCACAGACGACCGTCTGATCTACGAAGGTTCCGATCTGATCTATCACCTGATTGTATTGTTGACTTCCAAAGGATACCGCATCGAAGATCTGGCACGCGAATTGCAGATAAGACATAGCGACTCATGGACGAAACACTGATTCACTATACCGACGTAGAGATACATCAGCAGGAACTCTGTGTGCTGAGCGATGTCAATCTGCAACTGCACAAAGGTGAGTTCGTTTACCTGGTGGGTAAAGTAGGCTCCGGCAAGACCAGTCTGCTCAAGACCTTCTATGGTGAGCTTGATGTGGCTTCCGGCGAAGCCGAAGTGCTTGGTTACCGGATGACATCCATCAAACGCAAGCACATTCCGCAGTTGCGGCGCAAGCTGGGCATTGTCTTTCAGGATTTCCAACTCCTCACTGACCGTACAGTGAACGACAACCTTGAATTCGTGCTTCGCGCTACCGGGTGGAAGAATAAACAAGAGATCAGGGAGCGCATCGCTGAGGTGCTCAACCTTGTCGGGATGGAGAATAAGGGCTATAAACTGCCTAATGAACTTTCGGGTGGCGAGCAGCAACGCATCGTGATAGCGCGTGCCGTGCTCAACTCGCCGGAGATTATCTTAGCGGACGAGCCTACCGGGAACCTCGATGTGGAGACTGGAAAGGCCATTGTCGAACTGCTGCACAACATCTGTCAGGCGGGATCATTGGTAGTGATGACCACCCATAATCTCCAGTTGGTTACCGAATATCCCGGACAGGTATACCGGTGTGCCGAACACCGCATTGTCAATGTGACGGACGAATTTGTGAAAAGAGAAAATAATTAATATACATACTAATTTTAACACAGTAACGAAAATGAAAGTTTTAAAGTTTGGAGGAACTTCCGTAGGCTCTGCACAGCGGATGAAGGAAGTGGCCAAATTGATTACCGATGGTGAAAGAAAGATTGTTGTCCTCTCGGCTATGTCGGGCACAACAAACACATTGGTGGAGATTTCCGACTATCTGTACAAGAAGAATCCGGAAGGTGCCAACGAGATTATCAATAAGCTGGAGGCTAAATATAAACAGCATGTTGACGAGCTTTACGCTACTGAGGAGTATAAACAGAAAGGGTTGGAGATCATAAAATCTCATTTCGACTATATCCGTTCGTACACCAAAGACCTCTTCACCCTGTTCGAAGAGAAAGTGGTGCTGGCACAGGGCGAGCTGATCTCTACCGCTATGGTCAACTACTACTTGCAGGAGTGTGGCGTGAAATCCGTATTGCTTCCGGCTTTGGAGTATATGCGTACAGATAAGAATGCGGAACCCGATCCTATCTATATTAAAGATAAACTTCAGGCACAACTGGAACTCTATCCGGATGCTGAAATTTACATCACCCAAGGCTTCATCTGCCGCAATGCTTATGGCGAGATTGACAACTTGCAGCGTGGTGGAAGCGACTATACCGCTTCACTGATCGGTGCCGCTATCCGTGCTTCCGAAATCCAGATCTGGACCGATATCGACGGTATGCACAACAATGACCCGCGCATTGTCGACAAAACAGCACCGGTGCGCCAGCTGCATTTTGAAGAAGCTGCCGAGTTGGCCTACTTCGGTGCCAAGATTCTGCACCCCACCTGTATTCAGCCTGCCAAATATGCCAACATTCCGGTCCGCCTGCTGAACACCATGGACCCTCTTGCGCCGGGCACACTGATCTCCAACGATACGGAAAAAGGTAAGATCAAAGCAGTAGCTGCCAAGGACAATATTACTGCTATCAAGATCAAGTCGAGCCGTATGCTGCTTGCTCACGGTTTCCTCCGCAAGGTGTTCGAGATCTTCGAGAGCTACCAGACTTCCATCGATATGATCTGTACGTCGGAGGTAGGAGTTTCCGTATCTGTCGACAATACCAAGCACCTCAACGAAATTCTGGACGACCTGAAGAAATACGGTACCGTTACAGTCGACAAAGACATGTGTATCATCTGCGTCGTAGGCGACCTGGAGTGGGAGAACGTAGGTTTCGAAGCTAAAGCGCTCGATGCTATGCGCGACATTCCCGTGCGTATGATTTCGTTTGGCGGTAGCAACTATAATATTTCCTTCCTGATTCGTGAGTGCGACAAGAAGGTTGCTTTGCAGTCGCTCAGCGATATGCTGTTCAACGGCAAATAGAAATGAATTAGGTTCACCACAGATTGCACAGATTAACACAGAACTTTTAATCTCGAAATATCAACGAGATAAATTGTTAATCTGTGAAAATCCGTGTAATCTGTGGTGATTCCAACTTAAACCTCATTAGTCACTTTTCAACATGAAAACTGTATTCCCCATTCATAAATTCCGCGAGTTGCAGACCCCTTTTTATTATTATGATACAAAGGTGCTTCGCGACACGCTGGCGTGCGTCAACCGTGAGGTGGCACGTTACGACAACTTCAGTGTACACTATGCCGTCAAGGCCAATGCCAATTCCAAGGTACTGACCATCATCCGCGAAAGCGGACTGGGTGCCGACTGTGTCAGCGGAGGTGAAATCCGTGCTGCCATCAAAGCCGGTTTTCCTGCCGGGAAGATCGTCTTTGCCGGTGTAGGCAAAGCTGATTGGGAGATCAACCTGGGACTCGATTACGATATTTTCTGTTTCAACGTCGAGTCGGTTCCTGAATTGGAAGTCATCAACGAACTGGCCGCTGCCAAGGGCAAAGTAGCCAACGTTGCTTTCCGCATCAACCCCAATGTCGGTGCGCATACCCATGCCAATATCACTACCGGGCTGGCCGAAAACAAATTCGGCATCAGCATGCACGATATGGATAAGGTGATCGACGTGGCTTTGGGCATGAAGAACGTGAAGTTTATCGGCCTTCATTTCCACATCGGTTCGCAGATTCTCGATATGGGGGATTTCATTGCGCTTTGCAACCGTGTCAACGAGTTGCAGGATAAGCTCGAAGCCCGTCACATCCTCGTGGAACATATCAACGTAGGCGGTGGACTGGGCATTGATTACGATCACCCCAACCGTCAGGCCATTCCGGACTTTGCCGACTACTTCCGTACGTACGATGAACATCTGAAACTTCGTCCGCACCAGACTTTACATTTCGAACTGGGGCGTGCCATTACGGGGCAATGCGGTTCGCTGATCTCCAAGGTGCTTTATGTCAAGCAAGGCACCAACAAGCAGTTTGCTATTCTCGATGCCGGTATGACCGACCTGATTCGTCCGGCACTCTATCAGGCCCATCACAAGATGGAGAACCTGACTTCCGAGGATACGACAGTTGAAACCTACGACGTGGTAGGTCCCATCTGTGAGTCGTCCGACGTTTTTGGCAAAGCCGTCGATCTGAATAAGGTGAAGCGTGGCGACTTGATTGCCCTTCGTTCCGCCGGTGCTTATGGCGAGATTATGGCTTCCGGCTATAACTGCCGTGAATTACCGAAGGGCTATACTTCGGAGGAATTAGTGTAATCTCCGAACAATCTATCTTTTAAAATTGTTATTTTTGTAGTGATTTTAATAACTTAAAATGAATACGATTATGATTTCAGAGAAATTACAGAATGCAATTAACGAACAGATTACAGCCGAGATGTGGTCTTCTAATCTGTATTTGTCTATGTCTTTCTATTTTGAAAGAGAAGGTTTTAGCGGTTTTGCACATTGGATGAAGAAGCAATCTCAAGAAGAGATGGGGCATGCTTATGCCATGGCCGAATATATTATTAAACGTGGCGGTACGGCCAAAGTAGATAAGGTAGATGTTGTTCCTACCGGTTGGGGTACTCCCCTCGAAGTGTTTGAACACGTCTTTGAGCACGAACGCCATGTATCGAAATTAGTGGATGCATTGGTCGACATGGCCGCAGCCGAAAAAGATAAAGCGACTCAGGATTTCCTTTGGGGATTCGTTCGCGAACAGGTAGAAGAAGAAGCTACTGCACAGGGCATTATCGATAAGATTAAGAGAGCCGGTGATTCCGGTATTTTCTTTATCGACTCTCAGCTCGGTCAGCGATAAGGTTGTTCACCACAGATTGCACAGATTAACACAGATTGAGAAATAGATAAATCTGTGTTAATCCGTGTAATCTGTGGTGAACTCCGTTCATTAGCATTAAAACTCTGTGTATTCCGTGTACTCTGTGGTGAGCGATTGATTTCTCTCATAGTTCCGGTTCTATTTTTCGGTGTTCCCCTTTTAATTTTAAATCTGTGTTAATCTGTGAAATCTGTGGTGAACCCTGATTCGTTTATATATAATGTACGCGCGCGTGTACCTTACATTTCATATTCATTCAGAAACGCTTTATCCGCCAGATACATCGCTGCTTGTTTGCAGAACCGTGTGTCATTCAAGTGACAATAGTATTCCTCCACGCTTTCGATGGCTGCCTGTCGTTCGGGTTCGCTCAGCTTTTTCCATTCGCGCCTTGCACGTCCGATGTTTACTTTGGCTGTTTGCGTCATCTCGTGATACTTTTCCCAGAAGAGGTGGAAACTCCGGTCCGACGAACTGTTTCCCGTTTCATACGCTTTCAGCTTCCCCGTCCATAAGTCGTAGTTGTTGACTCGTATCCGCATCATTCCGTTGGGTGAGGGTAGCCGCTCGATGATGCCTTCTTTGATCATTGCATTGAAGAAGTGCCGGGTTTGCGTGCGTTTCCAGCCCAGCAGGCTCGCCCAGTGGAGCAGGCTGTGGGGTGATTCTCCGCGGTGGCAGATGAAGTGCTGCCCGCACGAGTCGCACTCCGTATCCGAGTAGTTGACGTTCATCAATACCCGTATCAGGGCTTCGAATCGTCCCTCTGTTTGTCCGTGAGTGGCGAAATAGTTTTCTAACAGAGATTTTGGGATGACGATATAGCCTTTTTTCAGCATTTCGACAGTTGGTGTTTTCATGGCAGTTTTGTTTTTAATGGATTTCTAATCTGATCTCTCACCACAGAGTAACACAGAGTAACATAGAGAAAATATTTTTTCAAGTGTACCGGTTATCAAAAAGAAACAAAAACTCTGTGTCGCTCTGTGCTACTCTGTGGTGAACTCTCCGCAAAAGTACCCTCCCTTCGCCCTCTCTCCAAAAAACGGGTTCTGATTGGTTGGAACAAGTCATTCTCTGTTGCTTCCTGTTTGTTTTTCGGGGGGGATAGGCTGGGGAGGGTGGCTACAGAGGCTCCGTTTCTCTCCGGCAGAGCCTCTGTCGGCCTGTGACGGAGGCTCTGTTTGCCTGTGTTTGAGGCTCCGTTTCCTCCCCGTTTCGTCCTCCATAGGTGGGCCAGTGCCGGAGCCACCTTTTCTCTGCCTCTTATTGTTTGGTTCACAGATGTTTATGCGGTGTCTTGTCATCCCTCGAAAATATCAGGTGGGCCATATAATAAATACTAACAAAAAAAGATATATGAATATATCAGTCGAATTTCCGGTCACGATTGAGCAGAGTCTCCCTCAATTCCGGGTTTCGGGTGATCAATAATCCTGCTTCGTCCGGCATGCCCCAATGCCGGATGATGATACTGATTTGTCTGGGAGAAAGCATCAGGGTGTGCGGGTGGTATTCCGCTTCCGCCAGTTCCCGGGCAAGTCGGGGGTGCTTCTGTATTTCGCTGCGGAAGCGGCGGATTGCTGAACTGTTGGCCTGTAAGTCCGGAAAATAAGCGACGGCTACGGTGGATATCGGATGGAATCCTTCGAGTAGCCAGTTTGGGTGTTGATTGTTCATGTTTTTAAATCATTTAAATGTTTATAATTTCTGCCGAAAAGCAGTTAATTTACATTTTGGGGCGCAAAGATATATGAATTTTTTGAATAGTTCTTTTTCCCCCGATCCCTCTGTTTATCGGGCATTTAGTTATTTGTCCTGATGTTTCATCGCGTGCGCCCGCAATGAACCGGAACGCGCGAGAGGTGTTATTTGTAATTAAATTGATAAAATATGAAAAAACAAAGTTTAACATTTTATTTGGCTTCTCTGGTCAAAAAGATGAAGTCGGGCGGGCGTTACGGCACTGCCCACGTGTACGATTGTGCCATGAAGTCGTTCTCCGCTTTTTGCGGAAATAAGGCTGTTCCGTTCGGTGTGCTCACGCCCGAATGTCTGAAATGGTACGAAAATCATTTGAGGGGAGCGGGTAAGAGGGAGAATACGGTTTCCACCTACCTCCGTATGCTCAAAGCCGCTTATCGCAGGGCAGTTCGCGAGAAGATAGTAGAGGACTATGACCCTATGCTGTTCAGCGACGTCGGCACCGGTACGCGTGCCGGTATCAAGCGTGCCATCGAACCCGATGTCATGAGCAGGATACTCAATGCCGACCTTTCCGCACTTCCCAAGTCGCTTCGTACGGCATGCGTACGCGCCAGCCTGATGTATCGTTTCCGTGGGATGTCTTTTGCCGACTATGCCTATCTGCCTGCCGAGGGCTTGCAGCCCAAGAAGCGGCTGACGTACAAGCGTAAGAAGACGGGGCGTGCGCTGACTGCCCTTGTTTCGGCGGAGACGCAGGCTCTGATCGATCTCGATGCAAACCCTCAGGAGGGATCGGACTATCTTTTCCCCATCCTGGGGACTTGCGAATGGGGGAGCGAGGCGGGATATAAAACGTATCAACGGGAACTCCGCAAGTTCAACCATCGCCTGGACAGGCTTTCCAAGGTGTTGGGGCTGGGTGTCCGCATCAGTTCGTATACCATCCGCCATACATGGGCAACAACCGCCTTCCGTCAAAAAGTACCGATAGGCTTGATTGCCAATGCTATGGGGCACTCGTCCGTTAAAGTGACGGAGACGTACCTGAAACCTTTTGAAGAGGAAGAGCTGAACCGTGTCAACGAAGGAATCATAAAGTACACTATGGGACAGATGAATGCTGCTGTGTAGTAGTATCTGGCTGATAATCAGCCATTACTTTGTAGGTAACGGCACGAATATAATTGCACAAAAGTGAACAAAACAAAGCAAATATCCAAATAAAACCGTAAATAATTTCGTTTAAATCTCCAAATAATCTTCCATACTGTCTTTTTTACCTGCCTTTTTATCTTTTTATGAAGAAAAACCGCATGTGAGTGGCTTTCACATTTAAATGTTTAAATGCGATATTGACATTTTATGCCGGTTGCTAAACGTATAAATGTTTTTATTTCTGATGTTTAGAGAGTAAGACGCCCGCTGACACTTCGGTCTGTCATGTGCCGTTACCTACAAAGTAACGGCCATCACACAACAAAACAAGAAAATATGCTTACAGCAATTACTCAGGAAGCCATCAGGCTTTTGCGTTATATCTATTATCGGGACACATCCTGCGGCTGTCCTTACCATCCTGCTGACTGTATTTTTGAAGATGCTTCCGTACTTCTGCTTCAATTAGAGGGCGGAGGCTTGGTTCGTTGTGTCTGTCGGGAGGCTCCGGATAAGCCGGAGTCGTACGAACTCTGTAAGCCTTTGGAGTCTGTCAACCTTTTATCCCTTTTGCTGATACTGAACGAGGGTGTACACCCGGTTTCTCCCGACGTGGACGAACAGCGTGTCTACGGACGCTATGGGGTAGTCGCTTCCCGTATGGGTGTGGTCAACCAGATGATGCGCAGCATCTTCGGTGAGATTCATTTGACGGAATTGTGTTTGTAATTTGATTTTTAGAGATTGTCTGCCATGAACCGGATTTTACTTCTGCTCCTATATGTCTTTCTGCTTTCCGCCCCTGCCTTGGGACAAGAGGGCGGCGTTTGCCCTGCCCGGCGGTGCGATTCGCTGCATACATTCCGTTTTGTACAGGGGCGTGATGTGCTGTATGCCGACTATCGTGGCAACGACCACGAACTGAAACGGCTTTTTGCGGCAGTCACCGCTTTCCGTTCCTCCATCGTGGATGGAAAGATGCGCATCTACGTAGACGGTTACTGTACGTCGGGGAGCAGTGTGCGCGATAATCTCCGGCTGGGTTATGTACGCAGCAGCCGTGTGAAATCCGAACTTATCACCCGCAAGGGGATGAAAGAAGCCTGGTTTGTGACACACAACCATGCCGTGCCGTGTCCCGACGAGGAGCGCGATGTGGTGGTGGTATGCCTGCGCGAACCGTTGGCGGCCGATACCCTGAGCCGTTCCCGCTATGCCGGGTATGCCTCCCGTTATCCGCTTTTGCCCGCACGGGCTCCTTCGTTGCCGGAGGGCGGAACGTGCCCGGTACCCGCTCTTCACGAACAGTCCCGCCCGCTCGCGGCGGAGCACGCATACCCTGCGCAGGTCGGGCCCTCGCGGGTCATCTTCTCCCTGAAAACCAATCTGTCCGACTGGGCGGGTCTGACGCCGGAGGGCCGTTTGGCGGCTTTCCGTCCCAACCTGGCTGCCGAACTGTGCTTTGCCCGTCGTTGGTCAGTGATGGCCTCGGCGGCATATTCCGGTTGGAAAGGGGGGAAGGAGCACCGTTTCTGGGGTGTTTCGGGCATTAGCCTCGAACCCCGCCTGTGGCTTAGGGGAGACGGGCGTTACCGCCGGTTCTATCTGGGAGTTTACGGGCAACTGGGCGACTTCGACTATCAGCCTTCACCTTCGGGAGATGCGGGCGCTACAGGTGCCAGCCGCACGGGATGCTACTGGCATACCGGACTTTCTTTCGGTGTCTATCTGCCCCTGTCACGCCATTGGGGGATAGAAGCCGGGATACGTGGAGGCTATCGCAATGCCTCGGCGAAGGCTTACGACAACGAGCCGCCCCATGCATACTATCATCACGATGCCTCGTCCGTCCGTTGGGGGCTGACGGGGATCAACGTGGGCGTGGGATATAGGTTTTAATAATAGTGGTGAACTAAAACAAGAAGATTGGGAATATGATATTCAAGCCGAAATATATGATAAAAGTGGTCGCTCTTATTGGCTTCTGCTTCTGCTCCTGCACCGAGCGCACCCTTGAGCCGCGTCCCGAGGTAGAGCCTGTCCCCATCCGGCTTTACACAGGCATCCGCACCCGTGCGTTGGTCAGCACCTTTGGCGAAACTTCTGTGGGCATTGCCTATGGAAGCCGCACGGGAGAGTACGACGGTGCCTGGGACGGGGTGGCTACGGACAATGAAATCCGCCTCACCCCCGAACGCTATTATCCCGCTGACGGTTCGGCGCTCTTTCTGAGGGGATATTATCCCCCGGCTCCCTTGGAGGCGGACGGCAGCCTGACTTACCGGCTCACGGGCGAAGAAGACCTGATGCTGACCGGGGAACAGTCCGGTTCGCTGTCGTCACCTTTCGGTCCGGCGGAAGAACAATCGCTGATGTACCGCCATCTGCTGACCCGGCTCAGTTTTGCCCTCACTATCGAGGCGGAAAACACCGAAGGGTTTCGCATCCGTGAGCTCCACCTCAATGGCCTGGCGGGCGAGGTCAGCCTTTCGCTTGCTACGGAACTGCTTACCGCTGCGGATGAAACGGTTTCGGTGCCCATCTATACCGTTGAGGAAGGAGGGGACGGATTAGGGTTTACCGATGGCAAACTTTCTCTTCCGGGCTATGTATTGGTGCAACCTTCGGCTACGTTCACCCTCGACCTGACGCTGGCCGTGGACGATGACCGTACGCACGACCGGGTCTACCGGGAACTTCCCATCCGTTTCGAAGGAGGCGGGGCAGGCGAGGGAGGCATCTCGTATACGGTGAAGGTGGAGTTACCCTCACCTTCCGCACCCGATCCTGTAGAGATAAGCGCCGTGGCCACAGTAGGAGAGTGGCAGGCGGGGAAACCGGGAAGCGGCGAACTGGATGGAGGCAAGGTAAGCGGTGAATCCTTGAAATAACAACTATATTATTAACTATAAACTTAAAAAAAAATGATGAAAACGAAATTAAGTGTAGCGGCCATGGCATTCCTATTGGCGGGCTGCTCAAGCAATGACACGGACAGTCTGCCCGAGAGTCCGGTGAACGCAACCCCTATCCGGGTGTCGCAGAGCGTACAGGGCCTGGCCACCAGCCGTGCTGTGGCTACCGAAGGAGCCGAGGTGACAGCTACCGTGCTGATGCACGACGGAACATCGGGAAATTGGTCGGGTTTTACTCCGGTCACCAAGAACGATGTTGCCGACAACGGAACGCTGAATGCACGCGCCACTGTATCGAACACCACTTTCACGGTAGGCGGTTCTGCCGCCGATTTAGGGCTGAACCCTACTCTTTACTATCATGCGTCAAGTGCGAGTGAGAATTCTTTCCTGACGGCAGTCTCTCCCGCAGGCGAGGTGAGTGCGACTACAGTAAAGATCCTTCAGACAGACGGACAGCAGGACGTGATGTATGCGAAGGAAGTAGCGGCCGGCAACAGCGGGGCATCGCAAACAGCCGCCCTGGTTTTTGAGCACCTCACCACTCAGCTTAATTTTGCGATGAAACTGGAACCGATTGCCGAGAGCAAAGGAGAGTGGGCAGGTAAAACGGTCAGCCTGAAAAGCATTGAGGTGCAGGAGGCTTATCGTCCTACCATGGTGAACGCCACCAATGGCGATGTGACGTGGGATAATATCAATAGCGGTACTCTTCCTGTCCCGGGCATTTCTAACAATGTGTTGTCGGCGGAAGCCGTGAAAGTGGGTACACCGGTCATGATCCGTCCTGCGGCTAAACTGACGGTTTGCGCCATTATCAATGTAGGTGGCACAGACATTCCTTTCCACAATGTGCCCGTTAAGGCTGCGGGCGGAGATGATCTGGCTACAGTGAAAGGCGAAGCCCACCTGATCACCTTGACAGTGAAAGAGCCGAAGGGTGCGAATGCTACCAAAGTGACGGCTACCGCTACCGTGACTCCATGGAAGGCCGGTGCTGACGGTAGCGCGACATTAGAATAAATCTCTCTGTTGCCCATGTTGACGAAACACTCTTTTACACAGATAAGCCTCTTCGCCCTGCTGGGCGCATGGGTTTCCGGCTGTACGGCCGCCGGCGACTCTCTCTTGACGGAAGAGAGGGTCCCGGTGCAGCTCTGTGCCCGGGACGGAGCGCTGTCGAGGGATGCCGCTGCCGGCAATCTGCCGGAACAGGAGTTCGAAGCTACGGTGGCACTTTCTACTGTGAAGGGTGACTACGCTTCTTTATCGGAGGCATACGAAGGCGCTTGGGACGCCACGGTCAAGACTGACGGCTCTATGGAGTGGAAAGCGGCGGCGGAAGCCGGGCCTGTATTCCCCCCTTCGGGCGACTGGCTCTACCTGACCGCTTTCGCTCCGGCGGCCGTTCCGGTAAGCGGCGTGGCGTCTTTCGTGCTTACGGGACAGACCGACCTGCTTTATGCCGCCGAGCTTCGTGGCAACAAGTGGGAAGGTGAGCGCTTTGCCGGCAACCGCTTGAAGGCGGACCGTCCGCTGGAGTTCAGCCATCTGCTCACACAGCTCTGCTTCAAAGCCTGCAAGGGCCTGACGGACGGAGTGGCTGTAAGCATCCGAGAGTCTGTGCAAAAACCTTAGACGCTATATTGAATTATCATTTATTTTTCGTATATTTATGGAAAGAAACTAAACAATATATCTATGAACTACATAGTAGGAGAAAACAGAAATCAAATTCAAATGATAGCTCTTGAACAATTGGTTGCTCCAGATTCTTGGGCAAGGGTTATCGATTTATTTGTGGATATCTTGCCTATAGATGAGCTTGGGTTTAAACATGTCAAACTTCAATCAGAAGGGAGACCACCGTATAATCCTGTAACATTACTAAAATTGTATTTATATGGTTATAAGCACTCAATAAGGTCATCAAGAAAGTTGGAACACTCCTGTAAAGTAAATGTGGAATTATGGTGGCTATTAGGAGGCTTAATGCCCTCTTTTCGGACAATTGCTTATTTTAGAAAAAATAATGCGGAGGCTTTTAGAAAAGTCTTTAGGCAGTTTGTTCTTATGTTAAAGGATATGGGTCTGATAGAAGGCGAAACCATAGGTATAGATTCTTTTAAGATATTTGCCCAAAATAGTCTCAGAAACAATTATACACAAAAAAAGATAGACAGACATCTTGAATATATAGATAAACGTATTAAAGATTTTGAAGCAGCTTTAGATGAGACTGATAAAGAGGAAGAAAAAGAACTTCTTGAATCTAAGATTAAATTACAACAAGATCGGCGTAAGAAATACGAAACTCTTGATACGGAATTGAAGAATAGTAATGATACTCAAGTAAGTCTGACAGACAAAGATTCAAGAGCATTAATGTTAACCAATAATGTATCAGGAGTTGGATATGCGGTTCAAGCAGCCTCTGATAGTAAACACAAATTATTGGTTCACTCTCATATTGGAGCATCAACTGATAAAAGAGAACTATCAACAGCGGCATTGACCGTCCAGGAACTACTACAATTAGATTCGTTCAACACACTTAGCGATGCCGGTTATACTAGTGGCGACCAACTACAAGCCTGTAAATATTCGGGAATATGTACTTATTCATCACCTATGCCATCAACATCGCCTAATTCCAATTCCATACCACTAGCTGAATTTCATTATATAAATGACGGAGATTATTATATCTGCCCTTGTGGAGAACAAATGACAACAACAGGGAAATGGAGGAGCCGCCCCAATTATAGATCAAAAGTATATAAAACATCAGCCTGTGTAAATTGCTCAATAAGAGAAAAATGTACTCAAAATCAAAATGGCAGAGTAATAGAAAGAAGTGAATATCAAGATATAATAGATGAAAATAACGCTAGGGTTATAGGAAATAGGAATTACTACAAATTGAGGCAACAAATTATAGAACATCAATTTGGGATTTTAAAGCGCCAATGGGGATTTACATATACTCTAATGAAAGGCAAAGCCAATGTGTTGAGTGAGGTTAACATCTTTATGACCATATATAACCTGACGCGCTGTATCACCATAATGGGGATGGACGAACTCAAAAGAAGACTAAAGGCTTTCTTGCCCTTAGTATCATTATATATGTCCTTATTGTTGATAAAAGATGAAATGCAGAAAAAAGAACTTTATCTTGTGATTTAAATATGTAATCCAAATACACACGCTTGAATTGATATAAAGGAAAAGTGTGAGCTTAAGAAGATCACTATTCCTCTAAAAGTAGTTTTTGCACAGACTCCCGCCGGATTACGGTGAACGGGGCGCTGCCTTGCGCGGACTTGACGTTGGCTACGGGAGTGCCGGTGTTCAGCGCTACGGAGGAACATCCCGCCGGACTCTCACTGAGCCTTGCCGGACCGGGAACCGAGGTGACCGGCACCGTTCCCGTGGAAATAGGAACGATACAGGTGCCCCCTTTACAGGCGAGCGACACCTATACACTGACTGTAGAAACTTCCATAGGCACGTTCAGCGGTTTAACGGTGAACTACGCCGCCGGAGAGAATCTGTTGCAGGCAGGCATGTCCCATACCGTGACGCTGACCATCAGTGACCATGAATTAGGAATCACCTCCGTGACCACGCAACCGTGGACTACGGTGACGGTGGACGGTGACCTGGAGGCGGAATAATTTCACCACAGAGTAATTTCACCACAGAGTACGCAGAGTACACAGAGGGGATTTATTCAAGAGGTAATAGATAGAAAGACTAAAAAAAAACTCTGTGTCCTCTGTGTCCTCCGTGGTGAACTCAAAAGAAAAACGAATTATATATTAAAGGAAAAACGAAACATGATGAACAATAATATGAAAGTTCATTGGCTGCTTGCTCTTCCGGCAATGCTTCTTGCCGTAGGGTGCGGTGAGAGCGCATTGCCCGAAGAAGGGCCGGACGAAGAGGAAAGAGTAGAATTGCAGGTGTCACCGCAGGTGGCACTGACACGCAGCGCGATACAAGGCACAGATGCGACTACGGACGGAGCTGCGATGGGAAGCATCGCGGTATACGCAAGCAACGCGACGACCAACAATGCGACGAATAATTACGGGCTCTATGCCTATAGTGGTGGCAGTTGGAGTAATAGCGGTACGGATAAGATTTATCTCTCGGCAGAAGAGGCGAACATTTATGCGCATTATCCGGCCTATAAACCGGGGACAGGCGGGGCGCTTGCGACAACCGGTACCGCTTTGAAGGTGAACGGAAGCGGGCAGGTGACTGCTAATTCTACCGTGAATATCTCTGTATTTCCGGGGACAGAATCTGCTGCGATTGATGCTTCAACAGATAATAGCGGTAGCAGTACAGCGCTTCTTACGGCTTCGGGAGAAGTGGACTATATGTATGCCGATCAAACAAGTACTCCGAAAGCCAGTTATAAAAAAGGCGTATCCGCTAAAGACGGAAAAGTCACTCTCTCCATGAAGCATGCCCTTGCCATGGTCAGCTTCCGGGTATACGCGGATCATACTTATAAGAATACCGGTGCGTTAACCAAGTTGGTGCTTAAGAATGTAAATTCTGCCACTATACTGAATAATGGCGGTACCAATCCTACAATGAAGATTTCGGACGGTACGATAACCCCGGGAAGCAGCCCTGCGGCAGTGACCTATACACGAGGTATCTCGAATTATACTTTGCAGAAAGCCTCGGCTGACACTGACGCTGCCAGAACCACAGCCCAGAACGCTTCGAAAAAAGTAAGTATCTTGGTGCTTCCCGAATCGACGCAGGACAAAACGAATGTAGAGGTCACCCTCAAGATTGACGGTCAGGATTATGCGGTCAGTCTCGGTAATGCTGCGACGAATGCCTGGAAAGCCGGCGAGAATTACCTCTACACCGTCAAGCTCAGCGGTAAAGAACTCTCTATCACTAACGTGACCGTAGCCCAGTGGAGTGCAAAAACCGGAGGCGATTTAAATATACAATAGGTAATAGTTATGAAATACATTCACCACAGAGCACGGAACGATCAACAATGAACGATCAACAATGAACAGTTGAGAACAGTAAAACTCTGTGTCCTCTGTGGTGAATTAAACCAAATAATAGATGACCCGACCATTTACCTTTTTACTCCTTTGGAGCGTAGCCCTGTTTTTCGGTGTCTGTTCCGGCGAAGACTCTTCCGCCACCGACGGAGACCGCGTCCCCTTGCGTCCCGGTATTCATGCCGGTGCTACCCTCGTCTCCAGCCGTACCCTTGTCAATGGCATCGGTACGGGTGCAGACCGGATCAATAGCATTGGCATCTACCTCGCAGCTCCGGATGGTAGTCTCTATCCCGGTAGCAGTGCCACGGGAGCCACCTTTACCAAAGGGTCCGGCAACAGTTGGAGCAGCACCCCGCCTACCTATGTCAGTCTCCGGACGGCAAGGCTCCATGCCTGGTCACCTGCCACCGTGACGTTGACGGCCGGTAGCGGAACCACTCTGCCCACACTTCCGGTAACTCTGCCTGAGGGGCAGACCTTTGACGGAGCCAATGACTACGGTTGTTCCGTCCATGACTATCTGTACGGTTCCGCCACTTCCACTCAGGGATCGGCTGAGCCCATCACTGCCAACAGCCAAAATGCCACTCCTGCCATTTACTTGCAACATGCGTTGGCACAACTGGTGTTTCGCATCCAGAATGCGACTGACCGGCCTGCGGATGCGGTGTATGACTATGTAAAAAGCGTTCACCTGACCGCCGAGGGAGGCGCTACACCCTTTCTTACGGGCACTTCGGGCGCGATGGCTTTATCGGATGGGACGCTATCCGGATTGTCTGCAAGTGGTAAGCTAACCTTCACCCCTTCGGCAAACCCGCAGAAGATAGGAACCACCGGAGCTGTTACCGTGGCCTATGGACTGGTGGCGCCGAAAACGGCGGCAGCATCGTCTGCACGGGTCACTTTGACTTTGCGGCTGGGCGAAGCCGGTTTGGGTAACACCGCCACCGAACGTGAACTGACCCTTACGACCGATGTCTTCAATCAGGCATGGGATCGGGGAAACCAATACATATATACGTTGACGCTGGGTAAGCGGGGACTGACCTTGCAGGACGCGGCCATTCTGCCTTGGAATGCTGAGACTCCGGTGGACCAGGATATGAAGCCGATAGGATGATAATTTTTTAAATGATGTGTATGAAAGCAATTCAATTCTATATCGTGTGTCTGCTGCCGGTGCTGGCCGGATGTGCCGACGACACGGCGTTGCCCTCCGTACCGGAGGGAACTCCGCTGACGGTGACCGCCGAAATAGGTGTGCCGGATGCGGCGCAGACGGTGGCGCCCACCCGTGTCGTTGCCGCCGACAATGGTTACGACCGCAGCACTTTCGTTACTGCCGACCGCATCCGTATCATCCGTACGCGTGGTGGAAGTTCGTCCGCTCCGGTGGATTATACGCTTTCCGCCACAGGAGAGTGGACCCCTTCGGCAGCGGGCTCGGAATTGCTTTTTGAGTCGGGAGCTACCTATCAGGCTATGTATCCCGCCGATTACTCCGGCATTTATGCCGATCAACGAAACAAAACGGGAGGTGTGGACGGTGAGAACTACCGCAACAGTAACTTGCTCCGTACCAGTGCCGGGGTGACTTCCGGTGCAACCGGGGTGCTCTCCTTCACGGGAGGCGAGAATGCCTTTGTGCACCGCAACACCAAGTTGACCTTGACATTTGAGGGTAAGAATGCGTTGACACAACCCTTCGCATATATGACCGTGCAAGGTCAAGGGCTTTATAGCGGCGGAACCGCTGACGAAGATATCTACCTGTATCGTCCGGACGAGACGAAATACACCTGGCACGGCATCCTGTCACCGCTGACAGCCGAATCACCTACGCCGGAGCAGAAGAAGGTTACCGTTACGGTGACCGACTACAACGGAGTGAGCTATACCGCCAGCCTGACTTGCGAGCGGAAGGCGGGCAGCCATTACAGTTACACCCTTACGTTGCAAAACAACATCCTGATGCCCGTAGGAGAAGAGATCAAAGGATGGGAGAACGGAGAGTCGCATACGGGAAGTCTCACGTAACAATGAATTATGAACGAATAACCTCTGTGTGACCTTGTGTCACTCTGTGGTAAATTAAATGATGAACAATGAACGGTAAGAGAACGAATTGGATAGGAGGAGTATGGATTGCGCTGGCTCTGGCGGCGTGCGCCCAAGGGGATCCGTTGCCTGTTCCGTTGGAAGTATCGGCGAAAATAGGACAAGGAGAGACCCGTGCCGGGGACACGCACGCGACTGACTATGACAAACGGACGTTCGTCACCGGCGACCGGATAAAAATATCGAAATCCGGTGGTGCTGCCGAAAGTGCACTCTATCAGCGCAAAGCGGAGGGTGGCTGGGGGCTGGCCGACGGACAAACAGCGCTGACCACTACCGGATCAGAGTCTTTTGCGGCTTCCTTTCCGGAGGAATTCAGCGGTATCCTTGCCGATCAAAGCACGCCAACCAATTTCTGGAAAAGCAACCGGTTGACGGCGGCAGGAGTATTGAACGGAAATAAATGCAGCTTTACCTTTGCGCCGGCAGCGGCGAAGGTGACTGTGGTGGTGACTTATCAGTCGTCGCAGACACCTGAGAGCGCCTCTCTGTCCGGGACGGGGATTTGTACCGATACAGGTGCCTCGGAAACCATAACCCCGTATTGCGCCTCGGGAAGCACGACGGCTTCCGTTCGCCATACCTATGTGGCGATAGTCTGTCCCGGCTCGCGGCAGTTCACCATCAGGCTGAAAACGACGACGGAGGCGCAAAAGACTTATACCGACACGTCACCGTTTACGCTACAGGCGGGATATAACTACCAATATAACTTCACCGCCACCAACGAACTGATTCTGACGGGTGTCACCGTGGCGCCTTTCAGCGATGTGGCGGAAGAAAATGTGGGAAGCGCAACCTGAGAAAAGAAGAGAGATGAAACAGAAAGAATATAGACCGATGAAGAATAGGAAAGCCCATAAGGGCACGATGGGAGCCGTACTGCTACTCGCAGCCTTATTCACCTCGTGCGGGGCGGACGATCCGTTGCCTGCGGGCGGCCCTTTGCGGCTGACCGGGGTGGAAGTGGAAACCGGAGAGGGAAGTGCCGCCACCCGTGCGGCCGTCACCATCGTCGAGGCGATCAGTGTATATGCCACTACTGAGGCTCACGTGGCTTATGGCAGCAATCCGTTTTCGGAGTATCGGCTGCAGAACAACTCCTGGAGCGCGGATGCTGCTCCGGTGATTACCGCCAATGCCCTTCTGTATGCCTGTCATCCTCCGGTGGCGGGAGTGACCCATCAGGCTGACGGCAACCACACTGTACCCGTATCGGTGATGACTACCGCCGGTGCCACCGATTTTCTGGCGACGGATCAGCCGGACTATCTCTATGGAGTATCTCCCGCTTCGGGGCTGGCACCGGTCACGGCCACTTCGGGTGCCCGGGCGGTCAGCTTCAGGATGAAGCACGCTTTGGCAAAGGTCAGCTTCCGGATTGTGAAGTCGGCTTCGGCGAATAAAGATAAGCTGGAGTTGGTGCAGATAGAGATACAGAGCGGAACCAGCCGTTTGCAGTCGGGTACGGGTACAATGAACCTGAAGACCGGTGTCCTCAATGGCCTGTCGTCCACCTCCCTGTTGACGCTTGCCGATGCGGCAAGGCCGGTCGTGCTGAAAGAGCAGCAGGCTACACCGAATGTGAGCTGCCTGACAGCCCCGATGACGGGAAAGGAAACTGTGCTTTCGTTCCGCCTGAAGGTTCGCATCAATGGTGAGTCGGCAGAAAACGCCCATGCGTTTGAGACGAAATCGGTAAGTGCCGAATGGAAAGCCGGTTACCACTACGTCTATCAGATTACGGTGGACAAGATGGGGGGCAGCTTGAGTTCGGTGAAGATAGATGACTGGAAGAGTGACGCGAACCAGAACACGAGTATTGGAATTTAAGTTTCACCACAGATTACACGGATTAACACAGATTATTTACTCTTCAATATCAACCAGGATAAATTATTAATCCGTGAGAAGTCTGTGTAATCTGTGGTGACAAAAATAGAACGATGATGAATAAGAGACTGAAATATTGGATAGGTTGTGGCCTTTGCTGCTTGGGGAGTCTTGGGCTGTCTGGGTGTTCGGGGGATGACATGCCCGGGGCGTCCGGTTCCGGCGGAGATGAAGGAGAGCCGGTGGCACTCAGTTTCCGGCTCTGCCGCTTGGTGGCAGGAGAGGCGTCGACGCGTGTGGACGGTGATCCGGCGGATATGGCGGACGGAAAGACGTTCCAGGTTTACGCTTTTCCGGCCAATGCTTCCACAACAAAGACCCAACCGCTGGACGGTAAGACCTATACGGTGAAGAATGGAGTGGCCACGGGTGAACTCTATTTACATCGCGGGACGTACGATCTTTATCTGGTGTCGTATAACTCCTCGACCGAAGTACCGGAACTAAAGACGGACGGTACGATTCCGGTCGGGAACGGCAAAGACTTTATGTATACTACGCTGAAAGGGATCGTGGTACAACCCAACCAGATGGGAGAGAGCCACATGAGCGTGACGCTGCCCAATCCGTTTAAGAGAATGGGGGCACAGGTGCAGGTGAGGGTAAGAGCCAAAGACGGCTCACCGGTGCGTGTTGAAAAATTGAAAGCCAATAGGGTGACTATAACAGGACTGCCGCCTTCGCTGGCTTATACGCTGGGACAACCGGCATGGGGGACAGCTTCCGGTTATGAATCTTCATTCGCTTTTGAATCGTTTCAGGAACCGGCTGGTGGAAATCCGACTGCATGGCGTGAGAGCAGCAAAGAGGTATTGCTTCCCGTTGATGGTTCGACGTTGATAAAGTTCGATGTAGATCTGACAGTGGATTATTATGCGGATACCCCTTATGTCAGTTCGTTCCCTGCCGAGATACAGAAAGTGCTGTTGCCGGGAATGACTTATCAGTTCGACTTTACGTTGACGTTTTATGGTATTCTGAAACCAACCGATCTGACGCTGGCCGTGAAAGAATATAATACAATTACGCTGAATACCGATGATTTGGGAAAGGGATAGATACGCTTTTCCGGATCATCGTTTTGAAGAAACAGACAAAGTTATAATAGCAATATGGATGGAGTAAAAATAGGATTCAGGAATCTCTGGGGACAAGTGGCAATGGCATTGGTTCTATTGTCGTCGATGGGAGGCTGCACTGAGGAAGAGACTTCCGCCGGATCGCGAAACATGGTCTTCCGGTTGAGTTTGCCGGGAGTGTTGGAGGTGAACACACGGGGAGGAGGAACGCTGAACGAGGTGATGATTGATAATGTATGGGTAGTGCAATACAGTACGACTGGTGACGGCGGAACGCAGCTGGTGGATGGAACATTTCTGAAAGCCCAGTATTTTGATAATTCAAAGCTGAGCATTCCGAAGGAGAACATGACCATTGAAGTTGCTACTTCGGACTTCTCGACAGCGGCAAGCCGGTTTTACGTGATAGCCAATGCTGGTTCCGACTTGTTTACGGAACAGACGGTTGCAGGTGGCAGCGGAATTGAAAAAGAATCGAAACTGAAAGCGGTCACTGTTGATTTTCAGAGTAGCAATCCTACTTTGCTGTCTTCCGGCCCGTTGACATCGGCCAGTGCCGAGGGTAAACTGGTGGTGGTAGCTCCGTTGCTTCGTGCATTCGCCAAGGTAAACGTGACATGGAGGCTTTCGTCCGATATAACTTCAACGGAGGGAGCAAACTATGGTGCAAAGGCGGCAATCACTGCTTTAAAAGTATATAACTTGCCTGAGAAGAGTGCGCTTTATGCACGTGGGGGTGGAGCATTGACAGCTCGGTATCCCGATCTGTCGTCGGTTAGCGGTTCAGTTGTGGAAATTAAATCTACGGATGGCACAAGTGTTTTTCCGGTGAACACAACCCGCAGTTTCCACATGGCTGAGAATCTTCGGGGTACAGGTACAGGGGGGAGTTTCGCTGAAAAGAACCTGACAGGAAAAGGACCGGGAGACGGTGGAGCGTTGACGGGATGCACGTATCTGGATTTGGAGGGAACTTATACTTATCCTGGTGCAACGGATGCAATCGGCATGAAATACCGTATTTATTTGGGAGGTAACTTAATGAATGATTATAATATCCAGCGGGGCTATCTGTATGATTTGACCGTCAACATCAGCGGAGCCAATAGTGCGGACGTAAGGGTGACCATCACAGATGGTAACGTGATCATGTTCGATGAAGTGGAAATCATCCCGAATGAAGTGAATTTTAGATAATACGAAGGAGGTAAGATGAAATACAGCAGTTGTATGAATAGGTTAGGATGTATGCTCACGGTAACGGCCCTGTTGATGGGGTTGACGTCTTGTGAGGAGCGGTTCAGTGAGTCTGTTCCGGCAGCCGGTGAAGGAAATCCGGTAGAAGTTTCTCTTTCTTTCGGTTTTGCCGACGAGGAGGATGGATACGCGCTTTCGGTGCCCGCCGATACGCGTGCCGGAGAGGATGGAGAGGGCGGAGCGTTCAGCGCACGCCTGCTGCCTGCGGCGAAGACCCGGACCGGGGAAGTCACCCGTCCGGACGCGCTTTACCAGTTCTACCTGATGCAGTATGACCGGAGCGGCAATCTGATGGGAAGCGTACAATATAAGGAGACGGTCCTAATCGGAGCGAATTTCTCTACCGCTCCCACTTCCCTCACCTTGCAGCAAGCCACGGATTGCCAGTTGGTGGTGATAGTCCGCGGGCAAGGGAATACGACACCTGCCATTAGCGGTAACCTTGCCAATGTGCAGAAACAGATGATGGATACTACACTCTTCAAACATACCATTCCGGCCGGCGGACTTACGCAAGCCGATATCAACAAAATGCCCTATATACTTCATCTGCCTCACGTCAACGTGACGGCCGACGGCAAACTTCAGAGTCCGGATGGCAACTATGATACCCGCTTGCTGCTCAAACGGCTGGCTGCCAGGCTGAAAGTGACCTGGACGGTGGATGATAAAAACCTCACCCAAAAGGGGTATGTGCTGAAAGAGGTAAAACTCTGCCAGGTGCCGGCTGCCTTCCGTCTGCTTCCTGCGAAGACAGACACGAAGTGGGGGAAAACCTATCCGGACGAAATGGTGGAGTATGTCGATTATTATCGCCTGACGAATGCCGCTGATCTGGCGGGGGGAGAGAAAACCGTATGGATACCCGCCAATGTGCGGGGCACTTCGGCCAAGGCTACCTCTGCCTATTATCGTACGAAAGAGAATGCGCCTACCGCCGCTTCGTACATGGAGTTAGTGGTGGACAACGAGGTGAAGAAGGAGCGCCTCTACTACCGTGCTTATTTGGGCGGACGGGAGTCAACGGACTTCAACCTTTACGAGAATAAGGATTATAACTGGGATGTGCATATCACATCGACTAATTATCAGGCCGACAGACGCATCCAACTGTTAGATCAGAGTCCGGTGCTAAGCACCAACCTGGTGGAGACCTCCAACTGCTTCATGATGAAGCCCGGTACGAATATCTGTTTTAATCCGTATAAGCACGAAGCGGGGATGAATGGTTACAATGTTCCGTTGAGTGGTTGGAATACACATCTGACGGATGGTGCGACGCTGGCCGATAACAAAAAAATAACGGATGTTAAGTTGATCTGGCAAACCAAGGATGATGCTACGTCGGGCGATTTGGTGATGGGGTATGCCATCAGTAGAGACGATCATTCAAATCTGGCGCGTATCACCGACGGAGGTGATCTGCAAAAAGCCCGTATCCACGTTAAAGTGCCGGTGAGCAAAGGGGGGAATGCCTTGATTGCTGCCTATTCCGGCAGTACGATTGTATGGAGCTGGCACCTTTGGATAACCGATTATGTGCCGCAGGGGATTACTTCCTCTGTCACTTATGCCCAGGCACAGCAGTTGACTCAGAACGGGAGTGTACATCAGTATGCTACTGATGCTTTCAAAGATGGAGGAGCGCATGTCGGGAAAGTTATTATGGACCGGAACCTGTGCGCGACTGCCGGAGGATTTCCCGGTGAGAATGCTTCATTGCTGGAATTTGCAAAGCGGATAGGCTATCTGTTCTATTGGGGGCGCAAGGACCCGTTCTTGGGGTCGATAGACGGAACGGCGAATGAACTCAACGTTATTTATGACGGAGAAGGACGAGGGGTAAAACTGGGAAAGGTCGCTTATTCCAATATTACATTAGTAAATGGCAATACGCTGCAATATGTGATTGAGCATCCTGATCATATTATAACAGGTTCGGGCAGCGATCAGAACAATAGCAGGTGCTCTTGGTATAGTTTGAATGAAACTACCGCGGAGTATCAGTATTTGTATAATAACTCTAAAACTCTTTATGACCCTTGTCCGGCAGGATGGAAGACTCCCTATCAAACAGTGTACAAGGGCTGGAACACGGGGCAAGGGTATTGGTTTAATGCGAATGGAGCGTTTGTGCAAAATGGTAGTGCACACGAGCGGGGTGGACGTCTGTATAATGTATCCGGTGGAAGTGGTGTGCCCTCTCCCCGTACGGAAGATAATACAGCCTGGTTCCCGGTCACGGCATACCGGTCTTTTGCCAATGGAAATTTGATATTTAATGGAAGTGCCGCCGGATACGAAGGAACGAATACGATAGCAAAGACTGGCAATAACTACCGGATATATTATACAAAAATAGCGGCAGGAGAATTGACTACTCCGGCTAATGGTTGGGGAGTTCTCGGTGAACCTTATCCGTTTCGATGTGTACAAGAATAATAATGATATGAAACAGACTTGGAAGAATAAATGGTTAATGCTCTTGGGAGGAGTGATCCTTCTGGGAGGGTTGAGTGGATGTGAGGACCGGACGGAAGAGGCGGTGGTTCCTCCGGCGGATGGTGAAGAGGTGACGGTATCGATGGTCTTCGGCTTTGCCGAAGATTCAAGTGATAATGATCCTCAACGGCTCGCCTCAACGGCTCGCCTCAACGGCTCGCCTCAACGGCTCGCCTCAACGGCTCGCCGTTGAAAGCAGCAAAGCTGCTTTTGATGTGAAACGATCATTAAAGGCGGTGACTCGTGCTTCGACAGACGTACCCGACCAGTTATATAATCTGGAAATCTACCAGTATGATGGGCAAACAAAAGCCCGTTTGAATGGAGGAGCATACGGTGATGTAAAGATCGGTCAGAGTTTTAACGTGACATTAACTCCTAAGAATGGCTGTCAATTGCTGTTAGTGGCGCGGGGTAATGGAAATGCCATAGCTACACTGAGTAATAACAAATCTTTATCGGATGTGCAGGCGATGGAGGTAGATGCGTCGGTGATCAATGCGATTGATCCTTCGAATAGTGAAGATATGAAGAAGATGCCTTATGTACTCTATCTGGAGCATGTGAATGTGGCGCAAGTAGATGGTAAGTATGTGATTCAGAGTCCGGAGGGGAGCTATGATACCCGTTTGCTGCTGAAGCGTCTGGCTGCCCGGCTCACCGTGGAGTGGACATATGCTGTGAGCGGATATACTTTGAAACAACTGTTGCTCCAAAGTGTCCCGTTGAACTATGCGGTTATCCCTACCCCCGATAGTGAGGGAAATTATCCTTCTATCCTGGATCAGTTTACTACTTTGCAGATAAAAAATGTGGCACAAAGCGGAAGTTACTCTTGCTGGGTACCGGCCAATATGCGCGGAGAGAAACCGGCAGCGAACTCTGAAACCCAACGGACAAAAGAGAATGCTCCTAAAGGAAGTTCTTTCTTTAACTTTGTCGCGGTGAGCGATCAGGATGCAAAAGTTAAACTGGACTATCGTGTTTATATCGGCGGGAGGCAGTCGACGAATTTCGACATTAAGAGTAATGCGAATTATGATTATACGGTGAACTTTGCACATAGCGGTATCCCGACAAGTGATAAACGGGTGACCTATATCAACCCTGTACCCGCTTCGGAAAATAATGAAAACTTTGTGCCTACGGCCAATTGCTTTATGGTATCCGCCGGAGGTGGCTTCTGCTTTGATCCGCTGGCATACCAACAGAATGGAGATCCGGATAAAACGAACGATGTATTGAAAGGTTGGTGTGAGGCTTCCGGAGGAATCACTACGATGAAACTGCTCTGGCAGACCAAAGAGGATGGAGACATCGGTGAGCCGGTAATGGGAATCGTAACTTCGGAGGATGACCATACGAACATCGTGGATTTGAAACGGACAGATGGAACCGATCCGACGTTATATCCGGTGAAGAATAAAGGGGAAGCCCGTGTTTATTGCCGTGTGGCTCCGGGCACTACCGGTGGTAGCGGGGTGATTGCCGCTTATGGTGCGGATGGTAAGATACTCTGGAGCTGGCATGTGTGGGTGACGGACTACCGCCCGGACGCGACAGGTGATGCGGATGTGCAAGAGCCATTGACTAAAAGAAAACTGAAATTTACATATGGCAATCATGGAAACCAGTTACCGATGATGGATCGTAATCTGGGGGCTATGGCCGGATATGCCGGCGTGCCGCCGTCGGATGTGGAGAAGTTTAAGACACATGGATTCCATTATCAATGGGGAAGGAAAGATCCGTATCCGAGCAGTTATTCGAATAAGCCGATCACGAAAGTGGATCTTCCTTCTCCGATTGCAAAACCGATTGTGGGAATATTAAGCTTATATAAGCCGGATGGAGTCACTTTTCTGCCTTTTGATCCGGCTGTAAATGCTCAGGCGACTTACCGGACGGCTTACCAGAATCCGTTGAACATATATAAAAAGACAAATGTCCTGAGTTGGATTGATAATTCCGAGAATAATTCTACCTACAAAAATATCTGGAATGCTCCGAAGACGGTTCATGATCCGTGTCCTGCCGGATGGCGTGTGGCGCAGATTGAAAACTACCTTTCGTTATTTAAGAATGTAAGCCAATCGGCCGGTAAAGGGGATTTTCTTGCAAATGTGAAGAACCCGGCAAGCTTAAAGGCAGATGGAGGGATGATACTGACTTATGATACGGATGGGCGGCAGAGTACCTATATACGGTTTACGGGATACTATTTTCTGAACCAAGAGTTTCAATATATTGGAGAGAGTGCGCTTATCTGGTGTGGGAATACGTTAAGTGGCAGTGGGGGGAGTACTGTGAAATATTTTCAGGTTAGGGTGACTCCGACAGACAAAGGTAGTATTGTGTATGGTGGACATGAACGTGAAGCGATTCCCCTGCGTTGCATTCAGGAGCGGGCTGACTGACCGGTATGGATTGATAAAGTTATAAACGATCTGTTGTTTTGTTTGTGAAAGTTCCGCTTGCTTCCGGTGGGGAGGAGCGGAACTTTATTTATGTGGCTCCTATGGGCGTGGTGTGGAAAAGTAATTTTTAATGTTTTAGTTTTCCTTCCATTGTGCTCAGGTAGATGTCCAAGGCACGAGTCGATATCTGTATCTCACGGAGAGAAACGCCTAAAGAGGCGATTAACAGAAGCAGTGCGAGTCCGAAAATATAGATGGAAAGCAGGAACAACCCGATGTAGATAAGAAACATGGTAACTACGCAGAAGAATAGGCTGGCAATGCCGAACACCTGCATCATGCGGGTCAGGTTGAGGCGTTTGCGCAGATTCTCAATTTGAGCTACATTGATATCAGAGGGATCTTCCATATAACGGTCGCGAAGAGTGCGTACCAATTGGGCATACGAGAGAAAACGGTTGGTGTATGCCAAAAGAATAAGTGAAACGGCTGAAAATAGCAGCGCGGGTGTCGTGAGTGTAAGTTCTTCCATTGTTATCATACTTTTATATACAATAACAATGGAAGAGAAATAAAGGTTTACTTCAGTACACCTAATTCTTTACCTACTTTGATGAATGCAGCGATACATTTATCGAGGTGTTCTTTCTCGTGACCGGCTGAAATCTGTACACGGATACGTGCCTGGTCTTTCGGAACTACCGGATAGTAGAAACCTGTTACATAAATACCTTCTTCCTGCATGCGGGCTGCATAAACCTGTGACAGTTTGGCATCGTACAGCATCACGGCACAGATAGCACTCTGAGTCGGTTTGATGTCAAATCCGGCTGCGGTCATCTTGTCGCGGAAGTAGTTTACGTTTTCTACCAGTTTGTCATGGATTTCGTTGCTTTCTTTCAGCATCTTGAATACTTCGAGGCTGGCACCGATAATACCCGGAGCAAGTGAGTTTGAGAACAGGTACGGACGGCTGCGCTGGCGAAGCAGGTCGATGATCTCTTTGCGGCCGGTTGTGAATCCGCCCAAAGCACCACCAAAGGCTTTACCTAGAGTTCCGGTGTAGATATCTACACGTCCGTAAGTGTTGTACTGTTCGCTTACTCCATGACCGGTTGCACCAACTACACCGGCAGAGTGAGATTCGTCTACCATCACCAGGGCATCGTACTTCTCGGCCAGATCACAGATTTTGTCCATTGGAGCTACATTACCGTCCATTGAGAATACGCCGTCGGTAACGATAATGCGGAAACGCTGGGCTTGTGCTTCCTGCAGGCAACGTTCCAGGTCGGCCATGTCTGCATTGGCATAACGATAGCGTTTTGCCTTGCAAAGACGTACTCCGTCGATGATAGAAGCGTGGTTCAGTGAGTCGGAGATGATGGCATCTTCGTCGGTGAACAACGGTTCGAACACACCGCCGTTGGCATCAAAGCAAGCTGCGTACAAAATAGTGTCTTCGGTTTTGAAATAGTCTGAAATTGCGGCTTCCAGCTCCTTATGTATATCTTGAGTTCCGCAGATGAAACGTACAGAAGACATACCGTATCCACGACGGTCCATCATCTTCTTTGCACCTTCGATCAGGCGGGGATGGTTAGACAATCCAAGGTAGTTGTTGGCACAGAAATTCAGTACTTCCTTGCCTTTAACAGTGATAGCAGCTTGTTGTGCACTTTCGATTAAGCGTTCCTCTTTGTAGAGGCCTGCTTCTTTAATTTCAGCAATCGTGTTGCTGAGGTGTTCTTTCATTTTACCGTACATAGTGTTTGGGGTTTTAGTTTCTTTTGCAAAGGACACAATTTTTCTTGGAATAAACAACATATATTTGGTATAAAAATGAAAAAAAAGTGCTTACTTTGCGCACCATTTAGCTTAATACACCTTATTAGTAAAGATAATGAAAAATATTTTGGTAATTGGAGCAACCGGCCAGATTGGTTCGGAGCTCACGATGGAACTACGTAAACGCTACGGAAACACACATGTAGTAGCAGGTTATATTCACGGGGCAGAGCCCAAAGGGGAATTGAAAGAATCCGGTCCGTCGGCGGTAGTCGATGTAACAGATCAGGAGATGATCGCCTCTGTAGTGAAGGAGTATAATATCGACACAATCTACAACCTGGCAGCCCTGCTGTCTGTTGTGGCCGAATCGAAGCCCAAACTGGCTTGGAAAATCGGTATCGACGGATTATGGAATGTACTCGAAGTGGCCCGCGAAAACAAATGCGCCGTGTTCACTCCAAGTTCGATCGGTTCGTTTGGCGAAAGCACACCTCACGTGCAGACACCGCAGGATACCATTCAGCGTCCGCGCACTATGTATGGTATCAGCAAGGTAACCACGGAGTTGCTGAGCGACTATTATTTTAATAAGTATGGCGTAGATACACGTGCCGTGCGTTTCCCGGGAATCATTTCGAATGTGACACCTCCGGGAGGTGGTACGACTGACTACGCAGTAGACATCTACTACTCTGCCGTAAAAGGAGAGAAGTTTATCTGTCCGATTCCGGAAGGAACACTGATGGATATGATGTATATGCCGGATGCGCTGAACGCAGCTATCTCGCTGATGGAAGCTGATCCGACGAAACTGGTACACCGTAATGCTTTCAACATCGCTTCTATGAGCTTTGCACCCGAAACAATTTATGCTGCCATCAAGAAACATGTTCCTGACTTTGAAATGGAATATAAGGTAGACCCGCTGAAACAGCGCATCGCCAACAGCTGGCCTGACAGTATGGATGATTCTTGTGCCCGCGAAGAGTGGGGCTGGAAACCGGCTTACGATTTGGAAAGTATGACAGTAGATATGCTTGAAAAACTAAGAGCTAAATTAAAATAATGTGATGATATAGGCCCATGTGCCCGCCGGAATAATGAAATGGTTTTGAAAACCGGTTGGCACATGGGAATATCGACACATTGCTAACTATTAAAATGAAAACAATAATGGCGGGAGTCACCGTCCTGGTGTTGTTTGCCGCATGTGGAAACAACAAAAAGACTGACGCTGACCCCTTTGCATCTATTACACATCTGGTAGATTCGGCTATGGTGAACAAAGCCGACTCCATTGATAAAGAGAAGGCTTCGGACGAACCTAAACCGATTGAAGCTGACGAATCGTTTGACGACTTTATCTATAACTTTGCTTCTGATGACGCTCTGCAAAGGCAGCGCGTAGTGTTTCCGTTGCCCTACTACAACGGAGAACGAGCTTCAAAAATTGATAAGAAGTACTGGAAGCACGATGACTTGTTTACTAAACAGAGTTATTATACCTTGCTCTTCGACCGGGAAGAGGACATGGACATGGTAGGGGATACTTCACTCACTTCTGTTCAGGTGGAATGGATTTTCATCAAGAAACGAATGGTGAAGAAATATTATTTTGAAAGAATTAAAGGGGCGTGGATGCTTGAAGCAATCAATCTGCGTCCGATTGAGAAAAGCGAGAACGAGGATTTCGTCGAATTCTATGGGCACTTTGCAACAGACAGTATCTTCCAGAGTCACCGAATCCGGCAGCCGCTTGCGTTTGTTACCACTGATCCGGATGACGATTTCTCAATACTCGAAACTACACTTGACTTGAACCAATGGTTTGCCTTTAAGCCGGTATTGCCTACTGATAAGCTTTCGAATATTAATTACGGACAGCAGAATGATGACAATACTTCACACAAGATATTGGCATTGAAAGGTATTGGCAACGGGTTCTCCAATATCCTCTATTTCCAGCGCAAAGACAGTGGTTGGGAGTTGTATAAGTTTGAGGATACAAGTATTTAGTGATTGCTTTTTATGATTATGGAACAAAAATACTCTCTTTTATCACATAACACTTTTGGCATCGATGTGTCCGCAGCTCGTTTTTTGGAGTACGCTTCAGTGGATGAATTGCATCGGTTGATTGATTCAGGACAAGTGACTTCTCCTTATTTGCACATTGGGGGAGGCAGTAACCTGCTGTTTACTAAAGATTACGAAGGTACTGTTTTACACTCGCGTATCGAAGGAGTAGAGGTGGCGGACGAAACGGATGATGAAATTGTTGTTCGTGTAGGTGCAGGTGTAGTCTGGGACGACTTTGTGGATTATTGCGTGAAGCATAATTGGTACGGTGCGGAAAACCTCTCCCTGATTCCCGGAGAAGTGGGAGCCAGTGCGGTGCAGAATATCGGGGCTTATGGGGTTGAGGTAAAAGATCTGATTGTGCGGGTGGAAACCTTGAACATTGAGGGGAAAGAACGTGTTTATGATATTTCAGAGTGTGGATATTCCTATCGGGACAGTATCTTTAAGCGCCCTGCAAATAAGAGTGTTTTTGTCACTTATGTCAGCTTTAAGTTAAGTAAGAAGGAATATTATACGTTGGATTACGGTACTATCCGCCGGGAATTGGAGAAGTATCCTACGGTGACATTGGAGACCGTGCGCCGGGTGATTATCGCCATCCGTGAGGAGAAATTGCCGGACCCCCGGGTGATGGGTAATGCGGGAAGTTTCTTTATGAATCCGATTGTGTCCCGCGTAAAATTTGAAGCGTTGCAAGAAGAGTATCCACATATGCCTTTTTACGAAATAGATGCCGACCGGATAAAGATTCCTGCCGGTTGGATGATTGATCAGTGTGGCTGGAAAGGTAAAGCTTTGGGACCGGCAGCGGTACATGATAAACAAGCGCTGGTACTGGTGAATCGCGGAGGAGCCAGAGGCGCGGATGTTATAGCACTTTCGGATGCAGTACGCGCTTCGGTTAGAGAGAAGTTTGGAATAGATATTCATCCGGAGGTGAATTTTATCTGAAATGAAAATAAGAATACTTGGTAGCGGGACTTCTACCGGAGTGCCCGAGATTGGATGCACTTGTGCGGTTTGCACTTCAAAAGATCCGAGAGATCATCGTCTTCGTACCTCGGCGTTGGTGCAGACCGGGGATGCTACTTTATTGCTGGACTGCGGTCCGGATTTCAGGGAACAGATGTTACATGTCCCGTTTGGTAAAATTGATGCCGTATTGATTTCCCACGAACATTATGACCATGTGGGAGGTTTGGACGACTTACGTCCTTTCTGTCGTTTCGGAGAGGTGCCTATTTATGCCGAAACGTATACGGCTGAGCGTTTGCGTAGCCGGATGCCTTATTGCTTTGTGGAACATACTTATCCGGGAGTTCCGAATATTCCTTTGCGTGAGATTGAACCCAATCGTCCGTTTCTTGTTAATCATACCGAAGTGTTACCCTTGAGGGTAATGCACGGCAAACTGCCCATTCTGGGATATCGGATCGGAAAGCTCGGATATATTACTGATATGCTGACCATGCCCGATGAATCGTTTGAGCAGTTACAAGGGGTAGATGTGCTGGTGATGAATGCATTGCGTGTAGCACCACACAACACCCATCAAAGCCTTTCTGAAGCGCTGGAGGCTGTGAAACGCATTGGGGCAAAGGAAACCTGGTTTATTCACATGAGTCATCATATCGGACTTCAGGCAGATGTGGAAAAACTACTTCCTCCGCATGTGCATTTTGCATTCGACGGGCTTGAAATAGAATGTTAGTGATTAATGCTTAATAATTCTTTCTTTAAGTATATTTTGTTTTATTTGGAGAATTTATTATTTTTGCAGTGAGCCGATAAACAACGAATGCCATGAAACTCCGTACGATAGTGAAAATAGCCGTAATCTCGTCTGTTGTACTACTGTGTACAGGCTTTGCTATGTTTTCTTTTTTCAGATTATCAGCGGTTGAGGGGCGTAAAGACTTTAATCTTTATACGCTTGTTCCGCGCTCGGCCACTGTGGTTCTCGAAACGGATGATCTTGCCGGGATGATACAGAGTATCAATGAACTGAGTTGTAGCAAAGATCAGCATTTCCTTTATATTTCCAAATTATTTTCTTATTTGAAACTCCATCTTTATACATTGTTGGAAGATACGCCTCACGGGTTGAGTAAACAGATGAATAAGGTGTTGTTGAGCTTTCATGAGCCGGATAATGACCGCAACCAGGTGTTGTATTGCAGTTTGGGAAATGGTGATTATGAGTTAGTGGAGAAATTTATACGTAAATACTGTTCAAGCAGTTTCCCATCAAAACTGTTTGATTATAAAGGGGAGGAGATACGCATCTATCCGATGCCGGATGATAGCTTTTTAGCTTGCTACTTCACTTCCGATTTTTTGGCGGTGAGCTATCAGAAGAAGCTGATAGAACAAGTGATCGACGCACGTTTGTCGAAAAAGTCTTTGCTGACCGACAGCTCTTTTGTAAAAGTGCATGAAGACAAGCGTGCCCGTGTAGCGGCTACTATTTATGCCCGTATGCAACCCTTGAGTATGGGCAAGGCTACCGATGGGATTCGTTCGTGTACACAATTGGGGGGATGGACCGAATTTGATATGAAAATGAACGGGGATGCCATTTACTTTTCTGGAGTCAGTCATGATACTGATACCTGTATGACTTTTATGAACGTGCTTCGGCAACAACAACCTGTAGAAGACTTTCCGGGAGACATCCTGCCGGCTTCTACTTTCTTTTTCAATAAACGGTCGGTGACGGATATGCAGGCGATGCTTGACTTTACTGCCCGGCAGGAATATACAACATCAACCTATTCAGACTATATCAGGGACCGGGACGGAGAACTGCTTGCATTCCTCAAGGATAATGCCGGAGGCGAACTTGTGACCTGCCTGTTCCATTCGGCGGACACTCTTGCGAATCCTTGTGCGGTGATGACTATTCCCTTGAAGGATGTCCAGCAGGCTGAGCGGGTGTTGCAAGGAGTACTCCGGAGTGCTCCGAAAGAAGTGGACGGCCCTCCGAAGCCACGTACTACTTTCTGTAAAACGCCTTCAAGAGCTTATACGCTTTATGTGTTGCCACGTAATACATTGTTTACGCAATTGACCGGAATTACGGAATCTGCCTTATATGTCTATGCTTGTTTCTATGGAGAGAGACTGATTTTGGCTCCGGATGCGGAGAGTCTTGCCACATATGTCCGTTGCCTGGATAAAAAAGAAATTCTGAACGATACTCCCGGATACGAGGAAGCGGTAGTAAATCTTTCTCCGTCATATAACTTTATGATGGTGGCTGACTTGGGAGAAACTTTTTCCCAGCCGGAGAACTACGTCAGGTTGATACCTGCATTTTTCTTTCGCAATCAGGAGTTCTTTCGTCATTTTATTCTTTCTGCACAGTTTACCTGTACTGACGGAGTTGTCTATCCTAATGTGGTTTTGATTTATAAAGGTGATTCTGACGATGTTTCCTGACTACGGTAAGAGACACAAAACCCCGAAAGAAATTGGATAGCTTTCGGGGTTTTGTGTCTTATACTAAGGCATGTTTGCTTAGAAAGGCAAGTCGTCTTTTGCATCACCGGCAATGAATTCCGGTGCTGAAGATGGTGCCGGAGGAGGAACCGGAGCTCCCGGAGTCATGGGTGCGCCTGCGCCTACACGCTCTACTTTCCATGCACGGATACTGTTGAACCAACGATCCTGCCATTGACGTGCATCGATATCGAATGATACGGTCAACTCTTCACCCATCTGGATGTTGAATTGTTCTATTTTGTCTGCTCCGAAGATGTCGAAACACATTTTCTTTGGATATTGATCATGATTTTCGATTACATACTCCTGAGCCTTCCATTCGTTGCCGCTTGTCTTAGAAACTCCACCTCTGGGCTGGAGTATAGCGATAATTTTTCCTGTAAATTCCATTGCGATAATTTTAAATTGTGCGGCGAAGTTACAATTTTTTAGGGATATCCGACGAATATTCTCCTGTTTTTTCTTCTCTTTTATTGTGCTGCCTCGATCTTTTTTGTAACTTTGTGCTTTGCAAAAATATAAAATTTAAAATCACAGATTATATGAAATTTATCGTTTCAAGTACTGCACTTTCCAGCCATTTACAGGCTGTTAGCCGTGTGATAAACTCAAAAAATGCGCTGCCTATTTTAGATTGTTTTCTCTTTCAGTTGGAGGACGGAACACTGTCTGTGACTGTTTCTGATAGTGAAACTACGATGGTAACCTCGGTTGAGGTGAACGAGAGTGATTCTAACGGAAGGTTTGCCGTCGCTGCAAAAACGTTGCTCGATGCATTGAAAGAGATTCCGGAACAACCGTTGACATTCGAAATAAAGCCGGATACCTATGAAATTACGGTACAGTACCAAAATGGTAAATATAGCCTGATGGGGCAGAATGCCGATGAGTTTCCGCAATCGGCTACACTCGGTGATAATGCGGTTCGTGTGGAGATGGAAGCACAGATATTGCTGGGAGGCATTAACCGTTCGGTATTTGCTACTGCCGATGACGAACTCCGTCCGGTGATGAATGGTATCTACTTTGACATTACGACTGAAGACATTACAATGGTAGCTTCGGACGGACACAAGTTGGTACGTTGTAAAACATTGGCTGCACGCGGAAATGAACGTGCTGCATTTATTTTGCCCAAAAAACCGGCAACTTTGTTGAAGAACCTGTTGCCTAAGGAATCGGGTATGGTGGTGATCGAGTTTGACGAACGCAATGCTGTCTTCACGCTCGAAAGTTATCGTATGGTTTGTCGTCTGATTGAAGGACGCTACCCCAATTATAATTCAGTGATTCCACAAAACAATCCGCACAAAGTGACGGTAGACCGTATGCAGCTGATAGGTGCTTTGCGTCGTGTATCTATTTTCTCTTCACAGGCAAGCAGTCTTATCAAACTCCGTATGCAGGAAAACCAGATCGTGGTTTCGGCTCAAGATATTGATTTCTCTACTTCTGCAGAGGAAACACAGGTGTGCCAATATGCCGGTGCAGCAATGAGTATTGGCTTTAAATCTACTTTCCTGATCGATATTCTGAATAATATCTCGGCAGAGGAAGTGATCATTGAATTGGCTGATCCGTCAAGAGCAGGTGTCATTATTCCGGTAGAACAGGAAGAAAACGAAGATTTGTTGATGCTGCTGATGCCGATGATGCTGAACGACTAACTGCGGAACAGAAATAGAATCGGATTCATTACAGAGGACACAAAGATCACAGAGACATCATTCTTTGGAATTGAAGCTCTGTGCACTCGGTGTCCTCTGTGGTGAATTTAAACAAAACCGTATAAATAATGAAACTCAACCTAAAGAACCCTATTGTCTTTTTCGACCTGGAAACGACTGGGACTAACATCAACTCAGACCGAATTGTAGAAATCTGTTATCTTAAAGTATATCCGAACGGGAATGAAGAGTCGAAAACTCTCCGTATTAATCCCGAAATGCCTATTCCTGCCGAATCATCTGCCGTTCATGGTATTTTTGATGCTGACGTAGCTGATTGTCCTACTTTTAAAGAAGTAGCAAAAAGCATTGCGAATGACATTGAAGGTTGTGATCTGGCTGGTTTCAACTCCAACCGTTTTGACATTCCTGTGTTGGCGGAAGAGTTTCTTCGTGCCGGGGTTGATATTGATATGAGTAAGCGCAAATTTGTTGATGTACAGGTAATTTTCCATAAGATGGAACAACGTACTCTTTCGGCTGCTTATAAATTCTATTGTGGCCGTAATTTGGAAGATGCACATACAGCGGAAGCCGATACCCGCGCCACGTACGAGGTTCTGATGGCTCAACTTGACCGCTATCCGGAAGATTTGCAAAACGATATGTCTTTCCTGGCCGATTACTCAAGCTATAACAAGAATGTGGATTTTGCCGGACGTATGGTGTATGATGACAATGGAGTGGAGGTTTTTAATTTTGGCAAATACAAAGGCCAGTCGGTGAGTGAAGTGCTGAAAAAAGATCCCGGATATTACAGTTGGATTCTCAATAGTGACTTTACGCTGAATACAAAAGCCATGTTGACGAAGATTCGCCTGCGTGAGTTAACGGGAAAATAACTATGCTGAACGGAAAGAAAATTATACTTGGCATTACCGGTAGCATTGCTGCTTATAAGGCTTGCTACATTATACGCGGCTTGATTAAACAGGGAGCGGAGGTACAGGTCGTAATTACTCCTGCCGGAAAGGAGTTTATTACTCCGATAACTTTGTCCGCTTTGACCAGTAAGCCTGTTATCAGTGAGTTTTTTGCCCAGCGGGACGGAACGTGGAACAGCCACGTAGACTTGGGGCTTTGGGCAGATGCTATGCTGATAGCGCCTGCGACGGCTTCTACCATTGGTAAAATGGCAAATGGCATAGCAGACAATATGCTGATCACGACTTATCTGTCAGCGAAGGCACCGGTGTTTATCGCTCCAGCCATGGACTTGGATATGTTTGCGCATCCCAGTACCCAGAAGAATCTGGATACGCTGCGTTCATACGGTAATCATATCATTGAACCGGCTTCGGGAGAATTGGCAAGCCATTTGGTAGGTAAGGGGCGCATGGAAGAACCGGAGAATATTATCCGGGTACTTGATGAGTTCTTTTCCTCTACGGGCGAGCTGGCTGGAAAGAAAGTGCTGATTACAGCCGGACCGACTTATGAAAAGATTGATCCGGTACGTTTCATTGGTAATTATTCTTCCGGTAAAATGGGATTTGCATTGGCAGAGGAGTGTGCCCGTCGCGGAGCGGAGGTAGTGCTGATAGCCGGACCGGTGCAACAGAAGGTATATCATTCACACATTACCCGTATTGATGTGGAGTCTGCTCAGGAAATGTATGAGGCTGCTATGGCGCAATACCCATTGGTGGATGCCGGAATATTATGTGCTGCAGTAGCAGATTTTACTCCGGATGTTGTAGTCGATAAGAAGATAAAACGGGAGGGAGATGATTTGATGTTACATCTCAAGCCCACCCACGATATTGCCGCTGCATTGGGTAAACTGAAGACATCGGGGCAGAAATTAATCGGTTTTGCTCTTGAAACGAATGATGAACAGCGTAATGCCGAAGGAAAACTGATCCGGAAGAACTTCGATTTTATTGTGCTGAATTCATTGAATGATGCAGGTGCGGGTTTCCGTTACGATACAAATAAAATCAGTATTCTCAGTTGTAGAGGCAGAACCGATTATCCGTTAAAATCCAAGACTGAAGTAGCCAGAGATATTATTGATCGAATGATAAAAGAATTGTGATTTATGTTACGTTCATTATACATCCAGAATTATGCTCTGATTGAGAAACTTGATATCCGTTTCGAAACCGGATTTTCTGTGATTACCGGTGAAACCGGTGCCGGGAAATCCATTATTCTGGGCGCAATCGGACTTTTACTCGGACAGCGTGCTGATGTGAAGGCTATTCGGCAAGGTGCTTCGAAATGTATTATTGAGGCCAGGTTCGATATATCAGCTTATCATATGGAAGCTTTTTTCGAAGAGAACGAGCTGGAGTATGAGCCCGAATGTATACTTCGCCGTGAGGTACAGTCTTCCGGCAAAAGCAGAGCATTTATTAACGATACGCCTGCATCGCTCACACAAATGAAAGAATTGGGAGAGCAATTGATCGATGTACATTCGCAGCACCAGAATCTGTTGCTTAACAAAGAAGGTTTTCAGCTCAATGTACTTGATATACTTTCCCACAACGAAGAGGCTTTGGATGTATATCATCATTTATATCAGGAATGGAAAAAGCTCAGTAAAGAACTTGACGAACTGATTGTACTGGCCGAACAGAGCAAAACGGATGAAGATTATATCCGTTTCCAGTTAGAACAATTGGAGGAGGCACATCTTTCTGCCGGAGAGCAGGAAGAATTGGAACAGGAGGCCGAAACATTGGCACATGCCGAAGATATCAAAGCCGGATTATATCGGGTAGAGCAAACTCTTGCCTCAGACGAAGGAGGACTGTTGCCTGCTTTGAAAGAGAGTTTGGGTACTCTGAATGGATTGCAGCGGGTATACCAGCCTGCCGGAGAATTGGCTGAACGGATGGAGAGCACTTATATAGAACTGAAAGATATAGCTCAGGAAATATCGGATCAGGGAGAGAGTGTCGAGTTCAATCCATCCCGGCTGGAAGAAGTGAATGACCGGTTGAACCTGATCTATTCTTTGGAACAAAAACACCGTGTTCAGACAGTAGAAGAGTTGATCGTCCTTTCAGAGCAATATGCAACGAAACTTGCTGCCATTACTTCGTATGATGATCGGATAGCTCAATTGACGGAACAGAGAGATGCGCAATATAATAAGGTAAAGAAACAAGCGTTTGTCTTGACGAAGGCCCGTACGGAGATTGCCCGTAAAGTGGAAAAGCAGATGGCAGCTCGTCTGATTCCTTTGGGAATGCCCAATGTCCGCTTCCAGGTGGAAATGGGGCTGAAAAAAGAATTGGGTCCCCAAGGAGAAGATACGGTGAACTTCTTATTCTCTGCCAATAAGAACGGAGCGCTGCAGAGTATATCTTCAGTTGCGTCCGGTGGTGAAATAGCTCGTGTTATGCTGTCTATCAAGGCAATGATAGCAGGAGCCGTAAAATTGCCCACTATTGTGTTCGATGAAATCGATACCGGAGTATCCGGTGAGATTGCAGATCGCATGGCGGACATCATGCAAGAGATGGGTGAACAAAACAGGCAGGTGATCAGTATCACCCACTTGCCTCAGATTGCTGCCCGTGGACGTGCCCATTATAAGGTATACAAGCGGGATAATGATACGGAAACGAATAGCCATATTCGTCGTCTGACTGACGAAGAACGGGTAGAAGAGTTGGCACATATGCTGAGTGGTGCCACTTTGACCGAGGCTGCACTAAGCAATGCAAGGGCATTGCTGGAACCTTCTTTGAAAGAGAGAAAAATAATAAAATAAGTATATAGTGGCGTGCAATGAACATTGGCGAGTTGCATACTCTAAAAATGCAGACAATTACATGATTGATAAAAGCGAAATGATTTTCGGCGTCCGTGCCGTGATTGAAGCCATTCAGGCTGGTAAAGAGATAGACAAGATTTTGGTGAAGAAAGACATTCAGAGTGACTTGTCCAAGGAGCTGTTTGCTGCTCTGAAAGGTACGCTGATTCCTGTTCAGCGCGTCCCGGTGGAACGTATCAACCGCATCACCCGTAAAAATCATCAGGGTGTAGTGGCATTCATATCTTCGGTGACGTATCAGAAGACCGAAGATCTGGTACCTTTCCTCTTTGAGGAAGGTAAGAGTCCGTTCTTTGTTATGCTCGACGGGATTACGGATGTGCGTAATTTTGGTGCCATAGCCCGTACTTGCGAATGTGCCGGAGTGGATGCTGTCATTATTCCTGCGAAAGGAAGTGTTACGGTCAATGCGGATGCGATGAAGACTTCAGCCGGAGCTCTGCATACTTTGCCTGTCTGTCGTGAACAGAACTTAAAGACAACTTTACAATATCTGAAAGATAGTGGATTCCGCATTGTGGCTGCTACCGAAAAGGGTGATTATGATTATACGAAGGCCGACTATACCGGTCCGATGTGCATCATTATGGGCGCCGAGGACACCGGTGTTTCGTACGATAACCTTGCGTTATGCGACGAATGGGTCAAGATTCCGATGTTGGGCAGTATTGAGTCACTCAATGTGTCGGTAGCCGCTGGTATCCTGATTTATGAAGGCGTGAAACAACGTACAAACTAAAACAACATTCAAATACATGAAAAAGAGCATATTATTCACATTTGTGCTTTGTCTCCTGTCACAATGGAGTGTAGCGCAAGCCCCCAAATGGGTAGAGAAGGCGAAACGATCGGTGTTTTCCATCGTTACGTATGATAAAGACGACAAAATTCAGAATACCGGTAACGGATTTTTTGTGACCGAAGACGGAGTGGCTCTGTCTGACTATTCTTTGTTTAAAGGAGCTCAGCGTGCTGTTATCATTAATTCCGAAGGAGAGAAAATGCCGGTTGAATGTATTCTGGGAGCCAATGATATGTATGATATCATAAAGTTCCGTGTCGGCATTACAGTAAAGAAGGTGCCGGCATTACAGGTGTCCACTGTAGCTCCGGCTGTAGGTGCCGAAGTCTATCTGTTACCTTATTCCACTCAGAAAGGTGGAAACGTGACCAGCGGCAAAGTGAAAAAGGTGGATAATATCGGTGGTGATAAATATCATTATTATACACTGGATATGGTATTGAAAGATAAGATGGTGAGTTGTCCGGTAACGACAGCAGACGGTAAAGTGTTCGGAGTGGCACAAAAAGCTTCCGGACAGGATACTACCTCTATTAGTTATGCAGCAGGTGCAGCTTTTGCCATGTCACAGAATATCAATGCTCTTGCACTGAGCGATGCCGCACTGAATGCAATCGGTATAAAGAAAGGCTTACCTGAAGATGAAGATCAGGCTTTGGTTTACCTGTTTATCGCTTCTACGCAAACTACTCCTGAGGCTTATGCCGTTGCCCTTGATGATTTTATCAAAACTTTCCCGAACAGTGCGGATGGCTATCTTCGTCGTGCAGGGAACTATGTGTTTGCAGGTAAAGATATGGATAAAGCGGCTGCCGATTTGGAGCATGCCCTGAAGGTTGCACAGAAAAAGGATGATGTTTATTATAACATAGCCAAGTTGATATACAACTATCAATTGAGTAAACCTGAAACCACTTATAAGGATTGGACATATGATAAGGCTCTGGCGGATGTGCGTAGTGCGATAGCTGTTCAGGATTTACCTGTATACCGTCAACTTGAAGGAGATATTCTTTTTGCCAAGCAGGATTATGCCGGTGCATTTACCAGCTATGACAAAGTGAACGGAACCGAATTGGCATCTCCGGCTTCCTTCTTCAGTGCTGCCAAGGCAAAGGAATTGAGTAAAGCTGCTCCCGAAGAGGTCGTTGCTTTGCTGGATAGTTGTATTGCCCATTGTCCGACGCCCATTACAGCAGATTTGGCTCCCTATCTGTTGGAACGTGCCCAAATGTATATGAATGTAGAAAAGTATCGTCCGGCGCTGGCCGATTATGATGCATATTTCAATGCAGTGAATGGCAGTGTTAACGATTTGTTTTATTATTATCGGGAACAGGCTGCCTTCAAAGCCAAACAATTCCAGCGTGCTTTGGATGATATCACAAAGGCAATCGAGCTGAATCCGGAAGATCTCACTTATCGGGCAGAGTTGGCAGTGGTCAACCTGCGTGTGGGACGCTATGCGGAGGCCGAGCAAGTATTGAAAGATGCATTGACTGTTGATCCGAAATATGCCGAAGCATATCGTTTGTTAGGAATTTGCCAGATTCAGTTGAAGCAAGAAAAAGAGGCTTGTGCAAGTTTTGCCAAAGCAAAAGAACTTGGCGATCCTAATGTGGATGAACTGATTAAGAAGCATTGTAAATAAAGTGCCGGAAATATAAAAGAGAAGAGGTTATCGTCATTGCGATAACCTCTTTCTTTATGGGGGAGATCCATTTCTAACATCTCCATTTTGTTAAAGTTTAGGTCTTATTCGGTTAAAGTTATTCTGATTCTTTTGTGTATTCATATATATAAATACGTTTGTTTGCCGAATACTGCATAGCTCTTATATTTTTTTATTATCTTTGTTTTCATAAGAATTTTCCTGATAGGAGTTTTTTATCATCCTCAGGATATCAACTTTACCATAAATGTCAATCATTAATAAACCAAGTAAAATGAAAAAAGTAATTTGCAGTGATAAGGCACCGGGAGCTATCGGTCCTTACAGTCAAGCTATTGAAGCGAATGGAATGGTATTTGTTTCCGGTCAGCTTCCTATCGATGCAGCTACGGGACTGATGCCCGACGGTGTGGAAGCACAAGCCCGTCAGTCTCTTGAAAACATAAAACATATCCTTGAGGCTGCCGGTCTGACCATGTCAGATATTGTAAAAACGACAGTTTTCCTCCAGGATATGTCTTTGTTTGCAGGAATGAATGGGGTATATGCAACTTATTTTGAAGGCGCATTTCCCGCCCGTTCGGCTGTTGCCGTGAAAGCCTTGCCTAAAGATGCTTTAGTCGAGATCGAGTGTATCGCGGCACGATAATAAGTCGGCTACAATAAAGCTACTGCCTCCTACGAAGATCAAGTCTTCCGGGAGGCTTTTTTCTTGTGCGGCCTTTACAGCCGATTGAACATTAGGATAAGTGTTGCCCTCCAGTCCGGCAGAGGCTCCGATTTGCTGTAACAGAGTCTCTGACAGGGCTCTTTTGACGCTCGCTTTGGTGAAATAGTAGATTGCATTTTTAGGCAGTAAAGCCAGTACTCCACTGACGTCTTTGTCATTCACCATACCGATGACCATGTGGAGGCGTTCATATTTCATTTGCTTTAGTTGCTCTACGATATAAGAGATACCTGCTACATTGTGTCCTGTGTCACAAATGATGGTGGGAGAGTTTCTCAATTTTTGCCAGCGTCCTTGTAGTCCGGTCATTTGGTCTACTTGCCGGAAACCGTTTCTTACGTCATTGTCACTGATCTTATAACCTGACTTCCTCAGGATGGGAAGAGCAGACAGGAGTGTATTTGTGTTTTTTAGTTGATATGAACCTCCCAATACTCCTTCCAGTTCGGGATATGTCTCGTTTTCGTAGATCCAGCCGGAAACAGCTTCTGCTTCTTCTGCTTGTACAGCACTGGAGTGTTTTTCCGGACATTCTGTCCATTTTCTGTTCGTACAAGTTTTGAATTTTGTTGCTCCTTTTAGTCTTTGTTCTTCTTCTGCGAAGATGATAGGAGCTTCCACTTCCTGAGCTTTCTGCAAAAATACGGGCTTAGTCTCTTCGGTTGTTTCACCAATGACAACCGGTACACCTTTTTTTATGATACCTGCTTTTTCTGTCGCTATTTTTGCCAGTGTATTGCCCAAAAATTGCATGTGGTCGAAACTGATATTGGTGATAATACTCAAATCCGGATGAATGATGTTGGTGCAATCCAGGCGTCCTCCCAGTCCAACTTCGATTACAGCTACGTCGATATGCCGGTCGGCAAAGTATCGGAATGCCATGGCTGTAGTCAGCTCGAAGAACGAAGGATGCAATGGTTCAAAAAAAGAACGGTGGCTTTCCACAAAACGGATCACGTATTCTTGTGAAATGGTCTCGCCATTGATGCGGATACGTTCGCGGAAGTCGACTAAATGGGGCGAAGTATAGAGCCCGACTTTATATCCGGCCGACTGCAAGATTGCTGCCAATGTGTGTGAGCAAGAGCCCTTTCCATTAGTCCCGGCGATGTGGATACTTTGAAACGTGGTGTGAGGATGTCCCAAATATTCGTCTAATGCATGGGTGTTTTCCAGTCCCTCTTTGTATGCACTGCTTCCTACCTGTTGGAACATGGGAACGCTGTTGTATAGGTAGTCTAAAGTTTCCTGATAATTCATGTTTTATAATATTTAACGGGCAACTTCTTTTGTTTGCCTTTTTATTTGTTATCTTAGTTGCAACAATTCAACACAGAGGTGTCGATTGTCTTTTTGATTGCAAATATCAACATTTAAATCTAAGAATCATGGGAACAAAGAAAAATTTTGTGCTCGACACGAATGTTATTCTCCACGACTACAATTGCCTGAAGAATTTTCAGGAGAATGATATTTATCTTCCGATTGTTGTTTTGGAAGAATTGGATAAATTCAAGAAAGGTAATGAACAAATCAATTACAATGCGCGTGAGTTTGTGCGCGAACTTGATTTAATAACCGACGATAGCCTGTTCACCCATGGCGCCCCTTTGGGCGAAGGACTGGGCAAGTTGTTTATTATAACAGGTGATTCGGAAGCTCCTAAAGTACATGAATCGTTTCCTGCCCGTAAACCGGATCATCAGATATTGGCTGTAGCCGAGTTTCTGGCACGGAAGTATCCGAAAATGAAAAATATCCTGGTGACTAAGGATGTCAACTTACGGATGAAAGCCCGTTCCATAGGGATACTTTGCGAGGACTATATCACCGATAAGGTTGTGAATGTCGATATTTTCGAAAAATCGAACGAGGTATTCGAAAACATAGAACCGGAGTTGATCGACCGTATTTACTCGTCCAGAGAAGGGCTGGATATCAATGAATTTGATTTTAAGGACATTCTTCGTCCCAACGAATGTTTCATTCTTAAGAGTGATCGCAGCAGTGTGCTTGCCCGTTACAATCCCTTTACACACATGGTCTGCCGGGTAAATAAAACGAAAAATTATGGAATCGAACCGCGTAATGCGGAACAGAGTTTCGCTTTCGAAATTCTGAATGATCCCGATATAAAACTGGTGGCTTTGACAGGTAAGGCCGGAACCGGTAAAACATTGCTTGCCCTGGCCGCAGCTTTGGGAAAACTTACTGAATATAAACAAATTCTGCTGGCACGTCCTATTGTGGCCCTTTCCAATAAAGATTTGGGATTCCTTCCGGGAGATGCGACTGAAAAGGTAGCACCCTATATGCAACCTCTGTTCGATAACCTGAATGTAATAAAACGTCAGTTTGCCTCAAACTCTACCGAAGTGAAGCGGTTGGAAGATATGCAGAAGAGTGAGCAATTGGTGATCGAGGCTTTGGCATTCATTCGCGGACGAAGCCTTAGCGAAACCTACTGCATAATTGACGAAGCACAGAATCTGACCCCACACGAAATTAAAACTATTATCACCCGTGCCGGAGAGGGAACCAAGATGGTGTTTACCGGAGATATCCAACAGATTGACCAACCTTATCTGGACAGTCAGTCTAATGGTCTGGTGTATATGATCGATCGCATGAAAGATCAGAACCTGTTTGCACATGTCAATCTGGTGAAAGGTGAACGCAGCGAATTGAGTGAATTGGCAAGTAATTTAATGTAATATCCATATTTTAAAGGGACGGAAGAAGAGAATTCCGTCCCTTTTTTACACTATTATTCCACTTTTATTGTGTTAAAAACTTTATTTTGTCAAATAAAAACGCACGGGTTAGTGAAAATAGTGTATCTTTGCACCGCCTAAAACAAAAACTGTAAAACAAATGAAACAGAATTTTTTCCATCGGTATCTTTCCGCGAAGGTACTGCCCATTTGGACTATCCTATTGATTGACATATTTATTATTGTCGCATCCTGTTTGCTTGCCTATTCGCTTCGTTACGATTTTCGCAGCATTTTTCTGGATTCGTCTACGATAGATAAGACCATTCTTTGGACAGTAGTGGCTAATTTGATTTTCTTCCGGGTATTCCGTACCTATTCAAATGTGCTTCGCTTTTCTTCGTTTGTGGACATTATGCGCATTTTTGTGTCGCTTACGGTCTCTTATGGGGTACTGATGATTCTGAGTGTTCTGCTGGACGCTTATCTGGGTGTCCGGATTGGTGCCATCAGCGTGCTGTTTATGGCGTACGTGATCAATTTTGCCATGATGGCTTGTTCGCGTATAGTAGTTAAGATGTTTTTTGAAGTGCTCAACTTCGATGGTAGTCATACCACTAACGTATTTATTTATGGTGCCAAAGAGGCCGGAGTGAACATAGCCAAGTCTCTGCGTGTAAATTTGCGTAATCATTATCGTCTTCGTGGTTTTATAGCCGACGAGCCGGAGTTGATTGGTAAAGTTATGATGGGAGCTAAGGTATTTCCAAACGACGAACTACTAATTGAAAACATGAACGACCGTGATGTGCATACCATCATCGTTTCTCCGGTTAAGATGGAGAAACTGAAAAAGTCCGACATGATTGATACGCTGCTCTCCAATAACGTGAAGTTGCTGACCGCTCCTCCTCTGAGCGAATGGGGCGGACAATCACTCAATAAAACCCAACTGAAGGAAATACAGATTGAAGATCTCTTGCAACGCGAACCTATCGAGGTAGATATTCATAAGATTGCTTCCCATTTGGAAGGTAAACGAGTGATGATTACCGGTGCTGCCGGTTCTATTGGTAGTGAAATTATGCGTCAGGTTGCATCTTTCAACCCATATAAGTTGATCCTGATTGATCAGGCTGAGACTCCGTTACATGACATTCGTCTGGAATTACAAGATCGTTGGCGTGATATCGATGCTGAAACGATTGTTGCTGATATATCGAACGCTACCCGCATGGAAGCTATTTTCCGTGAATACAAGCCTCAATACATATTTCATGCAGCCGCGTACAAGCATGTGCCGATGATGGAAGACAACGTGTCGGAGTCTATTCAGATTAATGTGTCGGGTACACGTACGCTTGCCGACCTTGCTGTTAAATTCGGTTCGGAGAAATTTGTGATGATTTCTACGGATAAGGCTGTCAATCCGACCAATGTAATGGGATGTTCAAAGCGTATCTGTGAAATCTATGTACAGTCATTAGCGAAAAAATTACAGAAGGAAGGCACTCGTTCGGTGCAGTTCATTACCACTCGTTTCGGTAATGTATTAGGCTCTAACGGTTCGGTTATTCCCCGTTTCCGCGATCAGATTCAGCGTGGAGGTCCTGTAACTGTTACTCACCCTGAGATTATCCGTTATTTCATGACTATACCCGAAGCTTGTCGTCTGGTATTGGAAGCCGGTAGTATGGGTAATGGCGGAGAAATCTACATCTTCGATATGGGTAAACCCGTGAAGATTGTCGATCTGGCTAAGCGAATGATCAGCCTTTCGGGACGTACGGACGTGAAGATTGAATTTACCGGTTTGCGCCATGGTGAGAAGCTGTACGAAGAGTTGCTCAACGTGAAAGAGCTGACCAAGCCCACTTACCACGAAAAGATTATGATTGCCACTGTGCGTGAGTATGATTATGACGAAGTGAAAGAGAGAATCCAGAAATTAATCGATGTAAGTTACACCTATGATCAGATGAAGATCGTAGCTGCCATGAAAGATATTGTTCCGGAGTTTGTGAGTAAAAACTCTTGTTTTGAGGCATTGGATAAGAAAGACTAATCATCAGAACCTGCCGGAATATCTTGATCTTAATTATATAATCAGAAGCTATAGGTTTAACTATAACTTCTGATTTTTTTATGTATTAATACCTTCTGCTATTTCGCAAATTTGTTAAACATATCTTTTACTTTGCCTGTTTCAGGCATATTCAATAAATAGAACTTTTCACAGGTACTTGCTCCGTATTGGCAGTTCACTGTACCGAAATCTTCTTCTTTACCCGACCGGTTATTTCCGTCCATGCGGAGAAATACATTCGGGAAGGCAACTGATTCAATGGTATATGAACCGTCGTTCTGTTCGTGCAGCTTGAAGTGTTCCCAGTCACTCGCTCCAAACTGACAGTTTACATGTCCTGCACCCGATCCTGCAAAGCCACGAATGCCACTTCCGTCCATGCGGAGAAATACCCCGGGATACTTTACTGATTCAATGGTAAACGTACCATTTTTCTGTTCTTGTACTTTAAATGCTCCGGTAGGAGACATATTTTTCTGGCAACTTACTTTTCCTGCACCTGCACCATTGGCTTGGGTAATTCCATTTCCATCCATCCGAAGGAATACATCTTTGAAAGCTACTGATTGAATCAGCAGCGGTTTCGAGAAATTTACTTTAATCATAATTCTTCTTGAGAAATATTTTATTCTCCTGTATTGAAGAGAACTTTCTTCCTACTCTATTTCCGGCTTTTCGGTTCCGCCCGTTTTTATTTATTCTTTGTAAGCTTACGATAGCAAAAGTGAAAAGAAAAGCCCTATCCTGAAAATATAAATTCCGAATAAGCTATAGTTCCTTTTAAAAGGAGGGATCGGTCTTTTGATTGCTTTCCTTGAGGGACAAGGACACGCGGCCCTGTATGCTTATAAGACAATAGCGTTCATTCGGAAAAACATTCTTCCGGTTTAAAATATAAAATTGTAACCGGGTCGGGCACTCTCTATTTTTGCCGTCATAAAAGTCTGAATAGAAAATTGAAATTTATAAATAATCACAGATATGGCTGCAAAAATATTAAGTGTAGATGATGAACTCGATTTAGAGGTATTGCTTACCCAGTACTTCAGGCGACAGATACGAAAAGGTGAATACGAGTTTGCCTTTGCCCATAATGGGTTGGAGGCTTTACAGAAACTTCTGGAAACTCCTGATTTCGATATTATCCTGAGTGATATTAATATGCCCGAGATGGATGGATTGACCTTGCTGGCCAAGATCAATGAATTGAAAAATCCGGCGATGAAATGTATTATGGTCTCTGCTTATGGAGATATGGACAACATACGTTCTGCCATGAATAAGGGGGCATTCGACTTTGCTACCAAGCCGATAGATCTGGAAGACTTGTCGCGGACTATTGAAAAAGCAATCGAACAAGTCCGTTATATCCGGGAGTCACAGCAGGAACACAATCAACTGGAGTCTATCAAGAATGACCTGGCCATTGCAGGAGAAATCCAGCAAACCATTCTTCCCCGTTCTTTTCCGCCTTTTCCTGAATTGGCGGGAATGGTCGATATCTATGCCTCCATGACCCCGGCCAAAGATGTAGGTGGTGACTTTTACGACTTTTTCCAGATTGACGACGAGCGCATAGGTCTGGTGATTGCCGACGTATCCGGGAAAGGTGTACCCGCATCCTTGTTCATGGCCGTTAGCCGGACACTGCTTCGGGCAACCGCTCTCCGGGGAGTATCATCGGCTGAATGCCTCACTTATGCCAACAAGCTGCTGTGCAAAGAAAGTATGGACTCTATGTTTGTGACGGTTTTTTATGGGATCTATAACTGTAGGACCGGTGTAATGGATTATACCAATGCCGGACATAACCCTCCATCTATTCTTCGGAGAAACCGATCGGCAGCGTACTTGCCCGTCGCTTCCAATTTTGTGGTCGGAGTGTTCGATGACATTGAATTTGAAAGTAATACATTGGAGTTTGGAGTCGGAGATACTCTACTTCTGTATACCGATGGGGTAACGGAAGCCTTCAATGATAAACGCGAACAATTCTCGGAAGACAAACTGCAGGAAGTTCTGGGTGCTTTGCAAGAAGATACTTCAGCGAAAGAGGTCGTTACGCAGGTGCTTCACTCTGTCAGGGCTTTCTCCGGAGATTATCCTCAGTCCGATGATATCACTTTACTGTCTCTTCAACGAATCAGATAATACTAAAAAATAAGAAAACTATGGAAAAGTATGAAATCCATCCAGTTGGTGCCGTTTTGGATTCAAATACAAGCGCTGACGAACAAACTAAAATTGTAGCTCTTATTGAGCAAGGGCATTCTGTGGCGTTGGACCTCAGCAATTGTTCCTACGTATCCAGTGCCGGATTACGCGTTATGCTCTACGCCTTTAAACTGGCAAAGGCTAAAGGCAGGAATGTATGTCTTGTCGGTGTGTCGCAAGAGATTAAGGACGTAATGCACATGACCGGATTCGATAAGTTTTTTCGTTTCTATCAGACCCTTGACGAATTATCACAATCTTAAAAAATACCTGAGCAATGACGTTACTTCAGTTTCGCCCTGTCGTCGGGAGGTTGGATGAAATTCTCGATATGCTGATGCATAGCCGTGAAGTTACTTCACATCCCTCCCTGTCTTATGCCCTCCGTTTGGTAAGTGAGGAGATAATAGTCAATATTATCAATTATGCTTATCCGCAGGAAACGGACGGTTACCTGACTCTGTGTTTATGGGATGAAGGTGGAGAGATTGTCCTGGAATTCATAGATGGAGGTGTTCCGTTCAATCCTCTGGCTAAAGCCGATCCGGACATTTCATTACCGCCGGAACAGCGTGAGATAGGGGGATTGGGGATTTTTCTGGTACGTGAAATGATGGATGATGTGGCGTATGCCTACGTCAATAAAGAGAATCGGTTAACCATTAAAAAGAAGTATCCGCAATCGGAAGATGAACCTGTATGATGATCAAGTTAAGCCAAAATATAATCCGTTGGATCATAGCAGTCCCTTGTGTACTGTTGACCGTTTGTCTGGTTTTATACCGGGCCTATCGTCATTCGGAATTGGAGAGAGACCGTCTGACTTTGTCTTTGGAGGAGTTTCAGGACAAAGAAAGGCAGTCGGTTCTTATCCAACGTGTCAGTCAGCAAATGGAGGAGATTGCCTATCAGCAAAAAGACATTTCCGAAAAGAGAAGGCAGGAAGCTGTCGCGCAGACCCGGAAAGCTAATCAAATGCAGCAGCAGGCGGAAATAGCTCGTGAAAAGGCATTTACTGCACAATGGGAGGCTGAGAAAGCCTATCGGTTGGCGGATGAACGGAAGAATCTGGCAATGGAACGACAACTACAGGCTGAACAATCGAAGAGAGTGGCCGATACGTTGGCTTTTCTGGCCTTGGGACGTTCATTGGGTACGCTTTCTGTCACCCAATACCGGTCCGGCAACATGGAACTGGCCTCGTTGCTGGCATATACTTCCTGGCAGTTCACAAAACACTATGATGGTGATGTGTATCATCCGGCTGTCTTCAACGCTTTGTCCTTATCTTGCAGGCAAGATCAACTTTGGTTTAGACACAAGGGGGCTATCACCGGCATCAGGTTGTTGCACGAAACAATTGGAAACCCGCAGACTTGCCGGAATTCTCTGCCGGGATTGGTCACTGTCAGTAAGTACGGTGAAATGATATGTTGGAAGTCGGGAGATGGACAAACGTACACATCCGGATTTCTGTTGAGTGATTCTCGTTATGATTTTCGGGATGTGCTGATCCATTCGGATTCTCTGGTGTATGCCCTGTCCTATGACGAATGCCTCGTCTCCGTGAATTCTGCCGGTATGGCTGCTTACCTTTTGCCTGAAGGTAAATACCGGCAATTGATTCCGGCTGCTTCCGACCGGCTTTTAGCTATTTCTGCAACGGGTATTTATGCTTTTGACTGTATCAGCCATCAGATACAGCTTTGTTTTCAGCCGGAGTATCCGGTCACTTGTGTCGGGAAGTCAGGAGATAACCTCTATGTCTTTTTAAAGAATGGAACAGTAGCCTTGCTTTCATCTGCCGGTCAATTTGTCCGGTTTATAGAGGGGTGGTCGCAAGGGGGGAGGGTTACCTCTTTTTGCTCTCTTTCTGATGAAAGGTATGCCGTGGGGTGTAGGGAAGGAACCATTTTAATATGTGACAAAGATGGGAATGTCCTGCAAAAGCTGATCGGACACCAGGCCGCCGTCACCGCCATTTTCCGGAAAGGGAATAAACTGTTTTCAAGCAGTTATGACTGTACGCTTCGTTTATGGGATCTTCATAAAGGGAAGACGGAATCTGCTGTAATTATGACAAGCAGTGGATGGATTCACACTTTCTGCCTTCATCCGGATGGTACATCCATTTTTATGGGAGACGAACAGGGCCGGTTATACCGGATACCCGTTTCGCCCGATCATATGGCTACTGTTGTCCGTCAGGGATTGCGACGCGACTTCACACAGGAAGAATGGGAGTACTATGTCGGTAAGCAAATACCATTTGAATCTTATTATTTAAAAACGTACCAGCCATGAAAAAGATACTCTTATTGATGTTGTGTCTTTGCCCGACATGTGCGGATTCACAAGAAGGAGTTCCATTCTTTGTGAACTATCCGTCTTCTGTGTATCAGGCGCACAATCGTAATTTCGACGTTGTGTGTGATAGCTGTGGGAATGTTTATTTTGCCAATTTCGAGGGTATTCTTCATTATGATTACAATCGTTGGGAAACAATCTATACGCCCGGATTTTCCCGTGTCACCCGTCTGTTCCGCGATTCGGGGAATAGGATATGGGCAGGAGGATACAATGTATTCGGAAGGATAGAGCGTGATGAACGCGGATGTGTCGTGTTGAGAACCATTGTGTCCGATCTGGACCCTTCTTCTTTCGGTGAATTGGATGATATGGCGGAAGTTGACGGACTTATTTACCTGAAAACGACATCGGGCCGATGCTATACGGTTCAGGAAGATACCCTCCTGTTTCCCACACAGATACTTCCGGTTCAGTTGCAGGAGAAGTGGCAGAAGCAAACGACATTGGAGGACATCGGCCGTGGATTGTCGGTGAACGACAGTGAAGGGAAAGAACTATTTTCTATAACCGAGAATAACGGTCTGTGCAGCAATTCCGTATCTTCTGTTGCCACCGATGGGCGGGGGAACCTCTGGGGGGCCACTGATAATGGGGTATTTCATGTATTCACTCCTTCTTTATTCAGCCGCTTTACTTCCTATGAAGGTTTGAAAGGAGAGGTCGTGTCAGTCATCCACTACAAGGGGATGCTGTATGCCGGCACCTTACAGGGGTTATATGTATGGAGGCATAATGTCTTTGTACCTGTCAGGGGGATTACGCAAGCTTGTTGGCAACTTGTGCTTTCTCCGGAAGGAGAGTTATATGCGGCTACCAGTGATGGGATATATGCTGTCGGGGATTATGACCGTTTGAGAAAACTTACAGAGGTCGCAGCTTATTCGCTAACATTCGCGGATGGCACCGATATTTTAATGGGAGCTATGGACGGGATTTATCGGTATTCTACCCGGACAAGGCAGGTCGGGAGAGTTTCCGGAATTGAGAAGGTGGTACATTTGGAAGTGAAAAAAGATCATTCTGTATGGGCAAAAACCATGTATGGAGAAATCTATCTGCAGAAAGGAGATGGAACTTCTTTTGTCCTTCAGCCAAGGGGAAACGAAGAAGTGATGACCGGATATACGGACAGCCACGGATACAATTGGCAAACGAATCTGAAGGGTAAAGAGTTGCAAGTGACGCATCCGCAGGACAATACCGGGAAATTAAACCAATGCCTGCATGCAATTCGAAACTATGTTGTGCGGGTAATTTATATAGAAGAAAGGAATGCAGCCTGGTTTGGGGGGGATTTTGGTTTGATCCGGATGGATCTTGGCAAAGCACAGGCGTTTACTCCGTTTGTTCCTCGTATTTATCTTCGTGAGGTTTGTCTGAACCGCGATTCCATATACCGGGGAGGAGATTTACCGATAAATCCGGAGGCAGCAAACCAACGTATCGACGATATATCCCGTTTTGGAGATGATGTCCGCGCCATTCGTTTCTCGTTTGCCACGGATGCGGCCTGTTTCACGGGTTCCAATGAATATAGATCCCGTCTGGTCGGTTACGATCCGGAATGGAGTTCGTGGGATTACCGGACAGAGAAGGAATATGCCAATCTTCCTTCGGGTACATATACATTTTGCGTGCAGGCACGTGATATTTACGGTACGATAAGCGAAATAAAACAATTCCGTTTTTCGCTGTCACCTCCTTTTTACTTACAGTGGTATAGCCTCGTTTTGTATGCCGTCACTTTGGGAGGGATACTGTTCCTGCTGTTTAAATGGCGGATGCACAACTTGCTGAAAGAGAAGGAAAGGTTAGAGAATCTTGTAGGTCAACGTACCGGACAGTTGGTGCGGCAAAAAAATGAAATAGAGGAAAAGTCCCTGAAGCTGGAAGAGGCATTGAAAGAGCTGAGGCAGGCACAAGATGATCTGGTGCGACAAGAGAAAATGGCCACTGTCGGTAAACTGACACAAGGGCTGATCGACCGTATCCTGAATCCGTTGAATTACATTAATAATTTTTCTCACCTGACTTCGGGGTTATTGCAGGATTTATATCAGAACCTGGAAAGTGCACAAAAGCTTTTGGATGAAGACACTTATCTGGATTCGGTAGATGTCATAGCCATGATGAAAGATAACCTGGCAAAAATAGAAGAACACGGAAGCAATACTACTCGTGTGCTGAAGGCTATGGAGGAGGTTTTGAAAGACCGTAACAAGCAACTGGAGAAGATAGAATTGACGGGTTTGTGCCGGAAAGACATGGAACTGCTGGAGAGTTATTACCGGAAGGAAATCAGTGAAATGCACATTTCGGTCCGGACTTCTCTTCCCGATACACCATTGTTCATTAACGGAAATGCCGAGCAACTGGGGAAAACCATTATGAGTCTTCTTAACAACGGCATGTATGCCATAATCAAGAAGTATGGCAAGAATATATATCCGGCTGAGATTGGTCTGTCATTGGAAAGCCGAAACGGACAGGCAGTCATCTGCTTATACGACAATGGGGTGGGCATTGAACAAAGTATTCTTGAGAAAATCTTCGATCCGTTCTTTACGACGAAGACAACCGGTGAGGCGGCAGGTATTGGATTGTATCTGAGCAAGGAAATCATACTCAATCATCGTGGAAAGATAGCAGTACGCTCAGAGAAAGATGAATATACGGAGTTTGCCATTACTTTGCCTCTATGGGAGGACGGGACAGGATGATCTGTACCTTCCGGACGGAACGTCCGTTCATCCTGCTTTTTACAAGCATATGTAAATGCTTTTACATACCGGCGTAAAGGCATTTACCTGCCGACGTAAAAGCATTTACATGCCGGCGTAAAAGCATTTACCTGCCGGTGTAATAAGTCGGTAAATGCACTGTTTTGATTAACAGCGTAGTATCCCGTCGGATTATATAAGCTAATAATGATATAGTACTTAAAAAGATTGATTATGGAAAGAAACATTTCACAAGAAAAACGAATTGAAGAGCTGGAAGCACGGCTCAGAGAACAGGAAAAGTTGGGGTCATTGGGATTGTTGAGTGCCGGTATAGCCCACGAAATACAGAACCCACTGAACTTTGTCATTAATTTCAGTAAATTGTCCGGGCAGTTGTTGTCCGATCTGGATACCATTGTTGATGAAACCGGGAACCGTATTTCGGAAGAATCGCTGGAAGATATTAAAGATATACTTTCCGGATTACGTGAGAACATGGACAAGATCAGAGAACATGGTGACCGGGCTATTAGTATTATCCGTGGCATTCTACTCTATTCCAGGGGTAAGGATGATGAGTTTATGCCTTCACAGATACAGAAGTTGACCAAAGAATATGTGTGGCTGGCTTATCATGCAATGCGTGCCAACTACAAGAATTTTAATATTGCCATTCATGAAGACTATGCCAAAGACATTCCTCCGGTCCGGCTGATTCCGCAGGATTTCAGCAGGGCAGTGCTGAATGTGATGAACAACGCCTGCTATGCGGTATGGAGAAAATGGCAGGATACTCCCGAAGGATATTCTCCTGAGATAACGGTGAGTCTGGAAAAGCTGGATAAAAGAATCGTGCTTACCATCCGTGATAATGGAGAAGGTATGAGTCCGGAAGTCAAGCAAAGATTGTTCGACTCTTTTTTTACGACTAAACCGGTCGGGCAGGGGACAGGGCTCGGAATGTCGATCGTCCGCGATATTATAGAAAACAAACATCACGGAAAGGTGCTGTTTGATTCGGTTCAACATGAATATACTTGTTTTCGTTTTATCATCCCGGTCACATGAAACGCTACCTGTTGTTATATATCTTCTCCTGTTTTTTTGCCGTGCAACTGACAGCACAATCGGCAGACAGTGTCCGAAATTCATTTGTAAGGGCAGAAGCGCTTTATAAAACTGGAGATATTGATCAAGCCTGCCGTATATTGGAGGAGAATCTGCCGTCTTTTCGGGGGACGATGCGCACCGAGGCATGCCGCCTGACTGCTTTATGTCTTCTGGCTTTGGACCGTTTTGCAGAAGCGGAACAATATGTCTCATTGTTGTTGAAGGACGAACCCTATTATTATATCTCGTTACAGGATCCGGAACGTTTTGCGGACATGGTTAGGAAGCACAGGGAGACTAAAGTAACCTTGGTCACGGCTTCGCAACAGGTGGAGACTCCGGAAGAAGCTCCTGTACCTGTCACTCTGATTACAGAGGAGATGATTCGGGCTATTCATGCCCGATGCCTGCGTGACGTATTGATTGCTTATGTTCCCGGCATATCCGGTTTGTCTTCCAATGAAGAGATGAATCTGGCTATGAGGGGAGTCTATTCGTCCGGACAGGAAAACATACTGGTTATGCAGGATGGGCAGCGCCTGAACAGTTACATCACGAATGCTGTTTCGCCGGATTATGGTATTAGCCTGGCTAAAGTCAAACAGATAGAAGTGCTTCGCGGACCGGCTTCTTCGCTTTACGGTAGCGTGGCGCTGACAGCCGTGATTAACATTGTCACTAAGGACGGGGTGGACATTCGTAATGGTGCCGTATCTGTCGGTGCCGGAGACCGGGGGCAGCTGGCTGCTGACTTGTTATTGGGCAAACACGACATGAACATGGATTTTATGGCATGGTTTTCCTTGTATCGTGCAACGGGAGAGTCGGTTTTTGTCCCTGCCGGCAAACAATATGCCCTTTATCCGAGAGACGGATTTATTTATCTGGACGGTTATTCCGAACTGCCCGCTCTGGATGGCGGCATTAAACTGCAACGGGGAAACTTACTTTTCAGTTTTAGTATGAACTATGCTAAAAAAAGGCAGCCTTATAGCATGTGGCTTTTTGCTTCACCCTACTCTTATAAGAAGTTCCGCACTTTTGATGGTGCCGGTCCGGGATATTCCAGATGGTCGGCCAGAGAGCAGGCGGTTTACAGTCGTACGTGGCAAAATGTGAGTTTCAGTACGACGTTCTACACCGACTGGAACAAAAATGTACGTTATGAAACCGCAGGAGATACATTGCAGGATTACCCTATTTACCTCAATCCCAATGACAGCACCAAACTCATTTTTCCGGATCGTGGAGTTTTTCAATACATCCGCTGGATGGACTTCAATGTTGGCTTTAACACTCGTGTGAGCTATACTTACGATTGGGGAAGATACGGAAAAGGTAATATGCTTGGCGGCGTGGAGTGGAATCGGTATGCACTTTATGATTCTGAATACCTGGAAGGTATGAATTTCAGAGAAATAGTCAGGACATGGACCGACAAGCGGCTTTACACTGGTCACGAAATGAACGCAAACGTATTTCTTCAATTCAAACATAATCTGCATAAAAACTGGATTGTAAATGCCGGAATCAGATACGACTATAAGAAACGGAGAAATAACCGGATAATGCAGGCCTTTTCTCCCCGTGTATCGCTTATTTATCTTCGGGACGGACTGAATCTGAAAGCCAGTTATTCCAGGTCGTTTGTCGATGCACCCTATTATTACAGAAACAACGATATGGATACTTACTCCGGTGGCGAGAATCTGCAGGCTGAATATCTGAGTTCGTACCAGTTGACTTGTGCCTATCATTATCGCCCCTTTCATATAGATGTTGAATGCAACCTTTTCTACAACCGGGCTTCCCATTTTCTGTTTACCCAACCGGAAACCCGTATTTACGAAAATGCCGGTCTGCTGGATATGGGAGGTATCGAGGTAACCGCGCGTTACCGGGCAAACCGATTAAATCTGGATGCAAACTTGTGCTATCAGAGAGTATTGGGTTATACCAATTTCTTTGTTACCGACGGGTCGGTTAACAATGTGCCGGATTTTTCCGTGAACCTTGTAGCCGGCTATTTCCTAGTAAAGAAGAAAATATGGAACTGGTCTGCCCATGTAAAAATGAATTGTAATAGCCGTTGCTATACACAGGTCAGCGTATTGGAAAACGGACTCAACGGAGATGCCACCAATTATACTGTCCGCCTGCCGCGCTATACTGTTTTCTCTTTCACTACCAGATGCAGGTACAAACAGATAGAAGGCAGTCTGGGAGTTGAGAATCTCTTTAATAACCGATATGAATGCGGAGGAGCAAATATCCCCATCCGGCAGAAAGGACGGTGGATTTCCGGTAGTATATTGTATAATTTCTAAATCAAAAAACAATAATGAAAACAAATATTCAAGAAACTTTTTTTCAGTCATTCTCTACTTGGGGTGACCAAACGGCCGTCATTGCGAAAGACGGTACTGTCTCTTATCAGGAACTGGAACGTTATTCCGGGAAAATAGCACAAATTGTCCGTCAACATTTTCCGGTGACTCATGCACCCGGCTTCCGCAATGTCTGTATCGGAGTTTGTATGGGACGGAATAAAACTCTGGTTCCTGCTATTATGGCCATCTTTCGATTGGGGGCGACTTATCTGCCCATAGATCCTGCTTTGCCGGATAACCGTAAACGATACATGGCCGAAAATGCAGGCATGGTTTTGTTATTGACCGATTCACCGGATGAAGTCAGTGGAATTCCGGAAGTCTGCCAGCTTCATCTGGACTTGTCAGCACTCTCCGGCCCCTCCATTGACGGATATGCCGAGGTCTTCCCCGATGATTGCGCCTACATCATATATACTTCCGGGACGACAGGAAATCCCAAGGGGGTACAGATCAGTTATTCCAATCTGGGGACATTTACAAAGAACCTGATGAATACGGAACTTTATCATTTAGCCAACCCCTCGGACAGGTATCTCGCCTTTGCCAGTATCAGTTTTGATGCCTCCATATTAGAATTAATGATGTGTGTGCCGATTGGGGGGACTTTGGTTTTGGCGGGGGAGGAGGAACGCAGGGACATTTCTTTGCTGGACGGACTGATCAGGCGTGAGCAAGTGAATGTGGCCTTTTTCGCTCCTTCATTATTGGGCATGTTTGCCGATCTTGACTTTCCGTTCATGAAGACTTTGCTGTTTGGTGCTGAGGCTATCAGTGAAAAGTTGTTTAATAGGCTGAAACAACAGCCATACCGGTTGATGAATGTCTATGGTCCGACAGAGAATACGGTACTCAGCACCATACGGATTGTAAATGATGAGACTTCGTACGACAATATCGGTTATCCGCTGAAAGGAACCACCTGCCATATCTTGTCCGAAGATCTTCAACAGGTGGTTGGTGGAGCAACAGGAGAGCTTTATTTGAGTGGTCCACAGGTTTCATCCGGATATATCGGGAATAAAGAGTTGAATGAAAAATCATTTATCTTCTATCATGGGGAACGGTTGTACAGGACGGGCGATTTGGTTCGGCAACAGCCTGACGGTTCTATACGTTTTATCGGACGAAAGGACACACAAGTCAAGATGCGGGGATTCCGTATTGAACTGAGGGAGATAACGGAATGCCTGAATAAGGACCCGGAGGTTGAGAAAGCTCACGTAGTGGTGGTAGAGCAGAATGGACGGCAATTATTGGGTGCTTACTTGCAACCATCAGTGCCCGGCTGTTTTCATCTGGAAGATGTAAAAGAACGTTTGCGGTCGGAACTTCCTTATTACATGATACCTAATTTATGGCAGGTGGTAGATCGTTTTCAGCGTACAATGAATGATAAGATCGATACTCGTTCACTCCCGCCTTTTGCTCCGGTGGAGTTGGAGTATGTCCCTCCGGTGCATCCGGGAGAAATCATTTTATGTGATATTTTGAAGGAAATGCTGAATTTACCCCGGGTCAGTGTTGAGGCCGGTTTGATTGATGACCTCGGAATGACTTCGTTGGATATACTGAGGCTGGTTACCGAGGCAAATAAAAGAGGATGCCCGATTAGTGTATCTGCCGTTTATGCTACCGATACTCTGCGCCGGCTGTTGGTGGTTCCCAGGCAAGAACCCGTTTATTGGTATAAGCAGCAAAATCTCAAAAAGCCGGTTATCATTCTGGTTTGCGGGTCTGCTTATTTCAATCATTGGTATTTTCACTTTGCCGACCGCTTATACGAAAAATATGATATTCTTGTGATAGATGCTGTTTACGATCACTTCTGGAAAGTGGCCGCGGATGTTACGGGATTGCTGGAATATTATGCCCGGGCGGTACAACCAATGATCCGGGAACGTACTGTTTACGCGCTTACCGGTTTCTGTATGGGTGCCGAACTGGCAATCGGCCTGGCCGAGTTGTTACGCCGCTCTATGGGGATAACACCAAAGGTTTTCGCACTCGACGGACAGGCCTGGCAGAATCCCGCTTTGTGCCGGAATTATCCTTTACTGATATTCCCCGGAGATACTGACGAGATGATACGTGAACGGAACGAAATCATTGATATTTATTTCAGTACGACTCCCAACCTGATTTATCAGGGAGAGGTGATTGTGTTGTTATCCGGATTATTCCATCAACAGGCCGGATTGTCTCCCGAAGAGGTATGGACAGAGGAAAACTACCGTATATTCCGGACTGAATATGACAATTGCGAAAGATTGTGGAACAAATATTATCCGAATGCTTCTGTCCTGCGATTACCGACAGATCATTGGCACTTTCTGGAAGGCGAATCACTGGAACAACTGATCACTGTTTTTTTTAAGTAAGTATCTATGCAGACAGACAATTTCACTTTGGGTAAGAAGGATCTTCTTATTTTGCTTGGGCTGACTCTTGTACTTCCTTTTCCGATCAACTGGGCATTGATCAGACTGAATCCGTTGACCCTGATGCCGGGTGCGGATGATGTGCCTACCTGGATTGGTTTCGGAGGTAGTTACATCGGAGGAATCATTGGCGGAGTCATTTCAATCTTGATTTTAAACAAGACACTTCGTCAAACCGGTGTACTTCACCATGACCTGAAACTTTTGCAGTTGGATACCATCATCTATACTCAGCAACAAGATTGGTTTACCGGTTTTAAACAAGAATTGGCTGAGAATCTGAAATCCATTGATCTATATGTGTTGAATACCATCGTTTCATCCATATCCATGAAGAATTATGCATATGCCAAAGAGGTCTTGAGCGAGATCAATAAAAACCTCGAATATCAGATGGTTGCTGCATCCTTTTCTTTCACCTCCTCCCGCCTTTCGCCGGAAGAGCAAAAATATATGCAATTGGTGCGTCGGATACAGACTGAATACAGTTCTTTTATCAAAGATATTCTTTACTATATTCCTTTGGCGGAGACGATGGCTTCCCGGAAAAAACTGAACTATGAACAGTTGATGGACTATACGCTGTCCCAATACGATTATTTGCAGGGGCAGGAAGGAGAATCTGCTGTTTCCGGAGCCGTCATACCACGTGTTATGGAGATCGATCCTTCTGATAATATAGGTAAGGAGTTGGAACGGATTATGGAAGAAAGATTAGCCGGGCGTACTTATCTATATCACATGAAGTCTGATCTTGCAGAGGTTACCCATCAATTAATTATTTATGAAGAACAGCGCATCAATGCCATCCTGTATAAACCTATGGGAGAAACACATTGACAGATATTAATATAAAATGGTATTTTTTTATTTCAGTATTAAAAGTGAATTTATATTTGTTTTTCTATTGATAAAAGGGTGTTTTAAACTTTATATGTCTCTTATAAAAGAATACTTTCGGAAAGAATAATCTGGTATTCGGAAAAAAAAGCGCACTATACGGAACGTAAAATTTCTATAAGTTAATAAAATCCTATTTTTGCACTAAATGAAATTTAATAAGTTAAGTTATGAGCAAAAATAGAGGTCTATACAGGCTGTTTTTGTATTTTGTCTTTATCATGCCTGTGTTTTTAAGCTGCCGACATAGTCCGGTAGAAATGCCGGACGGTATGTATGGAAGATGGAAATCATCCACAGGCCGTCCGGACATAACATTAGGGACAGACAGCATAGGATATTTTGCCATTGTTCATCATCGCATTAATGACGGACGAGTCTGTCCGGTCCGCTATCCGCTTCATCTTAGTTCACCCACAAAAGGGTATATCCGGGCAGAGGGTTGTATTCTGTTTTATTATGACAGCCTGAAACATACTTTGTACTTTTCTCCCGGAGGAGATTATGCTAAATAATCACATGGACGTACTTCAGTTAACTAACAATAAAATAATTATGAAAGAGAACTTGATCAAACCGTATTGTTATTGTGGTGAGTCGGAAAACTCATTGGTTGATAATGCTATTTTTGTGTACTTCAGTGATGAGTACAGAAGGGTGCTTCTGGATGAAATCTTATGGGTGGAAGCATCCGGAAGTTATTGTGTAATCTATATGGAGGATGGTGCCGAGATAACAGTGAGCTATCCTTTGGATCGTGTTTTCAACAATGATCTGCCTTGTAGCAAATTTAAAAGGATCCACCGGTCGTATGCTATCAATCTTTTTAAAGTGACCGGGTTTGCCGGTAACTACGTACACATCGGGAAAAAGATGTTGCCGGTGAGTGAATCTCACAAAAAGGACTTTCAAGCCTGTTTCCATAAGATTTATTCAAAACGGGCATTGGGAAAGTGACGAAAGGGAGTGGGAAGAAATCCGGCTCCGTCTAAAATTAAAAATTTACTACGCAAAGAACGTGCACTACCTTTGCATCGTAAGCTTACAAAAGAGAAAAAACAATTAAGTAACAAATTTAAAAAACAATTATTATGGCAGTTGACAAAACACCGTCGCAAGTTGCAACCAGTGCGTTGCAGGCGATTCCGTTTGGTTCTATTATTGGTGGCCCGTTGAAGGCATGTGTGGAAGCACAGGCTTTAGCAGCAAAAACAACTTGGGAGTTTATTCAGAACGTGGGTATTAATGTGAATCCGGAAACCGGTGAGAAAACAGCGGTTAACGTTTCGTTCTCATTCATTCAGGGCGGACGCCTGGTTCAGTTGAATATTCCGTTGCTGACTATCGTTCCTATTCCTTATATTGCAATCCGTGAAGTGGACATCAATTTTAAGGCTAATATCAGTGCTTCTTCTTCATCGGCAGCAGAAACAAACGAGTCAGTATCCAAAGATGCGGCCCTGAAGGCTTCGGCCAGTTTGGGATTGGGATGCTTCAAGATGAATGCCAATATGAATGCAAGCTATTCATCGAAAAAGGACTCTAAAGCGACTTCCGATTCTAAGTACAGTGTAGAGTATACTATGGACGTGGCTGTAAAAGCCGGACAGGACAGTATGCCTGCAGGTCTTTCTAAAATCCTGGAATTGCTGGGTAATTCATTGGATGTTTCCGATCCAACCGGTACTTTGGAAGTGAACAGCAACTTGCTGCTGATTGGAGATGGCAAAGAGAAAGTGCAGCTGATTGCTACCTATAAGGATCCTAACGGTCTGTTGGCTCCTGAAAAACTGACTATTTCCGGAACCGGTGCCAACGCTGCTGACTTTAAGGTAAGTGGTGACAGTAAAATTATCGATTTGCCGGAAGGTAAATACACTGTCAAAGCAGAGGGAAGCAAGAAGGAAGTTATTATCGAAGTGAAGAAAGATACGGCAGCTCCTCAGGAAGGGACACAGGCTTAACATTAATTTAAAAACTTAAGAACTCATAATATGGCTCAGTTAAGTTCAGTAATCGGCTCTATATTGCGTGATATTGTTTCGGCACAGCACGAGGCCAACCTTTATTCATTGTCGCTTGGCGACTCTTACGGGAAAGACGGAAAGGCGAAAGATTTTCAACTGCCTAATGTCATGGTCAGCGATATGGAACTGGATTTAAAATATGGTGTGAAAAGTGCATCGGAAAGTCAGCAACAGTTTAATATCAAATATGATAAGTTCCGTCAATTCCTCAAGGAACTGTGCGAACAGGTTGCGAGGGTAGCTATCAGCAGTGCCGTCACTACAGTGATGACCTCGGATATAGAGAGAAATGAAGGAGAGAAACACTTCTTTGAACGGCTTAAAAAAGAAAACAAACTTCATCAGGAATTCTGCACTTTTCTGAGCCGTAATATGAGAAACTCTTTCCGGAATAACCTCTATGATGCCGTAGACAGCAGCAATGGTTCTGTGAACAACGATGTTGTGATCAGCAGGCTGACGGATGTCGTGCGTAAAAAGTTTCTTTATGATACGGACCTTGATGATCTTTTTGCCGGAGAAGATGGAGAAAAACTTCGTGATACCGCTGAAAAGAACATTATAAAAGCGATGGAAGCTATTGTGAAAAAGCTCTCGGTAGACGCTAACTTCAAAAGTCTTCATTCATTTCCACAGCTGGATGTGGCCATCACGGCTGATGAACTGATGAATATGCCTGAAGAAGCGATACACAGTTTTAAGATCAAGTTCAGTCCTCGCAATTATTCAGTCAGTCAAACGGACGATGATTCGTTACTGGAAGATTTTGTGATGCGATAATCAATCCTAATCAATTGGTACAATATGGATAAAAAGAAAGTTAGGAGCGTTAGTAGTCAGGTAATGGAACTTCAGCAATTAATTGCCGGTCCTTTGATCGCAACAATTGAAGCAGATTCATTATCTTCGCAAAGGTATCTGGATTATTTGATGAAAATAGCATTTGAATCTTATGATCCTGCAACAGGACGGACCGGTAAGATACGTATGCTTACGTTCAACTATCAGAGTCAGGATGCCGGTGGAGGAAGAAAACAAAGTGTGAGTATCCCGATACTTACGCTGGTACCTTTGCCACTGTTACAAGTGCAGGAGGCGGATTTCGATTTTGATATTAAAATCCTGGATGCTTTATCGGAGACAGCAGAAGAGAAATTCTCGCTGGAAGAAGGCAAAAGCGTGAGTGAGCCGCAAAGCGGGGGAGGATTTAAACTCCGGGCTTCGCTGGCTCCCAAACAGGGAGAGGGCAGCAGCACCTCAAATGTGCAGCAGAGCTTGTCGGCGAATATGAAAGTAAAGGTGAAGATGCGTCAGGCAGATGTGCCTGCCGGATTGTCCAACTTACTACATCTGACGGCAAGCAATATGCAAGTAGAAGAGACTGAAACTGAAGAAATAACGGAAGGAGGAAAGAAATGAATAATGTAGCAGAACATGCCCGTGAACAGAAAGCCGGGATGAAGTGTCCGCAATGCGGAACGTTTATTGAAACATCGATTTTTGAGTTGTTGACATCCAATGCTTTGCAATGTCCATCCTGTCACTTGCGTCTGAACATAGACCGTATGAAATCAAAACCGGCTTTTGACGCATTACGGAAAGTGCAGAATGCACAAGAGAATCTGGAGAGAAAGAGCAAATTCAACGGCTAAGTGTACGGACTATGAAATTAACTTTTTTCAAACGGGTGGGGGAGAAGATCCGCCATCCGTTCCGAAAGGAAAATACGGAAACTGTTGTAGTTTCGGAAGCCGTTCCTCAGCCGGAAGTGGATAATGCAGCTGAAATAACGATAAATGAACCTTCCGTTACGATGTCGGCAGACAAATGTGCGGAACAGGCACGTTGTTTTCTGTTGAAAGATAACAAACTGGTCGGTAAGCCTCTCAGTAGTTATCATCCCGAAATACGGATTATCCATGTCGATAGTTTTGTAAATGCCTTTTTGTTTTTCTTGCGTATGTGCGATCAGCGTTTGCTGACTTATCGCCAGACAGGAGAGCACTTGCATTGCACTGCTGTTTTTCCGGACGAAAGCGGGAATTTGTATTTTACTAACAAGGTGACTTGTCGTAACAAGGAAAATACAGTTGCGGTCTTAAAGATTGACTATATGGGTCTTAAACCCAGGATTAGTGAAATAAGATTTGAATTAAACATTAAAAAATAAAAGAGTATGAATCCTATATTAAATAAAATGGGCGCAAACGCCAATGAACAAAAAAAACTCCTGATGGAGTGTGCGGCAATGCTGGAAAAGTACGTGAACAGATTTCCGGCAGAAAAGGGATGTGCTTCATTCTCAGGTGAAGACATGAAATTATGGAAAGAAGTTTATTATCCCAAACTTGTCCAGACGGACATTCTGCCGGACGGAAAATTCTTTAGTGGTACTTCATCGGGAAATAGCGGTATTGGTACAGACGGTTATTTTACCGGTTATGAATTCTTCCAGTTTATATATCGTGCCTATAAGTCGCTTTACGAGCTGGAAAAGGCAGGACAGATGAGATGATAAATAAAAACTAATTGGAATATGAAAACGATTAAATTGGATTATGAAGGCGAAGAAGCTCTCTTGTTGTGTCAGGGGCTGAAACGCAATGGCTATTCAGTGAATGAAAGCCGGATTTTCACACAGGAAATGAAAGAATCGGTTGTTGATTTTCAACGGAAAAGCCAACTGGATGCTGATGGGATCGTGGGATACCGTACTTGGGAATCCCTGTTTTTTACAGGACGTCCCACTACTGAACGTTTGACAGAAGAAGATTTCGTTCTTGTCGCCCGATTGCTCGATGTGGAAGTGGCTGCTTTAAAAGCCGTACAGCAAGTGGAGACAGGCGGAAAAGGAGGATTCTTTTCTCCCGGTAAGCCCGCTATCCTTTTCGAAGGTCATATTTTCTGGAATCAGTTGAAAAAGCGGAATATCAATCCTGAATCGCATGTGAAAGGGAATGAAAACATTCTCTATCCCAAATGGGAGAAAGGACATTATAAAGGCGGTATGGGTGAATACGATCGTTTGGAACAAGCCCGCCAAATCAATCATGAAGCAGCGGATGCTTCTGCCAGTTGGGGGATGTTCCAGATTATGGGTTTTAACTATGCGGCCTGCGGAGAGAAGAGTGTCGACAGTTTTGTAAAAGCTATGTGTGCGAGTGAATGCAGCCAGTTAATATTGTCTGCCCGATTTATCAAACAATCCGGAATGCTTCCCGCTTTGCAAGCCAAAGACTGGGCAGAGTTTGCCAGACGTTACAATGGTCCTGCTTATAAGGAGAATCGTTATGATGAAAAATTAGCAAAAGCTTACCAGAAATTTTTGTAGGCCAATTACAGACCTGAAGTGTCTCAATGAAATTTGAATTTAAAAAGAACTATGGATTAAAAAGAGCGGTGAGCAAGCTGTGAAGCTTGTTCACCGTTCATCGTTATTATCTTTATTTCTCAGAAAAATATTTCAGGAATTGGGTACGTTCAAACATATTGATACCTTCTACATCTTTGGCGTTCAATTTACCTTTGAATTGCGAGATGTGTTTGAAGCCTTTTCTTTCCATCCATGCACCCAGAAAACGGTTCATTTCTCCTATAAACAAGTTGGTGTTCTGATAAATGGCACTGCATACCTCTATGGCAGATGCTCCGGCTAAAATGGCTTTTACGATTGCGTCCGGTTTATGAATACCTCCCGAAGCGGCATAATCTATTTTAGTAACCAATGATGAAGAAATACCTATCCAACGCAGGGTTGCCGAAAGGTCGGACGCGTTGCTGAACACGTCTCCTGAAGTATGCTCCATCTTCTCTACATCAATATCCGGTTGGTAGAAACGGTTGAAGAGAACAACTGCCGCTGCACCGTTGGCATATAGTTGATCGATCAGGGCTACCGGATTCGTAAAGTTACTGCCCAACTTCATAATAACCGGAATACGAATCGTTTTCTTTATATGGCTTAAGATATCGATGTGACGCTGTTCAAATGAACCATATTTATATTGGACGTCCGATTGCAAAGCAAGAATGTTGATTTCCAGCGCATCTGCACCGGCTTCTTCTATTTGCTTGGCAAAGTCTATCCATTCTGAGTCAGTATAGCAGTTTATACTTGCAATGACGGGAATGGTGCAGGCCTTTTTGCTTTCTTTAATCAGTTCCAGATATTCAGCCAGTTTGTGATTGCGGATATATTCAGCCAGATAGTCACTTCCTTCCGGATAATAAGACGGGTTTCTCAAGCGGTCAGCTTCCAGCATAATTTGCTCTTCGAACAGTGATTTCAGGACAATAGCTCCTGCACCGGCTGCTTCCAGCTTAGCGTTTTTAGCAGCGCTGTTAGTGAGTCCCGAACTACTGATGATAACAGGATTTTTTAAAGTCAATCCCGCAAAGGTTGTTTTTAAGTCGGCCATGGTAATTATTGTTAATGGTTTTTCAATGAATTTTCTGTCTCATTGTTTCAATTATTAATAAACTCTTTCCCCGAAAATTTTACTTCCTACTCTTACCAGCGTGCTGCCTTCTGCAATGGCGAGGTGATAATCGTGGGACATACCCATTGAGAGTTCGCAAAAAGTCGGTTCGTCAGCAAAAAATTGTTTTTTCACTTCGTGGAAAAAACAATTTAAAGAACGGAATTCCCGTTCGATTTGTTCTTTCGAATCTGTGTTGGTAGCCATTCCCATCAGTCCGCATATCTGTATGTTTGCCAGTGCTTTCCATTCGTCGGCATTCAACATCTCCTTGCATTCGTCAAAACTGAAACCAAATTTGGTTTCTTCCTGGGCAATATGTATTTGCAGCAAACAGCGAATGACTCTTCCTGCTTTGATAGCTTGTTTATTTACTTCCGCTAACAACTTGTACGAGTCGATTCCATGAATCATGGACACATACGGAGCCATATATTTGATTTTGTTTGTCTGCAAGTGCCCGATAAAATGCCACTCAATGTCCTTGGGCAGGCTTTCATACTTGCCTGTCATCTCCTGCACTTTGCTTTCTCCGAAAATTCTCTGTCCTGCACGATAAGCTTCTTCAATAGCTTCGTTCGGGTGGAATTTCGAAACCGCAACCAGTCGAACGCCGGATGGCAATTCGGCCAGGACCTGCTTTAAGTTATCAGTAACATTCATTTTGTATTGGTTTTGAGTTTTATTCACCACAGAGGACACAGAGAACACAGAGAATATCTTTCTCTTAAACATCTTAATAAACAAGAGATTAAAACTCTGTGTCCTCCGTGTACTCTGTGGTGAATCGTATTCATTTCTGATCGAATATTATACTTCCGGTTTATCATTAGGCTCAGAACTATACGGATATACATCCATAATTGCTGTTTCAGCAACAGAACCGATCTGATAATCAGCCATTGTACCTTTCATACCTTCATCCAGCTTTTTTACAGCATCGCGCAGATCGGCGGCCTGCACCAAAACTTGAGTTGATGTTTTCTTTTCGGCACCGCTTTTTTCGTCCAGTGTGATAAAAATCAGTTTACACTTAAACCAGCGGTCAGCAGCTTCTTCTTCGCTGGGGAAAAGTTCACTATAGTTGGCTCGTTTGATATCCGATACGGTAAATTCTCCTGTAATGAACGGAGTCATCTCCTCAATAATGCGTGCTTCTGCTTCTGTAAAGCTGAGTGCATCCACGAGATAAGGTTCAGTAACTTTCTTGTTCATTCCGTTTTCCATCAATTTCTCGTAACGGATCTTACACTCAAACCAAGTATGCATTGACATATTCTCTTTTGATTTTTAAGTAGTTAATATATGATTTACTATATAGATCTGCTTGTTTGCTAATCTATTCTACCACAAAGATAGTTCAAAATCTCTCTTTATGCTGTGATAAAGATAAGAATTTATTGCCAGTTTATTGTAATTTATCACCTCGCGGCCCGGAATAGGGGCTTATTGAGGGATTTTTAGTTGATGAATTCGTAAGTTGATACTTGGTATATAATTTCATACAACATATCAAGTATGTGGGATTTAGTGCCTGTAATTTATGGCAATAGTGATTGCCTGAGGAGTGGCCCGCAAGTGGAGGGTAAATTGAGGCAACATTATCTCGATTTTAATAAAAAGCCTGTTTCCCGGTAATATTCAGCGGTAAATTTACCTGTTTCCAGATAAATTACACACCTGTTTCCGTGGTGCGTTTCATTAGGAACTGCAGGGGTTTCGGATTTAGAGAAATGGTATCATTTGATGGCGAGAGACCGGAAAGAGAAGAGGTGTTAGAAGCAAGCAAGAAGGAACTGATTATACAAAAATAGCCTATACGGTTTATATAGACTATTCTTTTTTATATCCGGGTTACCACAAAGCGACTTTTCCTAAATTGCCAATTTCAAGTTTAGCGCTTATTCCCATAGCCTTGAAAACTCTGGAAATAGTAGAAAAAGTCAGGTTCTTCCCGTTCTCGATCCGGGAGATCTGCGCTCTTTGCACCCCGATCAAGTTACCTAATTCTTCTTGGGTCAGATTCTTTGATTGCCGGGCTTGTTTGATCGCTTCGCCAATCAGAAACGAATGCAGGTCCGCTTCAAACTTATCTCTCTTGGGAGTGTCTTTTTCTCCTATGTGCCTATCTAATATTTCTTCTTCTGTATAAAACTTCATTGTTTCCATACGCTTTATTTTTTTGAGTTAAAATATGCTTTTCTGATCTCTTCGGCTTTGGCTGTTTCTTTAGGCGGTGTCTTTTGAGTCTTCTTGATAAATCCATGCGTGGCAATCACCAACGTGTCTGCGCCGCTATCTTTGTCCCAAAAGGCCAGCAGCCTGTATTTTACTTTCTTATAGAATGTCCTGAACTCCCAAATGTCCGTATCATCTAATTTTTTAAAGAGTTCGGGGTCAATCACAAACTTCGCTTTGGCAATGTTGTAGATGATCTTGTCTTTGATCTTTGAGGGTAAGTGATTCAGAAAATCGTCTGCCTCCTTTGAATATACAACCTTGAATTTAGCTTTTACTTCCATTACTTTTATTTTGATGCAAAAATAAGCAAATGGTTCCATATAAAGAAACATTTTCCCAAAGAAATAAAATAAATTAATATAAAAGACAGCTTCCCGGTATGGGGCTTTTTTTGTACCGTTTCTTAATTGGATAATAATAAACAAGGCATTCAGGAGTAAAAAATGTTCCCGTTGTTCAAAGGAAGAAGAACGAGTGGAGTTATCGGTGGAATAAATGGAAGAAAAACATTACAGTTACTGAAATCAGACCAATTGTAACTTTAAGAAAGTTTGTGTTTTCTATGTCGATTGTTTTATCTGATGATGCCTTAGTTAAGATTATGATCTTGTTGGATATAAATTACACAATGATAGTTCTTTAGATACTGAGTTTGAGAAACTGGAACAGGTAATCTATTTTTCCTTTATTTTCTTTTTTGCCTTTACTTGTTCGTCCCATTGTCATTACATTTTAATCATTGTGTCGTGATGTCGTGTTGTTTGTCGCTACAGAAAATGATATCCAAAAGTTCGGTTGCAAGTTTGAAACCTGGACATTTTATGATACTATCTTCTTCTGTCGGATAACCAAGGAGATTAATGCTACCATACCAAACTATAGATTTATCTATGACACATGAACATAATGACAAATTGGGTACAACCCTTACGAATAATCCTTGATTTTTTAGATACTCTGTTTGTTCGTTTGAAGCGGATGTAATAATCGCTACTTCAATGCCGTTTGTTTGAAGTTCTTTTAGGATTTTGACAAATACATTTCGTTCTGTGTGATAGAGTTTTGGAGAAGATACTACAATGGATTGTTTTGAACTTTTCAATGCTTTTGTAAATGACTGACGGAATGTGCTTCCATTGAAAATCTGTCCTTCATACGAAGATGATTGTAAACTATCGATATTGTTAAACAAGGTAGGGTTGTCTTTGGACAATACACTATAACCAATAGCAGCATATCCCTTGAGCCGTTTTCGGTACATATTTTCACAAACAGGTTCGTGTATATCAACATAATCATAGACACGCACATCCGTTTTACCTTCTCTCTCCCGGTGTAAACGACCTGCATATTGGGCAACCAGCCCTTTCCATGATATAGGAAGAGCAAGAAATAGCGTATCCAATCGTGGATAATCAAATCCTTCGCCAATGTATTTTCCTGTAGCCACTATCACAAGAGGGGCATCTTGCGGTATGTCATACAGTCTTTGAAAGGCTTCTCGCTTGTTCCTGGTTGACCCTTCTCCTGTCAGTTGGATTACATTGGCGATATGTGGTTCCAGCATCTCGGCAAGCAATTTCACATGAGATGTTCTGTTTGTCAATATAATAGGAGTGCGACTTTCCGCTACATTATGCAGCACGTCTTCTACAATAAGTGTGTTTCGGATTTCAGACTCAGAAAGCGATTGCGATAATGCCGTAAACGACTGTTTGTCATCAGTTATTGGACGATAAGATGTGAATCTGGGCACAAGATAACGCCGAAACGATTGTTTTTCTATTTGCGCTTTAGCATCAGACGAGTATCGAATCGGTCCGCATTGCATAAAGATGATGGGTTGCAAACCATCCTTACGGATTGGCGTAGCCGTAAGCCCGTAAACAAAATGCGATGTGATGTTTTTAAGTACATTTTCGAATGTTACGGAAGACACGTGATGACATTCATCCACAATGACCATTCCGTATTCTTGAACGAAAGGCTTGACTTCACCATTTTCAAAGCATGATTGCATAAGTGCAATATCGATAACTCCATGTAGTGTGTTTGAGGTTGAATCTAAACAGCCGATGGGCGAGAAAGCATTCTTTCTACCACGCTTCTTGGGAATATCTGGTTCTGTGAAATCAATGTCAAGAAATTCGGAAAGGCGTTCGTGCCATTGCAAAAGCAATGCTTTTGAGTGAATCAGTATGAGCGTGTTTACCTTTTTTCGGGCAATCAATGCTGCTGCCGTTACGGTTTTTCCAAAAGCGGTTGTTGCTGATAGTACCCCATTGGTGTGAGCCATGAGGGTATTGATGGCATTTAATTGCTCTTCACGTTCCTTGCCTTTAAATGCTACGGCAATATGTTTGCCTTGATTAGTTCTATCTACTATTTCATAAGTGACGCCAAGAGATGATAGCATTGCTGTTATTGCGTCTTCGCAACCACGAGGCATTACAATATATTCATCTGTGAAATCGGCACGACAAATAATGCGAGGAACATTGTAAGTGGAGATTCGCATAGCCTGTTTACTGTAGAACTCAGGATTCTTGAATGCTGCGATACGTTTAAGATGATTGACTACCGTATCGGAAATGGAGTGCAGCGGAATGTATATCTTATCCGACTTGTTGATTTTCAGCCTCCCATCGAAATCATTCCGTGTAATATTCTGAATAATAGGGGACTCCCACGGTTTTGCCTCTGAAGATGTTGCCAATGCTCCAAAATCTTCCTGCCGGTATTGAGCCAGTAATCCATCCACAACACTTTCATCTATCTTCTTTATACCGTATAAATAAGCCCATTGGTCTTTGAAAGGTAGAAATTCTTCATCTACAAAAACACTGTTGCCTGCTTTTCTTGCTCTGCCTTGCAATGGCAAGGCTATCAGATTTCCGAAACCACCTTCTGGTAGCCTGTCTTGATTGGGGAAGAAGCGGTCGTATGAATCAAATGTAATACGCCCGTTTAGTTTCATGGCTTCTGTCAGGATGGTGTTACCTAATTTCCTTGCTTTGTAGGAAGGTATAGGTTCTTTAAAGAAAGTCCATACGTGCGCCCCGTTACCGGAGCGTGAGCGTTCTATGCTGTATGGAATTTCCCAGTTCCTGCAAACTGCAATGAAAGCCAATACATCCTCTTTGTATCCGTGAGTGCAATTCTTGTCGTCAAAATCGGCACATAGAAAAGAGCATTTATTGTCGAGGGTGATAGCATATAGCCCAATTACGTCACATCCATTTTCATCTTTTCCCTCCAAATGGCGATAGATGTCTTGGTTTGCCAAAGGAGCAAAGTTTCGGTTCCGGCATTCTGTGCACTTGTTTCGTTTTTTGTCACAGACACCTCTGTACCATTCGTTGATACAGACCGGTTGATAGCCACCTTTTTCAGCGGTCTTGCTAAACCATCTTCGTGCAAAGACATCTTCACGACCTTTGAAGAAACTGCGAAACAAGGCAACTTTTTCATCGAGAGAGAGCTTGATGGGAGGGAACGTGATGGAAGAGAATGTCGACTCGTTCGTAATATTCTTGGCAGGATATACAATGCCGTGTTGTAGAAGAATTGATTTCAACTCTTCGTTTTCATCCAATAGGGTATTATACCTCTTAATTAGAGCATTGTATTTCTCCTGAAGATTTTCCATCTCATTTTGCAGCCAATAATTCGCAAAGCAGTGCTATTCCAAAATTTAAGAAGGTCCCTGCAAGAACATATTCGGTTTTAGCGGTATCCTTAGTAATAACCAATTGTTTGTATTTTTCGGAATTTATTTTGAAGCAAGTGGCATAGTTTCTTTGCTTCAGTTCAATGGCTTTAGATGCTGATAATGAAGTGGAAGACACTATATCTGCAGAAATGGTTGCATACATATTTTTTGCTTTTTGTTTCAAGTGCAAAAATAATAATTTTATCTGTCGCTGTCAAGAACAATAGCTTATAAAAGCTATAATGTTAATTTATAGATGATTTAGGATGTAATTTGGAAATATGCACTTATAGGCTATGCAGTGATTCTGCATTATTATATGTGAAAATGATAGTCAAGACTAAAAATGGTTGCTTTTAATTCTGTATTCCATACACTTGTGAAGTAATGCTTAATGATATTAAATATTATGGGGGTGCGTAGGGGCAAATCGAAGTTTCACGTTCTTAATTATAATATATGGTTACTTGTTTATCCATTGTATGAAAGTAAGGAAATGCAATACATTATTGATTATTCTTAATTAATGGCAAAGTGTTGATGAGATTCATTTTATTTATCATATTTTCTTTATGTTTGCCTTTGGTCATGCAAGGACAAGAACAAAATGTGTGGACACAAAATGACTCTTTGAAGTTAAAGAAAGTATTGGCAGGACAAGCTGAAATCCGAATTAACCAGAAGGTATTAAGAGAACTTGACAGAGTTTTTTCTTCTCCACGACGCTTATTTAAATTTCAATCTCGTTCTGCCATTTTACCAATCAAAGATTTCCTATTCTACAGACCTAACGTCTTTAGTAAATACCATATATCCACTTTTAAAGTTAATGAGTTGAATATCTGGCAAGATTCACTCTTCATGAAGGTCTACATGTTGGGCAATAAACAGTTATTTATAAAATCCCAGTTAGACACAGGGGATCCCCGAGTATTGATAAAGAGGAAAACTGATATACAGTTCAAGTTTACAGACCATTTGGCGTATCGTGTTTATGGTGGCTATACTATTGATAAGAACCGAACAGTAATATTGCCAACTACAGCTACTCCATATTATGTGGGCACAGGTTTTTCTTATAGCCTTAATAAGAAATTACAGTTAAAAACAGGGGTAGAGTATCAGTACAACGTTGTTTATAAGCGTTGGGAATGGGTTTGGAATTCCGGTATCCGTTTTAGCTTTTAATGATTTCAGGCTAGATTCTCTATTTGTGTTGAACCATGGAATAAACCTTTATGCGCTTTACTATATAGATTGGAAGATTTCGTTAAAATAGAGTGGTCTCTCTGATACAAGAAAGTATTCTTATATAGTAGTACGTAAATACAGTTTGTTATCCTTATTATTAACATTGTTAACACCCTTTCTCGGCCATTTTTATTCTTGTGTGCAAATAACAAGTCTTTTGCATTTAAAACACTTGTTATTTGCATCCAAAGAATAAACTTTAACTTTGTGTTAAAACAAAGCTTTTACTGACAGATGTTTGGAACTTTTGATGGTTTGTATTTCAGCTTATTAAGTTTGATCTTTACTTCTTAGGCTCACTGAAGATCTCTGTAGACTAAAACCGATATACTTGCTTTTTTGTCAACTATACACGGGGGATTTGCACTATCCGTTTATTTCCTTTTTGCCTTATTTAGCGCTGCTATCAGATATCTTCCTTTTGCCCCTATGTCACTCCAGCAAGTGTTGGCAATCAGCCGCCACACCGTCGTTCCCTTTCTTCCATAGTCCGACAGCCTGAGAATGGCATTTACCTCGCTTACCTCGTTGATCCCCAATCTTTGGAGCGTATCCGTCAGTCCCGGATAATTGTGCGTCATCGTATTGAAAGCGTATCCCGGTATCG
>OGES01000046.1_pt1 | contig 112015 bp, 173 predicted proteins | sample 1570711 | NCBI WGS metagenome assembly OGES01 (sample SAMEA2582133, study PRJEB24529) | metagenome | biome: Human gut stool | place: China | collected 2011 | reverse complement strand
CAAGGGCGTCGGCGTCGGCTATGTGACGCTGCACGTCGGGCTCGGCACGTTCCGACCGGTCAAGGAGGACGAGATCGAGCAGCACGATATGCACAGCGAATACTGCACCATTCCGCAGGAGACGGCGGATCTGATCAACCGCACGAAGGCGAACGGCGGGCGTGTGATCTGCGTCGGCACGACCTCCTGCCGCACCATCGAGAGCTGGGCGGGGGAGGACGGTACCATGACCGCGACCGGCGGCTGGACGAATATTTACATCTATCCGGGCTACCGCTTCAAGGTGATGGACGCGCTTGTCACGAATTTCCACCTGCCGGAGTCCACGCTCATCATGCTGGTGAGCGCGCTCGCGGGGCGCGAGCACGTTCTTGCCGCCTATGAGGAGGCGGTGCGCGAACGCTACCGCTTCTTCAGCTTCGGCGATGCGATGTTCATTGGAGACGTGATGCCCTCCAAGGCTGAAAACGGCGAAAAGCCCGCAAAATAAGGGTTTTCAGGGAAAACGCCTTAACCGCCGTAAAAACCTGAAAAAGCCACGTGGATAACCGAAAAGCATCACGCATCGTTAGCTTTGAGGGGATGCTTATAAAATTGAACAACTTTTTTGGCGCATAATGTTGCGGCGATACTGCATAGACTGCATAAGATGGCCCCGACCTCAGTATATGAGGCCGGGGCTTTTCTCATGCCTTGTAGGTGAATGTGTGGGTCGCACCGTTCTTGAATGTGATGGAGGTGACGCGGCCATCGTTCACGACGATGTGGTCTATGATCTGCTGGAGGAAGCTGCGCGGGATAGAGGGGTCAATGGCTCGGATGTACTTCTCGTAGTCGATGTAGCGGTCTTCGATCAGCTTGTTCGCCATGATGTAGTAGCTGGCCTTGCCGATGAAGTCGTCGCCCAGCTCCTCGCTGGACTCTTGGTTTTGCAGTTCCTCAATGCGGGCATTGACTTCTTCGAGCTGTTTGGTGATCTGGCCGCGCTGCATGACGAAGTCTTTCTCTGGCATGGCTTCGTCGTCGTAGAGGTACAGGGCGTTCAAACGGGCGAGGGCGTTGTCGAGCTTGCGGCGCCGAGCGCGGAGGGTGTCAATTTCACGGATGGAGTTGTCATCACCGGAGAAGGCGATTTGCGGGCGGTACTCCACGGCGTCACCGGCGGAGCGGAACGCATCGAGAAGCTGGCCCAGAGAGTCAGTGCTGACGGAGGCCACGTCCTCGAACGCTTCGCCGCGGAGCAGCTTACGCTCCAGAACCTCGGGCGTCGTGGCCTCAGAGGAGTTCTTGGAGGCCCTGATGATGTTGGCGACGTAGTTCAGGACGAACGGGCCGAGCGTGGTGTCGGAGATGTACTTGTTGGTGCAGGAGGTTCCTTTGCGCCGCCGACTGCCGCAGGCGTATTGGGAGGGGCGGAAGCCGTTCGCTCGCCGCCGGTCGAGGTTGGCTGTCATGTTGGAGCCGCACTGACCGCAGCGGAGCAGGCCAGCAAAGACGTGGATGTTCTTCCTGACGTATGTTTTGTGAGAGGGAACGCCGCCGCGCTTGTTCCGAGTCAGCAGGAACTTCATGCGGCAGAATACATCTTCGTTCAGAATTGGTTCGTGGTGGTTCTCGACGGTGATCCATTCGTCAGAGTCGCGCTTCTCGATGCCCTTGCCGTCTGAGTGGACGTTATAGACATACTGGCCGATGTACCACGGGTTTGTCAGGATGGTGCGCACCGTGGTTGGCGTCCATTGGCCGCCCGTCTTCGTGACGATGCCGGCGTCGTTGAGGTACTTGGCGACATAGAGCAAGGACTGGTACTGCTCATACAGTTCGGCCATGCGGCGGATGGCCTTGGCCTCTTCGGGAACGATGGAGAATGTCTTTGCTTCCTTCGACCACGAATAGCCGAAGGGGACACGGCCACCATTCCATTGACCGTCTGAGGCACGGGAGAGCATGACGGCCGTGACGCGCTCGGCGGTGGTCTTGCGCTCCAGCTCGGCGAAAATCAGGATAATGCGCATCATGGCCTCACCGATGGCGGAGGAGGTGTCGAACTGCTCGTTCTTGGAGACGAAGGTGACGCCGAGGGACTGCAGTTCGTCGTGCATGGCGGCGAAGTCGATCAGGTTGCGGCTGATACGGTCAATCTTCCAGACGACAAGGTGGGTAAACTCGCCTGTGCGGATGCGATCCATCATGGCCTGATATTCTGGGCGGTCTGTGTTCTTGGCCGAGTAGCCGGGGTCTTCAAACACGACGTAGTCGGTGATGCCCAGCACCAGCGTGACATAGGCGATAAGTTCGCGGCGCTGAACTTTGAGGGAGTCTTTGTCCACCTGCCAATGAGTGGAGACGCGAATATAGATGGCCGCCTTCTTCGCGGCCAGTTTCTCGGCGATGCGAGAAGCCATACGAAGTCCTCCTTTTTCGGGATATTCCATAGGAACGTCCGACCAAAAATCCACGGACGTTCCGTGTATAACCGTAACCATACCGTAACCGTAACCTATACCGTAAACGTAACGTAACCGTTAGATATAGTTTTGGGGCACCGCTGCTGCGATGCCCCGTATGTGTTTTTATTGCGAGACTGATTTTGCGAAGCCTCTGGCCGCTGCCACAAGCCCCATCGTGCCATCAATCAGGGCGTCAATGCTGAGAGGCAAGACACTGATGGAGCCGTCGGGTGCAGGCTGCATTGAGGCTGTGTCCGCATAGGGAATGAGGGCCTCGAAGAAACTGTCGGCCTCGGCAGGACCTCGCCCGTTGCTCTGGAGCTGGTGTCGGGTGACACGGGGCTCGGCCACCACGTCCGAGCGATGCTGCCCGATGGTGAACTTGAAGAGCTGGTACGGGCGGCCGTCGCCGAGCGGAGCATATTGAACGATGATCTCGCGGCCGATGGAGACGGCGCTGAAGCCGTCCATGACTTCGAGGGCACCGATGAACTCGGTCACGTCGTCTGGGTCAACGCCTTTTGCGGCAGCGAAGCGGTCAATGAGTTCACGGCTGGTAAAGACCTTGTGTGCGGAGGCTGAGTCGATGACCTCGAAGAGTAATTCGCCATCAGCCAGCGTCGCGGCGAGAGCCTTGCTGACATTGCCTTTGTCGGAGAAACCCGCAAGACCGGCGCGAACGAGGACGTCGATGATGTCGGCAGCCTGTCCTTCGGCGCGGTAGAAATGGTCGGCACAGACCTCGTTGAGCTGCTCCACGCTCCACGCCCGCACAATGGAGGCAACGCGGCGTAGATGCTTGGGATCGGCGTCGGTCGGCGACGCACCGGCAAGGGGAAGGGGGAGCCGAACGGCGATACAGCCGGTGGGCGAGGTGAACAGGTCGATGCGATACTCACGTCCTACGGTATCGGTGAGGCTGACGCCCTGCCCAATGCAGACGAGGTTCGTGTAGTTGCTGGGGATGTTGTCCAGACGTTCAACCTCCGAGCCGATTTCGGCAAAGAAGGCAGAACGTCCCAAGTCTTTGCCGAAGATCATGGTTAGTTCTCCTCTCGATATTTTTTGAGTACAGTTTCGACGATGGTACGGTCATCTGGCGAGGCCAGAGCGTACAGAGTGGCAAACTCGCGGACTTCTGTGGGGACTGCCTCGTAGCGGTCGTTGCTGAGGCCCAGCAGCCAGTCAACAGAAACGCCGAAGTAGCGGGCGAGCCGAACGACGTACTTGAGTTCGGGTTCACGGACGCCCTGAAGGTATCTCGACAGGGTGGGTGTCGAGACGTTGATCTCTGCGGCGATGTCCTTGGCGTAGAGGCCCCTGCTTTCGATTAGGTCGCGCAGGTTCTTCTTGAAGGCGGTAAAATCGAGTTCGAGTTCCATGATGCTTCTCCTTTGCCAACGTGATTGTTCGTATTAGCCATTGTACGGCTCTTTGGGTAAAATCGCAAACATTTTTTGCGATAAAACTGCAAAAAACTATTGACATTAGCCACGTGGATAATTATAATAATCACATAGGTCAATTATCTTCAAAAAAAGATAGGCAGAAAGGGGTGAACATTATGAAACCACTCGAAATCAAGGGAGCCCGCGCAAGGCTTGGATTTACGCAGAAGTACATGGCAGAGAAGCTCGGCCTCACGGAAGTCTCCTATGGGAGAAAAGAGAGAGGCGAAGTAGAGTTTACCTTGGATGAAGTCCCGGAGGTCGCCAGCCTGCTCACGCTGAACAATGCGCAGGTGAACGACTTTTTCTTCGACGGCAAGTTGCCAACTGGTTAATCGAGGCCATCATCGGCGTCGGTGTATATTTTTTTGCCCGATGATTAGCCGCTTGGATAATTTATCTTGCCACTACGGTAATTATAGGCGATTGGAGGCTCAGAGAAAATGGGACGTGACGCTACGAAAGCGGCGGGAAATCCGTGGTATCAAGCCAGAAAAAAGGCTGCTGAATATGATGACAGGCTATGTAGCCGTGAGAGCGCGGCTGAGCAACTCGGAATGTCGGTATCTTCGCTGGCAGATGCAGAGCTGGGGAACACAAAGTTCATGCCGGTCGATAAGGCGGTGCTCATGGCTGACAGGTACAACGCCCCGTGGCTGCTGAACCACTACTGCTTGAACGAGTGCCCGATTGGATGCAGGCATTCGCTCTCCGATGAAGTGGTGGGCATTGACCGCGTGACGGTCAAGCTGCTGAAGAGCCTGAAGACCGAAAAGCTCGGAGATGTCAAGGACACGCTCCTCGACATCGCGGCTGACGGGAAAATCACCGAAGACGAGAAACCGGCGCTTCAAGAGGTTTTGGCCTACCTCGACGATCTGGCAAAGACCGTGAGCGAGCTGAAGACCATCGGAGAGATGGCTCTGAACGAAGATGGTGATGCCCATGGATCAAAGTAGTCTGATGGCTATACTCGCGGAAGAGTATGGCATCAAAAGCCCGCAGGAGCTTGCGGAGGCTATTCGGCGGATGAAACCGTTGGATCTGGCCCCGTTCTGCGCGACACCTGAGAAAACGAAGGAGGACAAAGCATCATGACCCGAATGGAACGGAGAAGAAGACGCCGCCGCATCTTGCGAATCAAGCTGGCGACCACAGCGGCCGTGCTGGCGCTGACCACGGCCAGCATCGTAGCCCTGACAGGGGGGGCAGCCGAAACGGCACCCGAACCCACGCCACAGCCGCCCGTGTTGCAGGCTGAGCCGGTTCTGCTGGTCGCAGAGCACGACAGTACATATCAGCCCGTCCAGATGACGGCCGAGCCTGTTCAGGAACCGGAACCTGTCGAGGAAGAGGACGAGAACGAGAAAATCGAGGCTGCTCTGCTGGAGCAAGGTTATCTGCACGAGGAGATCCCTCTGGACTTCGACCTGCAGTGCCACCTGATTACGGTCTGCGAAGAGTACGGCGTCCCTCAGAGCGTGGCTCTGGGCGTCATTCAGGCCGAAAGCTCGTTCACGGCCACGGCCTCGAACGGAAGCTGCTACGGCTATATGCAGATCAACAGCATCAATTCCGAATGGCTGTCTGAGAAAATCGGGGTCACGGATCTGACCGACCCGTACCAGAATATCCGCTCTGGTGTGTTCATCCTGAGCGACCTGTATGGGAAGTACGGGGACTGGCACAAAGCCTTGATTTGTTACAACTACGGCGAGAGCGGAGCTCGGGAGCACGTCTTCAGCAAAGGCTACACGACCACGTCGTACAGCCGCACGGTGATGGAATACGCGGACGCATGGGCGGAGGTGCTGGCATGATCGACACGGCGAAGCTGAACACCGAGGAGCTGGGAAACATCATCGTGGACGTCCAGAACGAGACCGGCTTCTGGTTCGATGTGGATGACATGGTCGCCATCATGCAGCACACCGTCCGCAAGGCAGACCTGAACGGCAAGGACGAGGAGTATGTGCCTCTGCTGTTCAGAAACGAGCTGGAAGATTATGTGATGCGCGAGAGAATCAATGCGATTGGGAGGAGAAACTTATGTGCGACATCTGTATGCACAGCCCTTGCCTGAGCGGCTGCCCGAACGCTCCGGACCCGACGCCGGTAACGCACTGCTGCTCCTGCGGAGAGCCGATTATTCCCGGCGACGAATACGGCATTATCGACGGTGAGGCGTGGTGCGAGGACTGCTTGGAAGACCTGCCGCTCTGCGTCCTGATACCGAAGCTGGGCGGAGAATGGAGAACCGCGAGCGAGGAGGACATCCCCGATGGATATGACGGTTGAGGTTCCTGAACTGCCCGAGTTGACGTTCGACGAGGCCAGCCACATCTACCGGCTGAATGGCGACATCATCCCGAGCGTGTCGAAGCTGATGGAACCGCTGAAAGACCAGTGCTACGGCGGTATCAGCAAGCGGACGCTTGAGAACGCCGCCATCAAAGGCTCTGCGGTGCATAACAGCATCGAGAACTGGATCAAGTTCGGCATCGACGATATTCCGTCGGAGCATCGCGGCTACTTCAACGGCTTCGTGGAGTGGTGGAAGCAGTATAAACCGCGGGTCTTCGGCTCTGAGGTGCGCATCTACCACAAGCTGATGCGCTACGGCGGGACGATTGACCTGCTCTGCGAGATCGGCGGCCTGCTGGAGCTTATCGACTTCAAGACGACGTACACGCTGCTGGAAATGGCCTGCGGCGTCCAGCTTGAAGCCTACTCGCAGGCACTTATTTCCCACGGCATCACACCGCAAAGAAAGCACATTCTGCATCTGAAAAAGGACGGGAAGTGGTCGTTCCGCGAGTTCCCGGCCAAAGACCCCGCCAGATGCCGCGTAGTCGGGGCGCTGAAATGTCTGTACGACTATGAACAGTCTTACAAATAAACGAAAAGGAGTGTCAGTATGAACGACGCAAAGACCATCGGAAGCAATGCCCTTGTCCTTGACACCGCAGAAGAGAACGTGACCGTGATGAACGCTGAAGAGAGCAAGCTCGGCAAAGAAGTCAGCTTGATTGAGCAGCGGGCCGAAGCGGTCGTCGTCGCCTCTGGAGCGGATTTTGAGGACGCTGGCCTGTTCCTGAAGCAGATCAAGCAGGCCCAGAAGCAGGTCAAGGACTATTGGGAGCCTCTCCGCGTGTCCGCCAAGAAGAGCTACGACGAGGTTCTGAACCACAGAAAGGAAATGATTGAGCCTCTGGAAAAGGCGGAGCAGATCGTCAAGGTCAAGGTGAACGAGTACAGCGCGGAGCAGGAGCGCAAGCGCCGTGAGCAGGAGGAGGCCATGCGCCGATTGGCTCAGGCCGAGATCGACCGCCACCTGAATGAAGCTGCCGAAGCCGAGGCTAACGGTGACGCTGTTGGCGCAGAGTACGCTATGGCCGAAGCCGAGATGATGGAAGGGGTGTCCATCGCCGGTGGCGTCCAGCGTCAGACGCCCAAGGTCAAGGGCATCTCCCAGAGCAAGACGTGGGAAATCTGCGAGTCCGAGTGCGACTGGTCTAAGGTTCCCGTGTCCCTCATTGGCATTGAGCTGCGCCCGGTCGATAAGGCTGCGGTGCTCCGCCTGATTAAGATGTCCAAGGGCCAGGTCGAGATCCCCGGTATCAAGTTCCGCGAAACCTACACCACCAGCGTCAGCACCCGGTAAAACCGGAGAATAACAGGAGGTCAACATGAGCAACGAAAACAAACTGAGCACGGCGCCCGCTGGGGCTGTGGCTCAGAAAACGGCCGGCGGGGGAGCCTTGAGCGTCTTCGCTGACGGCGCGAGCTTCAATACGGCTCTGCGCATGGCCCAGTGCCTTGCGTCGTCTACGGTAGTCCCCAAGGAGTACCACGGAAACGTCGGCAACTGCATGATCGCTATTGAGATGGCATCTCGCATCAACACCAGTCCGATGATGGTGATGCAGAACCTCTACATCGTCAACGGGCGCCCTGCGTGGTCGAGCCAGTGGATCATCGCCATGATTAACAGCAGCCGCCGGTACAAGACTGAGCTGCAGTTCGAGTTCGGCCGCGACAAAGCCGACGGCGGCCTGAGCTGCCGCGCTTGGGCGGAGGATTACTCCGGCCACAAGGTCTACGGCCCGAAAATCACGATGAATATGGCGAACGACGAAGGCTGGACGAGCAAAAACGGCAGCAAGTGGAAGACCATGCCCGACGTGATGATCCAGTACCGCGCCGCTTCGTTCTTCGGCCGCATGAACTGCCCCGATATGATTATGGGCATTTACAGTCAGGAGGAAGTCCTCGACATGGGCGAGCTTCCGACGGATGGCTTCGCTCTGGTGGTCGATCCTGCTACCGGCGAAGTGACCGAAGCCGAAAAGGACGAACCTATCACGCAGGATCAGCGCCAGACGCTTTTCAAGATGGCGACGAGCGCCTTTGGACAGGAAGCGAACGGCGTCCTGAAATCCCTGCTGGCCGCCGAGGGTTACGAGTCCACGGAGGGCCTGCCTACGTCTGTGTATCACCGCATCACCGAAAAGGTCATGGAAATGGCTCAGGAGAAGAAACCTGAACCCGAAGCTCCGCAGGAAGCCAGCGATACCGCTCCTGCCAGCGACCAGCCCGATTTCCCCGGTAAAGAGTGATGCGATCCGACGGCATAGCCGTCATACAGACAGGCAGGTGAGAAAATGGCATGGATCAGCGTACACGAAAGTATCGACGGGCCGAAGCTGCGGAATCTGTATAAGCAGCTCGGCTGCTCAAAGTTCGAGGCGACGGGCATCCTGAACTTCTTGTGGTTCTGGGGGCTTACGAACGCTGAGAGGGACGGGCTCATACTGTATGCAGAAAAAGAGGACATCGAGCGATACCTGTACGGCGTCGGCGCAGGTTGTGTGCTCGATCCGAAGAAAATCGTGGATGCACTCTTCGATAGCGGCTGGCTCGACTGGTCGCCTCGCGGAATCTGCATACACGACTGGGAGACTTGGCAAGCCCAATGGCAAAAGGCCAAGGATGCCCGAGAGCGCGACGCTGCCCGCAAGCGCGAGAGTCGGCGGAACAGCAAAGCGGCGGCCCAAAACGAGGAAAAAGCGGATGCGGCGAAGGACGGTCACACGGACGGTCCTGCGGACGGCGAGGAAAAGCAGCTTAAAATCGACGGGGGAGAGACTCCCACAGCCGAAAAAGCACCGACCGAGCCTCCTGAACCGCCGAAGCCCCCTGCGGAACCGGCAACGCCAAAGTACACGCCGACCTTCGACGAGTTCTGGGACGCATACCCGAAAAAGGCTGAGAAAGGCAACGCCTTCAAGAAGTATCAGGCCCGCATCCATGAGGGCTTCTCCCCGGAGGAGCTGCTGATGGCCGCTCGGAACTATGCGACCCAGTGCAAGAGGCTCGGCACCGAGAAGCAGTACATCAAGCACCCGAAGACGTTCCTGAGCGACAGCCGGCCGTTCCTTGACTATCTGCCAGATAAGAAGAAGGCCCAGCCGCCCGAGGACGCGGTGCCCGACAACAAAAATCCGTTTGCGGAATACGGGGAGGAATGACAAATGCAAGGATTTGACCCGCAGACCATTTTGCCCCGTATTGCCGCCCAAGGGCTTGAACGGCAGGAGATCCGCCCCGGCGATTGGTTCGACGATGACGGAATGCTCATGTGCGGGAAGTGCGGTGAGCCGAGGCAGGGGATGGTGACGGTGTCCGCTCCGATGGAGGGCAACCCCGAGAACAAGATGACGTTCAAGGCCACCCGTTCCTGCAAGTGCGACCGAGACAAGGAGGCCGCCGAGAAGCAGGCAGAGCAGAACAAAAAGGACATGGAGCGTGTTGCCCGTCTGAAAAAGGCAAGCCTCATGGATGAAAAGCTCCGCGAGGCATCCTTCGACAGCTTCCAAGTCACGAAGTACAATGCCCGAAATCTGAAGCTGTGCCGCCGATACGCTGAGGCGTTCGACGAGATGGTGTCCAAAAATCAGGGTTTGATTTTCTGGGGAAGCGTTGGTACGGGTAAGAGTTTTGCGGCTGCCTGTATCGCCAACCACCTGCTGAACCGCGGCGTCCCCGTGATGATGACCTCCCTTGTGAAGCTGCTGGAGCTCATTCAGGGCGGCGAGGAGAAGGAGAGCGACATCATCACCCGGATGAACAGCGCGAAGCTGGTCATCTTCGACGATCTGGGTGCCGAGCGCAACACCGATTATGCGCTTGAGAAGATTTACAACATCATCGACAGCCGGTATCGGCGGAAGCTCCCGATGCTCCTGACCACGAACCTGACCATCGACGAGATGAAGGACGAGGAGGACAGACGGTACAGCCGCATTTATGACCGCATCTTCGAGACCTGCTACTCGATGCAGTTCACCGGCCCGAGTTGGCGGAAGAAGGAAGCCAGCCGGCGGTTCACGGAGATGGAGAAGCTGTTCGATATTGACTGAAAGGAGAAGCCAAATGGAAATGAAGCAGCGGGTACAGCATCTTATCGCTGACGTCGAGAGAGCCTGTATCAAGTACAAGCTGAACATGACGATTTACGACGGGAAGCTCGCGTTCGTCGATCAGGAGAGTCGCCACATCGTTGCAACGTGGGGCCCGCAGTTCAAACTCAGCGAGGAGCCTGAACATGGCGGGGAGTAAAGAGGTCTTCTACCTCAAAATCGGGAGTGAAGCCGACCGCGTGACGGTCGCCTCGATCCTGTTCCGAAACGGGTATTCCGTCCAGCCCGTGAAGCAGAAGAAGGACGGGAGAAGCAACGAATACCTCGTCAAGTATTGGATTGGCGAGACGATGGTGGAGGGGGCGGAGATACCAAAATGAAGCTGAAGTTTTCCGTCCTTGGAGAGCCGGCGGGCAAAGGCAGGCCGCGATTCCGAAACGCTGGCGCGTTTGTTCAGCCCTACACACCGGAGAAGACGGTCAGCTATGAGAACCTCGTCAGGCTCGAATACCGCCGTCAATGCAACGACTTCAAGTTCCCCAAGGACACACCGCTTGATGTGCGCATCACGGCGTACTACGGCATCCCCAAAAGTGCCAGCAAAAAGAAAGCGCAGCTCATGCGCGAGCGGAAAATCAGACCGATGAAGAAGCCCGACTTCGACAACATCGGCAAAATCGTGTGTGACTCCCTGAACAACATCGCCTATCACGATGACGCCCAGATTGTAGACGCACAGGTAAGAAAGTTCTTCAGCGACGACCCGAGGGTTGTCGTGACAATTCAGGAAGCAGAATAGGAGGCAATCATGAAGAAACTCGCAAAACTCAGCCCCGGCCGCATCTTCAACTTCGCCGGTGAGAAGTTCGTCGTCATGGAACAGCGCGACGGCGCTGCGTTCGTCCTGCTGGCTCAGAGCAAGGAGTCCTGCCCGTTCAACGACAAGGACGATGCGGAGAACCGCAACGACTACACTTGCTCCACCTTGAAGGAGCGCATCGACAAGTGGGTGGAGGCCCTGCCTCGCACCTCGGAGGAGGCCGCGGCCATTCTCCCGTTTGAGGTGGATCTGAGCTGCACCGACCGTAGCAAGAGCTACGGCACCATCACGGTCAAGGCGGCGCCCCTGACGCTTTGGCAGTACGGCCAGTTCAAGGAGTTGATCCCGCTGAACGAGGATGACTGGTACTGGCTCGTCACGCCTTGGGCGTGTCGGTGGCTCCGCTCCCCGTACACCAGCGTCACCTACAGCGTGTGGTACGTCAGCACCAATGGCGACTGCTACCGCAACAGCGCATCCGGCTCGGTCGGCATCCGCCCCGCTTTGCTTCTTAACTCTGACCTCTTGGTCTCTTTGGACGACGAGGTTGAGGATGATTGCTGCGGCGAATGCGACTGCTGCGGCGGCAAGGGCCTGCCCAGCCTCGACGGCATCAGCACGGCGACGCTGCTGGAGGAGATCCAGCGCAGAGCGATGCGGGCCGGCTCGGTCTTCATGGGTGAGGATGGGACGGACGAATGAGAGATCTGGAGTTTAGCGGCTATTGGGAAGGCGAAGCCGTGTACTCGTGCGACTGCTGTGGCAAGGACGTTTCGTTCCCGTTCGATAGCGAGGACATCGACTCGAAGGCCCACCGGAAAGAGCTGCGAGAGCGGCTCGGATGGATCACGACAAAGGTGGATGGCGAGTGGCACGACTTCTGCTGTGAAGCCTGCCGAAACAAGTACATCCGCGACACGACAAAATGAAGGAGGAAAATACCATGAGCAAGGACTATTCTCTGTCCCTGAGAGGCGAGGCTTTCAACAGCCTGTGCGCTGACTTCGACACAACGCTCCGTGACGTGCTGGCTGGCATGATCGAGACGGAGCAGAACACCGGCGAGATCAACATTAAGGTCAAAATCACCCTCACCGATGACTCGGCCCCCGACTACACCGTGGCCGGCGGCCATCAGACCAGAGAGGTGACGAAGCCGAAGTTCGACCACACCGTTGCCTACGTCATCCAGCGCAAGGAGAAGAAGAGCGGCAGCTTCTCCGGTAACTTCGAGCTGGTCTTCGATAAGGCCAGTGGACAGTATTTCTACCGCGACATCGACAACGGCCAGACCACGCTCTTTGATGGTGACGGCGATTCTGCTGACTTCGCAAACACCCAATACGACGTCGTTGACGAAGGGCCCAGAGGGCTTCCTGCAGCCTCAGAGAGCAACGTAATCAACGGGGAGGAAGTTGCACCCGCAGACGCAGAGGATGCCACTCCTGACGCTGCTGGCGAGTTTGAGGAGGAAACCATCGACCCCGCGCATGATCCGTCCAAGCCCTTCGGTTGGCTCCGCCAGTTCATCGGCGAAACGATGAACGTCACCGAGGCGATGGGCAACTACACCGTCCGTACGCAGGGCAACAAGGTTGTCCTGTCCTCCGCGACCAGCCCCGAGAACCCGTTCTACTGCTCCGCTGAGAAGCTGAGCCCCCATGTCGGTCACGCCGTCGTGTGCGTCGGCTATGGCGATGACGAGATCGTGAACATCTCCATTGAGTGTGAGGATTGCAGCGAGGTTCTGTTCGACATCGACTCTCCCCATGTCGGCATGGAGGGTGCCGCCGAGGAAGAGGCTTCGTGCGAAGAGGAGCCGACCGAGGAGACGGATGCGACCGACGCTGCCGCAGAGGAAGAGCCTGTCACCGAGGAGCCTGCTGACGAGAACGAGCCCAACGGCTACGAGTACGACGAACCCGAGGCGTAACGAACCGCGATTTGAGCAGAGAGGAGGGCTGGCATGAAAAGCCCAATCGACATAGTGCGAGGCAGGATCGTTGACATCGACAAGCACGGCATCGTGACCATCAAGGCCCGCTACGACGACTGGCCGATGCTCCTGAAGCGCGAGTACAAGGAGTGCAATATCCAGATGATCGACAGCCGCCCGCTGTCCGATAAGCAGAGGCGCACCTGTTACAAGCTCATTCGAGAGATCTCGAACTACACCGGCATGGGGCTTGACCCGACCAAGGAGTACATGAAGCTGAAGTTCATCGCAGAAGACCTGCAGGAGACGGCTGACCAGATGTTCTCCCTGAGCAACGCCCCTATGAGCCTTGTGTGTGCGTTCCAGCGGTTTTTGGTGCGGTTCATCCTCGACTGGGACATTCCGTGCAGCTTCTCTCTGCTCGATTTCGTGGATGATGTTCAGGACTATGTGTACGCTTGCTTGGCGAGCAAGAAGTGCTGCATCTGCGGGAAACCGTGCGACCTGCACCACGTCGATCATGTCGGCGCGGGCCGCGACCGCGAGGAGATCATTCACGAGGGAATGGAGGTGCTCCCGCTTTGCAGGGAGCACCATTCCGAAGTCCACGTGATAGGGTGGCTGACGTTCCAGAAGAAGCACCACCTCACGAGAGGCGTCCTGCTGGATAAGCACCTGTGCAAGCTATACAGACTGAAACGAAAGGAAGAAACCGAGAATGCTGAACAAGATAATCTTGATGGGCAGATTGACCCGTGACCCCGAACTGCGGCGCACCGGAAGCGGGACAGCCGTGACATCGTTTGCGCTGGCTGTTGACCGCGACTTCAAGGGGCAGGGCGGAGAGAAGGAGACGGACTTCATTGACATTGTAGCCTGGCGATCCACTGCGGAATTTGTCAGCAAATACTTCACCAAGGGCCGCATGGCCGTGGTGGAGGGCCGGCTCCAGATCCGCGACTGGAAGGACAAGGAGGGCAATAACCGCCGCAGCGCGGAGGTTGTGGCCGACAATGTCTATTTCGGGGACAGCAACAAGGACGGCGGTAATCGGTCTGGAGGCGGAAGCTACGGTGGCAGTTACGACAACAGCTACCAGCAGCCCAGCGGAGATTTTTCCGAGATTCCCGATGACGACGCCGGCGAACTGCCGTTCTGATAGGAGAGCATCGAATGGAAAAGAGTAAGATCGAGTGGTGCGACAGCACATGGAACCCCGTGAGCGGCTGCTACCATCCATGCCCGTACTGTTACGCCAGATCGACGGCGAATCGCTTCAAAGGCTGCGACTGTGCGGCCGGCGGAGAGACCGACGAGAATGTGGTGTACCTGAAGGAACGGCTGACTGTTACCAGCAAGGACGGCGTCGTCCGAAATGCGGCGTACCCCTTCGGCTTCACGCCTACGTTCCATGAGTACCGCCTCAATGACCCGCTGACGAAGGGGTTCGGCAAGACAATTTTCGTCTGTTCGATGGCTGACCTGTTCGGGGATTGGGTGCCTGACGAGTGGATCAAGAAGGTGTTCGACGCCTGCAAGGAAGCTCCCGGACACAGATACCTGTTCCTCACAAAGAACCCGCAGCGGTACATCGACCTCTACAAAGCTGGCTTGCTGCCGGAGGGGGATGATTACTGGTACGGATCTACGGCGACCGATGACGAAATGCCGATGTTCTGGTCTGATCGGCACCACACCTTTGCGAGCATGGAGCCGGTTCTCGGCTCGTTCGACGGAAAGATTGTAGCTGACGAGATGAAGAACATCGACTGGTTCATACTCGGAGCTGAAACAGGAAACCGGAAAGGCAAAGTCACTCCGAAACGCGAGTGGATCGAGGCTGTTGTCGAATACGCTCGCTCGACCGGGAAGCCGGTGTTCATGAAAGACAGTATGAAGCCCATTTGGGGTGACGAAATTATCACAGAGTTTCCGTGGAGCGAGTGAAAGGAAAAGACGATGACCAATGATGTGAAGATTTTTGCAAAGACCATCGAGCAGGAAGCGACGGAGCAGATCGAGAAGCTGTCCCACCATCCCGTGAGCGGCGGCTCCAAGGTGCGGATCATGCCCGACGTTCACGCCGGCGCTGGGTGTACCATCGGAACGACGATGACCATTCACGACCGCGTCTGCCCGAACCTCGTGGGCGTTGACATCGGCTGCGGTATGCTGGCCGTCAAGCTGGGACGGGTGAAACTCGACCTCGACGAGCTGGACAAGGCCATCCGCTGGAATGTGCCGGCCGGTTTCTGCACCCACAACTACCCGAAGGAGTGGTTCGACCTGAGCGGCCTGAAATGCGTCGGCATCGACAACAGCCGTGCGCTCCTCAGCATTGGGACGCTCGGCGGCGGTAATCACTTCATCGAGGTTGACAAGGATAAGAGCGGCGGACTCTGGCTGGTGATCCACACCGGCAGCCGAAAGCTCGGCCTTGAGGTGGCGAACTGGCACCAGCGCAGAGCGATGGAGGCCATGACAAAGCCCACCAGTGAGGAAATCAGCCGTGTTGTCACCGAGTACAAGGCTGCTGGCCGACAGAAGGAAATCGCCGGTGCGCTGGAAGAACTGAGAAAGCAGCACAGCGACTTCGGGGCACCCGACCTCGCGTACCTGACCGGCGAACTGATGGACGATTACCTGAACGACATGGAGATTATCCAGCGTTATGCGGAGGCCAACCGTCAGGCCATCGCAAAGGCCATCCTGAAAGCTATGCACATCGTCCCGCAGGAGCAGTTTGCGACCGTGCATAACTACATCGACCACGAGAGCATGATCCTGCGGAAAGGCGCCGTATCTGCCAAGAAGGGCGAGCGCCTGATTATTCCGATGAATATGCGCGACGGATCTCTGATCTGCGTTGGCAAGGGCAACGAAGATTGGAACCAGTCAGCGCCGCATGGAGCTGGCCGCCTGATGTCCCGCAGCAAAGCCCGAGAGTCTATTTCCATTGGAGCCTACCGCGAGACGATGCGGAACGTGCATAGCTCCTGCATCAGCTACGACACCATAGACGAGGCGCCGTTTGCCTACAAGGACATGAAGGAGATCATAGGCTGCATCGGCCCAACCTGCGACGTGCTGGAGATTATCAAGCCCATCTACAACTTCAAAGCATCGTCATAAGGAGGGATAGTCATGGGAAAGAACGGATACCTGCAACGGCAGAGGAACACGGTCAACGTCTACCGGCAGGCTGAGAAAGAGACGTACATCCAGTTTATGACCGATACGCTCATTCTCACCTTGAACGACCCGGCCGTCATGGGAAAGGATGTCTTCGGCGAGAAGCGCATCCGCCGCGTGGTGGAGGCGTGGGGCAAGGTCTTCGACAAGTACCACGGCGCTCTGGAGAAGGGTGACGAGCAGGACTATTGGCAGATCAAGATGGACATGAACTTGAAGGGCATCCTCGGAGAGAAGGGCTTTGAGCCCTTCGAGAAGAGGTATGAGTGGGTCAAGCAGGCGTGAGCCTCGCGGGGCCAGAGCGAAAGTGAGGTGAACGGGGCTTCCGAACTCTATGAACGAGGAAAAACACTACGACGTCGAGGCCGTCAAGCAACGGCTGATAGACCTCCGTGATCTGAGGCGTGAAATCGAAAATCAGTCCGAGAGGCTGGAGCGGTTGGAGACGAAGCTGGTAGGCGTGGGAGCCCAAGCCCTCACGGATATGCCAAAATCGCCGAGCCCATCCAACGACCGCATCTCAGACTTGATGCAGCAGAAGTTCGACCTTGAGGAAGACATCCGGGCGACGCTGGAACACAGACGGCGGGAGAGGATGTTCTTCGAGAAAATCATCCGTCGGCTGAAACACTCCGACGAGCGGGCTGTCATCCGAAGCCGATACCTCGACGGGGCAAGCTGGGGCGATGTGGTGGATCTGCTGTACGGGGACGAGGAGGATCTGTTGGAACGGGAGGATATGTACCGCAAGCGGGTGTTCAAACTCCACGGCAGAGCTTTATTGAGCATGGCCCAGTACATCGAAGATAACGGCCTGATGTGGAACCCCGACGACTACGACGAAACTGAATAGGAAACCGAGAGCAGGCTTTGCGGCCTGCTCTTTTTCTGCCTGCTGATAATATTAACGGAATGATTTATGATTGTGGAAATAATATAGAAAAATTAACGTAAATCTATTGACTTAGGTAGGTAACGCAGTATAATATACTCATAAGATAACCAGATGGATAATTTGAGATAACCAGTAGGAGGAAATAACGATGACCAGATTTCAGATGGAACTCAGCGGGAAGCTCGGCCAGTTCTGGGAGAACGAAGCCCAGAAGGAACTTGAGCGCGTGAAGTCCGACTTGGACTCGTGCAAGATTACCATTGACGCCGACGGCGTTGCCCGTAACAGCATTGGCCGTGCGCTGGCTGACGATATGCTCGAAAAGGTTGAGCTGGTCGCTCCTGACTGCGTGAACGTGTCCGCCACTCGCGCTACCTACGAAGCAGAGGTGCGGGAGGCTCTGAAAGGTTATGCCAGTCGGCAGCCCAGCGGCGAAGAGATGCACGAAATGAGATCGGCTTTCGGCGCCGGAACTACGGTGGTCGATGTCCTGAGCGGAAGGAGATATGCGGTATGAAAAATGGCGGCTGGGTTCGGTGGAGACATTGGACAGAGAACGGACTGGTAGCGTTCGGGCAAATGCCGATCCGAGATGTTGGGCGGGAGCTTCAGAAGTTCGAGGCTGAAGCCCTCAAGATTCTGAAAGAGACCGGCGCAGACCACGTCCTGTACGGCGTGAAGGAATACGACAGCGACGGGAATCTGGATACGGTTCGCTTCTATCTTGAACCGATGTCGGAGCAGGAGTTCGAGGATCGCGTTGTGAAGCACAGCGCAGGGATGACGGTCTATGCCGTACATAAGAGATAAGGAGGAATGCGAAATGAAACTGAAGGACATGGTGGAACTGTTGTCAAACAACGATGCCTGTGTGGTACTGAAGGTGAAAGACGGGCAGGAAATGAACCTGATCTCGCTCGGCTGCTTCAATGGCGATGAAGTGATGATGCGCCTGACGAAAGGAAGAGATGTGACCTGCACGTTGTTCCGAAAGAACGGCAAGAGCTTCTCGTGGCACTGGGGAGCAAGCGGGTTTACGCTGGTCACAGATCAGGTGTGGCGAATGGGCCAGCTCATTCAGAGTTGTATCGAGAATGACTTCGGCATCAAGTGTAAGTATTGAGGAGGGGAAAGACATGATTCTGAAAGTTCGGGACGAGCAGGATTTCAGCCTGACCATGAAGCAGAACATCGACTGCGAGAAGGGGGTCATTGAACTGCTCGTGACAACGTGGAATAAGGCGGCCCACACGACAGAGACGCGAGTCTTCTCCGCAGAGAAGTTCCGCGATGCTCTCGACTATTACCGCCAGAAGGAAGTGGAGATGTTCAACGAAGCGGAGGCGCCCCAGCAGAAAAGAGAGTTCCGCGTGAAGACGCCGCTGGGCGAGCTGCACATCCAAGCAAAGCACGGCGGCGGGGATATTCTGACTGACTATCCCGGCGTGTATGTGGACCTGATCCGTGAGGGACGCGACCCAGAGATGATCGCCTGCGTCGAATATGACAGCCACGATGGCAGGATGCTGACGACCGTGTATGACATTGGGCATGACGAACCGACTGTCATCCATCACTACGATTTGGACGAGGAGGAAGAAGCATGAGCAGACGCCTGACGAAAGAGTTGGTGTTACAGTGGCTCAAGGAGGCTGCCGGCTGGGAGGCAGGGCACAACGAACTGTTCGAGTACAAGCACTGGAGCCTCGGCATTCACAAGGAGGACGACAGCTACCAGCCGTTCATATTCGGGGTTGCTGGGCACCACAAGGGAACGGCGGAAACCATCTGCAGGCGCTATCGGAGCATTGAGGAGGCCATGTTGCACGTGGTCAACGGCTTCAATGAAAATGCCAACGTCCGAAACCCGTATGCGTCGCTTGATGAAGCGATGAACGACACGCTTGGCTGGCTGGCGCGGGTCAACACCAAGTTCAGTTACCTGTACCGCGACGCCGACAACTACAAGATGCGTCACGAGGTTGTGATTGCCGGGAGCATGAGCGAGGAACAGGAAAAGGCCATCGAGGACAGCCTTGATGAAGGTGTTTACTTCATCCCGTCGCAGGTCGGTTTGCCTGATGACCGCTTTGGCAGCGTCACCGCGGCAGACCACCCGTGGTTTGAATGGGTAGGTGTTGAGCCTACTGCAGACCGACCGACGCTTCATGTGACGGCTGAGGAGTTGACGGCCAAGTTCGTAGACGCTGCGAACGGATGGACGGAGTCCACGGACGCGACAGCGGACGGTCTGCGCCCGTACAGCGTGACAGTCCGAGAAACGCTGTCCAGAAGCGTGATTATCTGGGCTGACAGCCACGAAGGGGCAGAGGAAAAGGCGGCTGACCTGAGTAACAACGGAACCATCAGCCTGACAGATCAGGACTTCATCGACCGAGAGATCGAGTGTAACGGCGTGGCCGGGGCATACGATCTGAGCACATTCAAGCAGTACGGCAAGGAGGAGTGAATATGGCATACGAAATTGAACTGCACTACGGCTTCGAGAGAAGCCACGATACCTACGAAACCTACCACGCTTTCGAGGCGACAGACATCGAAGAAGAGGCGGATGACGCCGCCATCGAAGCGAAGCTCGCTGACCTGCTCGACTGCAGCCCGGACGACGAGGACTTCGACTGCAAATCCATGCGCATCACCCTGCCTGAGAGAACGGTGGAGCGCATCCGAGCGGAGGGCTATGCAGCCGGAAGACTTGGCGTACTGGCCCAGATGATCGAAGGCCCATGGAATAACGACGCCTGCAAGGGCTACGCCATCATGGCAATGGAACGTGCTGGCCTTGACCCGGAGATGATCCGCAAGGTCAGTAGTGCGATGACCGACTGCTTCGACGATGCCACGGTCGCGGAGGCTGGCCGGTACTACGTGAAAGGGGCGGTTCGATGAACGACGAGACTACACGGATTGCCGAACGGTACGGCATCACCGAGAAGTGCGCATCACTTGAACGCGACCTACTTGGCATCGACGGTGTGACCGGCGTGGAGTTTGACCTGAACGGGTTCCTTGATGACATTCATCAGGTGATTGTTCTGATCGGGTATGATTTCCACATTGTCACAAGAAAGCTGCGGCTCGCAGTTGACGTGGTGAACACGGCGTATCTTCATGGACTCGAAGAGTCTGGCGACAGGATTGAGGACTACGGTGAGCACCTGTACCTCGTTTTCAACTGCGGCCAGAGTTGGTCGGAGATTTTCCGCCCAGTGTCAAAATCCGAGGAGGGCGTATGAAAGTAAGCGAGCGAACGGCGCAATATGAGAAGCTACTCTCCGTGTCCAAGAGTGTCATAAGAGAGTGCGACGCTGAGGCAAAGCGCCTGAGAGACATTGCCATCAATTTCCGAAATATAGCCGAGCAATACGATGCGATGGCTGAAGAAACTGATAAGATGAAACGCACAGTACCAATAGCGGACTGGGTTGACGTCATTAGGTCGCTGGCGTTTTCTATCGCCGCCAAGAAGGGTAAAAAGGCTGAAGTTCTTGGCCCGCGCGGCGTCGGCGCAAAGGTGGACATCATTCTGCACGACTGTGACGACCCAGACGGCTTTTGGGAATGGAGCAATAAGGAAGTTTTGACGGTCGAGCCACATTTTACAGATAGCCGGGTGCGATTCTATTATGAAACCGGAGAACAGACAAAGCATTATTCACCGGGGTCAGTGGGCGCTATGAGCGGGCTGAACAGCGTCACGGCAGAACTCCCCGATGAAGAGGATGATATTGCTAACTTGTTTTGCAACGAAAAGAGCTGGAAAGAGATGGAGGAAACCGAATGAAGAACATTTACCTGCTTGCCGGCCCGTCCGGTTCTGGAAAATCCAGCGTCGCCCGCGAGCTGACGCAGAGGTACGGCCTGAAGGAAGTTTGGTCATACACGGAGCGCCCGCCCCGTTTCGATGGCGAACCCGGCCATATCTTCGTTACGCCCGAGCAGTTCGATGCGGCTGGCAAGATGTGCGCGTTTACGCTTTACAACGGCTACCGCTACGGCGTACCGGAGTCTGTCATTGAGGAGAACGACATCTATGTGATCGACCCCACTGGAATCCGGTATATGTGGGAGAGATATTCCGGCAGCAAAGAGGTGGTAGTCATCGCCATCTATGCCCCACAGGAGGAGAGAGCTGAGAGAATGCTCGAACGCGGAGATACACCGGAGGCGGTCAAAGAGCGTCTGCAGTTCGACGTCAAGGAGTTTGAGAACCTACACATCATGGCAGATGCGTGGTTCAGCAACCGCAATCTGGAGGAAACTGTTAAGGCGGTGTACGCCTATATGATGGTGAAGGAGAGATGGCTATGAGTCGGCATAAAATTGAGCGGCGCTACCGCAAGATGCAGGCCGACGCGAAGGCGTTCGGCGCGGAGCTTCTGACCGAGGAGAGCATTTTCATTGACGATGACCACCTCGATTGCGTGTGGTACGGCGGCCATATCGGCGGCCTGAGATACAAGGGCTACGAGGTGTCCATCGAGGTACATGGAGACGTCGAGATCGTCGGCTTCATGAACGGCCACGATTTCCTGTATAAGAACAAGCAGAACACCGGCGCGATGAACATGGCGGCATCTGACACTCTGAGGACTACCTTCAAGAGCGACGCGGAGCTGTGGGACGCCCTCAACGCAGACGAAGAGGCCGAGAATAAGGTGGCCTTTGAGAACAATAGCTGGATCGAGGCATTTGTGAAAGACCCGAAAGGGCATTGGCACGGGTTGAGCGTCGTGGATGACGCGGACGACGTGCTGGACGCCTGCGGAGGTATTTCTGGATGGATCGACTGGCTCAATGAAAACTACATCAAGGAGGATAGGGCATGAGCAAACACATCACTCGGGAGGTTTGGGCGGCGGCCGGGGACTTCTACAAAGCGGCACAGCCCGGAGACACCGTGGACGAGCAGATCGTCAATGACTTCCGCGACTGCGTCCCGCCCGCATCCATGTCGAGCGGGTATCTGCAGGTGGGCGAGGCATACGACCACATGGTAGACGAGAATGGCCGCTGGCGCCCGACGTTTATGACGTTCGCCTTCAAGGATGGCGTCTGGGTCTACTGCGGATGCTGCTTCCACGGCGAAACCGTTCACCGCCAGCGCATTTGAATACCTGTACCGGGGAGTAAAAGACAGGAAAAGAGACAAAAAGAGAGTAACAAGAATTGATGGGGAGCGAACGGGATTGAAGTTCACCATCAACCTGTATTATCGTGTAGCATAGAAAATCTGGAGAGTCCGAGGGGGACAAGAAATCCAGACGAAACGGAAAGACAACAAGGAGGTTCAACGCATGAGCAAGATACTCTTCACTTCGGAATCGGTCACGGAAGGCCATCCCGATAAAGTGTGCGACCGCATCTCTGACGCAGTGCTCGACGAGGTCATGAAGCATGACCCGAATGGCCGTGTGGCCTGCGAGACCTGCTGCACGACCGGCATGGTGCTGGTCATGGGCGAGATCAGCACGGAGCACTACATCGACTTTGCCGGTATCGCCCGCGGCGTCCTGAAGGACATCGGCTATGACAGCCCCAAGGCGGGATTTGACGGCAACACCTGCGCGGTGATGGTAGCTATCGACGAGCAGAGCCCCGACATCGCAATGGGAACCAACGATGGAGTCGGCGGAGCGGGGGATCAGGGAATGATGTTCGGCTACGCCTGTAACGAGACACCGGATCTGATGCCCCTGCCTATCACGCTGGCGAATAAGATGGCATACCTGCTGATGAAGAAGAGAAAGGACGGCACGATCCCTCACATCCTCCCCGATGGAAAGACACAGGTGACGGTGGAGTATGACGAGGGGGGCAACCCGGTACGGGTTGACACCGTCGTCATCTCTACCCAGCATGAGGAGTGCGTCGCACCCGAGGATCTGGAGGAGCCTCTGAAGGAGCACGTCATCAAGCCCGTCCTCGACGAGCTGCTGACCTACCAGCCCAATATGGACGTTGACACCTACGCCCTGTTCATCAATCCAACGGGTCGCTTCGTCAAGGGTGGTCCTGCCGCAGACTCGGGCCTCACCGGACGTAAGATCATCGTGGACACCTACGGCGGCTATGCCGCGCACGGTGGCGGCGCCTTCTCCGGTAAAGACCCCACCAAGGGTGACCGCTCCGCAGCGTATGCAGCCCGCCACATCGCAAAGAACATCGTGGCCGCCGGAATCGCTGATAAGTGTCAGGTCCAGCTCGCCTATGCAATCGGTGTACCGCAGCCCGTGAGCATCCGAGTCGATACCTACGGCACCGGCAAGTACGCCGAGAATAAGATCTGCGACGCCGTCGAGTCCGTCTATGATCTGACCCCCAGAGGCATTATCAACTGGCTTGACCTGCGCAAGCCCGTCTACAAGAACACTTCCGCCTACGGACACTTCGGCAACGTCATCGGCGAGGAGCGTACTTGGGAGAAGACGGACACCGCGGAGAAGCTGCTCGAAGCCATCAAGTAAGCGCAACAGACCCAGCAAGGCGCTGCTTGGTGAGAACCCCTGAGTATCACAACCACACGGCGCCTGAGGGCCTGAAACCTGCATCGAAAACGCCACGACGGCGGAACGGTGAGGCGGAGGGCCATCGGCTGGGTATGTGTCACCCCTAAAAAGGGATTTCACAGCCTGCCACAGCGAGGCGCGAGGCATCCGAACAAGGTCACAAAAATGCGTAGCGACACCGTAAAACCTTGCTTTAGGTAGGCCGTATGGTACAATAAAGTAAAGATATTCAGGAGGCAATCACATGGCAATTATGACAGGTCGGTATAGCAACAAGGAACTCCGAAACGATGGGTATTATCCCGTCGGCATCAGCGTCGGCAAGCCCAGATTTTCAACTGGGTACGAGATCCGTGAACAGTGCTACGCGCTGGCTCCGCGGTACGATATGCTGAAGCTGGGCTATGAGGAGTACAAGGCCGAGTATTTCAAGAAGCTGGATAAGATCGGCGTCGATAAGATTATCGGCATCGTCCAGCGGCTTGACGCCAAGGCTCAGGAGGAGGACAAGAAGCTGGTTCTGCTCTGCTTTGAGGACATCCGTAAGCCTGAGAACTGGTGCCACCGCACGTTGTTTGCGGAGTGGTGGCTGGCCCACACCGGCGAGGTCATCGAGGAAATGCCTGAGGCTGACGCTTTGAAGCAGCCTAAGGCGGCAAAACCGCCTGAAGAGAAAGTTGAGCAACTGAGCCTGCTGTAACCGGCAGGCCTGTGATGTGCGGTGGCGGAATAGGTAGACGCAGCAAGGGTATGCGGCGCAGAAGGGCACAACAGAACGCAGACCTATTGGGGTTAAGTAGCTACCTCGGACGGGAAGAAAGCACGTTGTACGCTACCTGCGCTATGCGGGGTGACAAATCCCCGCCCGCACATCAGATACCCGGAACTGGTGAAAGAGCATCACGCCCTCTATCCTTGAGGGAGTTCCTACCTCGCAAGTAGGGTTCCGGTCCATATACGGGCGAATGTCCCAAGGTGGCGACACGGTCTCCAAAACCGCGTGTGGTGGGTTCGATTCCCAACCGTCCGTGCCATAGGCCCCGACCATCGGGGCAACATCCGGGAATAGTGAAAGGTATCACGCTCGGCATCCTGTCGAGAGTTTCCGCCCCGTAAGCGGATTCCCGGTCCATATCCGGGCCTGGTGAAAGTGCATCATTCCTGCCTACCCGGCAGGCGTTCCAGCCTCGCAAGCTGGGGCCCGGTCCAGAATACGAGAAAGGCAGTCGGAGAACCGGCTGCCTTTTCTCTTGCATCGAGGAGTGACTCCATGAGGAAGATCGGACTGATCGTAGCAGTCGAGGAAGAGGCCATGCGCCAGAAATACGGCGAAGGCTACGATTTGAACGACGGCTACGGCACAGTGCTTTATCAAACCGCCAAAAGCCAAGTCTACGCCCTGTATAGCGGCGCAGGTGAGATTTTCGCGGCCGCCGCAACACAATACCTTATCGACCGCTACGAAGTCGCTGCGGTTCTTAATTACGGCGTAGTGGGAGGCTGCAGAGAAGACCTGATGGCCGACGAGCCTTGCTTCGTTGACTGCGTGGTGCATTGGCAGTACGACCTATCCGACGTGGACGGTGTGCCTGTTGGTCGATACATGGAGTACCAAGACCGGCGGCTCCCGACCAGCGAGCGTCTCATGGAGACAGCCAACCGAGTGTTTCCGAACCTGCGTCATGTGTGCTGCGCCTCTGGCGATAAGTTCATGGGCAAGGCGGAGGAGAAGCTCTGGCTCAACAAAGAGTTCGGCGCGGATGTGTGCGACATGGAAGCAGCGGCGATCCTGCTGACCTGTGACCGCAACAGCGTCCCGTGTCTGATGATAAAGACGGTAGCCGACAGCGTTAGGGGTGGCGCTGCGGAATACTGGAATGAGAAGGGCAGGACAGCGATGACCTGTCTGGACATCGTCGATAAGCTGATCGACGAGATGTAAGTGAAGACCACGTCTGAGAGGTGACGGCCGCAAGGCCGTCGCCTCTTTTTCGTGTTCTCGAAACCGATAGGAGGTCAGTACAATGGCGTTTTTTATGGACCCCGGAGCGATGTTCCTCGGGTGCCTGAACGGTGTTGAGCAGAAGTTTTTGGTTGAGCTCATTAAGACCGCTCGGCGTTCTGGGTACACGCGGTTCGTAGAGCCATGCGCCGGTACATTCGCTATGGCGAATCTGGCAGTCCAGTCGGGGTTCAAGCCTGAGCAGATCGAAACCAGCGACGTGAATATGATGACCTCGGTGATGGGCTACGCCATCACGGGGCAGTCACTCGAACCGTTGCAGATCCACGCGCAGGGCTTCTCCGATGAAGAGCTGTTAGACCCGGCCGTAGCTCTGTACGCGCAAATCTATCTGCGGACATCGAAGAGCGCAGGGAACGAGTATTTCCACAACATCCTGCGCGACCTGCACGACAGGCGTGAAGAGCACATCGAGAGCATACGCCGACAGCTTGAGGCCACGAAGAGCCTGCTCGGCGGTATGAGCTACCGCCCGCTGGATATGTGGGATCATCTCCGTGAGGTGAAGGACGACCCGCATACGATCATCGTGGCGAATCCGCCGACGTATTTCGCCGGCTATGAGAAGTTCTACGACACGCAGGGAAAGATGACTTGGAAAGAGCCACCCTACGGTATGTTCGACCCTGAGACCGGCCATCAGCAGCTCTATGACATGATGATGGACGCTCCCGCTCTGCTCCTGTGCTATCAGGAGAAACGGGCAGGTGAGGCCGTCGGCCACACCATCTTTGCCCGCTCTGGGACACGCGCCGACCTGAACTCGTACATCACGACGAACAGGGAAGAGGAAGCCGTGGCCCTTGCCAAAGGGAAGAAAATCAAGCGCCCTCAGGAGGGCAAGCTGGAGCCTCTGAAATGCAGTATGCTCCCGCTCGACTATGAGATCACGGAGGACAGCGACATCCGAATTATCCAGATCGCCGGCGCCAACGCGCAGTATTACCGGATGCTCTGGACGCACAACTTCGTAGGCTCGCAGGCGACCTACAACCGCGCCGTTCTGATCGACGGCTATGTGGCCGCGGTCTTCGGCATCTCGAAGATGGCTTCGGACTCCATCTTTGTGTGGTACGTCATGAAGGCACCGCACAAGCTGTACCGCCTCGGCCGTCTCTGCTATATGCTGGCTCAGAACCAGAGCTTCGTGGACACGCTGCTCGACAACATCGACCAGGAGAAGGTCACGAAGATGCGGACGGCCATGCTCACGAAGTACGCAGAGAACAAAGAGGTTCGCGGCATCATGAAGCTGGTCAACCGGCAGGAGGACGCGAAGAACGGGTACAAGCTGACCTATGAGGCCGCCCTTGTGGCTGGCCGTGACGAGAAGGCTACGTTGGCCGAATGGCTGAGGAGGGAGAAACAATGGCAGCAGAAGAGAGCACAGCAATGAGCTACGAGAAGATTTACGACATGGGCACCGGCCTGATTATCGCCAAAGTCCAGCTTGATAAGGTGCGGGAGCAGGACATCAACGCCCGCATCATGAGGAAGGAAATGCAGGATCAGCTCACCGCGAACATCAAGAACCGCGGCCAGCTTGAGAGCCTGCCCCTGCTGGTGGAGAAAGACGGCGTTCTGGAGATTATCTCCGGCCACCACCGCATCAAGAGCGCCCGCGCCGCCGGCATGAAGGAGATTATCGCCATCATCGACGTGAGCGGCCTGTCCCGCTCCAAGATCGCATCGAAGCAGTTGGCCCACAACGCCATCAGCGGTTTCGATGACCCGTCCATCCTGCGCGAGATCTGCAAGATGCTCGACGACGTGGATGATATGCTGGAGAGCTTCATCGGCAAGGACATCATGGAGGAACCTCTGGAGCAGTACGATAAGCTGCTGTCCCCGGCGGTGCATTTCGACTTCAAGAACATCACGTTTTCGTTCCTGCCGCATCAGGTGAAGGACATGGATGCGCTGGTGAAGAATCTTGAGTCCTCGGCACCTGAGATTATCGGTGTCGCGCCCTACGAGCAGTGCAAGCAGTTCATCGAGGCGCTGGCCCGCTACCAGAAGTTCTCTGACATCCGCAACGTCGGCGCCGCCATCCACTCCATGATCGAGAGCGTCACGGAGAAGATGGACGAGGTCGGCTTCAAGGACGACGAGGAGTGGACGTATCTGACGAAGATTTTCGGCAGCAACGCCATCCCTGCGGAGTCTGCAGCTACCATTACGAAGGCCATCAAGAAGGCCGAGAAGGACGGTGCCATCACGAGCAAGAACCGCTGGCAGTTGATCGAAATGCTTGCCACCGAATATCTGGCAGGAAAGTGAGTGATGTGATATGCCGGCCCTCAGCAAGTACAATCCCGAATACCACGACGATTGGGCTTGGTCGCTGGCAATCAAGGGAGCCACGAACGACGAGATTGCCGAGGCTTTCGGCATCTCGACGCGCACCTTTATTCGCTGGAAGCAGGAGCATGAGAGCCTGAACGACGCAGTCGAGCGAGGAAAGAACATCGCCGACTCTAAGGTCGAGAAGGCACTTTATCAAAGGGCTTTGGGCTACCAGATTACCGACACCGAGAAAACAATCGACATGGATAAGGATGGCAACCCGAAGCCCGTCCGCATCAAGAACACGACGAAGAACATAGTGCCAGACACTATGGCAATTATGTATTGGCTGAACAACCGCAAGCGTACCCAGTGGGCGCAGCGGCAGGAAGTCGCCCTCTCCGCCGGCGATGATTCCGAAGATGTTCTGATCTATCTCCCCGCAAACGGCAGGGACGATGGCGACCAGCAAGAGTCCTGAGAGAAAAGTCCGTGTGCTGAAGCCGCAGTTCGGCCCGCAAGAGAAGTTTCTTGCAACCCCTGCGGACATCTGCATCTACGGCGGAGCGGCCGGCGGCGGCAAGACCTACGGCCTGCTGCTGTCGGCGTTGAGATACAAGAATGTCAAGGGCTTCGGCTGCACGATCTTCAGGAAGAACTACAAGCAGATTTTCGCCCAAGGAGGTCTGTGGGATGAAGCCCAGAAGATGTACCACGGTATCAACGGGGCACAGCGTAAAATCTCCGACGGCACGTGGTCGTTTCGAGATAAGGACGGCAACGAGGTTTCCAAGGTGTCCTTCGCGCACATCGAGCGTTCGGAGGAGCTGGACAACTGGCAGGGCGCTCAGATCTGCGAGATCGGCTTCGACGAACTGACGCATTTCAGCGAGGAGATTTTCTTCTATATGCTGTCCCGCAACCGTTCGACCTGCGGCGTCAAGCCGTTCGTTCGAGCGACCTGCAACCCTGATGCTGATAGCTGGGTGGCGAAGTTCATCGCATGGTGGATCGACCAAGACACCGGCTATCCCATCCCTGAGCGGTCTGGCCTCATTCGCTACATGATTCGGCGCGACGAGGTCGTTTACTGGGCGGACACCAGAGAGGAACTCTGGGAACGCTTCAATTTGACCACACCGGAAGAGAAGAACGAGCCGAAGTCGGTGACGTTCATCATGTCTTCCGTGTACGACAACCAAGAGCTGCTCCGCATCGACCCCGGCTACCTGTCCAACCTGAAGGCGCTGTCGGTCATCCAGCGCGAGCGACTCCTCAAAGGCAACTGGAAGATCAGGGCCGCCGCCGGCCTGTTCTTCAAGAGAACGCAGCTTGGCGAGATCCTGACCATCATGCCGCAGGACGTCATCCAGTGGGTTCGCTGCTGGGACTTGGCGGCAACCGAGAAGACCGAGAACGGCGACCCGGCCTATACCGCTGGCGTCCTGATGGGCAAGCGGAAGAATGGCCGATACGTCATCGCGGACGTCATCAACAAGCAGATGAACGCCTCCGATGTGCGAAAGACGATAAAGCTGACTGCTCAGGCAGACCGTGCGGCGTACAAGCGCGTCCGCGTCCGCCTGCCTAAAGACCCAGGCCAAGCCGGTAAAGAGCAGGCCGAGTCCTACATCAAGTTCCTGTCTGGCTTCGACGTTACGGCCATCGCTGAAAGTGGCAGCAAAGAGGCCAGAGCCGAGCCTATGGCCGCACAATGGCAGGCCGGCAACTTCGACATCATGTATGGCGAGTGGAACGAGGCGTATCTTACGCAGCTTGAGAACTTCCCAGACGGAAAGTTCAAGGATATGGTCGATGCAAGCGCCAACGCATTTGCGGAGATCGAAACGAAGACGGCGTTCAACGTCGGCAACCTGATTTGAGAAAGAGGTGAGAGGGTATGGACGACAGACGCAAAGACCAAGCCGAGCGCATCGTGAAGAGGTACGCCCACCTGATCGAGATGCAGACCGGCAAGGCCGTTCGCCCCTACCGAGCCGACGGCTACGTGAACATGATGAACAAGTACGGCACGAGCAAGGACACCACGGAAGGGTATCGGTTCCGTGCCGAGCCTGTGGTTCCCGATGAACTGCTCACCATGTACTACGAGGGCAACGGCCTGTTTGCGAAAATCATCGACACGCCCGCAGAGGAGGCCATTAAGCACGGCTTCACGCTGGAGAGCACCAAAGACCAGAAAATCGAGGACTTCTATACGGAGGCCCTCGACGAGCTGGACTGGGAAGAAACGGCCATGACCGCCATCCGCTGGGCGCGGCTCTTCGGAGGTTCCATCGCCGTGATGATGATTAACGACGGCCGCGGCATCGACGAGCCTCTGGACTGGCGCAACATCCGGTCGATTGACGATATTCGCGTCTATGACCGCTCGGTGATCCAGCCCGACTACCAGAGTATGTTCTCCTACGACCCGCGTGACCCGTTCCGCACCAGAGGCTCCCGCCTCGGTATGCCCGAGTTCTACCACGTGACGAGCCGCACCGGTTCGTTCACCGTTCACGACAGCCGGTGCCTGGTGTTCCAGAACGGCATCTTGCCCGAGAACACGACCAATTCGATTTACCAGCTCTGGGGCATCCCCGAGTATGTGCGAATCAACAGGGCCATCCGTGACGCGGAAGTGGCCCACGGCAGCGCAACGAAGCTGCTCGACCGCTCCGTTCAGGCGGTCTACAAGATGAAGGATCTGGCCGCAGAGCTTGCCACCGAAGAAGGCGAGGACAGAGTCCTGCGCCGTCTGCAGACGATTGACATGGCCCGCGGCCTGCTGAACAGCATTACCATTGACAGCGAAGGCGAGGACTACGACTTCAGGCAGTTCCAGTTCAGCGGCGTCTCCGACGTCATCGACTCGACCTGCAACTTCCTGTCGGCGCTGACCTCGATTCCTCAGACCATTCTTTTTGGCCGTTCGCCGGCAGGCATGAACGCCACTGGCGACGCTGATTTGGAAAACTGGTACAACTATCTGGAGCGCATCCAGAAGCGCATGGTGAAGAAGAACCTGCGCTATCTGCTGTCGGTCATTTTCCAAGCAGGCGTCCGTACCGGCGAAGTGGATGAAGTGCCGAAGATCAAGGTGGAGTTCAACCCCCTGTGGTCGCTCAGCGACACGGAGCAGGCAGACCTTGACCAGAAGCGGGCGCAGACACAGCTCGCCAGAGCGCAGACTGCCCAGCTTTACATCGACAAGCAGGTTATCGACCCGAGTGAGGTTCGCGCCAAGCTGGCCGACAGTGAGGAGTTCGACGTCGAGAATATGCTCGACGAATACGACGACGAGAATCTGTTCCCCGACGAGCCTGCAGAGGGCGGTCAGGTTTCCGGCGACGTTGGGCAGGGCGTTTTCGAGCAGGGCCAGTTCGCTGACTATGCCGAGGGCACCAGCACCGAAGAGCACAAGAAAGACCCCGGCGGAGACGGTGAAGCTCCCGCCGCCGCACCTGCTGCGACCAAGCTGCCGCAGGACATGAGCGACGAGGAACGTCAACAGTCAGCCGCCAACGCCCCGCAAAATCGCGCTAAAGCCTCGGTACAGGGCGTCAAGGGTGATGGGAATACATCTACCCCAGAAGATACAAAAGCCTGTGTAGGCGTTCTGGTGGTCTCTCAGGGCAAGGTTCTGAGCGGAACCAGAAAGACGGAGTTCGGCCACGGCCTGATTTGTGGCCCCGGCGGTCACATCAAGGAAGGCGAGTCTCCGAAGCAGGCGGCGTTCCGCGAAGTTGAAGAAGAGTTCGGGATCAGCCCGAAAGAGCTGATCCCGCTCGGAAGAGGTCCTATGGAGCCTGACACCGGCATTCAGCCGTACATCTTCCTGTGTACTGAGTACGAAGGCGAGCCGAATTGCGTGGATGGCGAAATGGCCGACCCGCAGTTCAGAACGCTGGATGAAATCGAACAGCTCAAGCCGTCTCTGTTTCAGCCGTTCGCGGATGACGTTGCACTGGTGAAAGCTATCGCAAACGGGGAGGCTGAGCCAGAAGGCTTCGCCCCTTTTGATGAAGACGGCGGGCCGGGAAGCGGGAATTTTGGGCACAAAGGGCGCGAAGGTGAAATCGGTGGTTCGGAGGAGCGCGAGGGAAGCACCTCTCCATACGACGGTGAAACCAGCCACGGACTTGAAAGAGGAGTTTACTCTGCAAAAAAATCCGAGTGGAGCAAAAACGCCGGACGCGAACTGAGCGACCGTGAAGTGCAAGAAATGGTCGATGCTACATCTGACTACACACGGAACTACAAGGATGTCGTGGCGGCTTCTGCTGGGTACTCCGGTGTGTATGCGACGCGCGGTTCACTGATGGATAGTGAAGAAAAGGCTACCGCCGAAAAGAGCGCAGCGGCCATTGAAAAAGCGATTTCGCTCTCAGATAAGTACGCAGGAACGACAAAGCGCGCAATGACAATGGACAAGGATGCCTTTGATAAGTTCATCGCAGAGTCGTCAGGGGACAGCACGTTCGGACTCGGTCATCTGTCAAGCTGGTCTACTGGGGATGATGCTCTAAAGAGAGTGTTCAGATCCAGAGACGGTGATGACCCTGATTCGTACAACGTTGTGCTTGAATGCAAGTCGAAGAGTGGTGTTTCCATCAAGGATGTGGCCGACGTTGACATGGATGAAGTCCTGTATTCAAAAAAGGCAAGATTCAAGGTTCTTGATACCGACCCTGATTATTCCGTTGGGAAATACAAAGCCGTGAAACTTACGCTTGAGGAAGTCGGAAATAGAGGGGATTCCTCCGATCTCGACGGTGGCCCCGGCTCGGGCAACCACGGCCATGAAGGAGTTCCGGGCCAAGTTGGCGGCTCTGCGCCATCCCTGACGCCTGCTGCCTCGAAACTGCTTCACGGGAAAAGTGAAGACTTCAAGGCGGAGTTTCTGGTGGAAAAGGGAATGCGCTTCCGAGAGGTCGATAAAGCCATTCAGGCCGGCAAGCTCGACGAGTTGGTAGATGAAAAGCTGCGAGAGGTCGCAAAAGAGCGGAAGCGCGTAGCTGATAAAGCCCCTGACGACTCGAAGGTCAGAAAATCGGCAGAGAAGGCCAGCCTTGAAATCCGCAACAATGCGGATGAAACCCTCGTGTCGTATGACGAAGACGGAAACGAAATCGCCAGAGATACCGGAAGCGCACACGGCGTAAAAAGCGGCCAGAACAACGCGGCATACTCCACCCTGCATAATCACCCCGGCGATACGGATAGCTGCTTCTCGGACACCGATGTCCGTAGCTTTGCCAATGCCGACGAACAGGTCATGTATATGACCAGCAAGACCAAACTGTATTCGTTACAGAAGACGAGCGACTATGATGGCTACTCTGCAAGGTCGGTGGCTACGCACCTTGAGTCGCTTGAGAAGAAGTATCAGGACGGCGACATGACGCGCAACGACCTAATTGCAGAGACGGACTTGTATCTCCAGCTACACGCGCATGAGTACGGGCTGGTCTACAAGCAGCAAGAGGTAGATGGGAAATAGACAGAGCGGACAATGACCGCCCTGCTTTTCTTATGCCCGCAACCCATCGCCAAACCTGCGTAAATGACCGTAAAGGGGGCTTTGTCTTTGACCAACAACCAATACCAAGAGGCGGTTAAAAAGGCTGTACGCCCTAAGTTCCGGGGAAATAGACCCCTTCCTGCGAAGACCATCCCGCAATACCCGCAATCTGCAGAGCGTGAGTACCGGCGCATCGCCGGCGCCTATATGCGGCTGCTGAACGAGGAACTGAAGAAGAAACTGCCCGCCATGATGAACGAGTACAAGCGGGAACGGCGTGGAGACTCCCGACTGGATGACAGCCGCGACCTCGACGCCCGCATCCGTCAGATGCTTCAGGAAGTGTCTGCAGCTCTGGAAAAGCGCATCGCGCAGTTCGGCCTCGACAGCAAAATCCAGCAGATCGCCAAGATGACGCAGAACACCTCGGTACGAGAGTGGAAACGCGCCGTCAAGGACACGCTGGGCATCGACATTCTGGACGACTACTACTCGGGCGAGCTGTACGAGCAGGCCATCCAAAGGTGGATCGCCGAGAACGTGGCCTACATCAAGAGCCTACCGACCGAGACGCTCGGCAATATGCGGCAAATCATTCTGGATGGCTACTTGAACGGGCGACCGATCCGTGACATCCAGAAGGACATCCAGAGCGAGTACGGCACGTCCAAGCGCCACGCCCAGCTTTTGGCCCGTGACCAGCTTGCGACGCTGAACGCGCAGATCACGAAGATGCAGCAGACCGACGCCGGATGCAAGAAATATCGGTGGTCTACGTCCCACGATTCCCGCGTCCGCCCGTGCCATGCGGCGCTGAACGGGAAGACCTTCGATTGGAACGACCCGCCTGAGATGTGGTACGACACCAAGGCTGGCCGAGTCTACACCGGCCGCAAATGCCACCCCGGCGAGGACTACTGTTGCCGCTGTGTGGCAATCCCCGTGTTCGACTACGACGGGGTGAATATCCCCATGAAATAATCAGGCGAGGAGGAGAGGACATGGAAACGAAAGAGAAGATCAAGGTCTTCATCGACTTCCAGAACGGCAAGACCGTTTGCATCTGCAAGCGCAGCCGCAAACGCTGCGGCAAGAACTGTTCGCCTGAGGTAGTCGAGAGGGATAAGTTCGCTGAATGGGAACGCACCTTCCATCGCGACCGCTTCGGAAAGAGCGAATAGGTGGTGAGTGCGATGACCAGATATAGACCCACCCGAAGCCGTGACGCCCCCATAGGGGTGCACCCGGCGCCAAATTCAGAAGAAAGGAAGGAAGAGCCGTGAAGAACGCTTGTGCAATCAGCAGTCTTGCACGTCAGCTTGGCAAGGTGAGCGAAAAGCTCGACTCTCTCGCTATGGGAGTGCAGGATGTGGAGCAGAACGCCCCTGACCTGACCGACGTGTATCAGGGTTTGCTTCTCGACGAGATCGAGCACGTCCAGATTTTGACGCTGGAACTCACCAAAACCGTTGTGGCTGCGGCAGAGGAAACCAACGCCGACGAGGGCGGAAGCGTCTTCGCTGCCGGCGACCTGACCGCTGAAAAGGCCGGGGACGGTGACGGAGACAGCGGGCAGAGTGAGGAGAAGAAGTGATGCTCACGCTGCAGAACACTCCGAAAGGAGGTGGGCCCAATGAGTGAGGCCCCGAAATTATCTCAGGTGATCCGTCTGGACAGCCTCCCGCTGAACCAGACGTATTTCACTCCCGAAGGCTACCTGATGGACAGGCCGATCCTGACCAGCACGGGTATCTTCGAGTACACCAACCCTGACGGGAGCGTCAGGAGGGAGCTTCGGCTCCCTGAGGAAGTCTTCGCTGCTGAGAGTCTTGCCTCGTATCAGGGCAAGCCCATCATCATCACGCATGATGCGGGTCTGGTGGACAAGGACAACGTCCAGAAACATCAGATCGGCACCATTCTGACGGAAGGGTATCGAAGCGGGGATGACGTCCGTGCGGAGATCGTTATTCACAACACCGACGAGATGCGGTATTGCGGCCTGAAGGAGCTGTCCCTCGGCTACAATCTGACGCTCGATGAAACGCCGGGTGAGTGGAACGGCCAGCACTACGACGCCATCCAGCGGGACATCCGCATCAACCACTTGGCCTTGGTCCGGGAAGCCAGAGCCGGTGAACAGGCGCGGTTAAATATTGATGGCCGTGATCCTGCAAGAACTCTCAAAGGAGGAAAAGTCATGAAGAAGAAAAATGCTCCCAAGAATGCTCGTCGCGCTGATGGCGTTCTGTCCCCGGAAGAGCTCGCCAAGGCCATCGAGGAGTACAAGGCCCGCCGTGCTCAGCGCCTCGCCGCCAAGACCGACGAGGACCCCACCGAGGGTACTGATCCCGTAGTCAGCGCCAAGCCCACCAACGCCCCCGCTGCTGCGCAGGATGACGACGATACCGTTGTCGCTCCCGCCGGTCAGGAGCCTCAGACTGTCGAGGATAAGGTGGCGGCTGTCAAGGACAACCGTGACCGCCGCGATGCTGACGGCGACCCTGAGGATCTGGAGTCCGCGAAGGGCGTCATTGCCAATCAGGACGAGGACATGGACATCCTGTTCGACATCATCGACACTCTGCTCGCGCAGAAGGAGTTCGACGAGGCTGGCTGCACCGATCCTCAGACCGACGAGGGTGATGACACCACCGACGAGAACAACGACGAGGGCGACGACGACACCGACAATCAGGACAGCGACGATGACCCCATCCCCACCGCTACGCCCGCCGACCACACCCAGGGCGAAGTCCTGAACGCCGACGGCATCGACGCCATCATCCGCCAGCGCGTGAAGATCGGCATGATCGGTAAGGCCCTGAACCTCGACGGTGTTGAGGATATGAGTATCTCCGCCGCCAAGAAGGCCATCATCAAGGCTGTGCGTCCCGAGATGCGTCTGGACGGCAAGAGCGATGCGTTCGTGAACGCTGCGTTCGAGTACGCCGTCGCCGATGTCGAGTCCCGCTCCAAGAAGGACGTCGGCTACCAGAAGAAGCAGATGTTCAACCGCGACTCTCGCACCCCTGTCAGCAACGGTGTCGGTTCCGCTGATTCCGCCCGTCAGAAGATGATCGAGCGTCGCCAGAATAGAGCAAAGGAGGAAAAGTAACATGAGTGCTCAGACCAAGTACGGCTATTCCACCCCTATTGGCGCGGCTGGCGGTATCGTTGATGTCGCGCCGCACCAGATCGACACTTTCCTCAATGAAGAGGAGAACGGCGTCCTGAAGTTCGGCGCGGGCGTCGTTCAGGGCAGCAAGCCCGGTGTCAATATCGCCCTGCCCAAGAAGGCCGCTACTGCCGCCAAGTTCGAGGGCATCACCACCAACAACCGCACCACCGAGTACGATCTGGAGGGCAAGCTCGCCGTTCGTAAGGGTGCTGCCGTTGGCGTCATGCGCTACGGCAAGATTTACGGCCGCGTGGCTGAGGGCGTCGAGCCTGCCTACGGTGACAGCGTTTACCTGATTACCGAGGGCGAAGAGGCTGGCTGCTTCACCAACGAGGCTGGCACCCCTGCTTCCGGCGAAGGCCATCAGGACGACCCCGCCACCATCGCCGTCAAGGCCCGCTTTGTCGGCGGCGTCGATACCAACGCCCAGATTGCCCCGATTGAGCTGTTCAATCAGGCTCAGGCGTAAGAAAAGGAGGAACGTGAATTATGGCTACCAAAAAGCACATGAACTATGATAGCGACGAGGCCATGACCCTGCGGGGCTCCAAGATCCCCAAGGCTATCATGGCTTCCGAGGGCACTCGCTTCGATAGTGCCGAGGATGCTTCCGTCTTTTTCGCCCGTGAACTCGACCACGTCAAGGCTCAGTCCTACGACGTCGAGTACCCCGAACTGACGGCCCTGCACCTGTTCCCGCAGAGCTCCGAGGCCGACCCCGGCGCGGAGACCATCACCTACTACACCTACGACAAGACCGGTCTGGCGAAGATTATCGACAACTACTCCACCGACCTGCCCCGTGCGGACGTGACCGGCAAGCCCAGCTTCGCCAAGATCAAGTCCATTGGCGACAGCTACGGCTACTCCGCTCAGGAGATGCGGGCTTCTCGTCTGGCTGGCAAGTCTCTGGACGCCCGCAAGGGTGAGTCCGCTCGTTACCAGATCGACGCCCTGACCAACAAGATCGCATGGTGCGGCGACGAGGAAAGCGGCCTGATGGGCGTTCTGTCCGACGGCCAGAATATTCCTCTCTACACCATCGGCGCCAATGCCAGCGGGAAGACCAAGTGGGCCGACAAGTCCGCCGACGAGATCCTCGCCGACGTGAACGGCATGGCGAAGCAGGTTGCGAAGATCACCAAGAACGTCGAGCGCCCCGATACCCTGTGTGTCCCCGCTGACGTGTTCATGGACATCTCCACCCGCCGCATTCCCGACACCAGCACTACGGTTCTGGCGTTCATTCAGGAGCACGCTCCGTACATCAAGAACGTCGTGTCTACCGCTGAGCTGGATGCCGACTCTCCCGAGACCAACCCCTACGCGACCAGCGGCAACCCCCAGGGCGTGGCGTTCCTGTTCAAGAACGACCCCCGCAAGCTGACTCTGGAGAACCCGATGCCGTTCTACCAGTACCCCCTGCAGGTCGAGAAGCTGGAGACCATCATTCTCTGCGAGGCCCGCACCGCTGGCGTCATCGTCTACTACCCGCTGTCCGCTCTGATCGCGGTCGGCGTGTCCTAAGAGGGGAAAATTTTTGTGGGGAGGTTGCCACGCGGCAATCTCCCCATAACATTTGCGTCAATCGAGAATAATGTCAGGCTGTCGAGGAGCCACCCTGCGGCAGCCCACGAATAACAGGAGGTTCATCATGAAGATCAGAAATAAGGGCTCCAAGATTATCAACATCGGCACGACGATCCTCATGCCCGATGCGTCTATGGACATCAACGAGGCCACCCTCAAGCTGCCCGCCATTCAGGCGTTCATCGCCAAGGGTTTGCTGGAGACCGACGAGAGCGAGGCCGCCTTCCAGAAGGCTGTCGAAGAGGCTGCTGCGAGAAAGCTGGAAGAGGATGCCAAGGTGAAGGCCGAGGCAGAAGCCAAGGCAAAGGCCGAAGCTGACGCGAAGGCCAAGGCTGAGGCGGAAGCTGCTGCCAAGAAGGCCGCAGAGGATAAGGCCAAGGCTGACGCCGCCAAGAAGGCCGCTGCCGCAAAGGCTGCCGACGAGAACAAGTAAGGAGTGAGCGCCATGAAGGCCATCCAGTACATCCGACTGATCGGGAAAGAGTTCATCTCGCTGACCGACGCGGAGCTTCACCTTTGGGTGGAGATGGTTCGCCCTATGGTGAGCCGCAAGCAGTTCGGGAAGCTGTATGAACAGGCGATTGCCTATCTCGTCTGCCACAAGCTGAAGATGGCCGGGTATGGCGAGAATCCGCTCGGAGATATGGGCGCTATCGGCATCGGTTTCGCTGTTGGAAGCGTGTCCGAGGGCGGGAGCAGCATCAGCTTCGGGGCGAATCAGAGTTCCAACCTCGCAACGGATGCCGAACTCGGTTTGACCGCTTACGGCGTTCAATTTCTCCAACTCCGACGGATGGTTATTGTCCCAATCCATTGCAGCGGTGAGCTTGACAGCTCTGGCGGCAAAGGGAAGAACAATCCGTGTATCGTGCCTGTCGCCTCTGACGCCGTCCTCGGCGGCATCAAGGTACGCCCCGGCTCTGGCTTGAAGCTGGAACCGGACGGGACGCTCTCTGTTGACAGGGAGGAACCGTAATGGCGTTGAGCATTTCAGACCTGACGCCTGAGGGCAGAAGGTATTTCGAGCAACTGCAGAAGCTCTCCCGGCTTGAAGTGCAGGTCGGGTTCCAAGAGGGCCAGACCTACGAAGACGGCACATCCCTTGCGGACGTGGCCGCGTACAACGAACTCGGCACCTCTGACAGCCCAGCCAGACCGTTCATGCGACAGAGCTTCGAGAACCACGAGCCCGAACTGAAAGCGGCCTGTGAGCAGGTCAACAAGACGCTGGCCGAGGGCGGCACGACCGAAAAGGCCCTCAAGGATTTGGGCGTCTTCTGCAAGGGCCTTGTGCAGCAGGAGATCGTCGATGGCGGTTTCGTGGCGAATAAGCCATCCACCATCAAGAAGAAAAAGTCCGAACAGCCGTTGATAGACACCGGCCACATGAGGCAGTCGGTTGACTTCGTCATCAAGGAACGAGGTGATTGACCGTGAACATTACGCTGTTCAACAAGAAATACTGGGTACGCCGGTTCAAAGAGCCGCAGAACATTCGCGGTTACATCACCGCAGACCACGAGGACTTTGTTGCCAGTCTGCATATCCACCCGATGGGTTCGGATGCGATGCTTGCGCTGCCTGAGGGCGAACGCAAGATGAAGCATCTGGAAGGCCACGGAACCGATGTGCTGATACCGGCCAGCGAAGCTACCGGCATCAAGGGCGACCTGTTGTACTACATGGGTGACTGGTACGAGTGTACCGCCGCCCAGCCGTGGGATCATACGGTGCTGTCGCACTTGAACTATCAGTTTTGCCTCGTGCCGACAGACGGCGCACGGGCTTCGGACATCGAAGACCCGCCGCAGGATGACCCAGCAACAGCGGGGAAGACCCAGCAGGAGATCCCACCCATTACGAATTTCCCCATTGCGTCCGCAGACACCGTCGGCGTGGTGCGCATCAAGGACGATTCCGGGCTGGTGATTGACGAGGAGGGCTTCTTGTCGCTCGCAAAGCCGACCGACGGAGGTGATACGCCATGAGAGTAGGGCAGGCCAAGGAGCTGTTCCGCGCTCTGACCCAGCAGTATTTCGGCGGCGCCAACGTCGTATTCGCCAATCAGAGCCGCACAGCCAAGCAAAAAGAGCCGCTTGTGGTGCTGACCCCCGGCAACGTCCACCGCCCGCAGGCTCCGAACTACACATTCGTAGATGGCGAGGTCGTCGGGCATTACCTCTCCCGCTTCTCGATCACGGTGGATCTGTTCACGAACGGTTCGCCGGTCGTCGATGAAGTATCAGGGAAGGTCGTGGCATACGAGGATAACGCGGTGGACGATATGCTGTCCTTTGCCGACTTCCTCAATTCCGAGCATACCGTCCAATGGAGCCATCAGAACGATGTGAGCATCCTGATTGACGGCGATGTGCTGAACCTGACAGGTGTTGTGAACGATACGAGCTACGAGTTCCGTTCGCGCCTGACGGTTCAGTTTTATTTTACCCAAAAGGCAGTGGGGGCTTCCACGGCGCTGCTGGAAAGCAGCCTGCAGTACCCCACAGGCGAGAAAGACCCGGAAACGCAGGAGCCGACCTACGCGCCTACCGAGCCGCCTGAGACTGATAGCAAGTCTGGGCCTTGGGGCGACGAGGAGGAGCCTATCATCGTTCCGACATTCGAGCCGTCCGCCAGCGGTGGCGGAACCGAAGAGCTGGCGAAGGAAGAAACCGGCTACTTCACCGAAGTTGAGATAAAGGAGGAAACAGGCAATGAGTAAGAACTACGACATGATTGCCACGGTGGACATCGACATCGCAACCCCGATTGTGGATGATACCAGCTTCGACAATCTGCTGATTATGGGTCCTGCGCCGAAGACTGGCGCCAAGTCCCCGGCCCGCGTTGGGGTTTACTCTGACATCAGCGAAGTGGAAGACGCCGGCTTCGTCACAAGCGGCGCGGATGCCGACCCCGTCGGCCTTGCCGCAAGCGTGGCCTTCGCTCAGAGTCCTCGCCCGACGGCGGTGTATATCGCTGTTCAGCAGCTCTCCGAAGGCGCTGTTGTGGCCGGCCGGACCATCAAGGACGCCAATGCTGCGGTCGCGCAGTATGCGGGCAAGAAAGAGGGCCTTACCGGCTGCGCCATCTCCTTCAAGGAGTCTGCCCGCAAGCTGAGCATGGTTCTGGACGGCCCAATCACCGGCGTCAAGAACACCGGCCTTTTCGATATGCTGGCGGCGCTGATCGCCGACGGCTATACCGCGACCATCGAGGACACCGTCATTACCGACGGTGCCAGCTTCAAGGCTTGCCCTGTGTGGAGCCGCCTGAAGAAGATGGATAAGGGCGACGAGGAACAGTTCACCGTCGAGGTGAACAAGGCTGGTGGTACTGCGGTGCTCTACACCGTGGCTATTTCGTACCCCGACCCCGACGCACCTGCCACGCAGGCCGCCGAGGACAATGAGCCTGCCAACACCCCGGACACCGAACTGGAGACCCCGGCGACCACCATCGCCCGCGCTCTGGCTACCTCCGGTTGGTACGTGCTCTGCACCGCAGGCGTTGACCCCGCCAAGTACGAGGAGATCGCCGCCTACATGGAAACGCAGGAGAAACTCTTCTGCTACACGGAGCTGGATTGCTTCGCAGCCCCCGGCACCGTCCGCGAGGACGGCGAGGATCTGGTACAGCCGTCCGTAGGCAACGTCTACTTCCGCACTCTGGGCGTCTACGGCCGCGAGACTACGGATCAGGCCGACAAGGACATCCCGCCCGCGAACCGCTACATCAACGTGGCGTTCGTTGCGAAGTGGCTGAACTACGAGTCCGGTAGCGAGACGACCGCCTTCAAGCAGCTTGCGTCTGTGTACCCGTCCAAGCTGACCAGCACGGAGATGAAGGCTCTGGCCGACAAGAGCCTGAACTACTTCATCACGGTCGGAAGCAAGAACCTGAGTATGAACGGCAAGGTCATCGGCAACGAGTGGGCGGACATCATCCGGTTCCGCGACTGGTTGAAGAACGATATGCAGCTTCGTGTTGTCAATCTGTTCGTCACCCGCCCGAAGGTGCCGTACACCGATGCAGGTATCTCTCTGGTGCAGAACCAGATGATTGCCTCGCTGAAATCCGGTCAGGACGCCGGCGGCATCGCCGAGAGTGAGTTCGACGAGGATGGCACCGAGATTCCCGGCTACGTCACGTCCGTTCCTCTGGCTGCCAGCCTGTCCGCGTCCGAGAAGGCATCCCGCAAACTGACGAAGTGCAAGTTCAAGGCCAGACTGGCCGGCGCGATCCACTTCGCCGAGCTCAAGGGCAGCCTGACCTACGAACTGTAAGGAAGGAGGAACTGAGAGATGGGTAAGATCAAGACCTACAACCCGAAGGAAGTCACGATTGCGCTCGGCAACCACATTGTTGCCGGCTACGCCGACGACAGCTTTATCACCATCGACCCGAACGGCGACGGCGTCACCAAGAAGGTCGGTTGCGACGGCGAGATCGTCCGCAGCATCAGCCCCGATGATACCTACATCGTGAAGCTGACCGTGCTGCAGACCTCCGAGACGAACAGCTTCCTGCAGAACCGCTTCAAGCAGGATCGTCAGACCGGCGACGGTATGTTCCCGATCCTGATTAAAGACCTGAAGGGCGGCATGGTGTTCAGTTCCGACGCGGCATGGCCTGCCAAGCCCGCATCCCGCGGCTTCGGCAAAGAGTCCAACAACCGCGAGTGGGAGCTGCACACCGGCTCTGGCGAGTTGACCGAGTAAGCAACGCAAAGAGGCCGTCCGTAAAGGGCGGCCTCTACCGTACATAACGAGGGGGTTATGAACTATGAGAAGAATGCAGACGATTGAGAAGGTCATCGGGGAGAACACGTTCTACATCCGCCCGTTCGGCGCCTTTGCGGCGGCGAACATCAGCGGTGAACTGGCCGCCTTGCTGTCCCCGATTTTGGCGGGCATCGCCCCGCTGTTTGGCGGCCTCGACACGGGAGACGGCGGCTCTGACGCCGCAGCGAACCCGCTGGACATGGACATCGAGGAGGCTATGCCTGCCATCAGCAGCGCACTCTCTACGATTTCTGGTGACAAGGTCGAACGCATGATGCGCCGCCTGCTGATCGACCAGCAGAATATCAGCGTTCAGGGCGAGGACACCGACGGCAACACCGTCATTCTGGATAAAGACCTTGCCGACGAGGTGTTCTGCGGCGAACTGCAGGATATGTTCATCCTGTGCTACGAAGTTATCAAGCTGAACTTCAAGGGTTTTTTCAAGAGAGTCGGAATCCAATCTGGCAGCCTTATCGACAAGCTGCGGAAGGGGACTCCGACATCCGAAAATGGGGAGACTTCGACTTCGGGCGCTTCAGCGAGCTTGAGCTGAGAATGTACTCGCTTATCAAAGCGGGTATCGCAACGAAGTCTGAGTTGGACGAAGCCTACACACTCGACGAAGCTCTGAAACTGTATGCGCTGTATAGCATGGACAGGGACATCGAGCGGTTCCAAGCCGAGGAGATGCAGGCCGAAATGGGCAGATAAAAAGCCCGCTCCGCGTGGGAGCGAGCTTTTCCATTTGCACCTCAGTACATGATGCGGACGAGGGCTTTGTAGTTGTCGGCGTCAAGAGAACACAAAGCTTTAGTCCCGTCTTTGAAGATGATTGAGACAGTGTAATCGCTGTTCTTTTTGGCGGAGTTAGCTCCAGCGATGGCGCCAATTCCGCCAAAGAGTGCTGCGCCAACAGCGCCGCGAGCCACGCCGCTGCCCATGCTGGAATTGCCCTCCTGCATGACCAGCTCGTAGTGGTCTACGGTAGTCTTGTTGATGAAGGTCTTCTTCGCACCGAAGAATTTGTTCTCGGTAATGAGAAGCCCTTTTTTGTCGCCCTTGAACGAAATCAGGCCGCTGTAATCACCGGCGAGAACCGTGTTTGCCATGATCGTGTGCTCCTCTCTGAATTATAGCCTTGCGGCTTATGAATGATATTCTACCAGCTTTGAGCGGTACGGTCAACACGGAGCGGTAAAATCTGCCATGAAAGGAGGGCGATTGCTCATGACGATTGTGAAGTTTATCAACGAGGTTGGCTTCAAAGTACGCGAAGGCGACGTAAAAAAAGTCAACGGAACAATCTCTGACATCAAGAGCACCGCGACGAAACTTCTCGGCGCAATCGGCATCGGGTTCAGCCTGACCAAGATCAACGCCCTCGTGGAAGAGTTCGGGCGCGTCAATGAACAGGTCAAGAACTCAACCGCCGCGCTCGGAGACCAAGCTGAGATTCAGAAGAAAATCATGGAGTCTGCTCGGCAAACGCGAAGCAGCTATGCGGAAACTGCAGGAGTGATTTCCGACCTCGTGCACGAAAGCCCAGAGCTGTTTGGCAACATCGACGAAGCGGTCAAGTTCAATAATGCGGCAACAATGCTGTTTAAGTCCGCCGGTAAGACGAATGAAGATATTGCCGGTCTTATGGAGGCAATTAACAAGTCCTTCGCCAAGGGCTATGTTGACAGCGAAACAATCAGCCAGCTTTTGGAGCGTTCACCCGAAGCGGTAGAACTGCTCAACAAGAAGCTCGGCACGACCTCCGATAAACTGGAAGAGATGGCATCGTCCAGAACTATGACGGTCGCAGATCTGAAGGCTGCGTTCGTAGACAATGCCAACACCATTGAGCAAAAGTTTGGAGGCGTACAGTACAGAATCACAGACGCCTTGACCGTCATCCGAAGCGAATGGGGACTCTGGCTGACGCAGATGGACAGTACGCTTGGAGTGACGAACACTATCGCCAATGCGATGGTGAAGTTCTCTGACACAGCAATGCGCGTCATGAACCGCGTCCGAAATGCTGTCGTATGGCTCAACGACAAGCTCGGCGGATCTGGGAATCTGCTGAAACTACTGGCCATTGCGGCAGGCGCACTGCTATTCGCGTTCAAGTTCGACAAGATTACAAGTGGTGTGGCAGCCATCATCAAGGGGCTAAAGGGAGTCAACAAAGAAGCTCTTTTGATGGCGGCAAAAATCATCATTGTTGCTCTGCTGGTGGAGGATTTCATCAACTTCATGCAGGGCAACAACTCCCTGCTCGGAAGCCTGCTTGAAAGGGCGGGCGTTGACGTGGATAAGTTCCGCGCCAACATCATCAAGATTTGGGAGAACATCAAGACCATTCTGACCGCCGTATGGAAGGGCATCAAAAATGTGGCGATCCCGATTTTTCAAGGCATCTGGAGCGTCATCAAGACGGTGTTCGAGGCCATCGGCAAGATTATAGATAAAATCGCTCCGCAGTTCGCAAACCTTGCCGACCAGATTGCGAACGGCAACATCGACACAGATAAGTGGGTGAAGGTCGGCGAGGCCATCGCAAAAATCATCGCCGTCATCATAGGCGTCGTAGCTGCCGTCAAGACCGTCATCGCCGTGGTGCGAACGGTCACTTCGGTCGTGAAAGGCGTCTCGGCGGTGATCTCGTTCGTGTCCAGCCCTGTCGGCCTTGTGATTCTGGCGATTATGGCCCTGATTGCCGTAGGCATCCTGCTCTACAAGAACTGGGATAAAATCAAAGCCTTTGCCATTCGCATTTGGACGGCCATCAAGGATTTCTTCGTCAACATCTTCACGTCGATTGGGAACTTCTTCACGAGCATCTGGGAAGGCATCAGCACGTTCTTCTCCAGCGTGTGGAACAGCATCAAAGAGACGGTGTCCGGTGCGGTTTCCGCCGTCTGGGAGACCATCTCCACGGTGTTCTCGACGATCTGGGAGTTCATATCCGGTGTCGCCACCAACATCTGGACGGCCATCACGACGGCGTTTACGAATATCCTGTCGGGCATCACCGGCACGATTGGAAACATCAAGGACAGCATCGTGACCGGCTTCACCGCTGCTATCGACTGGATCAAGAGTCTGCCTGCTCAGGCCCTGCAGTGGGGTGCTGACATCATCAACAACATTGTCGAGGGCATCAAGGGCGCGGTCGGTAAGGTCGGAGAGGCAGTCTCCGGCGTCGCCAGCAAGATCAAGGGCTTCCTCGGCTTTTCCGAACCGGATGAAGGCCCGTTGAGTGACTTCCACACCTATATGCCTGACATGATCGACCTGATGACCAAGGGCATCAGCGCGGGCAAGGCCAAGGTACGCGATGCGCTCGGCGCTCTGACGGGCGATATGTCCATTATGGCGCAGGCCAACGTAGCCAGCCCCACCACGGCGCGGACGGCTATGGGCAGCAACAGCGTCAGCAAGAGCGTCGTGCAGAACGTGAACATCAACAACAAGTTCGAGGGCGACCGTGCCGGCCAGCAGAAGTCCGCAGCGGCGATGGATAAGGCCGCAGGCGACTCTACGGGCGAGATGGCCCGCGCCCTCGCGTATGCAAGGTAGGTGACGTAGATGGCAAGAGCAAAAAGACCTGTCACCATTGCAGGCATCGAGTTCGACGCGCTTATCAGCGAGGAGCACGGCTACGAGGCTACCGTTCCTGAGTATGCCGTTGAGAGCGGCTTCTCCGTCAGCGACGCGATCATCCACGGCGCCGAAACGCTGAACATGGTTCTCTATGTCACCGACACTCCGGTCACATGGAGAAGCCACAGCGGGCGCGGCCGTGTTGAGCAGGTCACGAAGCGGCTGGAGGAGCTGTACTACGCCGCTGAGCCGGTCACAATCGTCACCAGCGACGCCACCTACACCAGCATGGCGATTGAGAACCTGACCATCAGCAAGAGCGCAGAGGTAGGCTACGCCCGAGAGATCCCAATTTCGTTCCGCAAGATTCGCATTACGACGGCGCGGACGGCGACCATCCCCGCCAGCTACGGCAAGAGCGGTGCGACCGCCGCTTCTGCAGGCACGGCCAACACGTCCAGCGGGAGCAGCGGAAGCTCAGGCTCCGGTGGCTCCGGTTCGGGTTCTGGCTCTGGCAGCGGCTCGGGCAGCGGCTCCGGCAACAGCAAGTCGAGCATCCTCTATGGTGCCGCAAAGTCAATCGGCCTGATTTCGTGAGGAGGGAAACGAGATGGAATACACGATCATCGAAGTCCCAGACCTCAACGACAGCATGAGCCGTGTCGTTCTGAATGGAAAGGCGTATCTGATTCGGTTCACATGGAACGACCGCGGCGGCTTCTGGAAGTTCGGCCTCTATGACACGCAGAGTCAGCCTATCGTCATCGGCATCAAGATTGTACCGAGGTTCCCTATGAACCTGTTCTACGGCGTGACCGCGCTGCCGAGCGGCGTTTTCGGTGTGATGACCAAGCTGGAGCACATCGGGAGGGGTGATTTCCTCGACGGGAAGGCCAGCTTCGTATTCTGCCCTGCGGAAGATAGCGACTGACCCACTTTTCTATCCGTCCTACGGACTGTCCGCGGACGCTCCGTGGGACGGTCACACATGAAATCCGAGGACAGTCCACGCATAACCGTAACCGTAACCGTAACCGTAACCTATACCGTAATCTAACCTAACCAGTAAATATATTTGGTGTGCGTTTTGCAAACGCACGAGTGTGTTTTCTTTGCTTATTTTTCGTGATTTTGCTTTTTGAGCAAAGTCGTTTGTAAAACGAGAGGGGGGATTTTGATGTCTGCGAACTTCGACAGAGAGTATCGCTTGGCTGCAGGTAAAGCCGGCGGCATGGGCTTCGAGATCGGCGAGAAGTCGAAGAGCCAGCCCGTCCCGCTGCACATCAATTTCTCCATTGAGCGCACCGACCTTGAAACGCAGAACACGGGGCGCGTGACCGTCTGGAACTTGAACAAGGAGCACCTTGCCACTCTGGACGAAAAGGACTGCGTCCTGTCCCTGAAGGCGGGCTACGGAAGCCGTATGCCGCTGATTTTCGCCGGCATCGTCACAAACTGCGTCACGACCCACGACGGCGCAGACCGCAAGACGGAGATCGAGGTGGTAGACAACCTCGTCGAGATCCGCGATACCTACGTCACGATTTCGTATGTTGGCGCGGTGAACTGGAAGACCATCTTCGACGATGTGGCAAATCAGATGGGTGTGGCGGTGACGTATTCGTACAACGCTGAGTTTGCCGACATCGCCAACGGCTTCAGCTTTGTCGGCCTTGCCCGCGACATCATGACGAAGGGCTGCGCCTGCTGCGGCCTCGTGTGGAGTCTGCAGAACGGCGTCATGCAGGTCAAGAAGCCGGGGGATGTCATGAGCCGTGAGGTCTTCGTTCTCTCTGAGGACTCTGGGCTGCTGGGCATCCCTGCCCGCGTCACCGAGGCCAACTCCGAAACGAGCGATAAGACCAGCATCGGGTGGGAGGTCGAGTTCTTCCTGAACGGGGCCATCCACATTGACGACTATGTGAAGCTGGAGAGCAAAACCGTCACGGGCTATTTCCGCGTCGCCAAGCTGACGCAGGCTGGGGACAATATCTCCGGTGACTGGACGTGTACGGCGCGGCTCATGGAGGTGCAGGGGTAATGATGCAGGAGTTTGTGCAGGAGATCCAAAACACCGTCCAGCGTGGGCTTCGCGGCATCCATACGGCCATGCCGGGGCAGATCGTCAGCTTTGACGCCGCAAAGGGCATCGCAACGGTCAAGCCCGCGATGAAGTTCAAGAAACCGGACGGGAAGACGATGGATTTCCCGCAAGTCACCGGCGTTCCGGTCGTATTCCCACAGGGGAACGCACAGGGCGCAACAGTCGCTTTTCCGGTCAAGCCCGGAGATAGCTGCCTTCTGGTGGTGGCCGAGCAGAGCCTCGACTACTGGCAGTACGGGCAGGAAACCAGCACGGATCTGGCCTTCGACATGACGAACGCGATTTGTATTCCCGGCCTGTTCGCCCAAGGGAACCCCGTGGTCGCGGATGCCTGCGCCCAAAATGCGGTCATCGTCGATGTCAAGGGAACCCGCCTGACAGTCAAGGGCGGTTCTGTAACGATTTCTGCGCCCGAAGTCACCGTTGAAGGCAACCTGACTGTGACCGGCAGCCTGTCGTATTAGGCCCGTAGAAGGCCGCTACGAGTTTTCAGGCGAAAGCAACAATCTACACCCATGAGGCGCTACGACACCGTCTGGGTGATTTCTGGCGATTCCAGACTACTTCTGGGAGGGGGTATTCACCGTGTTAGACATCAGACTGAATGAGGACGGCGATATTGCCATCTCCAAGAATGGCGACATCTCCACGACGGAGAGCGTCAGACAGGCCGTAATGATTCGGCTGCGCTGGATTTATGACGAGTGGCGGCTCGGCCCTGAGCTGGGCTTCCCATGGTTCGAGGAAGTGTTCATCAAGAACCCGAACACCATCAAGATTAAAACGCTCGTGAGAGACGAGATCCTGAAAGTGAAGGAGGTCAAAGCGGCGACGGTCACATCGGTCGATTACAACCCGGCAAAGCGAATGGCGACGTTCCACTACACCGTCACCGTAGGAGAGGACACGTTTAGAGAGGAGGTAACGCTGTATGGCTGATTATGGCCTGACCCCGCAGGGGCCGAATATTAAGCGGCTGGATGTCATTCTGGAAGAGATGCACTCGGGCCTGTCTGAGAAATGGGGCGTGAATACGCGCCAGAACCCCGAGTCCCTGCTGAACCACCTGCTGACGAACGTGGCCGACGCCATCGCCGACCTTTGGGAGTTCGGCGAAGCGGTGTACTTCTCGCAGTACCCGGCCACTGCAGAGGGGCGGAGCCTCGACAATGCCGCCCAGTATGGCGGCTCCACCCGTGAGGCGGCCGCGAAGTCGTACTACCCGATTCATTGCACCGGCAAGGACGGAACGAAGCTGGCCGCCGGTACGCGGATTTCCTCCGCGACGAACCCGACAACCTATCTGAGTATCACGGACACGAGAGAAATCAGCCGCACGTCGTTCAATCGTGCCTGCATCAAAATCGCGTCCCTCGGAACAGAGAGCGTCTACACCGTAGCCATCAATGGCGCGGTGTTTTCTTATAGCCCGACGGCGGTGGACACGCTCACGGTGCTGAAAGGCATCGCGGCGGCCATCACCGACGAGAAGTTCACGGCCTCCGTGGACGAGACGAATGAGTTCCTGAACATCGAGGCGGCAGACATCGCCTCGAACAATGTGCTGATTCTCTCCGAGAACCTGACCACGGAGACGGTGACGTCGATTATCACCTTCGGCACCGAAGAGAACGGCGACATCCTGATTCCTGGCGGGGTCATTACGAACATCGTCAACGCCGACGCTGGCCTGCTGGCCGTCGAGAACCTCTGCGGCTACATCGCAGGCCGTGACGAAGAGACGGACGTTGAGTTCCGCCAGTCCTACGCGGACAAAATCTTCAACCGTTCGAGCAATATGCTTGAGAGCATCCGCTCCGCAATCCTGCTGAACGTGCAGGGCGTCCGCAGCGTCGCCCCGTATGAGAACGCAACGCACCAATGGTATGTGGACGGCACCTATCTGGACGTGAAGGACGTGACCGAAACGCCTGCAGGCGACATCGTCCGTCCGCCGCACAGCGTCGAGATCGTGGTAGATGGCGGCGACTCGAAGGAAATCGCGCAGCAGATCCTCGCCAATAAAGCGGGCGGCATCAACACGGTCGGCGAGACCGTCGTGGTTCTGCCCGGTGAGTACGACGAGGAAATCACGATCCGGTTCAATCGGCCGACGACGATTTACACATGGTTCCGCCTGGGCATCACGCTCAACCGCTCCGAGGCTTTGCCGCCGAACTACGTTGACCTGCTGAGAGAGGTCGTCCTGGAGAACATGGACGCTCTGGATGCTGGCAAGGATGTCGTTCCGCAGCAGTTCATGAGCCAGCTTTACAAAGCCTGCTCTGGCATCAGCTATATCGACATTCAGCTTTACGCTTCAGCGGACGCCTCCGATGAAAAACCCTCCCAGTACCCCGACCGCAGCAAGAACATTACGGCGCGTCAGCGGGCCTACACCAAGGAGGAGATGATCGAGGTGGAGATTGATGGCTGATTATGTAGCGACCCTGAAAAACGACCTTGTCGAGCAGTTCCGAGGCAAGGCCAATATCGAGGCGCTCATGGAAGTCATAGGCGCCCAGCTTCAGCAGGTGTATGACTTCTACGACCAGCTTCGGCAGGACAGGGGAGTACATACAGCCGTTGGCAAGCAACTGGACGGTGTCGGCGACATCGTCGTGATGACCAGAATGGAGGCCGGCAAGCTCGCTGGCGACCCGATCCCGTTCGAGGTCATCAACGACGAAACCTACCGTCGGTATCTGATTTACAAAATCCTGAAAAACACCTGCGATTGTACCTACCCGGACATCATCAAGGCGTTTCGGATGTTCTGGGATCGGCCTCTGTACTACAAGGAAGATCCTGCAGAACCCGCGACGATGATTTTCGACACCGGCGAAATGGATGGCACCGTCGATACGACACCGCTGTTCACCACGCCGCTGCTCCGCGCCGCTGGCGTTACCTTGAAGCTCTACGCTCGGACGAAGACCGAGATGGAGACGGCAAAGCTCTACATTCTGAGCGGCCTCGGCTTTGCCGTCACGGAAACGCTGCTGCCCATCCTCGAACGCGATATTGATTACCGCGCCCATGTGTACGTCAGGGGCGGGTATTCGACCATCGCCGAGGACACGCTCCCCGGCGTAGAGCGAGACTATAAGTTTGGCTTCAAACTCCATCTGGGCGCCGGTCTGCAGGCGGTCTTGGAGAGTACGCTGCCCAATCAGGAGCGCGAAGTGTCCTATGACACCTCTGTTTGCGCTGGAAGCGCGGTTCAGAGCGTCATGGAGACGAGAATCACCGACATGGTGATGAAGTCGGGGAAGATGGCCTCACCGCAACGGTCTGCTGCGAAGCGCACGAAACTCCAAAACCTCCGAGCCGTCACGGATCGCTTGAAGCGAGAAAGTACGGCAGAGGGCAGGAGCGCCCCGAAAGCAGAGTCCAACAAAACGATTGAAGGAGGAACACAGAAATGAGCTACTATGGCGGAACCGTAACAGTCGCCGGCCGAAATCTCATTACGAGCCTCATGGCTGGGAAGACGATTGAGTTCACCCGCATCATGGTCGGCTCTGGCGCCATGCCCGAAGGTGTTGAGCCTATCGACATGGTCGCGCTGGTCACTCCGGTTGCGGAGGGCGTTTCGTCCGTCGCGACTGTGGAGAACGGCGTACTGAGCATGGTGGTCGAATACCGCAACGACCTGAACGGCGGCTTGCAGGAGGGCTTCTGGCTCCGTGAGTTTGGCGTATTCGCCAAGACCGAGGACACCGAGGAAATCCTGCTCTACTACGCAACGCTGGGCGACAGCCCACAGCCGGTCAATGCCTACAAGGATAACCGCATTGACATTCGGCGCTATCCCATTTCGATTGCCCTTGAGCTGGATGCCGACGTCCAGATTACCTACAACCCCGGCGCGTTCATCACGTCCGCTGAGGCTGAGGAGCTGGTACGGACGATGGTTCAGGAGGCGATCAGCGGTGTCGGCACCGCAATCATTAAAGACATCACGATTCCCCACACCGGCTGGACATGGCAGGAGGAGAATCCTGATGAACAGGGCGCGTGGGACATGGACGAGTATCGCTACTACGTCGATGTTCCCGTGACGGAGGCTGCGGAAACGCAGTTCCCGAACGTCGCTCTGCATAAAGCGGCCCTTGAGACCGCGAAAAACGCTGGCCTTTGCCCGACGGTGCAGACCCTTGCCGGTGCGCTGCGCTTCTGGGCAAAGAGAAGTCCTGACGAGGATATGGAGGCGACCATCGCCCTCGTATCTCCCGGTGCCAGCAGCAGTGGGGGAGGCGGAGGCTCGACCTATGTGCTGCCCGTGGCTACGGCAACGCGGCTCGGCGGCGTAAAGATCGGCAAAGGTATCTCTGTGGCAGCGGACGGCACGATCACCGCATCGACCAGCGGCGTCAGCCCCGACGACATGGCCTCCACCGAAGACACGGAATCCATGCTGGACGAAGTCTTCCCCTCTGAGGACGAGAACCCCTAAACTACCGGCAAAGACCATTGAGAGGAGCGATTACATGGCATACGACACCTCTAAACTCGCAAGCCTTCAGGCTCTGAAAGACACGGCTACCCGTATCAAGAAAGAGTATCTGGCGGCTATCTCGAAGTCGAAGCACGCAATCATGCAGAAAGCGGCGGCGATTCCGAGCGCAGACGAAGCCGAAGAAAACGTGATGTATCTCGTGAAGAACGAGAAAACCGGCCATTACGACATCTATGTTCTCGTCGATGGCGCTATGGAATGGCTGGACGACACCACGATTGACCTCGACGACGTTGCTGGTGACATCTACACCGGTACGAAGACCGACAAGTCTGCGTCGGATAGCAGCATCATTGATGCGTTCTTCGCCGCTGACGACGCGCCGGTCATCAAGAAGGGCGATGTGTTCGTGGTGAACACCGTCATCAACGGGAAGGAGTATGAGAAATCCTCGTACTACTTCAGCGGCACGGCATGGGAAGCCATCACCGGCTGCGTGGACGCGGACAAGGTCATCGCCCACGAAAACGTCCTGCTTGCCGGCGACTTCGACCGCATCGGCAACTGGACGAAGGACAAGAACGGTACGAAGTTGCAGGAGACGGATGGTATGTCCTTCATGGCAATCCTGAAGGAGATCGGTTCCAAGACCCTTCAGCCGACCATCACGGCGAACCCGTCCATCAACGGCTTCGGCCTGAGCGGTGCGGGTGCGGTGGAAGCTGGTACTCCGGTTGCGACTGCGTCCTATCTGGCCGCGTCCCTGAACCCCGGTTCCTACAAGTACGGTCCTAAGACTGGTACTGGCGTTGTGGCGTCCAACTGGAAGGTTGAGCGTATCACTGACGGCGGCGCTGAGCAGGTGGCATCTGTGGACGCCGCGTCCCTGCCTGCTGGCAGCGACAACAACGGCGGCAACGGCTTCATCATCGGCGACGCTGGCGGCGCTAACGCTGTGGCAAGCCTGAAGTACCGCGTGACAGCGACGCACGGTGCTGGTGTGCAGGCCGAGGACAACCTCGGCGGCGCGTCCAACCCCGCTGTTGCGATTGCGGCTGGGTCTAAGACGAAGGACTCCGCTGCGTACACGCCGTTCCGCAACTACTTCTTCGGCGCAACCGCCGAGAAGCCGGCTCTGGACAGCGCGTACATCCGCGGCCTGACCAAGTCCGGCAAGGCATACGCTCCCGGCGTCATTACCGTCAATGTTCCCGCTGGCGCGAATCGCGTTGTGATTGCCTGCATCGCCGGCAAGACCGGTGTAAAAAAGGCCATCAACGAGACTGCGCTGAATGCCGATGTGACCGATACCTTCACCAAGAAGACTGTCGCCGTCGAAGGCGCCAACGGCTACACCGCCAAGGAATACAACGTGTGGGTTTTCGAGCCGGCCGTTCCGTACGAGAACGCTGCGGTTCTGAAAGTCACGCTCGGTTGAGAGGAGGGAATGAAATATGGCAGTCAATAACACTCAGAACAACTACGCCAAGATGGAGTTCCCGCTGACGATCAAGCGTCAGGATGCCTTTTCTCTCGACGGCACGGAGACGTGGAAGTCGATGGCTGAGGCAGAGAAATATGCCAAGAGCAATCCGACTGCATACGTTGGTCAGGAAATTTCCGTCATTGTCGACGGCGTGGCGAAACGCTACCTCATCCAAAACGAGATGAACCATTTGGATAGCATTAAGTTAAAACCTGTAAAGGAAACCAACGATACTGAGGTAACAGAGATGTTTAACGAGGTGTTCGGATCTGAAGCCTGATCTGAGCGTCCCGATAAACAAATATAGTATATTTTTGGAGGAAAACAAAAATGGCTTACGATGTTTCCAAACTCGCAAAACTCGCAGCACTGAAGGCCCTGGCTGAGAAGGTCAAGAGCGACTACGCTACCAAGGCTGACCTGAAGAAGGCGTCTGACTCCGCTGCTGCCGCGTTCAAGTCCGGTAAGGTTTACGGCAATCCCGTCTCCCTCTACACGAGCGAGGACAAGAGCGGTACTGCCGCGTTCACGTTCGACTTCCCGACCGAAATGTTCCTCGATCAGGCGAAGACCGAATTCGTCGCCAAGTTCAAGTGGGCTGAAGCCACCTATCCCGGCTCCACCAACCCCAGCCTTGACGGCAAGCCTGTCATGGTCCTCGCCGTCAAGGGTGAGAACCCCGACAGCGTTGCCTACAGCTTCCTGAACATGGCCGCTCTGGTCGATACCTACAAGGCCAAGGAAACCGGCAAGGATGCTTCCACCACCATCGAGATTGCTGGTTATGAGGTCGAGGTCAAGGTCAACATCTCCAAGGAGGCTGACAACATCCTCGTCATGAAGGGAGATGGCCTCTATGTCCCCAAGGCGAAGGAGACCGACATCAGCGGCAAGGCTGACAAGGTCGCCGAGGCTACCGACGGCAACTTCGCTGCTCTGGACGCTGACGGCAACCTCAAGGACTCCGGCAAGAAGGCGGCTGACTTCGTTGCCGCTGAGGCTGGCAAGCGTCTGATGACCGACGCTGAGGGCACCAAGCTCGGCGATGTGGCTGAGGGTGCCACCAAGGTCGAGGCGTCCGAGACCAACGGCAACGTCAAGATCAACGGCGTTGACACCAAGGTTTACACCGAACCCTCTGATGTCGTGCATGGCGCTATCGCCACCGACACTGAGGTGACCGAGATGCTGAACGAGGTCTTTGCCGCCACCGTCTGAGCGTAATCACAGCGTAGACTGAAAAGGGGCGAGGGCAAAACCCTCGCCCCGTGATTATCCATCTTGGAGGTAGTAACGCATGGGTAAATTGACATACCTGAACCATATGAAAGCCTGTGCGGAAGCGGCGAGGAGCTTTACGAACGGTCTGGTAGCCAATCTGGCGCAGACCGTGACGGAAGCGATGCAGGAAATGGAGGACGTGAAGGCCGACAAGCAGAACACGAAGGCAATCACGATTCCGACTACCGGCTGGGGAATCGACGAGAACTCGGAAGATTATCCGAGTTATTGCGACATCGTTGTGGCGGGAATCACGGCGAAAGACCGTGTTGACATTGCCATTGCGCCGAACAGTCAGGCAGCGGCTATCGCCTGCGGGATGTCTCCGACCAACCAGACGTTGGCGGGGAAGATCCGCGTATGGGCGAAGACCGCTCCGGCCGCCGCTATTTCCGCGGAATACTGGCTGAATCAGGGAAAGGAGTAACCAGACGATATGGCTTATGGAACCGTAAATGTCGGTCAGGCTCAGACCGATGACAGCAAGTATCTGACCACCGAACAGGTCGGTACGCCGAGTGGGCTCGCAACGCTGGACGCGAACGGCAAACTGACCGCATCTCAGCGCCCCGACGTTGATGCTTACACGAGGAAACAGACCGACGATCTCGTCGATCAGGATGTGGCGGTGCACAACACGGACGAAACCGCGCATGGCGACATCCGCGCTTCCATCGCGGCTGTTGACGCAGCCGTCAAGGCTATCGAGCTGAAGTACGGCACGGAGATCACGAAGAACCCGTTCAGCGTCGGCTTCACCGACCTGAGTGCGGTCAACGTGACCGGCGTATGGAACGCATCGCTGGGCAGGATCGAGTTCTGATGGCAGAGGAAATCATTTTCTCACGCCCCGCTGATGAAATTTCCTGCATCATCGGGAACCTGTTCTCAGCGATCACGCCTCCGTGCGGCCTCAGACGCAGCACCGATCTTGTCATCTGCGGTATGACCCACGCTCAAAATTATGGGACGCTGACCGTCAAGAGCGACTGCTGCATTTTCATCGGCGAGCCTGAAGATCTGGCCGCCGTATTAAACGGGCAATGCCTGGAAAGGAAGTGCAGACATGGCCGATAAGGAGTTTCTGCTTGGCAACAGAGCAAGGGAGCTTCTGAAGTACACCAAGCAGGCGACGAGAGTTGTCTCCGGCGACATCAGCAAGGCCGACGTTCGAGCAATTATCACACGGGTTGCCGAGCTCGACGACATCTGCGATGTCAAGATGGTCTGCCAAGAGGTCGTACACGTCCTTGACACCAAGGACAAAGAGGGCTTCACAAAGAGTACCTTCCGAATGTATGGAGAGGATATGCGCGAAACCGCGAAAAAGATCCTGACGGACATCCATCGCGCCAACAACACGAACTTCGTGGTGGCGTATGAGGATAGAATCCACAAGATCGAGGAAGTGGTGGACGGCTGCTCCCTGCTGCTGGAGTATATCACGATCTGTATGGACGAAGGCATCATCAGCGTGAAGAAGGCAGGCGTCTGGACCAAGAAAGTCACAGACGTCAAGTATATGGCGATGGCGTGGCTGAAGGGAGACCGCGGCAGAGCCAACAAGCTCCGTTCGGAAGCGAAGGAAAAGGAGGACAGAAGCCTTTACAATCTGGTGATGTCCGCCTGCTCTGCGGCCCAATCCGCACGGAAGTAATCAGGGTTCATGGCGGAGGCATCCGCCTTGAGTTAGGGTATGACTCGCATCGGCCGCCAACTGGTGGCTCCGCTCTCCGAACTGCAACAACAACTCCAACAACGCCCTGTACGTCAACTCCAATGGCGACTGGAACAACAACAACTGCTCCAACTCGAACGGCATCCGCCCCGCTCTGATGGAAAGTGAGATTAGTAATCCCTCCGATGGGACGAACACAGTACACCATCATCAAAGGGAGTCATATCCTGTCGCCCGTCTGTGCATGGATGGACGATAAACACATCACACCGAGGCTCGCCATCCCGACTTGGATGCTGCGGCTGCCGGGGGCAAGACGACCGGTGTTAGGAGTGATGGCTGGTCTGGAGCTTGCCCTATACCCAGACCAGAGGAAGCAACAACAGCAAAGAAGCGAGTTTATGACCTATCAAGAGATGTGCAGCTTTGAAACGCTGTACGCAGCTTACTTGGAGGCCAGAAAGCGGAAACGGTCAAAGCCGGGAACCGCCCAGTACGAGGCGAATGTTCTGGCCTGCACCGAGAAGCTGTCAACGATCCTGAGCACCAAGACCTACGTTCCGAGCAGGTTTGAGGTGTTTTATGTCTATGAGCCGAAGAAGCGGCTCGTCCAAGCGCCCGCGTTCGTGGACAAAGTCGTCCTCCATGCGGTCGTGGACAACATCCTGTATGAAGCCATCACAAAGAGCTTCATTCGGGACAATTTCGCCAGTCAGACCGGTAAGGGCACCAACGATGGTTTGATGCGGCTGAAGCAACACATGGTCGATTACTACCGGCGAGAGATGCGCGGAACCGATGGGTGGATTCTCAAAGGAGACGTGCATCACTTCTTTGCCAGCATCGACCACGACAAGCTGAAACGCAAGCTGAAGGCGCTGCTCGATAAGCGTGGCGTAGACCCGCAGATCTATGACCTGCTGTGCGTCTACATCAATACGACCGACGGGCTGCCTCTCGGCTACCAGACCAGCCAGCTACTCGCTCTGATGTTTCTGGACGAGTTCGACCACCTGATGAAAGAGAAATACCGCCTGAAGTATTACGGGCGATACATGGATGACTTCTACGTCATCCTCTCAGACAAACAGCGGTTGAAGGAGATCCTGAAGGACATTCGGGCGCTGATGGACGGCTGGGGTTTGGAGCTGAACCAGAAGACTGGCATCTTTCCGCTGAGGAACGGCATCGACTTCCTCGGCTTCCATTCGTACATTACCGAAAGCGGTGGCATCATCCAGAAACTTCGACGGGACAGCATCCAGCGAATCCGTGCGAAGGTGAAGTTCTGGGAGGAAGCCTACAAGCGCGGCGAGGTTACGAAGGACGCTATCCTCCAGAGTTTCGGAGCGTGGGACGCACACGCGGCATACGGCGATACGCACGAGCTGCGGGCGAAATACGCAAAGAAAGTGGAGGCTATCATCGGTGAGCCGGTGGAGATCCACCGGAAACTCAACGGAAACCGTGCGGTACGCGATAAGCGAAGGCTTCGTCAATGCCGCAACCTCTACAAGAAACAGCATCAGAACAGGGAGACGGAGAAATCCGGCTCCTTTTCTTATGCCCAACGCCCCACGGACGTTCCTCCGTGGGCTGACTCTTAACTCTTATCAAGGAGGAAAACGAAATGGCAAATGTGCTTTTGAGCACCAAGGCCGTTGGCAGTACCGTCAAGCTGACGGTCAACGGCAAGGCGAGAGAGTTCATCGTCGTGCATCAGGGCAAGCCGTCCAGCGTGTACGACGAGTCTTGCAACGGCACTTGGCTGCTGATGAAGGACATCTACGAGAACCGCGTTTGGCAGAGCGGAAATATCAACAAGTACGAAAGCAGCGACATCCACTCTTACCTGAACAACACGTTCTTGAAACTGTTTGATAGCAACATTCAGGGCGCAATCAAGCAGGTAAAGCTCCCGTATCGCAAGAACGGCGGTTCTGGTGGTACGACGCAGCAGGGAGCAAACGGTTTGCCTTGTAAGATCTTCTTGCTGAGCGCCCCTGAAGTTCACTACGAGCACAGCTATATCGACTCTGGCGAAGGTGCTGTACTGAGCTATTTTGCTTCGTGCGTCACCAATAATGCAGACTCGAAGCGAGTTGCGTACCTGAACGGCTCAGCCGCCTTCTGGTGGCTCCGCTCCCCGTACACCGGCAACTCCGACGACGTGTGGCTCGTCTACACCGATGGCGACTACTACGGCCACTACGCATCCAGCTCGTACGGCATCCGCCCCGCTTTGGTTCTTCCCTCTACACTCTTGGTCTCTGATGACGGCACCGTATCCACGAATACGCCCCCGACCATCACCAGTACCAGCGGTGCGAGTGGCGTGAACCTCGGCAGTAAGACGGCGGCGTTCAGCTTCAAGTACACGCCCAACGATGCCGACGGCGACAAGCTGACGGTCACGGAAAAGCTGGACGGTGTCGTGAAGAAGACGCGCACGAATGTCACCAGCGGTACGCAGCTCACCTTCGAGTGCGCCAGCACCGCGGCGGAGTTCCAGAAGATTCTCAACGGAACGCACACCATCACCATCGAAGTGAGCGATGGAAAGGCGAGTGCGACCTTCACGGCCACCTTCACGAAAGCCGTCCACAAGGCGACCATCACGCTGAAGACGCCGCTGGCGGTTTCCGGCGACATCACGGCGGCGGTCATGTCGGTCGTGGGGCAGATCCCGGCCGGCGCGGTCTACAAGGTCGAGGCAACCAACAACGCGAAGGACACCAGCCCAGTGTGGCAGGACGTCACCGCGGAGGCCAAGAGCGGCGCAAACATCGTGTTCAAGAATAAGACCGCGGTAAACGGCGCGGCGTTCAACTTCCGCATCACTGTGGAGCGCGGCACGTCCGCCGGCGGATATATCTCCGGCGTGAGCGGCGCGTTCCAGTAAGGAGGGAAAGTCATGGGACTCGTATGGAGAAAGGATGACCTGCTGACGCTGTCCGAGAAGCAGCTCAGCATGGCGAACGAAACCTGCCAGCAGAAGATCTACGCCGGTATCGACGTAGAACTGAGCGGCGGGACGGAGCATTTCTCTCTGGAGACGCACGATCAGGCGAATATCGAATCCATGTTTACCGCCGTCACCCTCGGCGCGAAGGAGCAGCAGTATCACTGCGACGGTGGGGAGGTCAAGACCTATTCTGCCGCCGATGTGGTTGTGTTGTACGCAGCTTACAAGAACTACGTCACGAAGCACACGACCTACTGCAACCTCCTGAAGAAGTGGATTAAGCGCGAGACGGACAACGCCGTCATTGGCGCCATCCAGTATGGTGACAATCTGCCGGAAGACCTGACCGCGCAGATGAAGACGATCCTCGACGCCGCGACGGCACAGCTCACCAGCATCACCGCTGCTGTCAGCGACGGTGCGTTTGCGGATAAGATCTCGTCTCTGGAGAAGCAGATGACTGAAACTCAGATGGCATTGTGCGATGTCTACGAGCAGGTTATCGCAGTGACTTCGGCTACGGAGAGATAAAGCTATGGAAAGAATTTACGCGACCCTGATTCGTAAGGGCGAAAAGACCGTCGAGGATGTCCCGCCGAAGCTGCGGGCTGCCGTGGAGGCTCTGCTCGCAGAGGGCGCCGTATGAGCGTTCTCCGTGAGTTTTGTCTAAAAATCTTACTGAGAAAGGAGGAAAAAGAAATGGCTGTTGTGTACGCTACCCTGATTATCAAGGGCAAGAAGACCATCGATCAGGTCCCCCCTCTGCTGCGTAAGCAGGTCGAGGAGATCCTGAAGGACTGCGAGGTCGAGATCTAATCTCCGGGCGGCGGGGGCTGGCCGATGCGGCTGGCCCCCGTATTACATCACAAATAAATCTGGATGCCTCTCGCCATGCAGTTTCCCGGTTCAACGGCAGAGAGCGAGTCCAACCAAAAACTGTTGAAGAGAGGTACGAGAGTATGAATATCGGAGAAATCTTGACCGCCGTGCTGATGGCTGTGGCCGGCGGCGCGGCAGGAGCGGCCGTTATCAACGGCATCAATGAACGGTGGAAGTTCAAAGCTGGCCGAAAGGCGGCGAAGGAAGACCGCGAGGAGGAGAAAGCGGATAAGACCGCTGAACTGACAAAGACGATCACTGGTCTGCAGGAGGACATCAAACGTCTCCGCAGCAGCGATGCCGCTCAGTCCGAGGCACTGAAGCAGATCCTGCTCGACAGGGTGCTCTATCTTGGGCAGGGATACATCGCCAAGGGGGAGATTTCCTACGACGACAGACGCCGCTTCCACGCCATGCACGACTGCTACCACAAGGGACTCGGCGGAAACGGAGATGCCGACATTATCGTTGAGGGCGTCGATGCTCTGCCGCTGAAGAAGTAAGGAGGCGGGCGTATGAGCGTCCTGAATATAGTTCTGTTCTGCGCTGCCGGCTTCCTGCTTGGCATCGTCATTTCGTGGTTGGTGAGCAACATCGTGTCGCGTATCCGCAACCGCACGGCACGGCGCCGCGTTGAACCGCAGATGAACGTGAAGAAGAAGGGCATCAAAACGATGGACTTGATTCTGGTCATCATCGGCGTATCGCTTGTCTGGTTCACGCACCGTATGCTCACGCTGTATGAAACGACCGGCGGCATCCCTGACACGCTCTGCCAGTGCGTCTTTGCCCTGCTCGGCGGCGAGTGCGGCGTTATGGGCTGGATCAAGACCACCAAGGATAAACAGCAGGATCGGAAATGGGCAGAAGAAGACCGGCAGAGAATGGAGCGCGAGGCACAGCAGCCCGCGCAGGACTTCGAGCCGTCGTTCACCGCTGAACAGAAGAACCGCGACCAGTAAAGGAGACATGAAATGTCGCTGATTGGAAGCACAAATGAAGAGAAGATCTGGAACTACCTGAAAGCCAAGGGACTACCCGATTGCGGGATTGCCGGTCTGATGGGGAACTTGTATGCGGAAAGCTGCCTGATTCCCACCAACCTGCAAAACAGCTACGAGAAGTCCCTCAGCTTCACCGACGCCGCCTACACGGCTGCGGTGGACAACGGGACGTACCAGAACTTCGTGAAAGATAGCGCCGGCTACGGTCTGGCGCAGTGGACATATTGGAGTCGGAAGAAGAACCTGCTCGACTTTGCCAAGAAGAAGGGCAAGAGCATCGGCGACTTGGAGATGCAGCTCGATTTCCTCTGGAACGAGCTGCAAGGCTACACGGCCGTCATCTCGACACTGAAAACGGCGAAGACCGTGCGGGCTGCATCCGATAGCGTCCTGCTGAACTTCGAGCGACCGGCAGACCAAAGCGATGCGGCGAAGGCCCGCCGCGCCGGGTTTGGCAAGAAGTTCTACGACAAGTATGCCACCGACTCCACGGCCCAGAAAGGAGTGTCTGGAGTGAGCAAATGCTACGCTTCCGCCGTGATCGCCGTCGCAATCGGCGAACTCGGCTATGTCGAAAAGGCGACCAACAGCCAGCTCGACAACAAGACTGCCAACCCCGGTCGTGCGAACTGGACAAAGTACGCCAGAGACTTCGACGAAAAGTACCCGAAGTGGTACAACGGCAAGAAGAACGGCTACGAATGGTGCGATATGTTCGTGGACTGGTGCTTTGTGACCGCGTTTGGTTATGAGAACGCCCTGCGGCTGCTTTGCCAGCCTGAGCGTTCCTGCGGTGCGGGCTGCACTTGGTCTGCGAAGTATTACAAGCAGAAAGGGCAGTTCCACACGTCCAATCCGAAGATGGGCGATCAGATTTTCTTCGGTACGTCGATTGACAACTGCACCCACACCGGCCTTGTGGAGAAAGTGGATGCCTCGAAGGTCTATACCATCGAGGGCAACACCAACAACCAGTGTGCGCGTCGCAGCTATGCGCTGAACAGCGCGAAGATCGTCGGCTATGGCCGCCCGAAGTACGACGGCGCTGGAACGACCACGCCTGTCACGCCGACGAAGCCCAGCGCCGGCGGTCAGACAAGCGGCGCAGACCACAAGATCGGTGACATCGTTCAGTTCAACGGCAAGACGCACTACGTCAGCAGTCAGGCGCTGAACGGAGTGCCCTGCAAACCCGGCAAGGCGAAGGTAACAAGCATTGCGAAGGGAGCAAAGCATCCGTACCATCTTGTCAATCAGGGCGGCGGCTGCACCGTCTACGGCTGGGTCAATGCTGCCGACATCGGCGCCGACTCTGGCGCGGAGCAGTCGGTCTATACGGTGGTCGCCGGCGACTCTCTCTGGGGCATCGCCCAGAAGCGTCTCGGCAATGGCAACCGCTACAAGGAAATCATGACGCTGAACGGCTTGAGTTCGACCGTGATCCGTCCCGGCCAGAAGCTCAAGCTGCCGTCGTGAGCATCCTGAGATGCGCGGTCTGCGGAAAAGAGATCGTAGAGGTCAAGCCGTGCATCTACAATCAGAAATACGGCCCCACCTGTGAAGAGTGCTGCGAGAAATGCCACGACACGGAGCCTTTTCCGTGTCCAGAGTATGACCAGCGGCACCCGAAGCAGGAACAATATTAAGCGGCCCTGAGCCGCAAGTCAGGAGGAAAATGCAATGGACTTTCTCAGCGTACTCGAAATCATTGTGGTCGCCATCTGTGCGATCACCTACGGCTTCATGCTTTTCTTCAAGGTCAGAGGCAACGTCCTCGGTGCGGTGAGCGAACTCATTGCACTGGCTGAGGCGTCCGGTCTGACCGGCGCGGAAAAGATGTCTCAGGTCGTCAACGGCCTGTACGTCAAGATCCCGGCCCCTCTGAAGAAAATCTTCACCCCCGAGCGTCTTCAGAGCATCGCACAGACGATTTTCGACTGGATGCGGAAGTATGCCGACGAATACAAGGCGAACAGCGAAGCAGGCGTGGTCAAGACGCCCGAAGAGGTGAAGACTGATGTTGCGGTAGCCGCCGCTGACCTCGCAATCGAGCTGCTCAAGCTGACCGTTCCCGAGCTGAAAAAGAAGGCGGAGGAATACGGCATTGAGCTGGACGGCCTGACCCGCAAGGACGAGATCCTGCGAGCCATCATGGAGGCCGTCCTGAAGAAAGCGTAAACGGGCTTCGACCTCCGGCCCGATACGCCCGCCATGCAGAGGGCTTGCGCCCCCTCGCTGGCCCTGACAACTGCATAGCGGATAGATTGAACACCCCCATTTCGGCTTCGGCCGGGATGGGGGTGTTTTTGCGTTTTCAGGAGGTTTCTCTCCGCAATGGCCCCAGCATACCGCCAAATTCGCCTGCAAGACCGCTACGATGCGCTACGCCTTTTCCTATATACTTTCACCCCTTCTGCCAAAACGCCGCCAGAGGCCGTCTACGGGCCGTACAGAAAGGTTCTGAATTTGTTTCAAAAGCGTAAACGGATATAATGATATATGGTAAAAATATTCGTAAAAATATGCAAAAACCTATTGACATAGGTAGGTAAAAAAGTATAATTAACACATAAGATAACCACATGGATAATTCAAAGAAGCCAGACGGCAAATCAGGAGGCAAATATGAAGCTGAACCAGACCTATCCTCTCATGGATCTGCTGGACGCTCTGACCGCTGCAAGCGACAACACCAGAGAGCTTGCAAAGCAGCTCAAGGCTGAGGGGCGCCACATGACAGTGTTCACCGTGTATGAAGCCGAGAATATGCTGAGCGTTTCTCCCCATGCCCGCGTGACCCTGACCCGCAAAGAGAGCGATGACCGCTGGGCCGGCTACATGGAAACGTCGGCATACAGAGACGGTGAGCGAGTTCCCGTGGCTGTCAACCGTAAAGAGTATGTGCTGACCGCAAACGATGATTTCAGCCGGTTTGAAATTCAGATGTGAGGCAGGAGGCAAGCACATGAACGTGCAGTACAAGGGACGCCAGACGGTGAACTCCTTCGGCGACAAGCTGGTGAGACCGCTTGAACCGGCGGCAATTATCTCTTTCACCGAAGAAGAGGAAGACAAGGTGGTAGCAATTCTGGAGGAGACGGGCTACGACTTCGACATCTTTGGAGAACCGGGGTTCCTCTGGGCGGAAGTGGCCGTGGATGGCAAGGAAGACTACAAGGACTTCATGAAGGAATGGAAAGCGGGCAAGGAGGCGTACAACCTGTGAAAAGCAATCCGGTCAAGGTCAGCGGCAAGCTGTTCCGATACGATTTCGACCATTCGGTGGTCGAGTACATCATCAAGGCTGATGCGGAAACCATCGACGCGGAGATTGAGTGGGAGCAAAAGCACGGCTCTCAACTGTACGGTGTGGGAGCAGACGGCTGCATTGTTCTCGCATCCGCCGGGTTGAGAAAAGAAAATTGGATGAACACGGCCGCTCGAAAGGAGTACCTGAGCGAGTGGGCAAGTGAGCTGAGTGAGGAAGAGAGCTGTTTGGCGGAGGACTTTGTGAAGAACGAGCTTCCGTATCTGAAGGAGGAAACGAGATGACGGAACTGTGGATTGTATGCCGCAGAAACGACAGACTGGACCCAAGAACCGCTGAGCCGATTTTCGTTGCAGAGATAGGCGACGGAGGATTTGACGCCATGAATCGTTACCTCATGAAAACCAATGAAATTGCCTTCAAGTACAGTAGCTACGAGAAGTGGTTTAAGAACCGATGCACTCTGGACGCATTGCCCAGAAGGCTGTTCTTAAAATGAAGGAGGAAAGGAAATGACACCTGATCTGATTGGAGAGGCCGTCGTCGACCTGATGATTTTGGTTGGTTTTTTCGTGGTTCTCGGTATCGGCGCTCTGATCGCCGACTACGTTTTCCCGCACATCCCGTTCATTCAGCGATACCTTGACCGCCTGCCTGATTACGAGGACGACGAAGAGGTGGAGCGTCAGTACAGAGAAGAACAGCGTCAGAGACGGCTTGCCCGTCAGCGGCGCAGAGCAAGCAGACGGTAAGGAGGTTTTGAAATGAGCGACCTGAAGAAGTCCATCGACCGCAAGGTTGAGGAACTGAGCCAAAAGATTGGGGAGACGGGGTGCTGGCAGACTCGGAAGGTAATCGAATTGCGGCATTACATCGCCAACTCCGATGTGGACGACATCATCAAGTTCGTCCCCGCCATGATCGAGGAGCTGGCAGATGCCCAGCGCAGGCTTGTAGCGATGCACGACCAGATCCGTTTGCTGGTCTGGCTCGGCAAGGAGGAGAACTGATGGAAAAGAAGAACGTGAATTGCCCGTTCTGCGGCTACGAGAAGCAGATCGGCGCAGACTGCCCGAAGTGCGGGCGCGGCGGCGTGATTTTGAAGGTCGAAGATGTGGCCGCCGGTTGCCGCTACCACAAGCCGTTATCTGAGCACGACAGCTTCGACAGCGCGTATGAGGCCGCCTGCAAACTGTTCGATGACGGCACGTGGGACGACTTCCTGATTGATGACGGCGGCCACCTGACGTCGCTTCCGGGCTATCGGCTGGTGAAAGAGACCTGCCCGAAGTGCGGCAAGGAGGCGCGCCCGTTCGAGATGTACGGCACCCGTGACTACTACGGCATCCCGTTTCGCCGTGTCTGTGCGAAGTGCTACGAGCGCATCATGACGACCACCGGCTACGACGGAGTCAAGTACGACGAGCGAGATGAAAACCTCGACGCCGACTATTGAGGAGGAGCCATGAACAAAGCAACGCGGGCGGTCATTGCGAAAATCGTCAACGCCCTTGAAACCCTCGGCGACGAGGTGGAGAGCCTGCACGACGACGAGCAGGAGAAGTTCGACAATGCTCCTGAGGGGCTGGAAGGCAGCGAACGCTATGCGGCCATTGAAGCCGCGGCCGACAATCTGGACACGGCGCACGACAACATCACGGAAGCAATCGAGGCCCTGAGGGCCGCGATGGAATAGGAGGATCTGATATGTACCTGAAAAGAGATGGAACACGGGTTGAGCACCTGCCCGTCCTCGACGATTACGCCAAGGATGACCCGAACATGGGCGTGGAGACGGCCTACTTCGTGGAACTCTTCGACGAGAACCACCATCTGCTCGGCCGCCTCGAAAACTGGAACACCTACCCGAACGAGAGCCAGCGGCGGTTCTACCTGCTGAAGCACCCGGAGGCGACGTTCATCAGCGTCAAGCGTGTGTACCGGAGGGCGTTCTGATGAAAAGATGCAGACTGTGCCCGTACCGCAAGCACTGCAGAGATGTCTGCTACGGCGATGCTCCCTGTGACTTCGCCCGAGCGTTTGACTCGCTCGACCGCAAGCTGAAATGGTGGCAGGCGAAGGCCAAGGCCGCAGAAGCAGCGGCAAAGACGACACCGGAGCAACGGATTTTCGGGGACTACGTTTTCTCCCCGGTCAGAAATGCGTTCAACAGCAAGACAAGTTGGTGGATCAGCAAGAAGGGTTACGCGGTGGCGCGGTACTGCTTCACAGCAAACACGGATGCGGAGGTGGAGCGCCAGCTTCAGAGCGCGGACAGTTACATCGAAATGTTTGAGGAGGGTTTGAAATGAAATTGACCTGTGCGGACTGCGGGTTCGAGTTTGAAGAGGCCATCGTGCGTGACGGCCTCGGCTGGAAAGGGATTTGCCCGAAGTGCGGGCAGTCCTTCGATATGGCTATCCCGAGGGGGCTGGTCGTGATGATGTTCGCGGATGACAGCAACCCCGAGAAGGATGCGGAAAACTTCGTGGATGACTTCAAAGATGCGGCCACGATCCGCACCTGCTACATCTTCAACAGCGTGGCCGACTTTGCAGCGGCGTGGCGCAAGATGGTGGGGAACCCCGACGGAATGTGGTACTTCGTACTCTACAAGGGCAAGCAGATTATGTCCGGTGCCTGCGATGATGGCGACGAGGACTACTTCAAGGAAGAAATGGAAGGGTGGCCCGAGGGATGAAAAGGTTCGATTTTGCAATCGCCCCGAAAGAACTGGCAGAGGCGATGATGGCGGATCTGGGCAACGGCCCCACCACGGCCAACGGCGACCGCTCTTCGACCTACTTCCTCGTGGCAAAGGCCGCGGAAGAACGGGACGGAGAGGTAACGGCGGCGCTGATTGAGAACAAGGCCGGTCTGGAGCCTGACGAACAGTTCTACGGTGTCCACCTGATCGACGACATCAGCATGAGCGATTGCAGGCTGGTTTCGACGGACAGCCTTGAGGCAGATGGACTCGTTGAAACCCTTGAGGGAGTATATGCAGGGCTGAAAAAGCGCCTGAGTGATGAAGGAGCAAGTGATGATTTTGAAAGAAAATGAGGTTCTGCGCTGCCCACGTTGCGGCGGAAAGACCTTTTGCGCGACGGCGCACGTCACGCAGGACTGGGAACTGGATGACAGCGGCACGTTCGTTCGGTGCCTGAATGACTGCATCGAGGTCACGCACGAACCGGACAGGGAAGACATCTGGGACTGCAAGACCTGTGGTTACAGCGACGCCGGCGAGAAGTTCGTGACCACGGTGGGCGAAGACAGCGAGATCCGCCTTTGCGAGTGCGTCTATGACCTCTCTGCGCTGGCGGCGCAGATGCTCGGCTCGAACGGCGCAGAAATCGACAGCCGCGACCTGTTCCACCACATTCTGAATTGGAGTCGTGAGTTCGAGGAAGGCGGTTTCGAGCACGAGGACTACATGACAGCCGTGATTGAGTTCGGCAAGCTGAAAATCGCTGAGTACAAAGAGGGATTGGCGCAGAGCCTTGAAGCCGAAGAGGCGGAAGAACCTGAGAAGCCAACTCCGACGGATGCCGAATTGACCTTTGCGCTGGTGTCTGCGGCTCCCGAAGACCGCGAAGAGATTTACCAGCAGTTCGAGGCAATCGGCATCAGCCGTGAGGCGGCCGATACGATGGCCGCTGAGTTCCGCCGCGGGGAAAGCGTGGAGGGGCAAACGTGAAGATTTTGTCCTTCGGTGCGGGAATGCAATCGACGGCCTTGGCCCTGATGTCCTGTGAGAATGTGGACGCCGAGCGCAAAGGCCACGAACGCCCGTACCCGCTGGTTCCGGTTTACGATCTGGTCGTCTTCTGCGACCTCGGCTTCGAGCCGCCGTGGGTCATGCAACAGGCCGAGTTCGTACACCGAGCCTGCGCCGCCGCCGGCATTCGATATGAGATGCTGGACGCACCGCTGCATCGTGATCTGATGCAGAACTTCGGGAGACGCCGCACGGTCAGCATCCCATGGTGGACGCTGCGGGATGACGGTCACAAGTCAAGGATGCCGCGAAACTGCACCCTCGACTACAAGGTGGAGCGCATCTCAAAGTTCGTCCGCTGGGAAGTGCTCGGCTACAAGAAAGGCCAGCGGCTCCGCGACGAGGACAAGAAGGCCCACGAGATGCACATGGGGTTCAGCTTCGAGGAAAAACAGCGGTGCAAGGACAGCCCGAACCCGATGTTTGTGAACCGTTTCCCGTTGGTGGACATGGAGCTGACGAGGGCTGACAACTACGCCTACATACTGGATGTCTGGGGACTGGACACCAAGGCGTCCGCCTGCTGCTTTTGCCCGTTCCACCGAAACTATTTCTTCGAGAACCTCAAGGAACACCAGCCGCAGACTTACGCGAAGCTGCTGGAGGTAGACGAGCTGCTGAGGGATAAGAACCCGAAGCCGCCTATGGACTCCGACCTGTTCATCTCCCGCAGCCGAAAGCGGCTTGCGGATCTGACTCCCGAAGACTGCTGCGACGCCGAATGCTTCGAGTATCACGGCAAGAAAATATGGAACGGATTTTAGGAGGTAACATGAAAATGAAGAGAAAGTACAAACAGGGAGACCGCGTTGACAGCGTGGCCGAACTTCTGGAGCATGACTGGTTCATCGTCCATTGTGGCCATCGCACAACGAAGACGATGCACAAGGCTGTGCTGTTGGAATGGAAGTTGAGGACCTGCCAGCAGGCTATCGACAGCGGGCGCGTTTTCATAGCGGTGAAGCTCACCAATGGCGAGTATTACGGGGACATGACTGATGACCAGATCGTCGATATGCTCGAAACGGATCTGTGCGAATACTGCGAGGGCAGAAAGGGCGTTGTCGGTCAGTGCGACGGTAAGTTCTGCGATGAAGCAATCGAAGCATGGAAGGGGGCGTATGTGAAGTGAAGTTCTTTCAGGTGTTTACGATGATCGTGATGGTGCTGGCAACCGTCGGCGTCATCGGCGAGAGCGGCAGAGGTAAGCACGTCTATATCGCGCTGTTCGCGGCTGCGGGCGTTCTGCATCTGGCATCTTGGGTGCTGAGCATGATGTATTTTTGAGGAGGATATGAGTATGAAAGACAAGTTCATCAAGGCGTACACAGAGAATATCACGCGACCGGGCGCAGACAAGCTGCTGGCATGGATTGAGTCCTCGGACTTCTTTACGGCACCGGCCAGCACCCGTTTCCACCTGTCCAGCCCTGGCGGGTTGCTTGAGCACAGCCTCCATGTGTTTGAGCGCATGAAGGCGATTTGCGCCAACGAAGCAACCATCACTCCGGGCTTCAACGAGCCGTCGATGGAGACGATTGCGGTTTGCGGTCTGCTTCACGACATCTGCAAAGCGAACTTCTATGCGGTCGAGATGCGCAACCGCAAGAACGATCAGGGCAGGTGGGAACAGTACCCGTTCTATGTGGTCGATGACAAGCTGCCTTACGGGCACGGTGAGAAGAGCGTCTACATCATCTCTGGGTTTATGCGCCTGAGCCGCGAGGAGGCTATGGCAATCCGTTGGCACATGGGGTTCTCGGATAACGACTTCCAAGGCGGCGGGTACAGCGTTGGCAACGCCTTTGACAAGTTCCCGCTGGCCGTCTTGCTGCACATCGCCGATCTGCAGGCGACCTATCTGGACGAAACCGGAGACAAGGCATGAGCGCAAAGCGGTGTAAAAGCCAAACGCCTGACAGCGCGGAATGGGTGGAAATCCCCGGCTACCGTTTCCGATACCAAATCAACCGCGAGGCGGTCGTCCGAAAAGAACTGGAGAGCGGCGAGTGGTACGTCCTGAAGCCGTACATCAGCGGACGAACCCGCGCCTGCGTGAAGATGCGGACGGAGGATAACCGTAAGGTGGATGTGCCCGTCGTATGGCTCATGGCCGACGCCTTCATGGGAGGCCGCCGGCCGGGGTACAACATCATCCATCGGAACGGGGCGAAGATGGATTGCGAGCTGGTGAACCTGTCGTTCGCCAGCAAGCAGGTCAGCGGTAAAATCTCCAGTGCGAACCGGCGCAAGGCTGTGATGAAGGTCGATCAGGCCGGTCAAGTGGTTGCCATTTACTCTTCAGGACGAGAGGCAGCCAAGAAGAACTACATCAGTCAAAACGCCATTTGGGCCAGATGTACGGGTAAAGTGAAAGACCCGTACAGGCTCGATGGCTACGATTACAGATACGAAACATCAAGGAGGGCTTGAAATGAAAGTCAGAATCAACACGCACGGGAACCCGCTGCCTGAGTCGCATGGCGAGTGGGTTGACCTCTACACCGCCGAGGACACCACTCTGGAGCCGCTGGACTTCAAAATTATTTCGCTCGGCGTTGCGATGGAGTTGCCTGCTGGCTACTACGCGCAGGTCGTCCCCAGAAGCTCGACCTGCAAGAACTTCGGCGTCATCATGGCGAACAGCGTGGGCATCATCGAGCATAGCTACTGCGGCAACGATGACATCTGGGGCTTCCCTGCAGTGGCAATCCGCCATACGGAGATCCCGAAGGGGACGCGCATCTGCCAGTTCCGCCTCGTGAAGCAGGACGAGCCGGTTGAGTTCGAGGTGGCCGAGGATCTCGGCAACCCGAACCGTGGCGGCTGGGGCAGCACCGGAACCGGCAAGGAGGCGCAGTAATGGCTTGGGAGATGAAGTATCAGCCGAATGTGGTGCTGGATTTTGACGGCGTCATCCATTCCTATGTGAGCGGCTGGCAGGGCGTAGACGTTGTACCCGACCCGCCCGTGCCGCTCATTGACGAAGAAATCAAGCGGATCAGAGCTGCGGGGTACAGAGTGGTGGTCGTGTCCACCAGATGCGCCACGCCTGAGGGCATGGGAGCGGTGCGGCGATACCTTCGGGAGAACGGCATTGAGGTCGATGATGTGGCGGCGGAAAAGCCACCCGCAAAAGTCTATGTCGATGACCGAGCCTTGCTCTTCGACGGCAATCCGAAGGGCCTGCTGGAAAAGATCCAGCAGTTCCGCCCGTGGCAAGAGGGAGGGCCTCTGCGTGGGAAGCCGCCTGCGCCGAACTGCCGCAAGTGTATCGCCCATGTGTATGAGCGCACGAACGACGGTTGGCGCGAGGATGAATTTGTCGCATGGTTCCACACATGGGGAAGCACATTCGAGGAGTTCGATAATGGAGCCGTCCCTGTCACGACAGGCATTGTCGAGGACGAGCACGGTAAGGTGTGGAACACCGCGGCGGAGAATATCCGGTTCATCGACTGAGAGGAGGACAGCAGATGCCGATTAAGAACTACACGACCAAGGTGCCGGCGGTTCAGACCGTCGGCGAGATCCAAGGCATCCTCGCTGCGCATGGGGCGCGGAAGGTGATGATGGACTACGCCGAAAACGGCAAAGTCACGGCGGTCACATTCGCGTTGGACTGCTGCGGCTCCCTGCATGGCTTTCGGCTGGAAGCTCGACCGGATGGCGTCAAGGCGGTGATGGCGAAGGAGCGTACCAAGTGCGACGATGAACAGGCCGAGCGCATCGCGTGGCGCAATCTGAAAGACTGGATCGCGGCGCAGGTCGCACTCGTGGAGACTGAGCAGGCCACAATGGACGAGCTGTTCTTCCCGAAGCTGGTTGACCGGAACGAGAAGACGCTCTACGAGGTGTTCCAGACCGGCCAGCTCATGCTCGGCGATGGAGGTTGATGATGGAGCACGGATGGACGGCCACAAAAGAGGCGTTGCCTCCCGCTGGCGAGAAGGTTCTGATTATCAGCAAATGGGGCCATGTGACCGATGGCTCCCTCGTAGCATACGACCCGAAGGAGGCACCGCTCTTCCGTCCGGACGGCTTGAGGCCGGATGTAGACGTGAAGTGGTGGATGCCGATGCTGGAGGATGGATGGAACAAACTCAAAGACGAACAGCCGAAGGAAGGGCAACTTGCCCTGACGATGAACCAGTTCGGCCATGTCTTCAATGGAGTATGGAAGAGACTCATGGGTGCGGAAACCCCAAAGTTTGTTCCGTTTGTTTGGACGCCAGTGTTCTGGAGAGAGATGCCGCCGCTGCCTGAGGGTGTGCAACTGAATTACTGAGGAGGGCAAGAATGAACACAAATAAGCTGCGCCCATGCAAAGTGGGTGAAGAACTCTACCTGTTCCACGGGTTCACGCAAATCTCGCAGATTGTTCCGCCGTCGCTCATGCGTGGTGGGCATGGAGGTGGTGTTGTTGCCGGCGCCTATGCCGTACTGGAAAGACGGGATGGCACGGTCGGACTGGCGGAGGCCCAGCGAGTGCAATTCCTCGACACGGCAAAGGAGTTCGCCAAATACGAAGAGGAGGAGACAAAAGATGTTTGACTACACGAGGGAGCACGAGAACGACTTTAGCTTCTGGTATCCGAAAATCAAGGACTGCGGCATCCCGACACCGCTGACGTTCTACACGAAGCTGCCGAGTGCGGAGGAGGAACCGGAGTATGTGAAGCGACTGTACGAGGCGTTTTACATGGAGCATCCGAAGGAGGACGAAGAGACCGTCAAGGCGTATCTGGAAGAACGCGTTATCCCGAAACTGAAAGAGATGAAGCTGACCGGCCATGTATTCGTCAAGAATGGCCGCTTCAGCAACAAGTTCAATGCGAACGGGACGTGCAACCTGTACGGACTGCACGAGCTGTACCGGGCGATCATCCTAATCAACTACGAGGCGATGTGCTGCGGAGCAGAAGGTGCAGACGAGATCGTGGTACGGAAGTTTATCGAAAGCCCGCACGGTACGACACCCTGCATCTACAACGGCCTGCCGCTGCGCCCTGAGTTCCGCGTGTTCTACGACTTCGACACCAGAAAGCCGATTTTCACCGCGAACTATTGGGACTACGACTACGTCTACCCGCATTTGCACGATGCCACCGACAAGATCGTTTTCGAGCATGAGCGGGAGCGCATCGAAGGCGCGTTTAAGAGCGAAAAAGACCGCGTTCAAGCGATGGTCGAAACTGCGATGAAGCGCGTCACGGGCCTTGCGGGACAGTGGTCAGTTGATATTTTGATGGATGAAGGCGACAACTTGTGGCTGATCGACATGGCGATTGCGCAGCGTTCTGCGTATTGGGAGAAACGACCGGAGGGGTATGCGGAATGAAGTATCAGCCAGTTTACAAATGCCCGTTGTGCGGTCGGCTGTTGTCCAGATCGCAACCTCAGGAGGTGCCGACGGAAATGCTCCCAGCCCTGCTCGGCAAGGTGATCCAGCATCAGCAGCTTGCAGCGAACCCGTTCACGCGAAATAACGTGCCGATGCACATTCCCTGTAAATGCCCAGACGGGAGCGCAGGTCTGGCACAGTTTGCTGGTTTCAGGTGCGTCAAATGAGGGTGCAAGGGTTCCTGATTTATCGGATCTGGTACGGGGACTGCCTCGTGTACGTTGGCCGCACCAAGCAGCCGCTGCAGAGCAGAATACGCGGCCACCTGTTTAGCAAGCCGATGCACCGCACCGTCAACATAGAGCAGGTGACGAAGATCGAGTATGCGGAGTTGGGGAGCGAAGCGGATATGAACCTGTACGAGATCTACTACATCCTGCGGCTCCATCCGCCGCTGAACGTGGATGACAAGGCGAGGGATGACCTGAGCGTGACGCTGCCTGAGTTGGAATGGAAGGAGTTCACGACGCCGCTCTGGGAAGGGTGGCGGCAGGAGATTGCGAAGCAGGACTCCCGCATTGACCACCTGCGGAAACGCTATGCGGAGATCCCGCAGGAGATCTCGATACTCCGCGGCCTGCGGAAGACGGGCGAAATCACGGAATACGAGTTCGAGGAACGGTTCTCAGCACTCAAAGAAGAGTCGGTCGAGGTTTCCGAGGAGCTGTGGCATCGGTAAAGACCAGCGTAGGTCGATTTACGTTGCCGCCGGCATACAATCCATCATTCTGCGACGTTCCAGCGGCTCCAGAGGGCAGTAAAATAGCGGCTATGCTCCATTTCGGGGCGTAGCCGCTTTTCTTATTCTTCAGGGATGGCCTGAACGATTTGAGTGATGGCGTTCTGGAAATGCGAGAGGTTTGATGGCTCTGCAAGTAATCGCAGGTCGATATACTGGAACTGGCTGGAGCCGAAGATGAATTGCTCGGCGTCGGCTGGGGAAGCGTCGGGGAACGTCAGGAGCATGGAGCGTAGCGCACCTTCCTCGAACGTGCCGCAGGTCTGGTCTACCAACGACGGTAAAGATACCTCAACGGCTGTCCTGAGACCCGTATGGCCCTTTTCCCACGAGGTCACACTAAATACCTTGCGGCCGTTCCGAAGCGCCCTGCACACGCCAAACTTCGTCCCGCGGCCATAACTGATCTGCAGACCGGCGCTGGAGGCGAACGATGTGAGAGTGGCGACAACCGGAACGATGGCTGAGTTTTCGTGCTGGCTGAGCTGCTCGGCCATGCTGTCGGCGTCCCAGATAGTGGAGTATCTGGCAGCCTGCTTGACAGGCGAATTGCCACCGCCGACAATCGTGGAGGAGATCAGCTCGGCACCGTCCTCGGAAACGTACCGCTTAATCTCGACGCCGCAGACCTCGATAGCGTCCATGTTGCGGTCGAGGAAGTCAATCATGGAGGCCAAGGAGTCAGGGATAGAGTCTGCCGCGAAAATCAGCCGCATCCGCTCGGCCTTCAGATTGCCGTCGAGAGCGGCCCATAGATCATCTGGAACATCCAGAAGCGACGCGGACGACCTGAGTTCGCTGGCGCTCCACGCCCGCATACGGGAGGCGTAGTCGAGCATCTGGCCTACGACTTCGCGGCGGATTCTGGTGTCGGTGCTCCGCTTCACCTCGACGAGCACGGGAAGACCGTCTTGGTCAATGAAGAGATGGTCAATGGAGAAAAGGGCTGGCCCATCTGGAGCATCGCGCACGGGCTGTTCTCGACGCAACAGGTAAAGGCGCTGGCCCTCATTGGGGGAGCTGAGCAGCAGTTGCGGATTTTCCGCAATAAGCTGCTGGAGATCGGCCTCTGCGGGATATAGAGCCTCGCTGGCCGGGATGACGGTGCCACCGGAAAGGCGGTAGAGTTTAGACCCTGAAAGACCCATGAAAATATCCTCCGTTCATGTGGTATAGTCTACTGGCTCATGGCCTATATTCTAACAGTGGATTTCGTGAGCGTCAACGGGGCTGTAAGCTATGAGAAGAGGTGGTATGAACCGACGGCATACATTATTGGAGGAGCAAAAAGTGGACAAGAAGCTATTTGGAACGAGAATCAACAAAGCCCGAAAAGACCGCGGCCTGACGGCTGAGAAGCTGGCAGAGGCTTGCAACATCAATTCGACGTATCTGCGCCAGATTGAGGGCGGAAAGAAGTTGCCGAGCCTGCCGGTATTCGCCACTTTATGCCGCGAATTACGAGTTTCACCGAATTATATCCTGCCAGACCTCGTGGAAGGCACGGAGGCCGAAAAAATTCAAAAAATTTTTTCTGAGTCCGATCCGACACCGTCCCAGATCGAGATGCTTGCGGAGATGGCCGGGGTCATTCTGAAAGAGAGATAGGCAAAGTATATGAGCGTAAAAACAAGTATAGCCCCGCGTCGTCTGACGCAGGGCTTTTTCGCGTTTTTGCTGTTATCCGAGCGGTTAAATGTTATTACCGCGCACCTATCTTGCTTTAGGTAGGTAAAATGTTATAATCAAATCACAGGAAACAAAAAAGAACCCTCGGTGGTTGCAACACCAAGGGTTCCGGTGGTTCGGCAGCCTCCTGTGACTGCGTTACACACCTCCAAGCAAGGTAAGTGTAACATGGCTGCCGGCCGCTGTCAAGAACGACGAAAGGAGCAATACACTTATGATGACGACCCCCGACAAATTGAGAGCGGACGCGGCAAAGCTGGATGTATTTCTGGAGATGTTCGAGTCCACCTACTTCTACTTCCTCGACATGGCCGAGGGAGAGGCAGAGAAGAGGGACAGAGGCGCCTTGGCCTTCTACGAGATCAAGGACAGAGTTCACGCGCTGATGGGTGAGATGGAAGAGTTCGCCGGCCACATGGAGGTCTGCAACGCCATCTTCGCGGTGAACTTTGCGAACCGTGAAGCGGAGAAAGGCGGTGCGGTATGAGCGAGACCGTCAAGAGCTTCATTGGCAGAGTAGCCGTTGTGGAGCAGGAGGGCAGCGCAGTCCGCGTTCTTCTGAACGAAGGCGAGACGATGTATGCGGCACGTGACCTACTGGCCGCCTGTGGCTGCGCCTATCCGACCAAGTGGTGCCAGCGCGAAGCAAAGAGCGAGAGCGACGTGAAGCTGGTGAAGCTGCCTTTTCCGGTCAACGGGAAGACGGGCGGCGCATCCCGCCGGTCTGTGCCGATGTACTTCGTGACCGAACGCTGCGGGCGGATGATTTTGGACATCTTCGGATGCAGCAAGGAAACGAGGGCATGGATCGAGGGCAAGGTGTTCGCCTGTAAGCTGGGAAAGCCAGACGAGCAGACGCCGACGGAGCTGCCAGCACCGACGCAGGTAGCTGTCCCCGAGAAGCCGACGCCTCCCCCTAAAGCTGGAAGCGACGCCATCAACCGGCGAATCGACGCGATTTTGTTGGAGCTGCTTGAGCTCAAGAAGTACATAGTGACCGCAGAAGCGTGAGTGGGCGGCCTCGGCCTTGCGCCGGGGCCGTCTTTTTCTGCCTGTCGAATATAAACGTATGTGAATATGATACAGAAAAATAATTTATAAAATTAACGAAAACATATTGACATAGGTAGGTATCGCAGTATAATAAAGTTACAAATTAACCAACCGGCTAATTAGAAAGGGACGGAGACCATGAAACGTAAATCTGACATCGTGCGCGAAGCCGTAGCCGCGGGCAACTTCAAAGAGGCCCTTCGGATTGCAAAGGGTTTCCGCATCAACATCACGGCGGAGCAGAGAGATACGATGTGCAGAGCTTATGAGTGCATTGTTCATCCTGACTTCTACCGGCAGCTCGGGACGGACATCCCGGCCGCCATCAATGCCGGCGTTGAGATCGTCACTCAGATTTACGGATAAGGAGAACAGCTATGGGGAAGGCGTATTACTTCGTCAAGCGTAGCGGCAACAACCAGTGCGGTTCCGAGTATATGCGCTGGGCGTTCAGCACCGAGTACACCAGCAAGACGGCGCTCAAGAAAGCGTACACGACCGGCCGCCGGTCGGTCAGGATGGCGGACATCTACACGCCGCAGCAGCTTCTTCAGGAGTTCGGCATCGTCAAGGCCAAGCACATCATCGAAGAGGTTCTGCAGTATCAACCGGAGCTTTGCTCCAGAAAGGAAGCGTAAACATGGAAGACAAGAAGATCGTTGTTGACGGCATGGAACTGATTCCGGTATGGCGCGTTCTCTATCAGGATGCGTGGATGAAGCGCAGCGGCCGCGGGTTCTGGATTTTGGAGAACATGGCGAAGGGCTGGCAGGAAATGAACTGGGTCGGCCGCCATACGTTCAAGAGCCAGCAGGCCGCAGTCGATGCCCTGAACGCGCTGATCCGCGAACGCAGCAAAGGCACCCATACCCAGACGCAGATGTGTGGCGGCTTCGGCATCGACATTGTGATCGACGAGGACACCGCCAACGATATGCGCATCGTAGACTGGAAAATCCAGAAGCAGTACAAGACCCGGTGGGAACTGGTCGATGAAATGGAGGCGTCGGAATGAATAAGACGGCGGTGGAGTTGCTCCGCACGAATGCCAGCTACATCGACGCCTTGAAGGAGGCCATCGACCGCTGGGAGAAGTCCAACGACACAGAAGAGAAGCGCGACCTACTCGCCGCCATTGGTGAGATCGGCGTTGACGTACATAACCGCAACCGGCAGCTCGGCATCTTGTAGGAGGAAGCGCAGATGAAGATAGCACAGGCGAGGAAACTGCTTACCGAGGACATCGGGCGGATGACGCTCGAACAGCTTCAGAGGCATCGGGCCAAGCTGACTGATGCTTGGAGAGAGAGCAGAGCTGAGTACGGCATGGGTCAGGCGGCGAAGGATGGCTTCTACCGGCAGACTGGGGAAGATGTTACGGAATACACGCCGACCGATTTGTGGCTCACCCAGAACCTCTCGCACAGGCTCGACGAGACCATCGAGAGAGAGCTGGAGCTACTGAGCAGTCCCAACAGCAAGGCGTAACACCTGCCAAAACCGACGCACAAGACCGAGAACGTGCTCTACGGCGGAAAGCATACACTTTCACCACCGCACGGAAACGTGCCATACAGAGCCTCTCAGGGGCTTCTACGGGCGTTGGTTTCCATGTGGCTAATTTGAAATTACGTCCGCGTCAATGCGGATGTGTAGGAAAGGACAGACGATATGAGTGAAAACACGGTAGCCATTCGGTGCAAATCCGAAATGAACCGCTGGATGGACAGCGTTATGGTCGTTCCGCAGGAACAGGCCGACGACATTGAGCAGAGCATCAAAGAGCGGATGCGTGGCTTCGAGCGCAACGGCTCCTGCTATGGAGACGTGATGCGCGAGATTGCGCAGGCCGCTGGCATCGAAAGCCTCGCCCTCTGCGATTACGACGAAGACACGGACGAACCGACTGACGCTTGGTGCGAATACTGCGCGGGCCTCAGCCAGAAGATGCCCGTCATCGAAATCGACCTCGGTGAGTTGGGGAACGACGTGAACATCGACGATCTGCTCGATAAGGCAGAAGAACTTGGCTGGTGCATCCATGAAAGCGACACCGAATGGGAGTTTATCCAGAACAGCCCCGCCGGTGAAGATTTCTCTTTCGACGTCGGCGCGGACGATGTCCACAACGCGGACGACATGGTGCGCGAGATCCGCTCCTATGCGAATGGCTTCGACGCTGAGGAACACGCCAAGATGTGGATTGAAGCACAGGGACGGGTGTCCGGCGTCCCTGACCTCAAGACGCTTGTGAAGGATGCTGATGACATCAAACTGATGCTGAACAAGCTGGCGTCTGCGATGGAGGATGTGCTGAAAGGCGAGTCTGATGACGAAGATGACCGAGCAGAGTTGTCGCCTCGCCAGATTGAGCGTCTGGACGAGATCGACAACGCCATGTATGAGTTCCTGCTGGTTCTTCTGGAACAGGACGAGGACGAGTTCGGCTGGGATATGTACCACATCGGCGAGGCTGTCGATGCGGTACAGCAGGTGATGCTCGACCACGGGTTCGACATCCACCGCCCCTATGTTGAAGACGACGGCGAGCACCGGACGGTGCATGAATACGAAAGGGCTGGTGATCGCTGAGATGGAAAAGGCGTATGAGTGGCTGCTGGAAGAGTTCGACATTGACGGCGCTGCGGCTCGCATCCTCCGAAACGTTTTGGAGTACGCCGACCGCATGGGAGGCGACGAACAGTACGACTTCCTGACCGAGATGTTGGATGGAACGATTGGACTTTCTGATCGAGAGATCCGAAACTTGTGCTGGAACTGAAGGAGGTGTGGAAATGATAGCTCAGGCTACAAGATGCTATGACTGCGGAAGCTACGTTTCGCGGGACATCTACTTTGGCAGGTTCGGGAAGCGCAACAACGTCCCACTTTGGGTTTGCCCCAACTGCGGCGTGGTACATGAGGACTATCGGTGGTTCAAATACGTCAGCCAGCAGGAGGCAAACGCCATCATCGAACACCGCGGGCCTCGTGGCCTGTTCGTGCTGGAGACTGGCGTTGAGTACATCGGCATCGACAATAGCACCGGCGACGCTTGGACGGAAGAGTTCCCCGACCTGACCGAGTGCATGATGTGGCTGGCCGGGGAAAAGGAAGCCGCTCAGACGGCAAAAGCGCAGAGAAAATACGAGACAGGCGACGGGCCTGCCGAGGACGTGGAACTGCGGCAGTATAGATGCCTCCGGTGCAACCACATCTGGTACGAGGACTGCGACGCCCCTGATTATCCAGACTACTGCCCCGGCTGTGGCGAGAGTCTTTGCAGAGGAGGTGCTCAGGAATGACAAAGGCAGAATTGCGAGAGAAGCTGCTCGGTGGAGCCGTCATGGATGACCTGTTCGCGTTCAGAAACGGTCAGGATTGTGAAATCTTCAAGGCTGCTCGATTTGAACAGGGCGACGACATCATCTACATTCCCGACCTCGCCCTGAACCTGATTCCGGTCACGGAACCCGCAAACGGCCCGGAGGACGTGGAGGAAATCGTCGGTTGCTGCTACACCGGCAACGACTTCATTGAAGAGTGCGGCGGGGACGTGGAGAAGGCAAGACACCTGTTCTGGTACTGCGACTGGCAGCATCCGAGTTCAGCTCTGCCCGAAATCGAAGACGACGAGGAGGCTGAGTGACGTGAAGACGGTAGCCGATTTGCAACCGGGCGACATTGTCAACATCAGCGGGCAACCGTTCACGGTAAGGTCGATATATACATCTGGCGGCAGCACAACGCTGGTTTTCGAGGATGTACCCGCCACACAGGAAAGGTGCGACGCTCTCAAAGGGCTTGCCAGAGATACGGGCGGCATTGCTGCGATGGTGCCGGTACGCCCGATGCAGAAGCAATCGTGGGAACGATCTGAGTTGAGGCGGTGGCTCAACGAACAAGCCCGCGACGATGCGGAAGAAATAAGGAGGTATCTGGATGAACAACATCAATCTGAAAGCGGAAGTTGCGGTACAGGTAACAAAGGAAGACCTTGACACCATTTTGTTCGAGGCTCTGAACGCCGGCGGCATCGCTGGCTGGGCCGACCGCGTGATGGCCGTTGGTAACATTCTGGGCAAGCGAGTTTGCGAGCAGGTGTCCAACGGCGGCGAAATTGCCATCCGAGGAACCGATGGAACGTGGTATGAGCTGGACAAGGCGAAGCTGACCGCTGGCATCAAGCAGTACATAGAGGAGAGCTGCTACATCCGCATTGAGGATGAACGGCTGGTTCTGGATGACCTGACAACGAACGAGGCGGACGTGATCGTGCAGTTCGCCCTTTTCGGAGAAACGAAGTTTTGAGGAGGGACAACATGGAGAAGAAGAAAACCTTCAGCGTTCACACTGAGCGCGATGTCAAACTGACGGTCGAGGACATCGACGACATCATGGTTGCGGCTTTGGAGGGCGGCATCAACTACTGGTGCTCCGAAGCCGAGATTGTGGAGGAGCGACGCTGCGCTGATTGGGGACACGAGCAGATTGCCCGCGGCGGCGCCCTGGTTCTCCACGACATCGAGGACAGCAGCGAGAAGTGGGAACTGGATCTGGAGAAGTTTCTGAATGGCTTCAAGCTGTGGGTCGAGCAGGGCCTCGACGAATACGGGGCTGTGCAGAAAGACGGCACTGTGGACTGCTGCCAAATCGACGCTGCCTGCGCTGACGAGATTGTGCAGCTCGCTTTGTTCGGGGAGGTGACGTTTGGATGATTACTGAGGACATGGTGCGCGAAGGCATCCGCAATGGAAGCGTCCGCTTCGTCAGAGATCCGAATATGGATCATGGGACTGTCTGCCAGATCGGCGACAACTGGTTCTACTTTGGGCGCCTGAAAGCGGAGGAACTCGACCCTGACGAATACGTCAAGGCAACGCCCGAGGCTGATGTGGTCGGCCTGATTTGCAACACGCTTGACGAATTCCGAAAGAGCGGCGAAACCTTCGAGGACGAGTACGCATACTATGAAGCCTACCTGAACGAGCAGAGAGCAAAGGCAATCCCGACGCTGAAAGAGCGAGACAAGCGGCTGGAGCGGCTCTGGGCTGAGTTTGGGGATGTGCCAATGAACCCCGAGACGGAAGAAATCGAGGCTCAGTTCCTTTGCTTCCCGGCTGGAACGAACCGGGAGGAGGTCTGGGAATGGTTCGACGAACGATACAGCCGCGGCGTTGCAAAGCTACTGCTCGTGGGCGAGCCAAAGGATCGAGAGGTTGCACAGGCATTGTTCTTGACGAGCTTGTGCTGCGAGTGCGATTCCGAGCATTGCGTGTTCAATCCTGACGGGATCTGCAAAGCGCCGTTCGTCACCGGCAGGGCTCCGGGCCTGAACGATGACGGATGCACCGACTACTGCTACAAGGAGGCGGAGTAAATGGAACGAAAGTGTCAGAATTGCCGCCACGTTGACGTCTGCTTGAAGCGGTCGTTGGCGATCTTCAATATGTTCATCGTCACCGGGCGCTACAACGAGGTCGAGAACGCCAAGAAAAGCCTCGACGTATCGGTAGGGTGCGAGCACTACGACGCGAAGGAGGCGTGATGGATGAAACGAAGCGACGCAATCGCCATCATTGAACGAGAGCAGAGCAAGGGCCGCTTTGAGTCTGAGCTGGACACAGCAATCGGCATTGCCTTACACGCCCTGAAAGAGCCGCGGGAGATGTGCTGCGGTGGATGTCAGCGATTCGGGGACGAGGACGTAAACGGTGTCGGGTGGTGTGAAGAACACGACCGCGAGGCTTACTGTGACGAGCCGCCCTGCGGGTACTTCGAGTGAGGGTGGTGCCACATGGAGCGCAAAGACTGGAACTATAAGACCTATTTGGGAGACTGCATCGACGGGATGCGGCTCCTGCCGGCGGGAAGCGTGGATTTCCTTTTCACGGATCTGCCGTATGGGCGAACAAACTGCAAGTGGGACACACCGATTGACCTTGATGCGTTCTGGAGCGAAGCCGACCGCGTCGTGAAAAAGGATGGAGCGGTAGCTCTGTTTGCGCAGACGCCGTTCGACAAGGTGCTGGGATGCAGCAACCTGAGAAATCTGCGGTACGAGTGGATCTGGGAGAAGAGCAACGCCACCGGCCATCTAAATGCGAAGCGAATGCCCATGCGGGCGCATGAGAACATCCTGATTTTCTACCGCCGCCAGCCGACGTACAACCCGCAGAAGACGGACGGCCATCAGCCGGTGAACAGTTACACGCATTACATCGACACACAGAACCGCACTGAGATCTACCAGAAGGCGACGAAGGAAGTCAAAGGCGGTGGCAACACAGACCGCTACCCGCGAAGTGTTGTCAAAGGCCCCAGCGATAAGCAGACGAGCCACCTGCACCCGACGCAGAAGCCGGTATGGCTGTGCGAGAGACTGGTGCTCACATATACCAACCCCGGCGAGGTCGTGCTCGACTGCTGCGCTGGAAGTGCCTCCATCGGTGTTGCCTGCTGCAGAACGGGGCGGCGGTACATAGGCATTGAGAATGAAAAGCAGTATTACGACGTGATGCGCACCCGCCTCCGCGAGTGCTGCAGAAGCCACAGCAAGGAGGTGGGCTGATGACACCGCAAGAAGTTCTTTTGGCGCTTCGATGCCATCAATCGGCCATCGAAACAGGGCGCTGCCCGAAGGAGCAATGCCCTGCGTTTGAGCGGCCAGCACGGTTCAAATGCGCCGGCACGGTGGCAAAGGCTGCCGCAGACCTTATCGAAGAGCAAGCGGCCGCGTTGAAGCGGCTGACGGATAAGGAGGAGAAAAGCTGTGGAATCTCAGATGTATGAAGTGACGACCTGCCCGCTGTGCGGACAGCTCATGTTCAACGGAGAGTGCGAGAACCCGGACTGCCGCTACCATTGGCACCCGATGGAGGATGACGAATGAGCGAGGCTGATTTTTGCGGCATGGATGCTGGCGAATACTACGCCACGAAAGGCTTCCTCGACCGAGAGCGGTTTTACCGGAAGCAGGAAATGGAGGAGCAGATGAAGAACAGAGTGACGGTCAGGCACGGGATGTTGTCTGACCTCAAAACATACCTGAAGCAAAGCGGATGGAAGCTCGAAGAGCCTGTTGGCGCATACGAGGTTCTGAGGGCGCGGAACCCGAACTATCCGCGCCCGCTGTTAGTCCACGACCGCGCCGAACGCGGCGTCGGGTACAGCATTGACGAACGCGATGTGAAGGTCTACAACGGCTGGCGACGCAACCGCCGCAAGCGTGGCATCGACCCAGACTGGCCTACACCGGAAGAGCGAAGCCGATATTTTGAAGGGAGAGATGGAGTGTGAGCTTCAGCATCAGACGTGGCGACATCTTCTATGTCCACAAGTTCGGCATTCAGGTCGGGAGCGAGGAACATACGGGACGCCCCGGCGTGGTTGTTTCCTGCGACGAAGGGAACCGCTACTCCGAAACCGTGCAGGTGGCCTATTGCACGACGCAGCCGAAAAGTAACCTGCCGACCCACGTTGAGATCCTGAGCACGGGTAGGGCAAGCACGGTCATGTGTGAGCAGATCAATACGGTGTCGCTGGAGCGGCTCGGGAATTACATCGGTCGGTGTACGGCCGAAGAGATGCGTGACATCGACATCGCAGTTGCGACAGCTCTGGGGCTCAAGAAATACCCCGGCCTGATTGAGCGCCTGAAAGAGCGTGAGCAACAGGTCGAAAAGCGGGAAGCTGTCGTCGGCAAGGAGACCGATACAAAGGCCGCTTTGGAACTGGCGACGGTAAAGGCTGAGCGTGATACATACCGCAGACTGTACGAGGATCTGATCCGTGGGTTCATCCCGACAGCACCGGCGGGGGCCTGACACGATGGCCTATGACATCTACTGCGCGTTCGACCTTGAACAGCACAAGCAGACGTATGTGCAGTATTTGGAGGTCGTGATTTTGGAGGATGGGACTGTGGAATACGCGGTTCCGTCGCACCAAGAGAAGCTGATCGCCTTAGCCTGCCAGAAGAAGGGCGTATCGCGGCAAGAACTGAACGACCTGTGCCCTCGGGAGTATTACTACGACTTCCTGACGTGGCTCTGTATGCAGGCAAATGCTGTGGCTGTGTGGAACAACGACTGCTGCTACGGCCTCAGCATTAACCGGAAGCAGATTGGGACGCTGCGGAAACTGAAAATGGCCGGCGTGTACGGCGGCACTATTCCGAAGATTTAGGGGGAGTAATTTCCACGATATGAACGGAAACGATAATGCTGGCAAAGAAAATCTTGATTTTGCATCTGTTTCGATGTATCATAGCAAGCACAGAGATACTCGAAACGGAGGTGAAGATATGACATCGAGAGAACTTATGGATGCAGCTCTGGCGAAAACGAAGAACTCGCAGGCGTGGCTCGCCCGTCAAATGGGTTGGACTCCGCAGAACTTCAACCTGCGTTTGAACCGGAACAGCATCAGGGCTGACGAGTTTTTGGCACTCATGGACGTTCTCGGCGTCGATGTGACCTTCACGATGCGCAAGACTGGCGAGATCCTGAAGCCTCACGTCAGCGGGCACGGCCGCAGGCTGTGCGGTAACTGCGACAAGATTACGTTCGATACCGCGGCTGCGGAGGCCATCTCGAACAGCTTTTATGAGGACGGCGTCAACGAGTTCAATGCAGACGGCGAAGCCGCTGAGTTGTACGTTGACAGCGAAGGCCGGTATTTCATGGCGGAGTATCACACGGACACGTCCAAGGACAGGCTGCGGACAGTCCAATCCAGCGTCGCCGCCGCATTCGTGGAGAAGTATGGCACCCAAATCGAAAAGGGGCCGAAAAAAGAATAAGCGCACGATGAAGCCACCCTCTCGGTTACGACCGGGAGGGTGATTTTTTATACCCAAATGCCCCGCACACCCGCTGCGCCCCGTACGACCACGCACACGACCGTCACGGCCCTCTGCATCCATTCACACCGCTGACGCTACGAGGCGGTATAGGCCCTGTACGTGCTGTTTACGGGCATATTCTGAAACGTATATAGATAGAAAATTTCTTCATAAAAATTAACGAAAACATATTGACATAGGTAGGTATCGCAGTATAATAAAGTTACAAAATAACCAGATGGATAATCGGAGATAGCCAGAGCAACAGTTCAGGAAAGTCTCCGGTTCTCTTACAAAGAAAAGGAGACAGCGATATGGCAAGCCAGTATGACAGCATCAAAACCGCAGAGGAACTTCTGAAGGAAGTAGCGGCACACGGTCTGAGCACCAAGCCTGAGGACATTTGCAGAGCGCAAGACATTTTCGGTCGCAGCGAAGTGAAAGAGCTTATTCGGCTCGCCAATGACAATGGCCGCCTGAATGGGTTCGACGGCGAACCTGATCCGCGTGGTACTTATTCCTCTGGCCGCGTTGGACTGAGCAAGTATTTCTATCAGGTCGCTTTTAAGATCTGGAGCTGGGAGGATGCGACTCGCTTCTACAATCAGCACAGCAACTTCCCGGTCATTGATGCGCTGGAAGAGAACAAGATGCTTCACCAGCAGGTCAAGGAGCTGAACGGAGAACTGAAACGGGCCAAGGATGACCGCGATGTGGAACACAGAAGATGCCGGGAGGCTGTTGACGCTGAGCAGGCCGCTCAGAAGAAAATCGGCCAGCTCGAAGCGGAGGTTCACGACCGCGACATGACGATCATGGAGCTGAAGGCTAAGCTGTACGACCTGATGATGAAGGAGGGCAAGTGATGGCTATTTTCACCAACGTCTACGGGGACGGTCACACCCCTGACTACGAGGGCTGCGTCCTCGACTGGTACGAGCACAACGGCTACGACGATTCCGACTGGTACGCGATCTGCTGGAACGAAGAGAAGCAGACCATCGACAAGGTTCTATTCGACACCACCCGCTGCGCCTGCAGTGGCCGCGCTGAGATCGACGCCACGCCTGAGGTGCTCCGCAAGGTCTACCACTACTGGAAGACGCTCGGCAAGTCCCTGTTTGACGGGCGCACGAACCGGATGCAGGCCATGAAAATCCACGTCGGCGATACGGTGCGCGTGATCGCCGGTCGCAAGTTCAAGAAGGGGAGCGTCGGCAAGGTCTTTTGGTGCGGCACCTGCCGCAATCCATACTCCGGTTGCACGGAGGAGCGTATCGGCATTGAGGTCGATGGCAACCGCCAGTTCATCAACGAGTCTCAGGCCGAGCTTATCGGCTGGGAGGCTCGCTTGCAGACCGGCAAGGAGCGCAAGCGCCAGATCCGCAATTTCGCGGTGAACTCGATGCCGAGCCACTATCGCCGGTACTTCTGCAAGAACGATTGGCTGCGGGCGGCGTGGCTCGGTGAGGAGCCGGGATGGAGAGCACTTGTTGGAGGTGAGCAGTAATGGCCGTGGCCGATAAGGTCAGCACGGTTCTGACATGGAGCCTGCAGTTTAGATACCAGATGCTCGACCGCATGAAGCAGGATTGCGAGTATTTCCTCGGGCACGGCAACCGGGTCACGAAGTATCTTTGGGCCGGCAACGTAGCCGACCATATCGAGTACATGAAAGCCCTTTGGTGGAGCTTCCCTGAAAGCGGCAAGCCTGAGTGGCTGACGCTTGAGGAAATCAAGGACTACGAACGGAGGATGGCGGCATGAAGATTTTCGCGGCCTGCCCGGAGTGCGGTTGCACTGACTGGATCAGGTTCGACAGCGGCGGGTTCGTTTGCAACGGATGCGGCCGGCTGATATTCACAGATGAAATGACCTTGAAAGGAGAGGACGACGATGAAGTTGGTAACGGCAACTGATGTCTGGTACACGCAGCAGCAGAAAACTCTCGACGAGCTCGCGGAGAAGCTGGGGGTGGTCGCTTACCGCCCAAGCTATCACGGGGCCGAGAGAGATAAGAATACGGTTTTGTTCTATACGAAGGAGGATGAAAAGCACAACCGCAAGGTCGACCGCCAGCCGATACGATATTCGCGTTCGGAGGCACGAGACAGGAAAATGGACGTCAACGGAGACTGCGTCTACCGCGACCACTTCTGGTCATTCGAAAACAGCGATGCAAACGGACGGCTTGACATGGGGTGGGCAAACAACGGGAAGCTGAACCTGAAAAGTTTGGCATGGAAGACAAGGCTGGAGGGCAGCATCGCGTTCGCGCTCGCCAGAAAGACTCAGTTCGACTATGTCCGCGGCACTGGCGGCTTTCTTGCGCTGCGAGAGGCTGACGACACCTACAACAATCTGAACCGAGAACAGTTGCGGGCACTGAAGATGATGCACGGGCGGCTGTGGCTTGGCAGCATCAACTTCTTCGGTGACAAGCGCAAGAAGGTTATGGCTGGTAATGAAGACATCTACGAGGAGCTGCTCGATCAGATGGTCTACAACTTCGGGTGTGACTTCGCTGTACCGGTTCCTGATAAGGAGCTGGGGGATCTGATCCGAGCGTGGAACGGAGACGAGCGATTGCCAAAGAGGAGCGTGGATGTTGAGGCGATGACTGGCCGTATAGAACAGCTCGGTGGCATCAACCTGATTTGGTATTGAGGGGGGAACGAGATATGGCGAACAAGCCGGTGCTTGGCATCATTGATTGCCCGCATTGTGGGCGAGCGAATATGGTCGGCTGGAACGGAAACTACAAGACCCCATGTTTTTTCTGCAAGAAGAAGTTCATGGTGAAGCGGACGCGGCTTCACCATACGACGCCGATAACGGTCAACGAAAATGCAAAGGAGGCCATCGAACGATGAACGCATACGCAGAAATGAAGAAACGCCATCAGGAGGAGGTCAACGCGCTTCCGATGTACTGGGCGTTTTCTGACGAGCAGTTCGACCAGCAACTGAAGGAGTTGGGTCTTACGCGGAATGATACCGGGAAACTCTGCAAGACCTTTGGCGGCGGGTTCTGCCTCGCAAGTGACGCCCAGATGATCGCTGATACGCTCAGAGGACACCGCAGGGAGATGGAAGAAGCGATTTCCGCTGACGAAACCGGGGATGGGTTCATCAAGGATATGTTCCTGAGCGAGTTGAGCAATCACGAGTACACCTACACCTGCGAGGTCGAGGAAACCGTGGAAGCCTGCGGCTATACGATGGAACAGATTGAAAGCGACGAGCGGCTCCGTCACGGGCTGGAAGTGGCCGCGAAGGAGCTGCGCGAAGCGGCAGGATTTTCGTTCTAAGGAGGATGATGAAATGTTCAGAGTTTTTTCGCCTGAAGATTTGGCGTTTGATAACTTCGCACTCATTCGGATCGGCGACGACGACACCGTTCGTCTGTATCGAACGCTGAACCCGTACGCGAAAGACGGCTTGCAGGGCGAGGAGTACGGCGAGGAATGGACGCTCCCGAACCGTGTCACCGCTGCGCGACAGTTCTGCGAGGGTTTCTGGAAGACATGGACGGACATCAACGGCACCGTCGCAGGCGGTATCAGCCTGTATGACCAGCTCTGCGACGAGGGGGCGAGGGAGTTCATGGAAATGTACGAAAGGCCGTTTGTTTTCTGTCCGTACGACAAGGATGCCGCAGACGCCGTCTTGGAGCTGAGGCCGGGATACTACCTGTTCTATGTGTCGACCGAGCAGTAAATGGAGAACGATATGAAAATCGAGATCAGAGACATCACGTCAGAAGAGGCGGAGCCGTATAGCGTACACGCAGATGTCGCTTTGGCCGGGAGAAAGACTGTTGTATTCACCGATGAAGAAGGCAACTTTGGAAAACTCTACATGAAGGAAGAGGACATCGAGCTACTCGGTGAGCCGTACATCGCAGAGAACTCCACGATGGAGTACAGCACGGCGCTCAAAGAGTGGCTTCCAAAAGTGTCTTGGAACGCATACAAGAACGACCCGATACGAAACCCTCCGAAGACCATTGACGTAGAGTTTATCTGCGACATGGAGGGCGAATGCACAGAAATCTGGCGCAGGCTCGACACTGGAGGCTACCTCATGCGGCAACTCTTCAGAGAGCCGTTCTCCCGATGGCTGACCTGCTATCGGCGTCAGGGTTGGTGGGAAGATGGGAACTGCATCCGCCCGAATATCACGTTCCGACATGGGAAGCAAATCGAGAAGGTGCGGTACGACGACTGGAACGGAACGGCCGCGTACAGCGACACCTTCAATCCGAATTTTAGGGAGGGATAAAGATGCCTGAAGTGAAGCTGATGACGCCGCTGTTCGACGGAGGAATGTATAACCGCACCGGCCGTCGGATGCGAGCCGTGTTCATCAAGGAGGTTTCCGACGGAGCTACGACCTATCGGCTGTGGCGCAAGGACGGAAAGCCTGAGATAGAGTACCCGCGGTGCGACAATGACCGCTATATACTGCACGTTGAGGTGAACAGTTACCTGATTCCGTTGCGCATGACGGAGTTCCAGATGATCGACAACTGCGGCTACCTGCCCGCTGTGAACGAACTGTACGGCAGCAAGGAGGGGCGGGTCGCTTTCTTCAATGAGCTGAGAGAACGGGATGGGTGGAACCAGCCGACCAGCGTGTCCGAGGCAATGAAGCGAGAGGAAGAAGCCGTTACGCGCCTTGGGAGCCAGCCTGAGAGGTGGGTTGCCAGCATCAGTAAGCAACTTGCAAGCCACGTTAAGTTCTATCTCCAGAGCGAGAAGAACGGTGGCCTGACACATCCCGATTATGTCGGAGCCTGCGTCTTGAACAAGTTAGACGAGTGCATGAAGCTGTCTGAGGCCCATCAGGAGTACATCCAGAAAGAGAAAGAAAAAATAGCCGCAGAAGAGGCAGAGAAGCGGCACCGAGAGGCCGAGGAGATAAATGCGAAGGCAAAGCAGGAGATCGAGGCAGCCGTCAAAATCATTCGAGAGGGTGGGCGCCTGAACAACGACCGCATCGACTACCGCGTGGGGGATGTCGGACACAACGAGCCGATTGTTTTGTTCCTCATGCGCCGGTACAAGGTGGGTGTTCCCCTGAGAACGCAGGGTTGGATCTGCAGCAAGCTGGCGAACGTCACCATCAAAGACGGCAGGTGCGACGGTCTGCAGTATTACAAGGCCAAAGGCGCTGCCTGCTCACAGCGGTTTTTCGACTGCATGAACGAGCTGGTTCAGAAGGTAATTCAGGAGGAAGCAAAATGATTACGATGGAAAACACCAGAGAGCTGATCGACTTCGAGTATTATGGCAAGTCCTACCGGATGGCCCCGGACGAAATCGAGGCGGCGTACCGGTATCAGGAGATGCAGTATCGCAAAGCGGACGCGCTCCGTATGCTGACCTCGTATGCGTTCGGTATCGAAGATCTGGACACCGTTTCCGACGAAGACCGAGCCGAACACGAGAAAGAGTTTGAAACCAGTTACGGCATCACCTTCGAGGAGGCCAAGAAGAGCATCCCTGAGATCGTGAGCTACTTCTTCCAGAAGATCGATTGCAACGTCGGCGAGAATACGACTTGGTACGAAGCCATTGAGGCGGTATTTGGAGGAAACAGGGATGGAGACTGAAAGCAAGAGATGGAAGCTGGGTGACGATGTGAGCGCCGACGATAACATCCTCGACGGGTTCACGTTCAGGGATCTGATTCTGGCTGTGCATTGCAACTGCGAGAACATTACGCCCGAGGCTGTTCGCAGAGAGGCGGCCGAGATTTTGGAGGAGCGGATGCAGGACTACCGCTTCTTGCTCCGAAACAACATCGAGGAAATCATGGCCGAGGCCAAGAAGGGACGTGCGCAGTATGAGTAACGGCATGATTGCCGGTGGAGCGTGGGAACAGATGACGTTCTTTGCGCCTCTGCCTATTACGGGAACGCCGGCTATCAGCCTGTTCGACCACACGACGCACAGCTCGGAAAAGCCGAGCGAGTGGATGAAGCAGCTCGTGCCAGACGGCGAGTATGTTGTCATGGTCGGCACCCATCCGCTGGTGATGCGGAAGACGAAGCTGGCGGTAGACGAGGTTCCTGAGGGGCACCAGTTCTACCATTACCTGATTGACGGCGCTGTGTACGCCGGCATTTTCGTAGGAAAGGAGAATGCGGAATGATTGGAAAAGGAAAGACCCTGCTCGTGCATGACGACTGCGTGGTTTCTCGGGTGGCCCACCGGCTCGAAGAGCTTTGCGGCGAAATCGAGCTGTGCCAGAGCATCCTCAAAAATGCCCCCGACCTGCCCACCGAATACCGCCGCGCCAACAAAGAGCAGGTAAGGCAGCGGCTTGAGTTGGCGCGGTGGAATCTCGATGATCTGCTGGAGGACATCGAGGACGGCATCGTTGCGCGAGAGCTGAAGCGCATCTACAACGAATATTGCGGAGGCGGGGACGATGGCGAGGTTTGATGATCTGTGCGCTGACTTCCAGAAGCGCAAGCCCCGTGGCCCCATCACAGCAGAGGTTCCGTGGTTCAATGTTCCTCTGGAACTGCAGAAGGGCAGCGAGAGCGTGAACGACGTCCTCAGAAAGTACCTGAAGGACTTCAATCTGGAATACCTGAACGAGATGGGAACCGTGTGGTTCCTCTACCACGACCTGTGGAAGTGCTGCACCCACGAAATCAAGGATGGGAAAATTCACTTCTATATGGCCTGTTTCGATTACTGAGGAGGACGATATGTACTTAATGGGACGTGACGAATACGAGTGCGACATCTGCGGGTTCCACGAAAAGTGGGACGCGCACGACGACCACCGCGGGGATATGTGGGAGTGCGAACGGTGCGGGAAACACTTCTGCACGAACTGTTTCAAGAAAGCCTGCGGCGAAGAGGATTTCAGAAAGATGCTGTCCGAAACGGACAATGTGCTCTGCCCCGAGTGCTGGCAGAACCAGTCGCAGAAGAAAGAGTTCAGTATCAACATCCGTGAGACGCTTGAAACACAGGTGGCGGTGGAGGCGGAAAACGAGGAAGCGGCCTTGCGCGAGGTTGAACGCCGCTGGAAAAATGGCGAGTATATCCTCGACGCTGATAATTTCCAAGGAGCCGACTTCTGGGCGGCAGACCATCCGCCCGTCAAGCAAATTGACGCGCAGGAAAAAATAAACTGGTTTGAGCTGTTCCTGAGTCGGATGCGGGACTATTCGGACGGCGAGGTCTGGGGGATCGGCGACGAGCTGATGTGCAAGACGGAAGCCATTGCGGATGCCATGTGCGACCTGCTTTTCCAACTCTACGCTGCACAGGGCGAAGAAGTTGTTTTCCATACCGGGTATTATGACCCGGCAGAAGATGCACGGTCTGGCGAAGAAGACAGATGCACCGGATGGTGGTATGTGGACTGCGATTGAGAGGAGCGCGAAGAGACGGAATGAAAGTGCCGAAGTATATCCGCGAGAAGATGCACCGGATTGCACTCTACGCAGGAATGGCAAGCAATCTTGACCGTGAAGTGGGACTCTGGTTGGAACGGAACGGGATAGACGTGGAGAAATTGAGCGATGGTGGCGGCAGTGGTTACGAAGAGCTCAGCTATGGCAATGACGTAACGGACGAACTGTGCGCTCAAATTGAACAGATGGAGGCGTAAAGATGGAGAAATACGCGAAGAAACTGCAAGACATCATCAATGAGCAGGACTTTTGCTTCGAGCCCGAGGAGATCAAAACGGTTGAAAAGGCGCTCGGAGTGTTGAGAATGTACGAGGATGCGAACATCCCGGCTGAAGCCTGCGCGGAGTACAGGAAGTTTGAGGACGAGCTGATCCGCGACGGCATGAGCCTTCAGCACGTTCTCGACCTGCTCAAAGCGGAGAAGGAGGGGCGGCTGAAGGTCAGGCCCGAAAGCCTCGGCCAATGTTGCGGCCAGTGCCACCACTTCCTCAGAGAGCCTATGAAAGCGTCAGGCATCTGCGAGGTTCGCAAGAACAAGCACTACCCGCGAGCTGGGACGCCGCTTTATTGTTGCCAGTCGAAAAAAGCCTGCCTCGACTTCGACGAACGCGGCGAGAGGCCCATCCGGTATCAGGAGGTGTGACGATGGAACGCCTGACGATACGCAACAGCGACGGCCGGTATCGCAGCCGACCAGCACGACGGTCGAGGCTGTGTTCTACCGGCTGGCCGACTATGAAGACACCGACCGCGAACCGGCCGAGATCCGCAAGCTGGAACGGGAATACCGCACGGCCGTCAATGAACTGTGCTATATGTGCGGTAAGTACAAGCAGGAACACGAAGGAGCCTGCCGCGGATGCCGGTGGAAAAAACCTGTGTGATAGGAGGTAGCCTGAATGGCAAGAGGACGGCAGCAAAAGTGGATATGCCTTGACTGCGGAGCTGCCTTTGCCGTGCAGGGCATAGCACCGAAGATGTGTTGCGCCTGCGGGTCTGCAAGACTTGGACGGGCACCGAGCCTTGAACTGGCCGAGAACTTCGCGGAGAAGCGAGTTGAGCTGGAGCGGATCTGCCGTGAGCTGAACGGCGCCTATGGACGATACGCCTCGTTGAAGACTCGGTACGACGAGATCATGGCCTACTGGAAACAGCAAAAGCGGCGTGGATATATCACACCAGAAGAGTATCAACAACTGGCCGAGGAGTTCATCGGAGCGCGGCCGGTGAAAAATAAGGAGGACGAAACAAATGGCAAAGATCCCTGAGAATGTGCTGAACGTGCTGGGCGAGTGCAGAGCGGACGGAAACCTGCTTTACCTGCCGAGCGTTCAGCTTGACCGCAAGACCTACACGGAGGTCAACAAGGTTCTGGAGAACATGGGCGGCAAGTGGAACCGGAAGGCAAAGGCTCACGTCTTCGCTGAGGACGATGATGTGGCGGATATGCTGGAGAACGTCCTGCTCACGCAGGAAGTGAAAGACCTGAAGCGTGAGTATCAATTCTTCCCGACGCCTCGCGCCGTCGCTGAGCGAATGTGCGAGATGGCTGAGATCGACAGCGCATCCGAGGTGCTGGAGCCGTCCTGCGGCAACGGCCAACTGGCGGATGTCATCTGGGAGCATTTGCCCGCCGGTATGTGCTGTATCGAGCTGAACACCGACATGAAGCGGTATCTGGCTGAGAAACCCTACGGTGTGAACTACCGCGATTTTCTGGACGTGACGAAGAAGGAAATCGGCACTATCAACCGCGTCGTGATGAACCCGCCCTTTACGCGCCATCAGGACATCGACCATGTGCGTCACGCCTACGATTTGCTGGATGCTGGCGGCGTTCTGGTTGCCATCATGTGTGAGAGCACGTTCTTCCGCACAGATAAGAAGTCTGTGGAGTTCAGAGACTTCCTCGACAGCGTGTATGCACAGGCGATCAAGCTGGAGCCGGGGGCGTTCCGCGAAAGTGGCACAGATGTCGTTACCCGTATCGTCAAGATCAGAAAGCCGATGTAAGACCCGAATAGAGCGATTCCAGCCGAGGACGGCAATACTTTCATCATTGCGTGATGCTCCAGAGGATGTAGAGCCTTGCTCTACCCTCTGGTTGCCACTTGGCTAATTCAAAATACCGCAGAGAAAGGAGGCGCGGCCATGAGCAAAGCGGTAGGCTTCCACATCGACGTGAAGCCGGTATCGGTCACATTTACTTGCCCGCACTGTGGCAGAGAAGTCACGGTTCCGTGGCGAGAACTCGATGTCCCTGAGTGCTGGGGCGACGACTGGGGCTACGTCGAATGCCCCGACTGCGAAACGGAGGTGAAGTTGGGTGACTACGAGTACGACTGAAATGCCGAAGCTGCGGCTTGGAGATTGGGTATCATGCAGCGCATACATCAGACCGAGCGGCAACCACTTCGAGATCGACAACGAAGACACGGGAACGGCGCTACTGTGGAGGAAAGACGCAACGGAGGGCGAGGAGATTGAAGATTACGAGTCCTGCGAGAAGTTCGTCACGAAAACGGCTTTGTTCACCGGAGTCTTCGTCGGCGTGACATGGCTCTGCACGGAACTTTTTTGTGAGTGGAATGACCCTCCGTACGGAAGAAGCGGCTTTCAATGTAGCTCAATCAATCCGAAGCCGTTCGCCATCGTTTACTACGCCGAGAACAAGAAGCGGTTGGTGCCGATGGACAGCATTGAGAAGGTGGAGCGATGAATTATTACGAAATCTATGACCGATACAGCGGCGAACTGCTGACCAGAGGCAACGCGGCCGAGTGTCGGAAAGCCCTTGGATGCGCCAGCCTCGACGGCTTTTACGCCTTGGCAAACCGGGCGCGGCGGGGGATCAACAAAAAATATCGGGTCGTCATCAAAAAAGGCGGGCAGGTGGACTACCCCGTGCTCGGTAAGGATGACCCGCTTTACCAGAAGGAGGGATAGCAAGTGGCAAAACTGAAACCGATCCTGTTCAACACGGCGATGGTGCAGAAAATTATGGCCGGTGAGAAGACCGAGACACGGCGCGTAGTTCTCCCGCAGCCTGAAGGCGCACGGTTCGTCCTCGACTGCGATGAAGAGAACCAGACGTTCGACCTGATGTGCGGAAACAACGGCGCCGGCGGCATCTTCTGCGATTGGGCGGAGACCTTCAAGCCGAAGTTCTGGTTCGGCGACGTGCTCTATATCAGAGAGACATGGCGCGTTCAGTCTGCGCACCGCTTCGAGGCGGATGCAAAGATCGAGTTCCGAGCGGGTGGCCCGCTCGGGAAAATCCAGTTCCCCGGCGGATGCTCCGACTCGGAATCCAGAGAGGCGTTTGACCAGTTTATCGCTAAGTGGAGTACCGACTCCAAGTGGAACCCCTCGATTTTCATGCCAAAAGAGGCGGCGAGGACATTCCTGAAAATCGTGGGCGTTTCCGTGGAGAGGCTCGGAGACATCAACGGCGGCGGGTTGAAGGCTGAAGGCATTGACCGGAACCAGCCGTACAGAGCGATGCGCATGGATTTTCGGGATCTCTGGAACAGCACCATCTCTGCAGACCAACTCGACGAGTTGGGATGGTATGCGAACCCGTGGGTCTTCGTCTACAAGTTCCAGCAGATCAGCAGAGAGGAGGCCACACATGAAATGGATTGACAGGCTGAAGGCAAAAATCATCCATGCGCTCGGCGGCCTGACACGCGCAGAGGCGATGTTTTCTGCGCCCATCGCGCAGGTCCTCCATTACGACATCCAGACGGTCAGGACGGTGAAGATCGTGCCCGCCTTTACCAGAACGCACGAGGCCGAAATGGAGAAGATGCTCCGAGCGGAGTTTGCGCACAACATCGCGGAGTATGTGATGGAACACGACGCTGTCGTTTACGAGAGGCAGGAAGACGAGAACAACGACCTGCAGTTCTCGGCGACCTTCCGGTTCCTTCAGCCGCACGAAGGGGAGTGGAAGATATGAGGAACTGCGCACAAATCGGTATTGACGACGAAATCTTCGTTGACAGCTTTGCGGGCGGCGGTGGTGCATCGACGGGCATGGAGGTCGGCCTTGGCATTACGGTGGCGGCGGCCATCAACCACGACCCAGCGGCGATCCTGATGCACAAGACGAACCACCCGTACACGGAGCATTATCAGGCGTCCGTTTGGGATGTTGACCCGCGTGATGTATGCCGCGGGCGTCCCGTGGGCGGTGCGTGGTTCTCGCCAGACTGCAAGCATTTCAGCAAGGCCAAGGGCGCGGCTCTCGTTGATAAGAAAATCCGCGGCCTTGCGTGGATCACCCTGAGATGGGCCGCTTTGGTGCGGCCGCGAGTGATTTTCCTCGAAAATGTCGAAGAGTTCCAGACATGGGGGCCGGTCAGAAAGGGCAAGCCTGTAAAGAAGCTGGCAGGCACGACGTTCAGAAAGTTCATCGGCCAGCTTCGGGATCTCGGCTACGAGGTCGAATGGCGTGAACTGGTGGCGGCTGATTATGGCGCACCGACCAGCCGCAAACGGTTTGTCCTGATTGCCCGTTGCGATGGAAAGCCCATTGTGTGGCCCGAACCGACCCACGCTCCGCGGGACAGCGAAGCCGTGAAGAGCGGCAGGCTGAAACCGTGGCGCAGCGCGGCGGAAATCATCGACTGGACCCTACCTTGCCCGTCCATCTTCGACACCAAGGAGGAAATCAAGGAGCGGTACAATTTGAAGGCGGTGCGGCCTTTGGCGGACAACACCATGCGGCGCATCATCCGCGGCGTGGATAAATTCACCATCAAGAGCGGCCAGCCGTATATCGTCCCGACCGGCTATGGAGAACGAAAGGGACAGGCCCCACGGGTACACGACATCGAGGAACCGCTGCCTACGGTGGTCGGGAGCGGCAAGCACAACCTCTGCAAGCCGGTGCTGGCACCGTTTACGGCGACGAACACCAGCAACAGCGTCGGAGCGCCTGCCGGTGATCCGGTACATACCGTGACGACAGCAGGGAACCAGATGCTTGTAACCCCATATCTGGCCGAATGTAATCACGCAGGAGGTGGCCACGTCGCCGATGTGCGTGACCCCTACAAAACCATTACCGCCAAGCATACGGGCGGTATCGTGGCACCCTCGCTCATTCAGTACCATACCGAGCAGACAGAAAACGTCCGAGCCTCTGGCCTCGGCGCTCCAATCCCCACCGTGGATGCCTCGAACCGCTACGGCCTGACCTGCGCAAATCTGGTGAAGTATTACAGCGGTGTGGTCGGCGAGAAGATGGAAGAGCCTCTTCCGACGGTGACGGCCATCGACCACAATGCGGTGTGCGCGGCCCATGTGGTGAAGTTCAAGGGGAATGAGGTGGGAACACGCCCGACGGATGCGCTGCCGACACAAACGTCGGCTGGTGTGTTCGCCCTCTGCGACACGCTGCTTTGCAAGGCTGGCCCGGACGAGAATCTGTATCGCTGGCCGCTGATCCGCGAACTGCTGAACCGCTACTGCGGTTATAAGCTGGCCGATGACGACCTGCTACTTCTGAGCATCGGCGGGACGCTCTACTTCATCGCAGACATCGGCCTGCGGATGCTCTCCCCGAGGGAACTTTACAATGCGATGGGGTTCCCGCCGGATTACATCATCGACCGGGACTATACCGGCAAGCCGTACCCCAAGAATGAGCAGGTGGCCCGCTGTGGCAACGCCGTTTGCCCGCCGATGGCCGCGGCTGTTGCAAGGGCAAACTTCCCCGAATACGTCGCCAAAGTGGGCGACACCATCACGACAATGGCCGCCCTGCTGGACATGGTGGCGGTGTAGAAAGGAGCAAGACATGGACAAAAAGAAATTGATGGAGCTGGCAGAGCGGTATCAGTGCAAGGCTGACACGGCGTTCCAGAACTATCAGGAGACTGGCATTACCCGTTACGACACGGCCAGACGGAACAACGAGGATATGGCGGAGGCATTGCGAATGGCTGCCTCTGCCAAGGAAGACCACGACCGGATGATCCACCTGAGAGGGGTGCTCAGCCAACTGGCGTGGCGGGCTGCGGAGGCAAACCGTGCCAGCGAAGAGGATCGGCCTCGGAAGATGCAGGCGGTGCTCGGAGAACTGCTGTCTGCGGCCCGTATGCAAGGCTTGATCCGCGACGAAGGAGGTGATTTCAAATGAAGATCGTCATCGTGCATCACCTGAACGATGCGCAGCACTACCTTTTCGGAGTGCCCGAGGAGAGAGACTTGAAGAAGGATGATCTGGTCCTGGTGCGCAACAGCCGAGGCGAGGTGCCAGCGGTCTGCGTCTGCGACAGCTTCAGCGTCCCCGAAAACGTGCTTGAGCAGTTGCAGAAAATGTACGGCGGGAAGACCCTGAAGTGGGTCATCGGAAGCGTTGAGTTCCTGCGCTGGGAGCAGGAGAAGGAGGAAGAGAAATGAAAAAGTATGTGCCCATTGTGACCGACGACCCGCAGGACAATGTGGAGGCGGCGCTGAACTTGGTGTTCATCAAGGACGAAGAGGTTTACGTCCGCGGCTATGGGCCGGCGCCTGACTTCTCAGACGCGACCCTGAGCAACGTGACGCGGGACATTCTGCAGAAGTACAGCCCCGAAACCTTGGAGAACGTACGCCTCAAAGACGATTTGGAGCTTTCGTGTGCGACCTCTGAGTGGCTGTTCGACGGCATTGATACGATTGAGGGCGTGGTTGCCCTGCTCTACACGATGGCGTGGGCCTTCGCAGAGACCAGAGAGCGCCTGCGGATGTACGAGGAGACGCGGCTCTCTCCGCTGGATCTGAAAGACCGGCTGATCGCGCCGTTCCAGAACGATATGTTCGCTATGGTCTGGGGAGCGTTCAAGAAGTTGTACCCCGACAAGGACTGCGAGATTTACTGGGAGCCGCAGATCCGCGACGAAGAGGATGGCAAGCCCGTGTACGGCCTGACTGACTTTGCCGATGATGGATCTGTTGCTGTCTTCGTCAAGCCGAGCCTTGAGGTCGCCAACGCGGTCGAAATCCTTGCACACGAACTTGCCCATGTAGCGGTCGGCGTTGAGCACGACCACGACGAGGTCTGGCAGGAGGCGTTCGACAAGATTTTCGAGGAGTACAATCGCATTGGAAGTCAGATGTTCCCCAACGGGGAGCAGTGCGTGATGGACGACCCTGATGAAAAGTGAGCTGCGGTTTTCGTGGCCTGATACTGGAGAGCTGTCGGTGCGTATCAACGGAAACGAGTCGGCAGCTCTCCGTTTCTTTCCATCGGAAGAGGCCATCATAGACGGCCTGCGTAAAAACGGCGTAGAGACCGCGTACGACGATTTTGCAGATACCCACCCACACACCCCACGGAAATGAAACGGACACGTTACTGACGGTTTCAGGCGATTCCTGACGGTGCCCTGACTTCACAATCACATTTACTGGTGGTATAATCACAAATACAGAGGCTTTGCGAACGCTTTTGGCCTCTTTGATAACGGAGGGAATGACTATGACAACAGGCGAGCGCGGTGGCTACGAGGCCGCCGCACGACAGTACAACGACTGCATCCGCACCGGCCAGATCGCGCAGGCTGTCGAATGGCTGATGGAGATGGCTGAGATCCTTGAGAGTGAGAAGCGATACACCGATGCCCTGAAGCTGGGAATGCTGACGTTCTACTTCGCTACGAGCGGCGTGTACGCCGAGCCGGTCATTGAGGATCGCCTCGCAAAGCAGATTTGCCGCATAGTCTGGGAGACGCACCTGACACTCCATGAGCGTGAGGAGCTGTTCCTCGACACGATCCGCGACGACACGCTACCAGAGCATATCATGTCAGCCAAGGACTGCGCGTACATCTTCGACGTCTGCGCTGCCGGCAGGGTGGAGGACGCGAGAGAAATGCTGGGCCGATTCGTGACGGCTCACGTTGCAAAGTAAATACAGAAGCGGAAAGCAAAAAGAGGCACGGACGTTGCTCTCGACGCTCGCACAGGGCCCGTAACAACTCCCCACCCATGAGAGCAGCCGACAGTGCCGCTATGAATGAAGTCTTTACCCCGGTGTACGAGTGCCAATACATCACGAAGGAGTAAAGAAAATGAACAGAAATCTGAACGAGGCAATTTTCGACATCGCAAAGGTGGAGGCCATCATGTTTGCTTTCGAGAATACCTATCTGGAGCTGGATGTGGCGCCGGCTGACAGAGCGCGAGCCGACATGGCGACGGATGCCTTCTATGCCCTTAGGGACGCCATCAGGAAGGTGTCGGATGACCTTGACCGTCTGGCTGGAGATTGCCGAGTGGTGGATGCCATCTACGCCGTCAACGATGTTCGGCGGCGCGTTGGCACCTTGAAAACCGAAGACTGAGTAGGAGAGAGGCCGGGATTTTCCCGGCCTCTTTGCTATTCTTGCCATAAAATATGTATAACATATTGACTTCGAGGTATAATGTGATATAATATACTAAACAAATTAAAGGAGTGATTTCAGATGGCGAAAGTATCAACCAGCATTTCCATTGACGCCGATGTGAAAGCACAGGCTCAAGCTCTGTTCGCAGACTTCGGCCTTGACCTGTCCACCGCAATCAATATCTTTCTGCGGCAGTCGATCCGCGAGAACTGCATCCCGTTTACTATCCAGCGTGAGGTTCCCAATGCGGACACTGTGGCTGCAATGAAGGAAGCGGAGGAGATGGCAAAGAACCCGTCCGCCTATAAGCGGTACAGCTCTTTTTCCGACCTGCTGCGGGAGGTAGAAGCGGATGCTTGAGATCGTATCTTCCAACCGATTCAAAAGAGACTTGAAGGTCGCCCTAAAAAGAGGATACAGGATCAGTCTGTTGGAAGATGTGGTAAACAGACTTGCCATGCGGGAGCCGTTGGAAGAGCGATATAGAGATCATCTTCTGAGTGGCGATTATGACGGGTTCCGTGAGTGTCACATCACGCCTGACTGGCTGTTGGTATATCAAGTTAGGGAGAATGAGTTGGTGCTGTTCCTGTCCAGAACTGGAACACACAGCGACCTGTTCTGAACTATGAAGCAGGCGGCGATGACGTACAAGGGGTATTCGGCAAGGGCTGAATACTCCGCCGAGGATGGAGTCTTCTTCGGAAGGCTCCTCGGCATCAACGATATGGTGAACTTCGAGTCTGAGAATGCGGAGGGCTTGGAGGAAGAGTTTCATAAGGCGGTGGACGATTACCTGATGTTCTGTTCCGAAATAGGGAAGCAGCCCGAAACGCCCGACGCCTGAAAGCGTAAGAAAGATTGCAGAGTAGGGCGCGGCGGTCTTGACTGCTGCGCCTTGCATCTGCGAAGTATGGAGGAAGCGATGAATTACTATGCAGAAAAGGCAAAAATCACACTTCGCGTGAGCTTCGGTGATGCGATGTTTATCTCGTGACGCATACGAATCGTATATGCATTGCATATACGATTCAATATTCTGTATATACAAAATGTGAGGAACGAGCTATGTTCAAGGTCATCAAATACGAGGGCAAGGCCCGGCGCGGCAAATTCCAATGCGCCCACGGCGGCGAGGTGCAGACGCCGGTTTTCATGAACGTCGGCACGCAGGCGGCGATCAAGGGCGGCGTGAGCGCGCTGGACCTCAAGGAGCTCGGCTGTCAGATCGAGCTGTCCAACACCTACCATCTCCATCTCCGCCCGGGCGACGACGTGGTGCGCCAAATGGGCGGACTGCATAAGTTCATGCACTGGGACGGCCCGATCCTGACGGACTCCGGCGGCTTCCAGGTGTTCTCCCTTGCGGGACTGCGCAAGATCAAGGAGGAAGGCGTCACCTTCGCCTCTCACCTCGACGGCCACCGCATCTTCATGGGGCCGGAGGAGAGCATGCGCATCCAGTCCAACCTCGGCAGCGACATTGCGATGGCGTTCGACGAGTGCGTGGAGAATCCGGCGCCCTACAAGTACGCAAAGGACTCCTGTGAGCGCACGCTGCGCTGGCTGGAGCGCTGCAAGGCGGAGCATGACAAGTTAAACTCCTTGCCGGATACCGTCAACCCGGGGCAGATGCTTTTCGGCATCAATCAGGGTGCGACCTTTGAGGATCTGCGCATCTGGCACATGAAGGAGATTGCAAAGATTGACTGCGACGGCTACGCCATCGGCGGTCTTGCGGTCGGCGAGCCGACGCAGGTGATGTACGACATCATCGACGCGGTCGAGCCCTATATGCCGCAGGATAAACCACGTTACCTGATGGGCGTCGGCACGCCGTCGAACATCATTGAGGGCGTGGCGCGCGGCGTGGACTTCTTCGACTGCGTGATGCCGGCGCGCAACGCGCGCCACGGCAAGCTCTTTACATGGGGCGGCGCGATCAATCTGAAAAACGAGAAATACAAGCTCGACGAGCGCCCGATCGACGAGCGCTGCGACTGCCCGACCTGCCGGAATTTCTCGCGCGCCTATCTGCGCCATCTCTTCAAGGCGGATGAGATGCTGGCGCTGCGCCTTGCGGTGATGCACAATCTCTATTTCTACAACAAGCTCACGGAACGCATCCGCGACGCGCTGGACGCTGGCGAGTTTGCGGCCTTCCGCGCGGAATACAGCGAAAAGCTTTCGGAAAGAGCGTAATTTGCCGCAGAAAACTCTTGCACATTAGGACGGATTCGGCTATAATGACAGCAATGCTGTTATGGCGGAACCTTAAAAACGAAAGGAACTTTAACAATTATGGAATCCCTTCTTCTCATGGTCGCGATGATCGCGGTCTTCTATTTCCTCATCATCCGTCCGGAAAATAAGCGCAAAAAGCAGGCGGAGCAGATGCGCAGCAGCCTGAAAAAGGGCGACCGCGTCACCACCATCGGCGGTATGGTCGGCAAGATCGTGCAGGTCAACGACTCTACCATCGTCTTTGAGACGAGCGAGGACCGCGTCCGCATCGAGGTGACCAAGTGGGCGGTGCAGTCCACCGGCGCGATGGAGCAGGCCGCCGCGCAGAAGAGCGGCAAGAAGGCTGACAAGGTCGAAGAAAAGGCGGAGGAGACTCCTGCTGTCGAGGAAAAGACTGAGACGGTCGAGGCTCCTGCTGCGGAAGAAAAGCCCTCCTACGATCCCGAGATCAAGTAAATCCTATCCTGACGCGAAAGCGCCGGCCGAATGGTCGGGGGTCATAAGAAAGTAATATCGTATTTTCTCTGGAACGGCGTGGCTTCGGTCACGCCGTTTCCTGTTTCAGCAGTTCTTCCACAGGAATAAAGCCCACAAGGTCATAGGAAATGCGGATACCCTGATGCCGCTTGCCGCTGGACTTGTCCGGGGCTTCAATGTAGATCGCCTTGACAAGCTCCCGCAGCGCATACGGGGTAAGCTCGTCCAAATCCTCATATTTGCGTACCCGCTGGATAAACTGCTCCAAATTTTCAATCTGTCGTTCCTGTACTTCGATTTCCTGCTGCAAAGTCTGAATTTCCGCTTTAAGCTGTGCCTGTTCGTCCTCGTAGGTCTTGCTCATCATAGAAAACTTTTCATCTGTGATGCGCCCCGCCACATTGTCCTCGTAAATGCGGATAAACAAACGGTCAAGCTCTCCCAGCCGCTTTTCAGCCTGTGCCAGCCGCTTCTTGTGTCCACGGATCGCGGCTTCGCTGGACAGCCGGAGCTTCTGCTCCATGACGGCACGGAAATGATCCTCATACCGACTGACATAGGAAATTACAGTTCTCATGTGCATCCAGACCAATTCTTCCAGAACAACAGCACGGATAAAGTGTGCCGAACAACTTCCCGTATTGCTGCGGTAGTTGGCGCATACAAAATGATCCTGCCGCTTTTCAAAGTAGTTGGTGGTGCAGTAGCGCATTTTTGCGCCACAATCAGCGCAGTAGACCATACCGGAAAACAGACTGCTCTTGCCCGTCTTTGTCCTGCGGTGACGCTGCTGGCGAATTTCCTGCACCTTGTCAAAGACCTCCTGCTCAATGATCGCCGGGTGGGTATTGTAGAAAACTGCCTGCTTTTCAACGGGCGTTTCCCTCTGTTTCTTATCCCAAATAGAATTGGTGTAGGTCTTGAAATTGACGGTGCATCCCGTGTATTCCCGCCGTTCCAGAATGTGAACGACCGTGTTGGTGTTCCAATGGTACGGATCAGCGGTTTCCGGGCTGGGTGTCTTGATGCCCTCACGCTTCTTGTAGGCGGTGGGGTTAAGTACCTTTTCCTCCTGCAAGAGCTTTGCAATCTGCATCGGTCCTCGCCCTTCCATGCACAGCTTGAAAATGCGCTTGACTACCAATGCTGCCGCTTCATCCACGACCCACTTTGTCTTGTCCTCCGGGTCTTTACGGTAGCCGAATGGAACATTGACGGTCAGAGGAACGCCGCGTTCGCCCTTTGCTTTCTGCACAGCCCGGATCTTGCGGCTCGTATCTTTAGCGAAAAACTCGTTGAACCAGTTCTTGATGCCTGCAATATCACTGTCGGTGCTGTTGGGGTCGATGGTGTCAAAATGGTCATTGATGGCAATATAGCGCACATTGTACTTTGGGAATGTGAAGTTGATATACAGCCCTGTCAGCGAGGAATTACGCCCCAGTCGAGATAAGTCTTTCGTGCAGCAAACCGCCACTCTGCCCGCTTCGATTTCCGCAAGCATCGCTTGGAAGCCGGGACGGTCAAATAATGAGGTGTGATAGCGATAGCGGCAAAAAGCTAATAAAATCAATGGTTTTGCGGACAGCGGATAGACAGGGAATGTGTTAAAAACTGAATACGCACACAAACGGCGTTACCTTAACCCCTTTGGGGGAGAAAGTAACGCCGTTTTTTTATGCCCGCAGGAAAGGAGGTGCAGCCGGAATGTATTTCACAAAGGGCAAGCAGCGGGCGTTTGAATTGCTCATGCAGCAGAAGCCGGGATTTGACCGCTATCAATCCGGTTGTGCCGGAGATGATGAAGATTGCGGCACTTGCCGTTTCTACCGCCCCGGGTGGAAATATGAGTTTTGCGTTTTCAAAGAGTGTCCCTATTGCCCCGGCAAAAGGACGCGGAAAACGCACGCCAGCATGGACAAATAGACGGGCAAAAGCCCTTGTGCCATGCGGCTTTGCAGACGCGAAAACGGCAAAGGGCATATTGCAATACCAAAACAGCCGAAAACGGCTTTCTAATTGTCCACGCATACCAAGAGAGGAAGTGAGGAAATATGGCAGTTTTCAGAGTGGAGCGAAATACGGGATATACCGTTATGAGCAACCACCACTTGCGAAACAAGGAATTGTCCTTAAAGGCAAAGGGCTTGTTGTCGCAAATGCTTTCGCTGCCCGAAGATTGGGATTATACCCTTGCGGGCTTATCCCATATCAACCGGGAGAAGATCGACGCAATCCGCGAAGCGGTCAAAGAACTTGAAAAAGCCGGATATATCGTCCGCAGCCGGGAACGCGACGAGAAAGGACGTTTGCGCGGTGCGGATTATGTCATATACGAGCAGCCGCAGCCCAAAGAGCCGGAAGCAGCTACCAGCAGCGAACAGCCGCCTACATCGGATTTACCTACATTGGAAAATCCAACATTGGATAATCCAACGTTGGAAAAACCTACGCAGGAAAAACCTACGTTGGAAAATCCAACGCAATTAAATAAAGATATATCAAGTAAAGAACAATCAATTACTGATTTATCAAGTACCCATTCCATTCCTTTCCATTCCCTAAATCCCTTGCCTTATGAGCAGGACGAAGCGGCTACGCCGCCGGAAAGGAAAAGAACGGAAGCGAAAACAAACAGCGCAATAGAGATTTATCGGGAAATCATCAAAGACAACATCGACTATGACATTCTCATTCAAGACCCCAAAATGGATAAAGACCGTTTGGACGAGATTGTAGAAATCATGCTGGAAACCGTCTGCACAGCCCGAAAGACAATCCGTATCGCCGGGGACGACTACCCCGCCGAACTTGTCAAATCAAAGTTTATGAAGCTGAATAGCAGCCACGTTGAGTTTGTTTTGGACTGCATGAGGGAGAACACAACCAAAATCCGCAACATCAAGCAGTATCTAAAAGCGGTGCTGTTCAACGCACCGAGTACCATTGACAGCTACTATACCGCCCTTGTCAATCACGACTTTTACGGCAGCAAATGAGCATAGCCGCAGTTTACCGGGAAAGGAGTTGATACCTTGCAGGAGGAAGTAACCCAAAAAACGATTGCCCTATCCGTCAATGTGGGAAAAGGCGCGGCAAGGCTTACCGAACAGGCGTTGCAGAAAGCAATCAAGAAGTTTTTGGAGCAGAAAAGCAAAGCCCCGCATGGGAAACAGACCATGCGGCAGCTTATGAAGCAAAATGCGGGTGTTTCCAACATCGAGATCACCGACAGCAATATCAAAGCCTTTGAGAGTACCGCGAAGAAGTACAACATAGATTTTTCGCTGAAAAAGGTTAAGGGCGAACAGACCCGTTACCTTGTGTTTTTCAAAGGCAGGGACGCGGACGTTATGACCGCAGCGTTTCAAGAGTTTTCCGCAAAGAAGCTGAACAGGGATAAAAAGCCCTCTATCCGCAAAGCCCTTGCCGCAGCAAAGGACAAGGCGAAGCAGCTTAACGCCGCCCGCGACAAGGTAAAGAAAATAGACAGGGGGCGCGAGATATGAAGCAGATGAACTACAAAAAGTTGATAATCCCGAATATCCCCTATGTGTTCTTTGTCTATCTCTTTGATAAGGTGGGACAGGCGGTGCGGCTTGCCCCCGGCGCGGATATTTCCGAAAAGATACTCAATATCACACAGGGATTTTCCGAAGCGTTTTCAAATGCCTTGCCGAGCGTTCACCCGTTGGATTTGCTTATCGGCATTGTCGGCGCGGTGGTTATCCGTCTGATTGTCTATGTCAAAGGGAAAAACGCAAAGAAATACCGCAAGGGCGCAGAATACGGCAGCGCACGTTGGAGTGCATAATTTTAAGTGTAAATGACACTTACATGGACGCACAGGAGGTTATGCACATGACTGATTATAGCAAAATTACAGCCCTTTACTCCCGCCTTTCCGTGGGCGACGAGGACAGGGACGGCGGCGAGAGCAACAGCATACAGAACCAAAAAATATTTTTGGAGAACTATGCCAGAGGGCAGCACCTAACCAATATCCGGCACTACATCGACGATGACGAAAGCGGCAGGTTTTTTGACCGTTCCGCCTACTCCCGCATGATGGACGATGTGGAAAACGGGAAAATCGGTGTCTGCATTATGAAAGACCTTACCCGCTGGGGGCGCGACTATCTCCAAGTCGGCAACGCGATGGAGATATTCAGACGGAACAATGTGCGCTTTATCGCGGTCAACAACGGCATTGACAGCGAGAAGCCCGACACATTGGAGTTTGCGCCCTTTATCAATATCATGTCGGAGTGGTACGCAAAGGACATCAGCAAGAAAGTGAAAACGGGCATTAAGACCAAAGGCATGAGTGGAAAGCCGATTGTCACCGAAGCCCCTTACGGCTATGTCAAAGACCCGGACAACAAGGATTTTTGGATAATCGACGAGGAAGCCGCCGAGGTTGTCCGTTTGATTTTCCGTCTGTTTATCGGTGGGAAGAACCGCAACCAAATCGCCGTGCATCTGAAAAACGAGCAAATCCCTACCCCCACTTTCTATATGAAAGACCGGGGGCGGGGAACCTGTAAAAACAAGACGCTCAACGAGGATAGCCGCTGCAAGTGGAACAAAGCCACCTTGACCAATATCCTCACACGGCAGGAGTATTGCGGCGATGTAGTCAACTTCAAGACTACAAAGCATTTCCGGGATAAACATAACCACTATGTAGACCGGAGCCAGTGGCACATCACAGAAAATGTGCATGAGCCGATTATCAGCCGCAGCGATTTTGAAACCGTACAGCGGATTTTGGAAAACGCACCCGTCAGACGCCCCAACGGGGACGGGGAAATCCACCCTTTGTCGGGCTTACTTTTCTGTAAGGACTGCGGCGCAAAAATGCACATCCGAATAGATTACAGATACGGCAGCAAGCGGCACGTTGCCTATTGCAGCGAGTACCACAAGGGAAAAGCAAAAAATCCCAAGTGCAGCTCCCCGCACATCATGGACGCGGACTTGCTCATGCAGACCGTCGCGGAAGTGCTGAAGAAAATCGAGGACTATTCTATCAGCAACCGGGCAGAGTTTGAAGCCTTAGTGAAAAAGAACCTTGCCATGCAGCAGACCGACCAGACCAAAAAGCAGCAGAAGCGTATTCCGCAAATCACGACGCGCCTTGAACAGATTGACAAGGTGCTGAATAAGCTCTATGAGGACAACGCCCTCGGCACGATCCCGCAAGACCGTTATGAGCAGATGTCGCAGAAGTATTCGGAAGAATACTATGCGCTGAAAGCGGAGCTTGCCACGCTCCAAGAGCAGCTATCCGCTTATGAGAACGCGGGAGGACGGGCGCAGAAGTTTTTGAAGCTGACGGAACGCCATGCTGCCTTTACCGAGCTTACCCCCGCCATTCTCAACGAGTTTATCAGCCGGATTGAAGTGCATGAGCGCGACCAGAAAAGGGCGAGATACGCAATCCAGCACATCAGCATATATTTCAATTATATCGGCAAGTTTGAGAATGAAGTGACACAGCTTGCAGAACCGACCGAGCAGGAAATCCGGCAAATGCGGGAGGAAATCGAAGAAGCCAAAAAGGAAAAGAGCCGCGCCTATCATCGGCAGTATTCAAGGGAGTACCGGGCGCGAAACCTTGAAAAGCAGCGGGAGTATGACCGTATCAAGGCGCGGGAATACCGGGCAAGGAGAAAGGCGCAGGCTGCCGCCGCACAGTCCACACAGTAAAACAGAATAACCGACAACCAAGAGGGATTTTCCGGCTACGGGAAGTCCCTCTTTTGCGCCCGGAGAAAGGAGCCGCCTATGGCAGAACAGACCCCCGACAGCATCATCACGACCCAGAGGAACGGGCAGACCATTGTTGCGGAGTTGTTTTTCAACCACAGCAGCACAGAAACATTCCGCGACAAGCTGCTCAAACTGGCACTTGCCGACAGCTCGCGTTTATCCGCGTCTGACGGTCAAGAGCCGGAAAAAACAGAAATCTTGCGATAACAGCCGCCCTGACGAACCATTCCCTGTCCGGGCGGTTTCTATTTGAAAATCCTCATTTTCCCCAAGTCAAGAGCCGGGAAAAACACCCGAAAAATGCCCCTATTGCGTAACAGGGGCGCAGAAAGGAGAGTTTATGAGAACAGGGCTTACGAAGCAGGAAAAGACCACCGAT